>Ga0118677_10000005_pt1 | contig 344532 bp, 279 predicted proteins | sample AliMusrvi5mmetaG_FD_86154 | JGI IMG/M metagenome (GOLD analysis project Ga0118677, IMG submission 86154) | reverse complement strand
TTCGGGTGATCATCCATATCCTTGCCGAACACCAAAAAATCCCACAAATGAAAAAATCAGAAAAACAGTCCGAAACGACTCAGCCCAAGACCAAAGTATGCACCAAGTGCAATTCCGAACTCTCGATTGAAAACTTCCGCACCCATAAGAGCGGCTACGTCCTTAATCAGTGCCGCAGTTGTGAAAAGGAAATTGCATTAGCCAGGAGCAAAGCAAAGAAAGGTAATCCCTTACCTGCTGCCGCCACGCCAACCACCTTCACAATCACAACCAGGAAAGGCAATGAATTCCAGGCTTCACTCGAACCTATTCCTGGCGGTCGCAAAGTTACAAACGGTGAGCATACCTTGTATTTCCCAGCAGGGACTACCAGGGACCAAGGCCGCCTAATTTTCTCAAACCATTTCAACTGCCAAATGACTGGTATCTCCACCGAGGTTGTTGAATAGCCCCATTCACTAATGCTTAAGGTAGCATTCGGCATAGCCGTAGTGTGTTCAGTTCTATTGGCATTGGTGAGAGGACTATTCCCTACTATTCCATTATTAATAGTGTTCTCACCATTTGCCATCCTGGCGACCTTTGTTATAATCGGGTGGTTCCTTGAAGCATTGTTTGAATTGTTCAAGGTTCTCTTGAACCTTGGAGTTATAATCCTGATAATCTACCTGATGTTAAAACTGTTGTAGTCCTGTATGAAAACAAAGATTATCAAAATTGAATGGCTTTACAAGCCCGATGATGTTCCTCGGATCATGGAGGTTGATGAATCAACTGTGTTTGATGAAGAGTTTATAAGGGCTATAGAGTCCTGCTCCCATAACAAAGTTGCAAAAGTCTATTTCTATGAGCCGAAGCCGCAATACCTAATTCTGAGCCTGACCAACCTCCTTAGGCACGGAACGTCAATCCCATCGCTCATTCTATCAATCTCACCAACCCTTACAGAAAATGATGCCAGCGCAAATGCGGTCCTGAAGATATTCGGGTTATGCCCAGAAAATGAACTTGTATATGATGCGGTCAGGTCCACCGCTGAAGGTTACTGGGAGGAGAAGGACAATTCCTTGATTTTTACTGAATCTTCCGTAAATAAAGAAGAAGAGCGATTCTCCTTCCTACAACTTCTTTTAGGTATTATCACATCATACCAACTATATACAGTGGAAAATGAGACACAATTTCATGAATTAAAACTATACTGGGAGAATTGAAAAAACAAACTGTATCAAAACCGATTGCAATCAATGACCCTGGCTCATTAGTTGAAAATATCAGTTCAGTATGTGTCCTTGCCTGTAGGTCACAATTATCTTTTAAGTTCTTTGAACAGGTAGGACCAAACCTTGAAGTCATTTCATCATTCCTGGGTTTGACAGAAATGGAATCTGTGATTTTCTGTGTGATTTTAAATCTCAATCTAACCAGTGAGAGCGTGGATTTGCTCGATATTGCACGACTTTTAGATTTGACCCCACTTATTGCCTTCACACTTCGGCCGACCCTCGTTTCCCTGGTAAAAAAGCAACTTGTTAAAATCCACCCAGACAATACAAACAGCCCAAAGAATCGCCAGAGGTCAAAGTTAACCACGGTAGAATATTATATCCCTGATGCTTTGTTTGATTCAATTTGCTCTGGTGAGCCGTTCAAACATCCAGGCATAAAAAGTGCTGGTACAAATATTGAACTATTCGGTTTTTTGAGGGAGCAACTTCAGAGTCTACTTGATGGAACTATCACGTCTACTGAATTATCTTATTCAATCCAGTCTCTTTTGGAAAAAAATTCCTCTTTGTCATTCGTACATGAATTGGAGAAGATTGGGCTTGATGAGAAATCGCAATTGTTGTTTCTTAGTGTCTGCGTTGAATTCATTGATATTGTTGATGATATCAATTTATCGCAACTTATAACACTCTTGTATAAGAATGATTTACAAAATCAAATGCGCATAAGGAAATCATTCTTAAACAATTCAAATCCTCTGATTGAAAAGGGACTCATAAAAATTGATTACGATGCGTTCAGATATGATGGTTATGCAGAGTTATCAGAGGAAGCAATTAAAATGTTGCTTCCCAACAGGTGTAATGGTTAACTTCAATTGAGAAAATGGAAAGGTTGCTTCTAATATTGACTTTTAGGGTTCTGCTGGCGATACACTCTGAAACATTCTGCTTTTTCTTCCTTTGTGTTTTGATAATCATTCCGAGTTGGCTTCTGCACGGAACTTTAGGACTCATAATCGCTTTCATCATCACGCCAGTTGCTCATAAGTTCTTTTATCCAAGAATTATGCTGAATGAGGATGGGACAGTAAAAGATAGGAAATCGATTGAAGAAGAACTTGAGCGGCTTAGAAACCCTTGAACACTTCAATTCGATGAATCCAGTTGTTCCAAGAATGCAGGGAAACAGATATATGGTATCCTATTCAATTACGATTTACAGATTGCAGTATCAGACTAACCATGTTTACTTCCAATTCGTTTATTCACCTTTTCTTTTCGCATTGTCGGCACAGATTCAAACTCCCACTCTTATTTGGTCGGAAATCAGCGATTGGTTTATCTTTTCCACATTTGTTACAGTGTATTAAAAGGGGAACTGATTTACCAATTGTGGTTGTGCTTGAGTAAAATGGTGATGGATCAATTGCAGTCTTACCACGCTTTTCCTCAGTGCGTTTCTTTGACATATCTCTTTCGCATTGTCGACATTGATTCAGATTGTACCCGCTCTTATGTGTTCGGAAATCATCGATGGGTTTTCCCTTTCCACATATTGTACAAACTTTTTTCGTTGTATTTGTAGTATTATTACGCTTCTCTTCCATGCGGTTTTTTGCCATTTCTCTTTCGCATTGTCGACATTGATTCAAATTGAACCCACTCTTATGTGTTCGGAAATCATCGATCGGTTTATTAGTTCCACATACAGTACAGACTTTGGATTGGGGAATCGGTTTTTGTTTTTTCATAAGGTTATCTGCTTTAATTGGGAAACATGAATTGACAAATTAACTGTGAACGCTTTTGGGCAGTACTGAAAATTTCCACAACCCCATCTTTAATTGGTATTATTGCATTGATATCCCATTTATTATGAATTACTTGACCTTCACCTTTGATTTAACTGCTCCAATAAACTCTTTGGCTGGTTTAAAAGCAGGAATCATATGAGCGGGAATCTTTACAGTTGTGTTCTTGGAGATGTTTCTGCCAGTTTTTTCTGCTCTTTTCTTCAACAAAAATGTACCGAAACCACGGAGATAGACATTCTCACCATTGTTCATGTTCTTCTTTATTACTTCCATAATGGCTTCAACAGTGGCGGTGACTGATGGTTTCTCAATTCCTGTTTTGTTTACAATTTCGCTAATAATGTCTGCTTTCGTCATGCTACATTTGCTTTAATGATTGAAATTAACTATATGAGCATCAAATCTATTACATATTTGGATATCCCAAACATTTTCAACACAAATTTGAATGGTTCTAAATACGGTAGTAGGTGGAAAGTAAAATCACCAGAACTTCCAACCTGTTAGTGACTCTTCAAAGAACAGGTCAACTTTACTGCCGAGGTATGTTGCCTGGATCCTCTCACGGATCACCTGTGGCTTATTGCCATTTCGATAAGGCTCGCTTTCCTTGAACAACATAACTGGATTCCCTTTTACACTAATCAACAGGATTTCAATCTTATCATTAACGGCATTTAGAAATTCTTTATTCCACACCATACAGGTCCTGTACTCAAACCCCCAATTCTGAGCGAATTTAAGCCCTCGCTCCAATCCTGTCGGTGTCACCCAGAGAAATAGGACCGAAGATGTTTCGGCAATTTCCCCTATCGGCAATTGAGAAAGTTCGTTTTCTTGGTTTTGATTCGTTATATCAACATATATGACCTGATATTTACCAGGAGGCATGTGTGTCTTGCTTTTGGCTTCTTCCTTCTCCAACTCTGATATTGCCGAACTGACCTTCTTGACATCACCATTGGTCATAGACATTACCTTGTCTACAAAATCATCCGACTTCTCAACCAGTTTGGATGCCGCCTCTATATTTTCGTTCAATGTATCCTCAAGGAAAAACTTGAAAGGATCCTCGTACTCTTTGTCTATTTTTTCAACAACTTTTCTTGCCTTATCATATGACTTTCCAGACATACCAATTTTTTCAGCCACAATATCACGAGTCTTGCCAGTTTTCTCACCTGGTGGAACCAGTTCCACAGGGTCAATTCCAGCAAGTTGTCTTTGTTGAGCCTTTTTCTTTTCAATTTCATGATAAAACTCTGCTTCTCGGACCTTCTGGGTGGTGGTTTTATCTCTGAAGGCATTCTCAGCAAGAAGCATCTCGAGTTGACGGTCTTCGTCAACGGTGAGGATTTCACAATCAACTTCGGGTATTCCTAAGACAATAGCAGCCCGCACCCTGCGGTGCCCGCTAATTATTCGGTATTGTTTATTGATCTGAATTGGCTTTATCCAATTCGAGGCTCTTATCTTTTCTACTAATTCTTCAAATTGTATCGGATCGTCATTTCCATAAATTAACCGATTCAAGGGGTGTTCTGTCAGTGATGAAGTTTCAATTTTCATTTCATATTGGTTTGGTTTATACCGTCAAGGTGGTTAGTTCTCATTGTCCTGCTTCTTTTCTTCAGCATCCAAGAATAGTCTTAGGCTTCTTCTAAATACTGAGGAATACTTCATATCGGCATCTTTGCAATAGTTTTTGAGACGGTCACATTCTTGGGCTTCAATTTCGATGTGAAAATCTCTGAATTGTTTCCTGTCATTTATCTCTTCCATTTGGTTTGAATGATTTTTTGAACCTTTTTAGGTTTGATTGGTAGTATATATAAATGGTATTCGGGTCAAAATGTTTGATTTTGGTTGAAAGTGGAAAATATTCATAAATTTGTTACTTCTTTAATTCAGGATAAGAACCCATTAAAAGTTTGGAATATGTAAGGGTGATGAGAAAAATTGTAAATTTGGATAAATGTTAAACCAACATATTAGTACTCATAAGCAATATTCGGATTATCACTTTCCAATAATTTCGTCAATATTGTAGAAACTGAACTAAGTAGAAATTACAACATTAAACTATTGAATTGATACCTTTTCATTTGGACATAGCCTTGGTGGTAGGATTTGTTGACTGGACAATCCTATGCAATAGGTGAACAATATTATTGATTTATCATAAATTAAAACTCAGTTCATATGTTTACAATATTCCATATTTCTGATTTGCATTTTGGAGAGAAAGTTTCGGGTATCGATGAATCCCATTCGTTATTAGATAAAAATATCAAGGGGTTAGAAGGGCATGATATAAAGATTTGGATTGCTTTCAAAAATCATATTTTATCAAGAATTAAACAAACAAGTAATGAATTCAGAATTTGTGTAACTGGAGATTTATCGAGAGTAGGGAGAATTGAAAGTTTTCATGTTGCTTCTGAATTGTTTTTTGATGGAATGAAATCTAAATTTTCTGACGAATTTGGGTTAAATATTGAAAGAGAAAAATTTATTATTATTCCTGGCAATCACGATTCATATGATGATAGCATCCATAAAAGAAATAATCTTAGGACTTTTAATGGAATATTTCATTCATCTTCTGTAGAATATCCAATTCCCCAAACTGTTACAGTAAATAATACAAACTTCATCTTTCTGCCAATTGATTCTACATATAAGAAAAATGGAGTTAGTCTCATAAAAAAATTGGGTAAAGGAATTGTTGAAAAAAATCAATTTGAAAGGATAAAAGGATATCTATTAAACAATTTTGAAGGCAAGTCTTTTAAAATTCTTTTACTTCATCATTCTCCTATAATCGTAGACAGTCAGCACAAAAGATCTCTAATGCTGGATAAGTCTCAAGTTACGTTGGACTCCATTGTTAAAAATAAAATTGATATTGTCCTTTGTGGTCATTTGCATGATGATTTCTATGACATACTTCCACTGAAGAGATTAGTAAAATATTTGCCGAAGCGTGGCTGGCATAGAATATTAAAGAACTTGTATCAGGAATCTCATTTGAATGATTATCATATAATTGCAATAAACGGTAAAAAGGCGAGATACTTTGATTCCATCGCATACCAAATTATCAAGGAAAAACATGAAATCTTAGATTACTCAAAAGGAGAATTCACAAGTCTGAATCATTTTGAAAAATATCTTTATAGTCTTCCTGAGTATAATGATTTTTTAGAAGATTTTCATGCATTCAAAGAAACCGAAACTGCATTAATTATGACAGGTTCAACATGCAAGGAGAGAGAAAAAGAAAACAGTTATATGGAATTGACAATTGATGATGATCTCACGCAGATATTTATTAAAAGACATAAATACAATCGTGAAACGAATTCATTTGACACAAAAGAACGTATTAAAAGATATAATCAAAGAGATAATTGATTTATTGACTTTTTGCTTAAAAGTAGAGTTAGTATTTGATTTTGCTTTACAACGGTTATATGCCCCATTGGAGTACTGTTTGAAAGTTAGTGCCTGTAAATCGATCATGATTGACTGAACATCACAGATTTTATAATTTTCATTCCTCTAATTCCAACAAATTATCCTCCGTCCCAATTTGTTTCAGTTCTGGCAGTGATGTTCCAGCAATACCCTTCACCGAGCCAATAAAATGATTGGTGTTCAACAGAACCTTCTCCAGTTGTTTCTCACGTTCTTTCCAAATACGCTCCATGGCTCGTTTCTCTTTGTGATAACTTACCTGCAGGCTGGTGAATCCTTCAATGATGGCACCGACCTGTAACCTAAATTCGTTGCTGGTCAAGTAATCATAAAGCATTTGCATTTTCTCACCCTTATTGGTTTGTGTTGAAAATGCTTCACTTACCCGTAACAGGCTATCTCGTAAAACGATTGCCAATCCCTTGAAATCGTTGAATGAACAAACCCAAACTCCGTTGATCTGCCCGATATGATCTATTCCATCTGGTAGAACTTCTGAAACTATGACAAGCAGATCCGCTTTGACCAATGCAGCATCGGCTTTCAGTTTAGTGATCCAGTCCTGGCTGAACGCTTTTGTTCTTTTGCTCTCGTATGCGATTTTTCCACAATCAACACCAAGTCGGTTCCTGACGGTGTGAATAACATCGGCACCTTTTATACCCTTGCCTACTTCTTCAATGAGGTCGAACTGGAACATTGACCTGAGCACTTCTTCAATCACCAGTTCTTGAACCTCACCCTGAAGTTGCATTGAACCCTGCTCAGCCTTTCGTTTCATCACTTCCATCTGCTCTTTCATGGAGTTGATGACTTCTTCTTTTTCTTTCAGTTTAAGTTCAACCTTTTCACTTTCTCGCTTTCGGATGGTGTTCGTTTCCTCTTTCAGCCGTTCAGTCATTTTTTGTTCGTATTCAACTTCAAGGTCTTGTTTCTGGGAATCAAGTTTCCGTTTTAACTGTTCATTCTCGATTTTGGCTTTCTTGAGATCGGTCAACTGTTTCTGGGTTTCAGCATTTGCATCGGTCAACGATTTTATCTGATCCTCAAATTCAAGAGCCACCTGCTTTTTGATTTCCTTTGACTTTTTCTCTGTTTCAACCTTCAGTTTTTCGGCAACCTGAGTATCAATCTCCGACTGAAGTTTTTTCAACTCGACTTCTTTCGTTGAGAGTTTGGTCTCTTTCGCTTTATAATCTTTTTCAATCTCGGTAATCTTCTGATTGAGTTCACCACGGTACTTTTCTTCAATTTGCTTTGAGATTACATCTTCTACGGCAAACTCGTTTCCGCACTTGGGGCAGGTTATTTTTGTGGTTTGGGTCATGGTGTTGATTATTTCGGGTATAAATCGTTCAAAGTCATTTGGGTGGGCCTTGGGTAATTGATGCCAAGTCAGAGAAATGATTTTGAATTTTAGCATTCAAATTTAAGTAAACCCCATGTTGTAATCACTATAATAACGTTAAAATCAAGATATTTAAGTTAATACTCAAAATCATCATCTTCATAACCAATTAGACCAAATTTTTTATCATATTGAAGATTGACGATAACTATATTATTTTCAATCCGATAATTTCTTAGAACTGATTTCACAGGGACTGGCAATAAATAGTCTTCATACTTATTTTCTTGTACGGTATGAATGAATGTTTCTAACAGACAAAGGATTGAGTGACCAGAATCCATCACAAAAACATGCCATTTATTCAGTTCGTCTGGTAACTCTAAATGATATTCTGTGTCCAACGATATTAAATCTCTCCACTGAGGACCAAATGTTTCAGCCCATTTAAGAATTATTTTATCTGGGTTTTCAGATGTACAATTTCTATTTTTCATAAAATTAGTTTTTAAGTTTAAATTTCATTAGATAACTCTTTATTAATCATTCCCGTAGATTTCACGATTCAACGGATGCTCTTTAAGTAGAATGGTGTCTATCTTCATTAAATCGATAACATTAGTTTCACAGCAAGGGAGTCATATACATGTTGTCTTTTCCTAACACATAATTTAATCATTGGCATCGCACTTGATAAAAAGTCTGGAGACGCAGGATGCGCTAATGTCGCACCTATTACATGAGGAAAATAGTAACCCTTTTTCCCATTAAAAAAGGTAATGATTACAGTCCTATTATTAAAAGTTCCCTTGAGATTCTTATATGTATCCGATTGCAAGAAATACAGTAGCCCTTTTAGATAAAAAATCATTGTTTGTAATGGGTCAATACTGATTTGTTTTTCGAACACATTCTTGTCCATGCAAAATCCTAATTGCTGAATGATCATATAGTAGTCTGAGCCAAGGTATGGTTGACACTTTGTCAGCCATTGTTTTATGGTGAGGCTGTTAACAGGAAAACACACATTATCAGTTTCTCCCATCAGAAAAAGAGTAAAATTGTAAGATCCTTTTTGAATGAAATCCATAAGAGAGTTCATTAATTCATCTGCCGAAATATTTGCTTTATAATTCATATTGTTTTTATTTGTTGAATGAGGTTTATTATTTCTGTGATTATTTTTTGTTGTAGTATGCTTGTGTTTTCGAGTCGTTTTCATATTGTCTTTATATTTAGTTAATACTCTGTGTTCAATTATTATTATTGATATCTTGATTTTTGAAAAAGTTTGATTTATTTTCATTAATGCTGCCTTGATATTTTTTTGGCATGCAACAATCCCCTGCTGCAATTGACAAAATCAAATTGTCAAATTCAGCAGGGGTCACCTTTTCCAGTTAAACTAACTTTGAAATTGTTTTACAAGGTTTTTAACTTTTAAAGAAGAAGATAGATTGCTAATCCTTCCATCTATAACTTCATCAGGATCATGACAATCTTTCTCTGAATAATAGAAGACGCTATATTCCTTAACAGATGGAAAGAAGCAAAAAACAATTCTATGTTCAGTTTTTGAATCAAGTTCAATTTCAAACCGTTCTGTTCCTGGGCACCCTTTCCAAACGAGTTGATAATCTTCTTCGTCAATACAATTTACATCTACAATTGACTTTACAAGAATCCAGAATTGTTTGAATTTGGAGATTTCTGAATCTGAAAATCGTTGAATTAGTAATCCGTTTTGATAAGTAGTATTCTTCGACATTTTTACCAATCCCAATGCTGCCATGTGCTCAGCATTTGTCGTAATGGGAATTATTCGTTGTTTTGCGAAAATCATATGTTTTAATTTAAGGTTGTTACTACTATTTTATATTTATCTAACACTCTTGACTTAAGTACTTTAACGGTGATTTCAATGTATTTAAAACACTGTTTTACAAGTTCCTCTGAACCCAATACCTGTAGTTGTTTTTGTATCTCAGCATTTATTTGAACCGCTGTATATCCTTCGTCCTTTAAACATGAAATACATTGATAATTTGATTCTTCAATTATCTTCATGACTTCATCTTTTAAAATAAGACCAGGCACAGCGTCTCTTGTTATCAGTAATCGACTATAATTTTGAACCCGAATATTGTTGCAGAAGGTTTCAAAAATATCTTTTGTCATTTTTTGATTTGATTTCGCATTACATTTATGGCTATTTTTTGTCGTAATGTGTTTTCGTTTTCTGTTTGTTTTCATTTTGTTTTTGTTTATGGTTAATACTATTTTAGATTTTTATGTTCAAAAAGTTTAGTTTAATTTTTGAGATTTCGTATTTAAAATGGAATGCTAATAGGATATGAAGTGAGTAATCTGTAATCATGTGCTGCACTTGACAAAATCGGGTTGTCAAGTACAGCAGGATGATAGTTCTTATAATTTCTTCATCGCTTTTTTGATTAATCAACCTGGCATTTAGGCTGCTCGTTTCAATCCGTGATTTAAATCTATCTTGTGGTTTAACCACTTTATCCGAGTTTCGCCAGTAAATCCTTTCTCCCAGACATACCACGCATACCCTTGCGCACTACCACCGCTTTCTTCCAAACTCTTGAAATCACCATTCTTTGCGCAAAGCAATCGTGCGCTTGAAACATAGATACATTTTGGTGGTTGTTTGGTAAATAGGTCATAGCGTCCTTGGCTTTCAAGAAAAAGGATTCTGCAAAACATGGCAACTTTATTTCCGACAGGAATAAGTTCCAATGCCTTTTCAACAAATTCCTGACCATGTGTGAAGGGAGGATTGGTTATGATACTCCCGTTCCATTTAGTGATTGTCTTCAAAAAATCAATACCCGACTTTCCATAACCTCTGTTTATTAAATCGGTGCTCTTAACTTTATATCCTGCCTTCTTGAAAACCTTACTCAGATGCCCTGCTCCACAAGCGCATTCCCAAATATTTGGTGAAAAGGATTCAACTGATAACAGCAATTTCGCTGCTTTTGGTTCAGTGGCATAATAGTCATGTATTTGCCTTTGATTGACTGTGTGATTACTTGCACCCATTGTTACAAAGACGTTGCTTTTCTTACCTTTTTGTTTTTTCATTTTGTTTGGTTTTTAGTTTCATATAAATTTTCTTATGGTTCGTTTATATTGTGGCATTCGTTGAATGCTTCAATAGTGGTATCCTTATTTTCAAAAGGGTTTAATTGATTTTTAACCAATGAAAATGGTCGGATTTGAGAAGGGGTGGGTGGTACTGACTATCTACCCTGCTGCACTTGACAAAATGAGGTGGTCAAATGCAGCAAGGAGAATAATCATGAATAATTATGCCTCTTTTTTCGAATGCTTGGCGGGTACTTTTGACCGAGCGTTTGTTTTTGCTTTAGAAGAAAGAGAAGCAATATACTGCTGGCACTTTTGCAAACGATACTTGGCAACAATTGCTAAATTCTGATTCAACTCATAGCCTATGAAGTTGCACTCATTCATCAGTGCTGCTTCGCCAGTCATCGCTGTACCACAGAATGGGTCAAGGACAGTATCACCTGGTTGGCAAACCTTAGCGATACAAATTTTGGCAATCCCAATGGGGATGAGTTCAGGATAATATGTTCTTTTTGGTAAATGCGAACTTTGCACATTACACGAAGCAGATTTTATGACCTCATCATCCCAGCAGTCTCTGAGATTCTTTCCTTTAGGATTAGTACCAACTGGACATCCTATCCTATGCGTACCAACTGTGTTTATGCGAGAGAAAATATTAGGCTTTCTTTTTTTTGCTTTAAGTGGCACCGTCACTTCATTGTATGTGAAGTTTTTATTTTTTACAAACCAAAGGATTGATTCGCACTCAGGAGTAAAGGATGAATTATTTCCACTATACATCGCTGTAGTTTTTCTCCAGATTATTCGTTGTCTGAGGATAAAACCCTGCTTTTGAAGTTCAAAGGACAACCTTTCAGGTATCAATTGCTGACATTTATCAATAATCGAGTCTCTGATAATAATAAACATTGAACCCTCAGGTTTCAAAACTCGGTGGCAGTCATGAAGATGGGCAGCAAGTCGTGAAATATATGCATCTACAGTTCTGTCTTGCCCGATTTCATCTATGTCATTTGTGTAATTGCGATTGTGATACCAAGGTGGGGCTGTTACAATACACTTGATAGAGTTCGTTTCAACCTCTTGCATCCTTTGGCTTGACTTTACAAAGATTTTAAAGAACAATGAGGAGAGGATGGATTTGACCATGGATGCCAACATCATTATTTTAGAAGTAACGCCCTTTGCTTTCTGTTCTTTGAGCACTTGCTGATAAACCTCATTTAATGTTGAGGCCATTCGAGGCTTTTCATGAGGTTTCGGATAGTTTTGTGTCGTTCTTCCTTCCTTCTGAATTTTAGAAGGATTTACTTTGACATCACTTGCTGTGTGTTTTTCAGTGGTCAGGACTTTTTCACAAGTCAGATTCTTGTTTTCAACTAATTTTTGTGTTTCCATTTTTTAAATTTTTAGTGAGTGAATAATATTTGTTTATTATTTGATGATTTTCAATAATTTAAGTTGAGTTCTATATAACTCCTGAATGAAATATTAGGATTGGTAGGGTTTCTGATGAGAGGATCTTCTATCTGCTGCACTTGACAAAATCTGGTTGTCAAATGCAGCAAGGATGATAATCGTGAGGAATTATGCGGCTTCTGCTAATTCTTGGAGAAGGTCGATTGATGGGATAGGGTTTTCTTTCTCTTGCTCCTTTTTGATCGTGTCCTGATAACACTTCAGTAAGCGATATTCCGTCATGTTTGCTGAAATGGGGTCGATTTCATACCCAATGAACTTACGACCAAGTTTAATTGCTGCTTCCCCAGTCGTACCGCTGCCACAGAAGATATCCAATACTGTATCTCCTTCATCTGTGCTTTTATTAATCAAGATGGCTGGGATTATAACATCGTACGGTGCCGCATGATGTGTGCCTTCGGGCAGATATTTACTTTTTTGATGACAAGCGGGTGCAAGAATAACATCAGGATCACCACCTTCAATGAGGAAATCGTTTATATTGATAATCTTTCCCCCTTGTTTGAAACATGCCTTAACAATTTCTTCGTTATCCCAGTAATCATGCATGTTTTTTTCAGTCTTACACTTGTCAATCAAACTGCCGATTCTTTGTGTCCCATCCGTGTTTAGATGACTCATTATTTCAATCTCGTCACTTTCATCATCAACCTCTTTCGGCTGGGTTTTGCAGGGAACCAACACTGGGTTGGTTTTATATTTTCTCCCTTTGACGTAGTAAAGGATCTTTTCCGTTTCGGTCGTGAAGTTTGAATCGTTGCCTTTATAGAGGCTGGTCGTTTTTCGCCAAATGATCTCATTTCTCAGGATGAAGTGAATATCATCAATCAAGATGTCACTTAACTTAGACGGTATTCTCTGAAGGCATAAATCATGATATGAATCCGCAATAACAATAAACAAGGACCCATCATCTTTCAGCACACGGAATACTTCATAGAAGAATTGCGACAAATTCTGCAAATATTCCTTTACCGTTTTTTCCCGACCCAATTCGTTTGCATTATCATATAAACGTTGGTCCCAGTACGGGGGGCTACAGATCACAGCCTGTACAGATTTGCTTTTTATCTCACTTAAAAAGAGGCTGGACTTGATGTAAATTTCAGGTTTAAAATCTGGACTATCTGATCTTGCTGACGGCAGTTCTGCTTCAATCTTTTCATTGGCTTTTGCCCGCTTTTCTTTTGTTGTAACGAGTTTATCTATTTGATCAAGAGACACTTTATCCCCTACCAGAGCAAGTAAATTCTTGTCGAATTTGCCGATTTTCAAAATCTTCTGGACTTTGTTCGGTTTCATACCTGCTTCCTTAGCAATCTTAACTTGCCTTGTTATACCTCGATCGAAACCAGTTGATGTGCCTTTAATATCTCGCCTGGCACCCTGACAAGAAGGGTACTTCGCTTCCAAAACCATAAGTTCGTTGAAAATTTCCAATACACTTTTGACCCGCTGAACATTGGCATTTATAACCAACTTAGAAACTTTTGATTTCTTTTTGATTCGTTTAAAACTAATATGAGTCCAACCCAAGGCTATTGCAGCAGCGACACGTCTGTGCCCAGAGATAACCGTGTTGTCGTCATCAATGACAATGTCGTGAATAAGACCACACTCCCGCATTGAATCGATTAGAGATTCAATATCTCTGTTTTGGTCATAGATACGTTCGTTGAAGGCATTCTTCTTAAGTTGGCTGATTTGAATCGTGTTTTTTTTCATACCGTTTTGTTTTTTAAGGTTAGTTATTTGGTTTATTTCGAATTTTCGGACATGGCTTTAGCCGTTGGCTTTTAGCCGTTTTTGATTTATGCTTGAGGGGAAATTGTGAGAGCGGAAGGAAAATTGCTTTAAGCAGGTGCTCTCGGTTGCTCAGATTGAGCGAAAGGGAAATGGGTGTGCTTTATTTTGAACTTTGGCAGGTGCCGTCTTGCTTATATCTTCTAATATTGTTGTTAATCACAACAGGAGCATTCTTTCTTTTGTTTTCAAAAACTACAAATTGATAAGCCTGGTTAAGAGTAATTGTAGAACCAATCTCTTGTAGTATTTCAGGTAAATGTTTGCCGATTTTTTCAAGTTTTTGCAATTAATTTAAACTGATGCCAAGTTCTTCTGCAATTTTGCTACTCATCTCGGAGGCAGTTTCAACAATGGGGTTACTTGAATTCTGATTTGTGTTCAATTTCGAAGAGTTACGTAGGAAATTGATTTCATTAAACTTCGTAACAGCGGATTTGGCTCTCTGACGGTTTGAATGAATGATTTTCAAACCAAGATTCTGAGCGGTAGCAGTTTTATCTATGATCGCATCTACCTCAGTCCATTTCAGTGTTTTCGCTGCTGCAACTCGTTTGTAACCTGATACGATATTGAAGTTCGCATCAATAACAATTGGCTCTTTTTGACCAACTGCTTTCATAGATTTTGCTAACTCTAAAATGCAACTCAAAACGTAAAGTGTTGCGTACATAGGGCTTACCTGTAATTTGGCGATTTTGATCTTCATAGTTTTCTGGTTTTTAAGGGTTAATACTCTGATTAGTTGAAATTTCTTAAGCGTAGTTCTGAACTGCGACTCTTTGTCGCTACAATTGCAATATTTGGTTTGAGGGAATTGTGAGAGCGGAAAGAATAAGGCTTTTAAGCAGGTGCTCTCGGATGCTCAGATGGAGCGGTGTGAAGTGGATTCTTCACTTTGATCTTTGAAAAAGCAGAGATGCCTTTTCAAGCACTTTGATATTCAAATGTTATTCGGTGATTTAGAGAGCGGAAGAATGATGCTTTTAAACTGATGCTCTCAGGATTTTGCTTAGATTTCGCAGCGTATAGTTAGTGTTCTTCACTTTGATTTCGGATAACAGCATTCATATGCTGTGTCGAGAGTGAGCATATTACACTGAACTAATTTTAATAAAACAGCAGCAAATTTCTTGAGATACAGATTCTGATATTCAATGAATCGAGTAATCTGTTCTTCGTACTGACTGATAGTAGTGATGTTTTTAAAACTAAAAGTGCGAAATTTCAATTTGTGTACTTTCAGTTTTGATTTTGATCGTGCAATTAAATTGACTAAACTCTTTGTATTAGTAGTACTTAAATCTGTGTTTGCAATTACAGTATTTCTATTAGCAAGTGCTTTTCTAATATTCAGTTTTTGTGCTAAAAACGCTTTTATTTGAGAACTCATGTACTTATTGAAAGCACTGTATGCATTAAAAGATAGAGGATTGCAATCATTTGTAATGATGCTAAAAGCAGATCCAGTTCTACGCCAGTTATATTCATGCGTTTTTTTGATTCTATTCTCACCAAAGCAGTGCATCGCAAGACCGAATTGATTTGTTCTGATTCTGAAAGAAACGTTCTTTGCAAAAACTTGAAAACTGCAATTGCGCTTCAGATTAAACACGTAACGAGTGTCAAATTTCAGATCGGTGTTGATTCTCAGGATTTTCTCTTTTTTCATACGTTTAGATTTAGGGTTTAACAATGAGTGAATTGACTGATTTTCGTGGAAATTTGAACTGAGCGAGTGTTGCAGTTCGAAGCGGAAGGAAACTGAAAGATGATTGATCCTTTCAGTTTTGATTGCAGAGCAGTAAATGAAGATGAACTTCTTTAATCTACAATATTGTTTTTTGAATTTTTGTCAGACTGTAATTGAACTATGAGATTGTTCTTTCTGACGTGAGGAATCGAGGCGGCAAATGTAAAAAATAATTTGGGACAAAAACAAATATTTTCCAAACTATTTTCAAATTATTTTTCTACCATATTAATAATAGAAATCGTTCTTTTCTTCAGTATTAATTTCAATCTTTCACGCATAGACATAGTATTTTCATTAAGCATCATAATGCTATTTATCAAATATTCATGAAAGTTTATAGTGTTTTAGAACTTATGAATCGAAGCAGTTCTTTTTGAGAAATACAATTAAGAAATCATAGAAGAAAGAAGTAGAATTATTTCTTAACTTAGAGCAAAGATCGGAAATAGTTTTATATAAAAAAAATCCATGGAATAATTTTTGGGAGAGTATGAAAAATGGAATTAATGAAATCACCGACAGTCCTGAATTTCAGAATCAAAATATTTTTTCATTTCATGATGCTTTACGGAAAATCGGAACAGATTTCACTAATTGGTGAAAAACTCCGACTTTCGGACCTTTGTCGTAAGATTCCGATTTGACTTGAAAAATCAACGTTAATTCGAAAACGGTTGACGTTCAGGGAGACATTATCTGAATATCAATTACCTATGATTTTTCATTGGGTATAAACGGATGTAAAAAAGGGTATCTGCTTAACAAACACCCTTTCTCATCCAACTTCACAATTCAAACACCCTCTTCCCTTACACTCTGATATCCTCATGCTTATATATTAAAATTTCAGATTTGTTTTTTTTATTTTTTGGAAATTGCCAGAAGGATGAAATTCTGGCTAACGGAAAGAAGTACGGGTGTGATTTGGATGAACCCAGGAATGATGGGGTCGGTTCTGGTGAACTGGAATGATTTAACGAATGTTAGACTTCACCTGGAATGGGGTGATTGTCAGGAACCTCCCCGAGATGAAATAGGAAATGAATGATTTGATGATGGAGATTTTCGTTTCTACTTTGAGGGATTAGATGCCAAAAACCTCTGCATCACGCCACATCTGTCTGTCTTTTTCAAAATCTTGTACATTATTAATAACCCAATCCTTTATTCCTTGTACCGTCAAACAATCATAGAAGTCTTTCTCTTCAAGGTTTTTCTTAAATAAACCAGCCTTCGCACCAACAAGAATTTTTATTATATCAAAATTCTCGTGCTTTGCTGCATGGGTTAAGGCAGTATTCCCAAAAAAGTCTTGATGATTGATATTATCACCAGCCTCAATCAATTCTTTAACTCTTTCCAAATCGTTTGCAATAGAGGCTTTGATTAGCAAAGTCTGACCATTACCATAATCGGCATTGAGAAGTTCCGCAAGTGTTGGGTTTGTGTTTCCCGTAATAAATGCACACAATCGATCAATTTCTTGTCGAAACTGCTTCTTGTTGGCGATCTCAGGGTAATTCTTTTTGAACCAATCTTGATCTTGATCCGACATTCTATCAATAAAATCTCCTCCATAATCGTCTGGGATTAAATGAGCGGCAGCATCAGGATCATCATCCACCAATACCTTTACTATTTCACGATACCCTTTATCTGCCGCACATATTAAGGCTGATTGACCCCTGTTGTCGACAAGACTCTGATCCGCACCTGCTCCTAATAACAATTTTACTATTTCCAACTTGCGAGGTTCTGCAAATCTATTGCCACAAAAACTTTTGATAGTCGCAATCAGGGCGGTGGCTTTAAAATCATCAGTTGCATTAACATCTACATTTTCGTTGAGCAAGGCTTTTACCAATTCAACATTTAATGAATCACAAGCCATTATGAGTGGAGTTTGACCGTATTCATATTTGGTATTGAGTAGAAATGAAGATGTTGTAGCCATAAACTTGGGGTTAATGTAAAATTGTCCCCAAATTTAATTCTTTTTAAATCATTTCGGTATTTGAATTGGTGGGTTTTGACTTATCAGAACATCAATCGGTATCGGCAGTATGTTTACAATGTTGTCCTTATATAATATGGTATAAGATTGAAACGTTCAGAGTACTCGGGATACCCCCAAAACCTAATCTCCTGCAACTACTCAATTATCGAAGCAAAGATTTACTTTTGTAAAAGAAATATAAAATAGCCGTTCTATGTTCATACAGGGAATTGATAACCAGACTGTCGAATTATCCATCCATTGTTATGATGAAGAACCAGGTACTTGGTTCTATATAGATTTAAAAGTAAATAGTAAACTTGGCAATATTGAAGTATTGGATCCTTTTTTAGAAGACTATGATGTCAAATCAATAGTTAATTGGCTCCGCAGATTGGGAGAAAATAAATCGGATTTTGAAATGCTGGATTTTTTAGAGCCAAATATGGCCTTACAAGTCCTAAGCCATGATGACAATAAAAAATTAATAAGATTGAATTTCTATGCAGAATGTAGACCGAAGTCAATGGGGAACCAAGATTATTATGTTGATTGTCTATTGACCAATGCTCAGTTATTACAACTGTCCAATGATCTGCTTGAAGAACTGAGAAGATTTACAGACAAATATTAGTTTTCGTCAACTTGCTTTGAAAGAGGATTACTCAGGATAACCCCAAAGCCTAACCTCCTGCAAGTACTCAAGTATCGAATCCACTATCTCCCTCACCTTTTTATGGTCCATTGTGCTTTCTATCGATGTGAGGTAAGCGATTACCGCATTCTGAAAATCTATATCCCCTGAGCGTTGTGGGTTGCCATATTTCCAAAACAAACGAAACCCTATTTCAATATCCTTAAACTCTTGGTCGGAAATCGGAAAGTCCAAATTATCTTCCAAATACTGTTTGACAATTTCGGGTTCCATGACCCGTGGCATACTTTGCAAGGCTCTAAACCTTTTCGCTCTTTGCTCTTCCAATTCAAGCCACTCTTTTTCTTCCTCATCGAAAAAATCTTCTTCGGATTCATCAGTCAGTTCGTCTTCTTCGTCCTGGTGTTCATCAGGCTTTGAAGGAAGAAAATCCTCGATTTCACCAGTCAGTTTCTTTTCCGCCATATTTATCAAGTAATTTATGACATCATCCATGAAATGCTCGGTGTATTCAGCGTTGTAAACATACTGTATCAAAAGCGTCTCGTATTTTTCGATTCTTGATATTCCGCAGGTCTCAAGGATTTGGCGGGTAACCTCAATAATTTCAGGGTAATGCTTAGAACGTGAAATCGGAATGGCTTTTCGTGCCACACTCTCCAACAGAAAATATAACTGCTTCAATCTTAATTGTGTCAGCATCAAGCAAGTATCATGACGTTAATAATCAATCATTTAAAATACAAAATTATAGAAATTTGGTTAGAGTGGGTCAAAGATTCAATGGTTTGGTGATCGGTTTTGCCAAATCAGGGTTCAACCATCAAGAAACTAATTGATATTCAATAGATTAAATGAGTTGTTATCAGTTGTTATCAAAAAATGATGGCCTCTCTCTCATTTTCAAAAATGCGTGATAACAATTTGATAATAACTTGATAATTGGTGATAATTGGTGATAATTGGTGATAACAACTCGAAAGTTAAATAGTTGACTAACAATAATATAATAAATGAAGGTTTTAAGGTTTTATTGATCAATTTTATTATATGTCTTATATTCAATCATTTAACTTTTAGAATGTGTGTAGGCCAACACTTTTGATAACAACTATAGATTTTCTTGAATTTTTTATCATTCCCGACTAAAGTCTCTCTATTCCGTCTTCTGATAAGAGAACCTGTCCAGTTTGATTATTTTCTTTAACCCGATCAGGTCTTTTAGAATGCGGTCTATTGTTGGAACAGAAATCTTCAATTCCTTGCCTTTGGAAATGATATCACCTCGGGTAAACTCTCTTGGCATTGAATCCACCAATTGTTCCTTCTTATTCTTTCGGATAACAACATTGTTTTCTTTGCTTAAATTACTGGATATCAATTCTGCATGTTTTAGAAAAACATTAATTATCTGAAGCGTATTGTCAAAGTCATTGTCAGTGCATTCAATGGTTTTGATGGATTGTGGAAAGATTGAATGATTTTCATGTGTTCTGAGGATTGATAATAACATCATTATTCGGAATGCATTGGTTCCTAACCGAAATAGTGTTGCTTCAATATCTTCATCATTATAAACTTTGAGAAGGTTCAACCGCTCAGGAAAGAAAGCATTGAACTTTTTCCACTGTTCTTCCGTGAGATCAAAAGTTAAAGGTTTGCCTTCATAAAATGAAATTACTTGATCAATGTCGTGAGCATATTTTGTGAAGTTCATTTCAACCTCAGAACCTTCGCTCGGGTCAACCCATTTTGTTTCTTTCTTGTATGTATAGTACAAGAACCTCGAGAAGAGACCATTCTCTGTATTTGGTATCAACCTTACCATTTGTGCCAGGGTACCAGTAATCATCACTGATAATTTTGGCAATTCGATGATGGTTCTTAAATCTTTCCTTACAACGGAAATCTTTTCATGCTGAAAGCATTTCCTCAAATAGGTTGTGTAATCACCCCAGTCCTGTTTGGAGTTATCGCTTAAGGCATCTGCTTCTGTTTCAAAAATAAGCCCACCCAAATCTCCATTAAGGTCAAGTTCCCTAATAAAACCTGCAGCCGAAGCGTCACCACCTATCTGCAGGAACTTCTCAAGGGGGACTGCCTTCTTTGGCGTGGGATCATAGCAGGCAATTTCATTTTTATATTCCTCTCGCATCCGCTTGGCATATTCATTCAAACTTTTCAGGGAAAATATCACCGTACTTTTACCTCCAGCAGCGGCAGCGGCAATTAATCCATAGAGATTTGGGAATAGTCTATGCTTGGAGTAAGTTCCAGAGACAGTCGGAAATACTGCCGATAAAGAGACGAGTTCAGCCAACAGAAACAAATCTCGTTCCCTGACATCCTTGAAATTTCCACACATTTCGGTAAGCAACCGTGGCAATTTCGGATAGACTTCAACGGGGATGGTTGGTGTATTTTTCAGAGCATCTTCATCATCTGGCTCATCTTGGTCTCCTTTTAAGATAGCGTCTACTTCGTTTAATATTGAAGACGATACCTTGCCTTCATTATTTTCATCAATCATTCTCGATATTTCCTCGCTCTGTCGTTGAAGACCGAACCACTTTCTATAAGAATTTTTAATGAACTCCTCTGGAACATTCTCCTCCGTAGTCATCATCAAGGCCAAGGTCTTCATTGAAATATCGCTTCCATTTTTTGATAATTCGCTATAAAGGTGTTCGTTTGAAGGAATGCTATTGTATTCCTCATAGTAAGTTTTGATGATGGCAAAAACAGTTTGAATGTCTTTATTGCCTGAGAAGTACGCAGGTTTGATGCATTTTATCAAATTTTCTTTCAACGTGTAATTTAGGTATCGTTTAATTTCAGCAGGTGTGTATGTGTTATTCATTCATTTTCAGTAGTTTTTTGTACTCAGCGGATTTATTGAGCAGTTGGGCACTCTCTTTTTGTTCCTCTATGAATTTTACCATCATATGTTCAAACTGAACCGACATGATTAACCCTTTTGTAATACAGATCGTTCTGAACACGCTGTAAATGTCAGAATCTACGCTGATTGATCTAATTTGCTTTGTTTTCTCTTTTTCCATAATTCGTTTTTCTTTTTTTGACATACATAGTAATTCTATATATGTTTGTTCTTCTATATATAAAGATAAACTGGTCCTGTTTAAAGATTTTTTCAATTCCTATAAAAATTTATTGGAATAATGCTTTGCTTTCAAGAGGGAATGAGGGTCAACTATTACCACATTATTGCTTCCTTTGTATTGTAAACCAATCTATCTGATGACAGAAAAACAGAAGCAACGCCTTGAACTGAACATCAAGAAAATTCGGAGTGCCTTGGCAACCGAAAAAAGAATGTATGGTGGTTATGATGATAGTCGAGGGTTGAGATACCTGCCGACAGAACTGTTCCTGAAACTACAAGATTATAAAGGTGGGTTGGTTTACACCAGATGGTTTGCGAAGAACTTTGCTGATGACAGGGGATTTCCAGAATTCTTGTTTGAATGGGCAGTAATCCTGTTCATGAACGGGAAAACCAAAGAAGCCGAGCAAAAAGCCCTGGAAGCATTCTTCAGCAACACCTATATTTTCGATAAATTCTTCGGCAGACCGATCCTGCCGATTGATAAATCGGAATCCTCCAATATTGACAAACCTGAGTACACAGAGTATTTCAAATACTTATCAACTCAGCCAGAACTATTTAACTTCGGTCAATGGCTCAAGGAGTTCGAACAATCCGACAGGTTCAAATCTCTCGTCATTCGGTTTATTGATGCTAAAATCAAACTTAAAGATGAGCATGACTTCGAAATGCGGGGTTATCTGATAGGTATTCATCGACAACTCCTAAACGAACTCCATGATTAGAATCAAAATCTGCTGTATTGGTTCAATTGAGGAAGCCAAGAAAGCAATCTCATACGGAGCATCAGCAATTGGGCTTGTCGCCAGAATGCCCAGCGGTCAAGGAGTGATTGCCGATGAATTGATTGCCGAAATAGCCAAAACTGTTCCACCTCCTGTTGCGACATTCCTACTGACGAGTGAAACTTCCAGCGGTGGGATCGTTAATCACCACAAAAGGGTTAACACAAATACGCTCCAAATTGTCGATACTTTGAAATTGGGCTCGTACCGAGACATTAGAGAGAAACTTCCTGGTGTGAAAATCGTTCAGGTTATTCATGTTCTGACTGAGAGATCCATTGATGAAGCCCTGAAAGTTTCCGAGAAGGTTGATGCTCTATTACTTGACAGCGGCAATCCAAATCTGGCGGTGAAGGAACTTGGCGGTACTGGACGAACTCACAACTGGGCGATCAGCCGAAAGATTGTTGAACAATCCAATGTGCCCGTGTTTCTGGCAGGTGGATTGAATGCTGAGAATGTCAGAGAAGCAATTGAAATTGTTCAGCCTTTCGGGGTTGATGTATGTTCTGGGGTTCGGACCGATGAAAAACTTGACCTGAAAAAATTGGAGGCGTTTTTCAGGGCGGTATTGGGTTGAGAATAGACGCTGAACAATCTGATCACCTTACTCACTGGACTTTAAAATCCCCGTGACCCTTGAAAAAAAACAATTTCTTGGTACTATGGGCAGCATAATAAATTCTGTAGTATTCACCATGCTTGTATTTTAAGGAATCCGAAAAGAGGATATTGCGAAGAACATTACCTGTTATATTCGGGATGCTAAATGTATCAAGAACCTGAAAAGAGCGATTCACGATTACGCATTCAAATGGGCACAATTTCGGTCTGGTAACAACCAATATGCCCATATCTCTTAATGGATTGGGAAACAAAATTGTAAACAATTTTGAAGTGTCAGAGCCTGTTAGATCAAGATTACTGGTGCGAAACAGACCATATTCCTGATCACACCAAATCGAATCATTTGTCCAATCTGTTGGATCAATAGATAACATATTCCCCACGTTATCCGTATAGGTAATTTTGGTAAAATCCAGTTTAGAGAGACAATCATTGGTTGTTTCGCCCGATTTCTTTTTACAGCCTGAAACGAACAGTACTGTTAACAACAAGAAGACTGAAAGGTTTCTGATTTTCATATTGGTCTATCTTTATTTTAGGCGAATTGGGGTTCCTATTCTTCTATCTGTTAATTCATAAAGAACTCCAACGCTATTTTCTTCAATGAAAAACAGCGAACTTCAACGATGTAGTTCTTCTGGAACAAAGAAAATTCTGGCATTGGTGGGTGTTTAAGCATCAGCATAAACAGGATGCCAATTGTCGATAGTTTCTTTTTCATAGCCTTTATTGCGCCCCAAAGGTAGGGAAAGTAATAGTTGGCAGCAAAAGCATGAATTGGCTATCACCATTCAAAACAATACCAATAACCCAAATTCATTGGGGTGGGTTATGGTCAACGATCAAATCATGGGCGATAATTGCTATCATGGCAGGATGATCAATCAACTGGACCAACATGGTTAATTTTGGTGATATTCGGGGCTGTTTGAATGATTTCAGACAGGAGGCGCCATTTTAAAAGGTAAAAGCCACCCTTATGGAGTGGCTTTCACAAGTAGAATTAAATTTGTTCGGCTATTGAACTTTGTACCTAACCAATCGTGCTTCAAGTTGCATTAACCCAGACCAAAAGAATGTATGAGATTTCATTTTCCCGACACCTTTTCCATAAATATCATACGAATAACGTATCGGATAGTTTTGTGTATTAGGTGGTAATGGAACAACTTGCATTCGATTCGTTATGCTCTGAAGTGACCCAGCAGGGATTGTAACAACAGAATCCTTACCTGTCATTTTTGTGTACGCCATGTACAACTGTCCTTCGCCAGTTTTAACCTCAAGGGTATCTGTAAAGTTGACGTCTGAAGCCAGAATATACCCATAACTATTAACCAGATAACCTGATGAATCACGAAGATAGTTTGGAAATTGTACGGAACCAAGGACATAAGGGTCTTCGAGAAGTTTGTAATAAGTAAAACCACGGATAATTGTATCTTTTTCAATGTGGGCACTATCATATTGTGATGTTGGTGTAACAACTCCATTTGTGTCAATACGAAAGCCCTGATAAATCCAGTAATTCCCGACTTTCAATTTAAAGTAATCTGCTTTTGCGGTTGGGACTGGGTCTTCGGAGTTTTTCTTGCAAGAAATAGCAAGAATGGATAGAACAGCAATAATTACAAAAGCCAGATTTTTCATAGGTTTAGGTTAGGTTAAACATTGGGACGGACTGTTATTTTATTAACGGATAAATTTGGTGGATATTATCAACACTTGATGAGATAAAACCTATTGATAAATACAATTTACTTTTCTCTTCTTACTATAAACGATAAAAATTGCAGGTCCTGACACATTGTAATTGAATTGTAAGGCCGAGAGTTGCTTTTGAATAGATCAATCGCCAGGAACCACCCCACGAAGAACTCTGTGTAAAATAGCCTTGCTGATGGATTACCTTAATGACATGGATCAATTCCAAATAAGAACTCCTCCTTGTTTAATATTCGGGAGTTCAATGCAATTACTTAATTTTGGAATGAAATCCAGTTCTCGATGTACCAACTCAAAATCACTGTTGACGAATTAACCCCTGACATCTGGAGAACCATACAGTTACCCGAATCCTACTCGCTGTATAAACTTCATCACATTATCCAGATCATATTTGGTTGGGAGAACACTAAAATATGGTGTTTTTGGAACACCGATGTGCCGACTACAAACCCATGGCTATGGGGCGGTGGTGGTACAATGTGGGATAAACAGGTAAAAATCAAAAGTGTTCTGATGGAAGTTGGCGATAAGTTACCGTATGTGTATGGTCGGGGTGATGAATATTGGAATCACAAGATTGTATTGGAGAAGATTGATGCTGGAATTATAAAGGGTGCCAGGTGTCTCGATGGGGCGGGAGCCGTAATTGAGGATTGTGGCGGGGTTGAAGGATACGATAAAATTCAAGATCGCCTCAGACATCCCGAAATAGATGGTTACCTCGGATTACTAATGGTTTTGGGTGATGAATTTAGTGCCGAACACATTGAATTGAAAGAGGTGAATCGCAAGTTAAAAGGGTTGGTGAATTATATCAAGGAGTTTGATGAAGAGCATGGGTTGGTGTTTTGAATATTCACTTCACACTTGATTTACTTTCAAACAGCGTTACCGATTAAAAATGGAACAAGTTAAAAGACTGAATACGACAAATGGCAATTAAAAAATCTGAATTATATAGTTCCCTGTGGGCGAGTTGTGATGCATTAAGAGGTGGAATGGATGCCAGCCAATACAAGGATTATGTGTTGGTCCTGTTATTTGTGAAATACGTTTCCGACAAGTATGCCAATGACCCCGATGGCTTGATTGAAATTCCAAAGGGTGGAAGTTTCAAAGATATGGTCGCATTGAAGCATCAAAAGGATATTGGCAACCATATTAACATCATAATTGGTGAGTTGGCTAAGGCAAACAATCTTGTTGGAGTGATTGATGTTGCCGATTTCAATGATGATGACAAATTGGGCAAGGGCAAGGAGATGGTCGATAAACTGACCGACCTGATCTCCATTTTTGAAAACCCCGCCCTTGACTTCAGTAAAAATCGTGCAGAAGGTGATGATATTCTTGGGGATGCATATGAATACCTGATGCGGCACTTTGCTACCGAAAGCGGTAAAAGCAAAGGACAGTTCTATACTCCAAGTGAGGTAAGCCGTGTATTGGCAAAAGTGCTGGGGATTAAAAACGCAACCAACAACACTACATTTTATGATCCCACATGTGGTTCAGGATCCTTGTTGTTGAAGGCAGTTGACGAAGCAGATGGCAAAGGTTCCATCTACGGTCAGGAGAAGGATGTTGCAACTGCCGCCCTGGCTCGCATGAATATGATTCTTCACGGACAGGCTGCTGCTGAAATACACAGGGGACAAAGTACCTTGTCTGATCCGTTTTTCACAGACACCAACGGCTACTTGAAGACGTTTGACTTTGTGGTTGCTAATCCTCCCTTTTCATCAAAGAACTGGACGAATGGCTTTAATCCGAACGATGACCTATACCAACGCTTTGAACGGAATGAAGAAGAAAGCAGAAAGACAGGTAAAGCATCTTATCTGGTTCCACCAGATAAAAATGGGGACTACGCTTTTTTGCTTCACATCATCAAATCTTTGAAAAGTAATGGCAAGGGTGCCTGCATCCTGCCTCACGGGGTTTTATTCCGTGGAAATGCCGAAGCCGATATCCGCAAAAGCATCATTGAACGTGGCTACATCAAAGGAATAATTGGTTTACCTGCAAACCTATTCTATGGTACTGGTATTCCAGCCTGCATCATTGTGATTGACAAAGAAGGTGCTGACGAAAGGAAGCATATTTTTATGATGGATGCAGGGAAAGGCTATATGAAAGATGGCAACAAGAACCGACTGAGGGAGCAGGACATTCACAAGATTGTAGACTTGTTTAACAAACAAATTGAAGTTCCCCGATTCAGCCGCTTGGTCAGCATAGACGAAATAAGCGACCCAAAAAACGATTTCAACCTGAACATTCCAAGGTACATCGACAGCCAGGAAACGGAAGACATACAAGATATTGAAGCACACTTGCTGGGCGATATTCCAAACGCTGACATTGAAGCACTGGATGAATATTGGAAAGTGTACCAATCTCTGAAGAGTGAACTGTTTGCCCCGAGCAAGAGAAAAAACTATAGCCAATTAAATATCAGCAAGAATAGTGTCAAACAAACCATCTTCAGCCATCCTGAATTTGTTAGTTTCAGCAAAGAGATGGATGTGTTGTTTACAGTATGGAAAATAAGAAACACCAAACTACTCAAAGACCTTCAGGTTGGGATAAAACCGAAGCAAACCATCTTCAAAGTTTCTGAGGATGTGCTGAAGACATACACCGACAAAGCCTTGATGGACAAATACGATGTTTATCAGCATCTGATGAACTACTGGAACGAAACCATGCAGGATGATTGCTATCTGATTGTCGTAGATGGGTGGAAAGCCGAACTGAGCATTGTCAAACAAACCAAATCTGCTACCATTTGGGATTGCGACCTGGTACCTAAGACTCTGGTCATTGCCAGATATTTTCTTCCAGAGAAACAAGCCATAGAAAGTTTGGAATCAGAAAAAGAGGCTCTTGCAGCACAAATTACTGAACTGGAAGAAGAACACGGTGGCGAAGATGGTTTTTTTGCCGATTTGGATAAGGTGAACAAAGCCAATGTGAATGCACAATTGAAAATCGATGCTGTTCAGTTGAAGAAACTGAGTAAAGGCAGCGAGGATTTTACAGCGTTGAAGGAGAAAATTGCCGTTTTTGAAACCTATCTGAAATTTGTAGACAGTCAATCCGATCTCAATAAAAAAATCAAAGATACCTCTGCCAGCCTTGACATCAAAGTGATTACCCGCTACAAAACATTGACCGAAGATGAAATCAAGCAATTGGTGGTGGATGATAAATGGATGGCAACCATTGAGCGAAGTGTGAAAACCGAGATGGAACGGATTAGCCAGCGTCTGACGCAACGCATCAAAGAACTTGCTGAACGATACGAAACACCAATGCCTAAACAGACTACTGAAGTGGCAGCCCTGGAACACAAAGTCAATGTTCACCTTGAAAAGATGGGGTTTGTATGGAACTAAGGGCGGGTTATAAGCAAACGGAGGTTGGTGTTATTCCTGAGGATTGGGAAGTGAAAGAATTTGGTGAAATAACAGACCGAATTATTGGTGGTGGCACACCAAGTCGTTCTAATCCGCTTTTCTGGGGTGGTGAAATTCCATGGGTAACTGTAAAAGATTTTGCGACATTCAATTGTTTTCAAACCCAAGAATATATTACAAGAGAAGGATTGAAAAGCAGTGCTTCTCATCTAATACCAAAGGGTGTGATTATTACATCCACCAGAATGGCTCTGGGTAAAGCCGTCATTTACAATATTGATGTCAGCATAAATCAGGACTTAAAGGCAATTTTTCCGAAGAAAGTTGTAAACACAACCTTTTTCTTTTATTGGTTTCAATTTAACGCAAAGTATATTGAAGATTTAGGAAGTGGAAGTACCGTAATGGGAATTTCATTGCCCGATCTAAGAAAAATAAAATTTAAATTACCATCCCTTTCTGAACAAACCGCTATCGCCACGGCCTTATCTAACCTTGATACACTTTTAAGCAGTATAGAAAAACTCATTGAAAAAAAACGCAATATCAAACAAGGGGCTCTGCAAAAACTTCTCCAACCTAAAGAAGGGTGGGCAGTTAAAAAATTAAGTGAGGTTCTGAAAGTTAAACACGGTAAAAGTCAAAAGGAAGTCGAGAATAGAAGTGGGGAATATCCAATTTTAGGAACAGGTGGATTAATGAGTTTTACAAATCAGTTCTTATATGACAAACCATCTGTCTTAATTGGAAGAAAGGGCACTATAGATAAACCTCAATATTGGGAAACGCCATTTTGGACTGTTGATACTTTATTTTATACCGAAATATTTGAAGGCTATTGTGCTAAATTTATTTTTTATCTTTTTACTTTGATTGATTGGTACTCTTATAATGAGGCATCAGGTGTGCCAAGTTTAAATGCAAAAACCATTGAGAGTATTAAGAAAGCATTTCCTTCTCATTCTGAACAAATTCATATTGCCACCATCCTTTCTGATATGGATGCTGAAATAGTTGCATTGGAAGCCAAAATGGAGAAATACAGAAAAATCAAACTTGGAATGATGCAAAATCTCTTAACAGGAAAAATACGACTGATCTCGTAAATACTAATATACATGGAAATTAAAGCCGAAGTAAAGAGCATTTCAAAACTCAAAGATTATTATTTTTTGGTTCCTGACTATCAAAGAGAATATGTTTGGAAGCCTGACGATCAAGTAGAGCAGTTTCTAATTGATATAGACAATGAATATGAACCTAATTCGAGTGCTCAAAAGAGTTATTTCCTTGGTTCAATAATCATTGTAGAAAATAAGGGCAAGTTTGATGTCATTGATGGGCAACAACGATTAACAACAATCATCCTTTCCCTATGTGCCTTCAGAGATATATTGAAACCATTGGAACTGGATGATAGACAAAAAAAATATCTGCAATCAATTGAGGAATTGCTATCTGATTTTGATATTAACACTGATAAAACGCATCTTAGGTTAGAACTGCAATATGAAGAGAGTAAGGACTTCTTGAGTAAACTCATAGAAAAGAAGCCATTTAAAGACGATAAAACTGCCTCCATCATTAAAATGGAATTGGCATATGAGAAATTAAAATCTCATTTCAAATCATATTTATTAGAAAGTCTTGACAGTCTGACCAACTATTCTCGATACTTTTTAACGAAGATTGAACTCGTTGTGATTGAATCTGAGAATTTAAGTAGTGCCCTTAAAATTTTTGAGACCATTAACCAGAGAGGTTCTGGATTAAACGCCATGGACTTGGTTAAAAATTTATTATTCAGTAAAGCGAACGAATTCGACTTTCAAAGAATTAAAGACACATGGAAAGAGATAACTCTTAATCTACAAACCTGCAAAGAAGATGGAAGCCCATTAAGGTTTTTAAGATATTTTTTAATGGCTCGGTACCATAATGGCGTTATAAGAGAAGACGATATTTACAAATGGATTATTTCTCCAGAAGGAAAAGAAATCACAAACTACGAAAACGGACCTTTAGCATTTGCTAAAGAACTTAAAAAAATCTCCAAACGGTATGCCGATCTGGTTGTTGCAACTGAATTATTGAAAGATGGTGGCAATTATCCAAATAACACCAATATTGGATTTGTAAATAAGTACAAATCGAGGCAACATTTAATATTGCTTTTGGCATTAGACATTGAGTCTACTAATAATGAAATTGAATATTTGGGAGAACAAATCGAGAGTTTCTTTTTCTATAGTAACACGATCGGGATTCAAGCAAAAAATAATGAACGCTTATTTGCTCAATGGTCAAGTAAACTTAGGGGAGTGAAGTCTATTGACGCAATTAAAGTTGTCATTGAAAATACGATGGTTCCATATTTAAAGGATAAAGTCGGACAGTTTAAATCAGAATTTTTAAATATAAAACATTACTCATATAACCCACTTTACAGATTAAGATATGTTTTAGGGAAAATTGAAAACACGGTTTTGGTTAAATCTGGGTTGCCTATTCAGGGAAAGAATTTCTTGGATAATTTACAGGTGGAACATATCCTTCCACAAACACCAAAGGATGGGATCTTGCCCGCTGAGTTTAAGGATAAGGATGAATATTTTAATACGGTGTATAAATTGGGGAATGTTACCCTTTTGGAAAGTACGATTAATCAGGCTGTTAATAATTTTAATGACCTTTCGAATGATTGGTTTCTACTTAAACAGCAGGAATATGTGAAATCCAATATAATTTCCACTAAACTATTAAATGATAAATTCACAATTGGAGTGAACACGGCATTGAATAGATTTAAAGCGGACTATAAATATTCCTTTGATAAGTGGAATAAAGATGCAATCACTAAAAGACAAGAATTACTTTTGGAACTTGTTTTTGAAACCTGGAAGTTCAATAACCAGAGAATTGACAAATAACACAGTAAGACGTATAAAATGAGTTCAGTAGGTCAAATCGAACGGGAAACTCAGAATCGTATCGTGCAATTGTTTCAAAAACAGTTGGACTACCGATACATTGGCAATCTTGAAGAGGAAGAAAACAATAGCAATTTGCGTGAAGCGGACTTGCTCGAGTTTCTCAAAAGTCAAGGTTACAGTAAAATTCTTATTACCAAAGCAGTTTCAGATTTCAAGAAAGCGATTGCCATTAATACAACTGATGACCTATACCAAGCCAATAAAGCGGTGTATTCTCTTCTTCGATATGGCGTACCAGTTAAAGAAGAAGCAGGACAGAATAAGGAGACGGTTTACCTGATTGACTGGAAGAATCCGCTGGAAAACGATATTGCTATTGCCGAAGAGGTGACCATTAAAGGGGTCCACAACAAACGACCTGATATTGTAATTTATATCAATGGCATCGCCATCGGTGTGCTGGAACTCAAAAGAAGCACCGTCTCCGTTTCTGAAGGCATCCGCCAGAACAATGATAATCAGAAACACATATTCATCAAGTCATTTTACACAACGGTGCAGTTGGTCATGGCAGGGCAGAATGTTGAAGGGTTAAGGTTTGCAGCCATCGACACGTCAGAGAAATATTATTTGAAATGGAAAGAGGTTAGTGAGGAGTTCAATCCAAACGACCACTTTTTATTACAGTTAACCAAGCCATTAAGGGAGAAAGCCGCTCAAGCAGATAACCTTCTGGACAAGAACATCATTGAATTTCTGAACAAAGAAAGGTTGATTGAAGTTTTACACGATTTTGTGGTGTTCGACCGAGGGCAAAAGAAACTGTGCCGACACAATCAATATTTTGGATTGAAAGCGGCTCAGGAATGCATTAGACAAAAACAAGGTGGTATCATTTGGCACACCCAGGGGTCTGGCAAGAGTTTGACGATGGTCTGGTTGGCAAAATGGGTTAGAGAATACAATCCCAATGCACGGGTGCTGATCATTACCGACCGTGATGAATTGGACAAACAAATCGAAAAGGTCTTCAAGGGTATAGAAGAAAAGATTGTCAGAACCAAGAGTGGCGCAGAGTTAATCAGCATGTTGAATGACACCAAGCCTCTGTTGATGTGTTCGCTTATTCATAAATTTATTGGTAAAGAAGAAGTCGATTATGATAGTTATCTGGAGGAACTGAGAAACAGTTTGCCGAAAGACTTCAAGCCAAAAGGTGATTTCTATGTGTTTGTTGATGAATGCCACCGAACCCAGAGCGGAGATTTAAACAAAGCCATGCGACAAATTTTAGGAGATAAGGCATTGTTCATTGGCTTTACTGGAACACCACTGCTACATTCTGACAAAAAGAAAAGCATTGAGATTTTTGGAACATACATACACACCTACAAATTTGACGAAGCCGTAAAAGATGGTGTGGTTTTGGATTTACGCTATGAAGCCAGGGATATTGAGCAGAAAATCACTTCGCTGGATAAAATTGACAGTTGGTTTGACAGCAAAACAAAAGGACTGACCGATTTTGCCAAGACCGAACTCAAACAAAAATGGGGCACCATGAAAAAGGTGTTCAGTTCGGTTGGACGGTTGCAAAAAATAGTTGCCGATATTTTACTGGACATGGAAACCAAAGAACGGCTACAAAACGGCAGAGGCAACGCCATGTTGGTTTCAGGCAGTATTTACAACGCTTGTAGATATTATCAACTCTTCCAGGACGCTGGATTCAAAAAATGCGCTATCGTCACCTCCTTCGCACCAACTCACAACGATATTAAAGGCGAGGAAACGGGTGAAGGATATACCGAAAAGTTGATGCAGTATGAGATTTACCAAAAGATGCTTAATGGCAAATCTTCAGAAGACTTTGAAGATGAAGCCAAGAAGCGGTTTGTTGAAGAGCCAGCACAATTGAAATTGTTGATTGTGGTAGATAAACTGCTCACAGGGTTTGATGCACCTGCAGCAACCTACCTATATATTGACAAAAGCATGAAGGATCACGGTCTGTTTCAGGCAATTTGTCGGGTCAACCGCCTGGATGGTGAAGATAAAGATTACGGTTATATTGTTGATTACAAAGATTTGTTTGGCAGTTTAGAAACCGCAGTTGATGATTACACCTCCGAAGCCTTTGATGGCTATGATCAGGAAGATGTGGAAGGATTATTGTCAGATAGGCTAAAGAAGGGCAAGGAGCGTTTAGATGACGCACTGGAAGCCATCAAAGCACTTTGCCAGGATGTTATTCCACCCAAAGGGACCAAGGAGTATATTCAATTTTTCTGCGGTAATACACAGAACCCAGATGATTTAAAGGACACCGAACCTAAGCGGGTTGCATTATACAAGGCGGTCATTTCACTTATTCGTGCTTATGCCAACATAGCCGATGAAATGGAAGAGGCAGGATATAAACCAAATCAGATTGCCGCCATCAAAATAGATGTTACTCATTTTGAAAATGTTCGCAAGGAAATTCAACTTGCCAGTGGCGATTGGGTGGATTTAAAGCAATTTGAACCTGCGATGCGACATTTGATTGATAGTTACATCGGAGCCGAAGAAAGTAAAAAGATCTCTGCTTTTGATGATTTCAGCCTGGTAGAACTGATTGTCGACAGAGGTATAGATGCCTTGGACAAATTGCCGCCAAATATCCGAAACAACAAGGAAGCCATGGCGGAAACCATTGAAAACAACCTCCGTAAGGTAATCATTGAAGAAAGTCCAACCAATCCCATTTACTATGAAAAGATGAGTGTTTTACTGGATGAACTCATCAAGTTAAGAAATGAAGAAGCAGAACGGTATGAAGAGTATTTGAAAAAAGTTGTTGAACTGGCTGTTAAGATTAAGAAACCAGAAACGAGCAACGAGTATCCGTCATCAATCAATACTCAGGGGAAACGTGCCCTATATGACATTCTGGACAAGGAAGTAGAAATCTCGCTGGTAATGGACCAAGCCATTATATACGGTAAACATGATAACTGGGAAGGGCACCCTCAGAAAGAGAAGCATCTGAAAAATCAGGTTGTAAAACCTGTTCTGGAAAAATATCACAAGTCCGAAAAACTGGAACCAGTTTTCGATATTATAAAAAAACAAAGGGAATACAAATAATGACGGAAACGAAGGTGCTGCAAATCAGTCCTCAATTATCGATTGATGTTGTCCGTAAAGACATCAAGAACATGCATTTGGCGGTATATCCTCCAAATGGGAGGGTTCGTGTTGCTGCACCACTGAGAATTGACGATGAAGCGGTTCGCCTATTCGCCATTTCAAGGTTAGGCTGGATTAAAAGGCAGCAGCGTAAATTTGCCAACCAAGACAGACAGTCACCCAGACAATATAAAGAACGTGAAAGCCATTATTTTCAAGGAAAACGGTTTTTGTTACGGGTCATTGAACACGAGGCACCACCTAAAGTGGTCATTAAAACCAAGACCTACATCGACCTTTATGTCAGACCTGACACCACAACCGAGCAGAAAGAAACAATCGTAAATGAATGGTATCGGGCAGAGTTGAAAAAACTCATTCCCTCGCTTATCGAAAAATGGTCAACCCAGATAGGAGTCACCGTAAATGATTGGCAGGTCAAACAGATGAAGACCAAATGGGGAACCTGCAATATTGAAAAGCAACGGATCTGGGTGAATCTTGAATTAGCCAAGAAACCAATCCCTTGCTTGGAATACCTGATTGTTCATGAACTGGTTCACTTGATTGAACGCCATCACAACGACCGCTTTCTGAGTTTGATGGAAAAGTATATGCCACGGTGGAAGTTTTATAAGGAAGAGTTGAATCGGCTGCCAGTAAGCCATGGAGAATGGACCTATTGACAATATGATAATCCTTAAATAATAGCAAGTATTTTTAAAACATTTTCTATGATATTATTCTGTGATTGTTTTGATTGTTGGTTGAAAGATAGTGTAATCACAATCGTTGGAATTATTGGTGGAATCATTGGTTCGCTCTTAATAATGCTAAAGTTGATACCTAAATGGTACCCTCCTACAATCGAGATTTCGAAGAATATTGCATATTCGGAAGAATCAGGATCAAAAAGATATAGAATAAAGATAAAGAACTTGACAAAGAATCCTATTCGGAATATTTCATCTGAATTACAATTTGTCTATAAAAAAGAAAGCAAAGGATTTTTCACCACGATAACAATTTCATTGGTTAAAAGTGATATCCTAATTCTTCCACAATACGATTTAAATGATAAATATTTTGATTTTTGTTATACATTTCTTGTAAGTCATTCTAATAATACGTATGATTTAATAGACTTGTTTGATAAACATAGAAATAACACGCCAACACTCAGATTTAGAATTATTGCAACTCATTATTTGTCTGGTTTTTCTAAAATATTTGAATCATCATACAAGTTGAATAGCATCAAGAAGGGTTACTTCAAAACAGATGGAACTACAATTATGGAGGAGGAGAATTAACAAAATTGCTTTCCGTTAAAAACGGTTACCATTGTATTAAAAATGTAATTTGAGAAAATCAGGCTTCGCCCCAGTAATTGACAAAAACACAGAGATATTGATATTAGGCTCACTTCCGAGCGATATATCCATCTCGAAAGGTGAATACTATGCTAATCCCCAAAACCAGTTCTGGCGAATAATATTCACTATTTACAACAACGGTGTGCAAGTCGTTGATTACAAAAAAAAACTTGACCTATTGCTTATAAACAAGATCGGACTATGGGATGTCTTGACTGAAGCCAACCGACCAGGAAGCCTTGACTCAAATATCAAGCAGGAAGTCTTAAATGATTTTTGCGGATTGTTTATGGAGTATCCGAAAATCAGGCTGCTGGCATTCAACGGTGATAAGGCTTTTAACTTGTATCTCAAGAAGAGAGCAGGATTGCCCCAGATAAATTTGGTCAGGCTTACTTCATCAAGTTCTGCAAATACCAGTAAAAAGCTATTGTTGAAGGTCAAGGAGTGGCAGGTGGTTTTGAAATAATTCATTTTAAAATGGATACATGCTTTTTCTTCGAGGGGAATTCAAATGTCATCAGTATGAGTGAATCTGATTGTTAAAACAAATATTTAACAAATAAAATGTTATGACCACCGAAACTATTGCTTTGATTTCAGCACTTGCCGCAGCAGCATCTGCAATTTTTGCTTTATTGACAATACGTACAATGAATAAACAGAACAGACTTTCAATGATCCCAGAACTTTCAATCCTTATTGATGATTTGTTTTTTTACACTGATGTTAATAAAATTCCTGTCGATGTTTATGAAGGCGTGAAAACATCGGGCATAAGACCCAGAATTAAAATAATTAATATTGGGAAAGGATCAGCGAAAGAGATCGAATCAATGTTTTTCTTTGATGTTGCAGGATCATTGAACTGTATTGTGAGTGAAAGCACCATAGAAGATGAACCTGAGTTTAATTTTAATGTTTCAAAAACGAGAAACTTTTTGGAAAAATGTACAGTAAACGTATCAGTTCAAAATCGATATGAATATTTGTTGAATGAATACCATCCACTATTTTTAGAAGCAAATGTTGAACACAGGCGGAAAATCTCTGCTCTTTTAACGGAACATGAAACATTCGTTGATATGCCTAATGACTATTTGCTTCTATTATCGTTTTTCACTTATTATAAAGCGCAAATGTTAAAGAAAATCAATGTTGATACTCACGTCCCCTTGCTTAGCGGATTTCCTAAGATTGGATATTATATATCATACAAAAATATTTTGAATAAAAAGATTGTTAAAAAATTCGAACTGAGTTGCCGACTCAGCGAATGGAATAATAGTAATGAGTTAGATGAAGACCAATTAGTGGGGAAGGGATATTTTGAGATAGTGGAAACCACGCATTAAAATAGAGTTTTAATTAATGGAAGAAATAATATTAAAAATTATTTGAACAATTTATTTTACTCTACTATAATGCACTAATGCTCTTTTGGGGCTTCTTTCAGGAATAACCAATAAACATAACCCAAAGCAGAAGTCTCATCCTGAAACCATGTGTCAGGCTTGACCAAATCATGCGGATCCCACTTCTCCATTTCATCCAGTATCGATATATATTCTTCCTTGGTGACCTTCCTAATATTTTCAAGGTATTCAGGATACCTGGCGATAAATGCAATTGCGTCCATGATGCTTATTTTGACTTTTTAGATGGCTAATGTACCCATTATCATTGAATTAACTTCGGTGACAAATTAATCTATGTTGTTAGATTCTTGCTTATTATTCTCCAATTTTCAGAATAATGCGCTTTCTGAGCAGAAAAAATAAACTTTTCCAAAACCTTCGAATATACAGATGACAATTAACCAAATTATTAATCTTAAAAATTGTCATTATGAGTAAAACTAAAATTGGGTGGACTGATACCACCTGGAACCCTTGTACAGGATGTTCCGAAAGATCAATTGGCTGTCAGAACTGCTATGCTAAATCGTTCTCGATGCGGCTAAAAGCCATGGATAAACCAAAATACAAGGATGGATTTACGTTAGCGCAACATCCACAAACACTTGCTGAACCATATCAATGGCGAAAACCAAGAAAAGTATTCGTGAACTCAATGAGTGACCTGTTTCACGAAAAGATGCCGTTTGATTTCATCCAGAAAGTATTCAAAGTCATGAATGAAAATCCACAGCACATCTTTCAAGTGCTGACAAAACGTGCAGATATTCTTCAGAATTATGCACCTCTTCTTACCTGGTCCGAAAATATCTGGATGGGCGTTACTGTCGAAAGTGACCAATATTATAGTAGGATTTGTGCCTTGAAAACTATTGGAGCAAAAGTCAAGTTTCTGTCGTGCGAGCCTTTGTTATCTTCAATCAAGAATATGCCACTTGGTGGAATTGACTGGGTGATTGTTGGAGGTGAATCAGGAGCCAAAGCAAAAGTGAGACCTATTCAAGATGATTGGGTAAGAGAAGTCCGAGACAATTGCATGGCTGCGAATATTCCTTTTTTTTTCAAGCAATATGGTGGCGTGAGGAAGAAACAGAGAGAATTAGATGGCAAGGAACATAAGGAGTTTCCAAAATAGAAACCGTTGCAGATGACCTGGAAAATCATCAGGTCATCTGTCCACAATTTTGGTCATTATAAAAAACAAGAAAAAAAAATTTAACATTTATAATAACTTGAATATCTATTCTTTACTTCAAAAGGTTTGTCCATCTATAGAAGAATAAGAAAAAAAAAAAATATAAGAAAAAAAAATATCCACCATGGAAGCAACATTCAACTTTGAAGACAATTACTTTAAGACTGGTCAAAAGAAATTCATTTATAAAGACCGAGAGGGCAACGAACATGAACTTTCGGTTAAAATACTCAATCGAATTCTATCGCTGATTGCCAATAAGTATGTCCGAACCAAAATCAAACACGCAGAATACGCAGAGATAGCGTCAGCCGAATTTTGTAAAATCCACCCTCAGTACCGATACTACATAAATTGGTTAAAAATCAACAGTATAATTATAGTTGATGAAGATTACGTTCCTGAAGATAAAACCAAAAACATCAAGGCTAAATGTAAATCATATGCCTTCCATGATGAGTTCATTGGGAGAAATAAAAACTTGTTATATATTTGACATTGAAATCAAAGACTCAAATAGATTTGTAGAGATAATTCATAAAAAATGCCATCTCACACAACATTTGTACCTGAAGGGTTCATCTTAATTCTCATTGTTCATTTAACACTTAACTTTTACTTGACTTTTATTTTGCTTTCATTATATTTGCAATATTAAAATTCAACCAATTCAGCTTATTATAATGATTCTGTTGTCAATACTTTTATCAATATCAATAAACTTTTGATTTAATGTTTTAAACCAATGAAACAGCCAACCATTTTGTGGATCGATGACAAAATTGCGAACTATCAACCTTTCGTAGATGGGCTTAATGAATCTGGATTGAATGTAATTGCTTATGATAGTTATGAAAAGGGAATTGATTATTTGAACCAGAACTTCGAGGTGTCATTATTTCTTATTGACTTGCGGATGCCAGATAAATCAGGTTTTGAGGTTATTTCAATCTTCTCTAAAATGTCACCTCAAACGCCAATTTGCGTTTTATCATCATATTTACATTTAAATGAATATGTAAAAAAAATTAATAATATTAAGAATGCAATTTGTGTCCTTGATAAAGAAATTCCAAGTCCAGGCACTGATGCATTTGTAATATTCGTTGATAAGATTAAAAGTATTATTAAGGACCCACCTAAATATAATCCAATTGAATTTGCAAAAAAAATTGGCGAGTATAAAGTGGATCCTTTTGACGTTAAATTTAAATTGTATTTGAATTTGCCAAGTAGTATAAAGAAAATATACAGAAGACAAGCAGAGGAACAAGCAAGAAAGATTCTCGATGAAGAATTTAAGGATGGGAAAATCTGGGTGCTATTATGTGGGAGTGCCACTGAACCAATAATGACAGCATCATCAGAAGCTGAAATCCCTTCTAGTGATCAAATTATGCAAAAAGCATTTGAAATAGGAAAGGCCCCCTACCAATTCTCAGCGCCAGATTCTGTTGATGATTTTGGGTCTGGAGCATGTAAAGGCGGGAGTACAGAGAAGAGTTATCCAACATTGACAATTCAATTTAATGGAGGAAAAGGATTCAATTTTCATTTTGACACAGGCTGTCCATTTACTGTGCTTAGTTATGAAGAAATTAACGAATTAGGAATAGTTGAAGCTGGTTCAATGGTAACGGTTGGGGAGAGGGGTAGGTCTAAATATGATTATATCTCAGAAAAACTAACTGTTAAATTAGTTGACCAAGTAAATGGAAATACAAAAATCACTCAGTTTAAGACACGGTTGGTAAAAGATTGGTTAGAGTCTCCTTTTGTTGCTTATTGTCCTCCTTTTTGTGAACATTATCAAGATGGAAAGAAGAAAAACTGTATATACAGAAAGGGGCTTGTTGGCCGAAATTTGTTAAGCGAGACAGAATTATCTATTACAATAAATGGCAAAAATAATAAAACAAGTTTTTATAAATCTAAATAATTGTATATGGATATTGTTATTGGTTCAATATTAGGTGTTTTATTTCATGAAGCCATTCGAATATATAGATGTTTTTTATCAAAAAGAACAATAATTCCAAAAAATGGATTCGGAAAGAGAATTAATGCAATTATATACATAGTGGTTTTATGTGTATTTGTTTTAGTCTCATTTTACTTGACAACATTTCTTGGAATTACAAATCCTGTGGCTGCATTTGTATTTGGCGTTAGTGTTCCCAACGGTTTAAGTAATTTAAAACCTATAAGTAAGCCTGAACAAGTTGATGATTTTTGGAGTGAGCAGTCAAATGTAAAATTTTCACATCACATGTCATCCTGGATAACAGAATATTATGAATGAATTTGGGAGTTACGATTTTGGTCATAGAATTTCGTTTGTCACACTTACACAGAACTTCATTAATAGCACACTCGATTATCTTACCAAGGTATTTGTTAGCCTAAAAGCCTCATACGTAACAATAATTTATTTAGATAATGTAACGGGTAAAACGGCCATAGAAGTAATAAATTCGATTCCAAATAAGGAATCTCATTCTGAATTTATTGAAGCGTTGCAGAATTTAAATGTTCCAAAGAAATTTATATCTGATGACGCACTTCGTGAATATATGAAATCAGATGGTTTGACTTTTTCCTATGCTAAGATAGATTTTAAAATAACGGAAGCATTACCTCGTGCAAAAGGTATACCCGTAATCATGTTTTTCAATATTATTGGGCCCAAAAGTCATGATTTAAATTATAGACACTTTATAAACTTTATTGGAACTGAGGTCAATCAACGTTACTCATCTTATGTCATTAATAGTACAATTGAAGCTGCTATTGAGACTGAAAAAACCTATAGAACACTTGAAATTAGTGATATATTATCTCGGTATATTAATAAAGTCAACGTTGTAATCCCTGATATTGATATTGTAGTTTGGACATACTCGTTTGATTATAACTGTTTATCCTGCGATGCATCTAGTTCAAAAGATTTTACTTTAGATTTTTTTGAAAACGAAGGTGTGCCTTGGTCAATTTACAAGGAGAATCAAGATTTATATATTCCTGATATTAAAAATGTAAAGATTGACTCTCCTAAAAACGATGTTTCAATCGATTCGTTTTTAAAAAACGGTTGGAAATCTTGTTTCTTTAGTAATTTGATTATTGGTGGTAATAATAGAGGTTGCATAGCATATTTTCGAAAAACAAAAGGGGATACAATGGAGTCTTATCAGTTATTTTATAAAATTACAAAAAGAGAGGTCGTTAGGTATATTGTCGAATCAGACCAAGTATTATTATTGAGTAAACAAAAGGAACGATATAAATTGCTCACTCCATTATTAGCTATAGGCAAAGAGGCTTCACAGCGGATACATGATATAAGAGATAATATTACAAGTTTAAAAGGAATATTGCTTGAAATAGAAAATAAAAAGGGAAAGAATGTTAATTATAAATCAAAAGCAATAAAGGGGCTTGATATTTTGGAGGACATGAAAATGATAATTTCACATCAACTACTTGCTTTTAAAGATGCAAGAGAAAAAAAGCGACGCGAAGATATAAATCAATTTATTCGCGATCGTTTAGATAAATTTAAATTAATAACAGATGCAGAACAAGTTAAATTTGAATATATTTTAGTTGATGCCCCATTATATTGTAAAATCCAATTTTATTATTTTGAACGAGCATTAGAGAATATTATTTCCAATGGCGCATATTTCGCTAAACAAGGTATAGATTCATCAAATAATTTTGTTAGATTAATAATATCAGACAATGGTAATCATGTTGGAATTGCAATTGTTGATTCTGGTCCTGGTATAATCATGCAAAATAAAGATGAGATTTTCGAAGAAGGTGTTTCGTCAAAGCCAGGTGGTTTTGGTGTTGGACTTGCAATAGTGAAATCAATAATTCAAGACCATAATGGTGCCATTTTCGTTGAAAATATTGATAAAGGTGGAGCAAAATTCGTAATACAGCTTCCCAAAATATTTTAACATAAGAAATATTAATTGCTTTAACTGGTTGAAAATCTTAATTTACAAATATTTATATTATTTTAACTATGACAGAGTCATTTGTTTTTACTTCAAGTTTATCGAAACATTTTCTTATTAGAACAGATGTAGATATACTCTTATAATGGATGACCACAGAGGGAAAGATGATAGTTTAATTTCTAATCCTATTGAATTATAATAGAATGAATGTCTAGGTATAAGTCTCTTTATTAATACAAAATACTATTTTTCATTTTTGTTTGTTTTAACATTAGAATTTATTGAATTAGGTTGTATTTTAGCAAATTTAAATCTTTTTATAAGTTCATATACTTTATCTATAGTATCCTTTTTACTAGGTTCATATTCGACCCATCTACATTGCCAAACACTTCCATCTGGTTGTATTCTAATATCGTATAAACCTTCTTGACATGGATATAGTGAACAATTTTTACATAACACATCATTATCGAAATGTGCATTATTCTGTGAATTTTTAATGTGAAAATATGAATCATTAATTTCGAAAAACATCATGGGAATGCCATAATATTTTGAATATTTATGATGAAACACATTACTACTTAATAGAGAAAAATATTGTTCGAGATTTGTTACGTTGGTGTATAAATCTGATGTTTCTTTAAATGATGATTTTGAGTATGAGTTAGGAATTGGGACAAAATCTAATATTTTTAAATTGAATTTATTTGTAATGCAGAAATGTATGATCTCTTTTAGTTCATTGTTATTATATTTTGTTGCTACAGTATTTATTCGATGTAATAATCCTGCATTATTTAGGAGGTGTATGCCTTGTGTGATTTTACTTAACTTAACATTGGACATGCTGATTTTCATGAAGGTTGAGTGATTCAGAGTATCCAAACTTACGGCAAATCTTATTTTATCAGAATTATTTTTTATTCCATTAATTATTTTTTTAATTTGACTCCCATCAGTATTAATTAATGTAAAAACATCAAGTGAGTCACAAAAATTAATAATTTCTAGAATATTTGGATGTAACAATGGTTCTCCGCCTGTAATTCTAAATTTTTTTATTCCAATATTCTTTAAATTTGACAATAATGATTCAAGTTCATTTAGATTAAAGATGTTTTTTCGGTTCATGATAGTCTCGCCCTCACTACTACAGTAAACACATTTCATCATGCATTTTTTGATTATGGGGAAACTGACGAAAGGAATATCGGGATGTAAATTGTTCAAATATCTGTTATTGATCATAGTTTAATAAATTAGCCCAACTGACTGATTATTTCTACACCTTGTACGCTATGTAAAAGTTGTCGGATTTAAAAACAATATTAATCATTTTTTTCATCTCTTTTCTTTTATGAAAATCTTTGCTACGATCATTTTTGTGTGTTTAGTATTGACTGTTCTCCACTTGGCTTAACGGTGATAATACTCTCATCAAGTTAGTCAATGCTACCTTCGGCATTTATTACCCTGACATCGTGGCAATTGTTGATCCACACAAGAATGGCAACAAGAATTACATGTACGAACAGTTGGTTTCATTGGAAACAAACTTCATCTTCAACATCATTTGTGCTCGTCTGTATGCTGAGATACCGAATATTCAAATCATCACTTGCCATGACGAGATCTATTTTGAGCAAAAGTTTATGCCTCAGGTTGAAACAATTTGGAGCGAAGAGTTAATGAAAGTATATGAAACTCTGCCAAGTATCGAATACGGTGAGGAAGAAGATATCTATGAAGCCGAAATTTGAAACTTTCTGTTTTTATGGTTGTACGAAAAAGTTGAAGTGTGATTCATGTTTCAAATTTTCGATTTGGTTTCAAATGCAAAAGAAAGGTTGTTAATTTAATTTACGGCCACCTGAGTCCATGGTGGCGCTGGAAGTTAGGTCGCAGGTGGACCATATGTTTGTCGATGGCGTGGGTTTGGATTTCACCCTACCCCCTGGAATCAATATTTTTTTTTGGATTTTTTTCCAGGAATATTACCCCCTCTGACTATTGAAATCTAATGCCCCCTCAGAAGAAAATAGTAAAACAGACCTCTGTAATTTTATAACACACAGATATATAATCACATACATTTTGACTTCCCTAATATTGTAATTGACGTTGGTCTCATACTGTCAAACCCCCGCATCAGTTTTACCGATTTCTATCCTCATTTCATCGGGAATACTCCCCCGTCAGCCGAACATCACTATCTCACCCCCACAAACCGAAATACCTTTACTTCATCAAACACAAACAAAACAAAAAATGAAAGCAACAATTACAATCTTAGCAGCAGTTCTGACCCTCTCAATGAATGTTCTTTTCGCCAGTAATGACGGAGCCGCAGTGAATAACACGATGAACTCATCAACGTTCACCGTATTAGCACCCGCTACCCCTGCCGAAGCAACATTTGAAGATGCGAGCGATGCTACCACTTTCGTTCTTGCTCCAACCACTCCGACTGAAGCAGATTTCTCAGATGCTGTCACTGAATCAACCATAGATATCGCCACACTGGCACCAGTCACTCCATCCGAAGCAGATTTTTCTTCAGATGATGATACTACAAACGTCAGTGTTATTGCTCCTGTTTCACCCTCTGTTGCTGATTTTTCAGACGGGATTTAAACTCAAAACACAACTTGTATTACGACTTGAAGCCGCTCCGAAAGGGTGGCTTTTGTTTTTACCAGCGTATAGATTAACTTTGATAACCTAACTTCCGTTAAAAAATGAAAAAAGTAATGTGTGGCAGCGAAATGGACAGAATGCCGAACTGGGCATTCAAAATGATGGCATTCATGTTTAATGCCGCTGATTTATTGAAATCTCCAAATCGGAGACTTGATGCTTTCGGAATCCATAAGGGACAAACTGTTGTCGATTGGGGCTGTGGCACTGGCAGATATCTCAAACAAGCATCAGAACTGGTCGGTGAAAAAGGAACTGTTTATGCTGTGGATATTCACCAACTTGCAATTGAGGCTGCCGCCAATATTGCACAAAAGTATAACCTGAAGAACGTTCATCCTGTCCTGACTGATGGAAAAACGGTCAACATTCCAACTCGGACGACTGATTTGGTGTATGTCCTGGATATGTTTCATATGGTCAAGGATACTAACGCTTTCCTTAAAGAATTATGCAGGATTACTAAATCTGATGGCGTTTTAATTCTCGAAGACGGGCACCAGCCAAGAGCATTAGCAAGAGAGAAAGTCAATAATTCTGGGTGCTGGGTGATTATATCAGAGACAAAAGCATACATGAAGTGCAAACCGATAAATCAAACCCTATGAAAATCTTAGTTTTAGGAGCAACTGGCAGAACTGGCAAACTGTTTGCCCAACTTGCCACGGCACAGAATCATCAGGTCACGGCAATCATCCGCAACAAGAAGGATGCAATTCTACCGAAGGTCAATTATATTGAAGGAATGCCGACAGACGAGCAACTATTAACCAAATCACTTCAGGGAATGGATGCCGTTGTTGTTTCGTTAAACATCAATAGAACCTCAGATAATCCGTTTGCCAAGGTAGTGTCGCCATTAACTCTGATTTCGGATTCGGTTAAGGCTCTCATACCAGCGATGGAAAAGAACCACGTTAAGCGGATTATTACTGTGAGTGCTTCAGGGGTTGGTGATTCCTAGAACCACATGTTCCTGATGGTAAGGTGGCTGATTCGTTACAGCAATATCTGGAAGGCTTATGAGGATCACGACAGGCAGGAACAGATTGTGCGACAGTCTGGATTGGATTGGACCATCGTCCGACCTGTCCTGCTTAACGATAAAGACTCAGATGAATACCAGGCTGTTATTGGTAAGCCGACAGGTGGCAGTATCAGCAGGAAGGCAGTCGCAAAATTCATAATCGATTCACTCGAATCAGAAAAGTATGTGAAGGATGTTGTCACCCTTTTTCGGTAAAATGTACAGGCAGTCTCCTTCTTGAGGCATTTGGGTTCCTTCCATTAGAAATGGCATAGTTGCCATTTTATAACACTCAAATACTACTTCTATCAATAAAATACTAAGATGCTCAGACTTGTTCTGATCGTCCTTAGATTTGCCTTCATGTTATAAATCACAATCATATGGAAACCCTTATTAATCCTATAGAACTACTCATTCAAATCAATGCAAAACTTGACAGGATTGAAGAAAAACTGAGAAAATTCGATGCATCTGAATACTATGAGAAGTCAAAAATCTTGAATACGGATGAAACATGCAAACTGATTCATGTTTCAATGAGAACATTACAGAATTACAGGGATAAACGATTGATTAAGTTCACCCAGGTTGGCAGAAAGATAACATACAGGATGCCTGATGTACTTCAATTCATGGATGATTGTGGAATTGCGCCATATAAAGAAAGAAGAACTCGGCTTTAGGTAATACTTCTACCAACATCTAATTCCCATATTGATGAGGAATCTTAGAACATATGATACAAAAGAGACAAATTGGTTGTTCTCCAGAATAAAAATGTTCAGGGAGTAAAACCCCGTAAACTTTAACATTTTTATCGACTATATGTATCATCAAGTGATTGATATAAAAAAAAGAAGTGAAAATGGAAAAAAAAGACCAAAACAAAAGGACTGGCTCAAGTCCACTGATTATTCAAGGGAACTTTGATTCAGTAGAACGAGTAACATCAAAAAATGATGCATTTGATTTCATAGAAGGTCAACTCAAAAATCTTTTAGCCTTAATGCCACATTTAAAGGCATTTGAAAATGGCGGTAATGAGAAGAAAAATGATGTATTACTTACAGTTGCCGAAGCCTGTGAAATCGTTAAATTGTCAAAGCCCTTTCTTTATGATATGATAAACTCAGGAGAATTACCATGTCTGGAGATTGGAAAGAGAAAACAAAAACGAATCTGGAGAAGTGACCTTGAAAAGATAGGTACAAGAAGAGGTGACACGGAATAGGTGATCCTTGACGAAAAGAAGAAGGTCAGATTTCATGAATATATCATGAGGTCTGGCCTTTTTTATGCTGTGGTTTACCTTAAATTTGCGAAAATAAATATTAATAAAAAATGTCTTATCGCACTCATATTCACCCCGTTAAATATGTCAACAAACTCCATGTCAAACCAGCAAAATGAGGTGCATTTTAAGGAACCACTGCAACTTTTTTGCAACTTTTTAAAAGCAAAAAGCCCTGAACATGTTGATGTTCAAGGCTTTTCTGCTTTTGTTCCGTGGCATCGACTGGAATTGAACCAGTGACACAAGGATTTTCAGTCCTCTGCTCTACCAGCTGAGCTACGACGCCAGACCCCCCGGTAAAATTCGGGACTGCAAATGTACAAACATTTTTGAAAAAACCAACATCCTCCCTTCAAATTACCTTGATTTCATTCTGGGAATATTTTTTCTTCTTTCCGCATCAATAATTTTCGTACATTTACTCATAATTTACCTAACTTTATTTGTAACTATCCGTTATGAACCTGATCATCGATCTTGGGAATACAAACCAAAAGCTTGCCCTTTTTGAAAACGATGTACTTACTGATTTACAACAGTTTCCTCTACTTACCATGAAAAGTATCCGTGATTTCATGGTACTTCATCCCGGTATTGAAAACGCTATTCTTTCTTCGGTCATTCCGCACCGCATTTCATTGACCCGGTACCTGGCCTCTGTTTGCAAGTTCATTGAATTGGATGAAAATACAAAGATTCCTGTTACGAATTTGTATCGTACACCAAAAACCCTCGGCAAGGACCGTCTTGCCGCTGCAGTAGCCGGGAACAGCCGGTTTCCCGGGAACAATGTTCTTGTGATCAATACAGGAACATGCATCACCTATGATTTCATCAACGCGGAGGCCGAATACCTGGGAGGCTCCATCTCCCCGGGCATCCTCATGCGCTTCCATGCCCTGCATACTTTTACCGGCAAATTACCGTTAGTTTCTTTCCACGAGCAGGAGATCCTTACCGGGACGGATACGCGTGAATCGATCCTTTCCGGCGTGCTTACGGGGGCAGTGGCTGAAATTGAGGGAATTACCGCACGTTACCTGGAGAGTTACCCGGATTTGAAGGTACTGCTCAGTGGAGGAGATCAAAATTATTTTGATAAGCGGCTAAAAATTAGCATCTTTGCACAATCAAATATCGTCCTACACGGTTTACAACAAATTCTTGCATTTAATGTCAATAGCAACCCATAATCTGCGACTCCCGCTTCTCTTTTGCTCTCTGCTGATCAGCCTTACCCTGTTTTCTCAAATCCGGATCTCCTCTCCCTATTCCCGCTTTGGCCTTGGCGACCTGTCTGATAACAACAATGCCTGGAACATGAATATGGGCCAGCTCGGCATCGGTTTGCGAAGTGCTTATCATGTAAATTATACCAACCCGGCCTCCTATACCGCTTTCGATTCACTTTCGTTCGTGTTTGAAGGTGGTTTTAACGGCGAATTCGTTACGCTGACCTCAGCAGTACAATCCACCAGCCGGAATTATGCATCCCTTGGAAACCTCCTCTTCGGCATGCCCGTCAACAAATGGTGGAAAACCAGCCTGGGGCTGGTACCTTACAGTACCGTGGGGTACAACGTTGCAACCTACGACACCTATGCCAATGTAGGCCGGATTGAGCGCGTCTATTCAGGTTCGGGAGGGATCAACCGTTTGTTTTGGGGAAATGCCTTTCAGCCGTTTAAAAACTTTTCGATCGGGGCCAATATTTCCTACCTTTTTGGCAGTATGGACCGCGCGGCAACCGTTACCTTCCCCGATTCTGCCTATAACATGAATATCAGGGAGCTCTATCATGTGACCATGAATGATCTCTATTTTGACTTTGGTGCCCAGTTCAAGGTCAAAATTAAAAACGACCTCTCTTTGAACCTGGGGGTTGTATACGCTCCGACGTTAAGCATGGCGGCCAAAACCGATGTTTTTGCCTATTCTTTCCTTGCCGGTTCGTCGGGGACCGAACTGCCACGCGACACACTGATCGTGGAATCAGGGTATAAGGGAAGAATTACCATCCCTACCATGATGGGTGGCGGATTTTCATTCGACAAAACAGATAAATGGGTTGTTGGCGTCGATTATAAATGGCAGAACTGGGATAAATTCAAGGCCTTTGGTACCGGCGACTCGCTGAAGAACAGCTGGCAGATATCAATCGGGGGCGAGATCATCCCGAAAATCGACAATTATACCAATTTCCTTGCCAGGATGCACTACCGGATGGGGTTCACCTATAACAAAACCTACCTTAGACTGAAAGGACAGGATATCAATGAATTTGATTTCTCAGCCGGGGTGGGGATTCCGCTGCGCGGGATGAAAACCATGCTGAATGTGGGCGCTGAATATGGTTCACGTGGAAATATTTCACAAAATCTTATCCGCGAAAATTATTTCAAAATTGTCGTTGGATTCTCCATCTATGAACGGTGGTTTGTTAAACGTAAGTATTTCTAAACTTGTCTTCCCCATTGTCCTTCAAGTATTTCCTTCTTTCCGCCGCATCCCTTTGGGTGTTGATTGCCTGTGACAAGGCTCCCGAAGCAACCGGCTCCATCCAGGCACGCGAGAACGACCCGGTCATGTCGGCCCACAACATCGAAGTGCTGTTCAGCGATTCGGGCAAAATTGAGGCACGGCTTACCAGTTCCCTGATGAACCGTTACCTGGGAAAAAGTCCTTACCTCGAATTTCCCGCAGGATTCATCGTCGTTATGTTCGACTCCCTCCAGCAAACGGCATCCACGATCACGGCCGACCGCGGGGTCAGGCGTGAGTATACCCGCACAATGGAGGCCTGGGGCAATGTCGTGGTTCGCAATGTCAAAAAAAACGAGCAGCTCAACACCGAACACCTTATCTGGGATGAAGGGCAGCATCGTATCTGGTCGGATGTGAAAATAAAAATCACAAAACCCGATCAAATCCTTAACGGCAGTTCCATGGAATCGAATGAAACCTTTACCCGGTATTCCATCCAGCAACCCATGGGGCAGATGAATGTGAAAAAAGATTCCATCTGAACCTGCTACCCTCAGCAGGGTGAAAACCGGATCAGCGAAACAAAAGTCGTTCCATTAAGGTAAAATCATGGGAAATATTCGCTGTTAACGGGTTAAATACCGGTGATTAAAGCCATTATTCCTTTGTTGTTTCCCGAAATTTCTATACTTTTGCACACTGTTTCAAATAAAAAGACTTTAGCATGGCGATTATTGGAAAAATCAGAAAACACTCCGGACTGGCTGTCATAATCGTAGGCGTCGCAATTGCTGCCTTCGTGATCGGCGATTTTGGAAAGAAAAGGGTACGCGGTACCGACGATATCGGAGTTGTGAACGGAGAGAATATCCCTTATGTGGAATTCAATGTCAAGGTGGAGAAAAACCTTGAAGCCCAGAAGGAGACTGCCGGAAAGGAAAAAATTACCGACCAGGAGACCTACCAGATACGGCAAAACACCTGGACCACCACGGTGAAAGAGATCCTGATGGGCAATGAATACAAGGAGCTTGGACTTACCGTCTCCCCCGAAGAACTTTTTGACCAGGTCCAGGGGAGACAACCGCACCGGTATATCCTGCAATATTTTAAAGATCCGGCCACAGGCCAGTATAATTCATCCATGGTGCTGAATTACCTGAAGAACCTGGAAAAGATGGAACCCAAAGCCAAAAATCAGTGGCTTACCTTTGAAAAAGCCATCAAGGAAGACCGCCAGGAAACAAAATACAACAACCTTGTCATCAAAGGCTATTATACCCCGACCGCCTTCCTGAAAAAAGCCTATATCAACCAGACAAGGGCCATTAAGCTATTGTCTGTTTCTGCCGACCTTGCTTCGATCCCTGACAACACCGTCAAACTGACCGACGAGGATTATCAGAAATTTTATGATAAGAACAAGGTCTATTTTTTCACGGATGAAAATTACCGTGACGTCGACTATGTTGTTTTTGATGTCAAGCCTTCAGATATTGACAGGAAAAAGACTGCCGCTGATGTTGGCCAGCTGTTCAAGGATTTCCAGACCAGTTCCGACGCGCTTACTTTTGCCAACGCCAACTCCGACAGCAAGCTGGATACCGCCTTTACCAAAAAAGGCAAATTTCCTTCCCAACTCGATACCCTGTTTTTCTATTCGAAAGCCGGCACCGTGTTCCCGCCATTCGAATTCAACAATTCATGGTACATGGCCAAGCTGATTGATATCCAGGATCGTCCTGACTCCATGAAGGGTTCCCAGATCCTGCTGGCCTTTGAAGGAGCCGGAAACGACAAGGTGAAACGCACCAAAGCGGAAGCTAAACTGAAGATTGACAGCTTGTTCAATGTCCTCAAAAAAAATCCGAAACTCTTTGCCGAAGCTGCAAAAAAATATTCCGACTACCCTACTGCCAAGGATGATGGCGGAGATCTGAAATGGTTTCCTGACGGAAATCCCAATTTCGACCCATTCTTTAAGGTTGGTCTTGAATTGAAGCCAAACGAAATGAAGGTTGTTGAAACCCGTATCGGTTATTCAATCTTTATGCTTACCGAAAAGTCAAAACCGGTTTCCAAGGTCAAGGCAGCCGTTCTGACGCGCGCTATCGAACCCAGCAACCAGACCTTCCAGGATACCTACATGAAGGCGAGTGCCTTTGCCGGACAAAACAAGACTCCTGAAGCTTTTGAAAAGGCTGCCGTTGATAAAGGTTTGCAGAAACGCTCGGCTCCCAATGTCCGCGAAATGGACAGTTATGTAAGCGGTCTCACCTCTGCCCGTGAAATGGTACGCTGGGCTTTTGCCGAAACCACCAAGATCGGCGAGGTCAGCCCAGTTTTTGATTTAAGCGGCAAATATGGCATTGCCATTCTCAAAGGGATCACCAAAAAAGGAACCCAGTCGCTTGAGGCAGTCAAACCAAGAGTTGAACCATCGGTGAAAAATATGAAAAAAATCGACATGGCTTCCGATAAAATCAAACAGGCTATGTCGGCCGGTAAAGATATAGCCGCACTGGCAGGCAAGCTGAATGCCAAGATCGATACTGCCGAGGTGACTTTAAGTGGTTACAGCCGTTCGAATATCGGGCGTGAAATGGAAATTGTAGGCAAGCTGTTCTCCATGAAAAAGGGAGAAACACAGGGGCCGCTTACCGGCAACTATGGTGCTTATGCAATTTATATCACCGACATTATGGAAGCCCCGGCCAAAGAGAATTTTGCTTCAGAAAAGATGCAGGCAGAACAGGGTTTCTCCCAGCGTGCTGCGAGCGCTCTCTATTCTGCTTTGGAAAAATCGGCTAAGATCAGCGATAACCGTTTACGGTTCTATTAACAGATGCCGCACAGGATACCAAAAGGCTGCTCCAACCGGAGCAGCCTTTTTTTTGCACTCTTCTCTGCGGGGAGGAAGATACCCCAGCAGGGTTTCACAACAACAAAACAGGCCCATTCAGGGAGATAGAAAAAAGAAAACTTCAGGGAGAGAACGCCGGAACCGTATCTATCTGACGGTGTCCGCAATGGAAATGATCCTGGTCACTTCCGCCCATTCCCGGCGGCTTTCGGTATAAGCGCGAAGGGTTACGCTGTATTTTCCAGGGCGTGAATAACGGAACACAGGATCTTTTAAACGGGAGCCCGCCGTGTCAATGGTTGCCCGCGAGCTGTCGGTACCAAACCACCATTCATAGGAATAGGACGTGGCCGACTGGTTGGCGAAATGAACGATACAGGGGATTTTATAGGCGTTATCCCCGCTGAAGGCAAAACCGGCAACGGGAACAGGCTCGTTTTTACTACATCCGCCTGTTGCCAGAAGCAGCAACAGGGTTGCAAACGCAATATTCCTTTTGATCATACGGTATGTATCCCCGCGGGGGCTATTCGGCAAGGACCAGGATTTTATTGTTGAGTACTTCGATGACTCCTCCCTTGATGTCGAAAAACTGTTCCGTTTTTTCACCTTTGTTCATCACCTTGATCCTGCCTTTTTGTAAAACAGAGATCAGGGGGGCATGGTTGTTCAATACTTCGAACGATCCGTCAATACCCGGTAATTGTATCAGGCCGACGTTATCGCCGGTAAATATGGTTGAATCCGGAGTTATTATTTCTACTTTCACGTTGCGTTTTTCACTTAAAGGTACTACTTGCTGTCGGCCAGCATCTTTTTACCCTTTTCAATGGCCTCTTCAATGGTTCCTACCATGCTGAAGGCCGATTCAGGGTATTCATCAACGGCGCCATCCATAATCATGTTGAACCCTTTGATGGTATCTTCGATATTGACAAAGGCGCCCGGTATACCGGTGAACTGGGTTGCCACAAAGAAGGGCTGCGAGAGGAAACGCTGTACCCGCCGGGCACGCGAAACAACCAGTTTGTCCTCATCCGACAATTCATCCATTCCCAGAATGGCAATAATATCCTGGAGTTCCTTGTACCGCTGGAGAATTCTCTTGACACGCTGGGCGGTATCATAATGTTCGTCGCCAACCACGTCGGGCGAAAGGATGCGCGAGGTGGAGTCGAGGGGGTCAACCGCAGGGTAGATACCCAGCTCGGAGATCTTTCGGCTTAACACCGTGGTGGCATCCAAGTGGGCAAATGTGGTAGCAGGTGCAGGGTCAGTAAGGTCATCGGCAGGCACATAAACTGCCTGGACTGAGGTGATGGAACCCCGTTTTGTGGAGGTAATACGCTCCTGCATGATCCCCATTTCGGAAGCAAGGGTTGGCTGGTACCCGACCGCCGAAGGCATACGTCCAAGAAGCGCTGAAACTTCAGAGCCTGCCTGGGTAAACCTAAAAATATTATCGATAAAAAAGAGGATATCGCGACCGCCTGATTTTTCATCTCCGTCACGGAAATATTCGGCCATGGTAAGACCCGAAAGCGCAACGCGCGCACGGGCTCCCGGCGGTTCATTCATTTGTCCGAAAACCAGGGTTGCCTGGGATTTAAGCAGCTCTTCATGGTCGACTTTCGACAGATCCCAGCCGCCTTTTTCCATATCTTCCTCGAAAGCCTTTCCATACCGGATAACGCCCGACTCGATCATCTCACGCAGCAGGTCATTCCCTTCGCGGGTACGTTCGCCAACACCGCCAAATACCGACAAGCCGGCATATTTTTTGGCAATATTGTTGATCAGTTCCATGATGATAACCGTTTTTCCGACGCCGGCGCCACCGAACAAACCAATCTTGCCACCCTTTGAATAGGGCTCGATCAGGTCAATAACCTTGATGCCTGTATAGAGAACCTCTTTTGAAGTACTTAGCGTGTCAAATTTCGGCGGATCGCGGTGAATGGCATAGACATGCTCTTCCGATACATCCCCGAGCCCGTCGATGGGTTTGCCGATTACATTGAAGAGCCTTCCGCGAACCATATCGCCAACCGGCATGGAGATCGGCCTGCCTTTGGCAACCACCTCCATTCCGCGACGTAATCCATCGGTTGAATCCATCGCAACCGTGCGCATGGTATGTTCACCAACATCGTACTGGCATTCGAGCACAATGGCATCACCCTTTTGATTGGTAACTTCAAGTGCATCATAAATATTGGGCAGTCTGACATCTTCATCAAAGACCACATCGATAACAGGACCAATGATCTGCGAGATTTTTCCGTTTTTCTTCGCTTGCATGATATGGGATAATAATTTATGCAAAGATAAAATATCTGTTTGATTAAATGTTTGATGTGGCAAAATTTTCCCGTAGTTTTGCAGATAATATTTTGCCAGAACCTAACAAACAAACAATGAAGTTACTAAAATTGTGGATGTTGTCACTATTGGTACTCCCTATTTTCTCTGTTGCACAAAGGAATGTAAATGCGATTATTGATACTGTAGAAACGCCTAACGGGGCTGCCATCCTGTATAAAAACTTCACCTGGGAATATCTTCAGAATGAGCCTGTGCTGATGAGCCAGGATGAAGATTCTACCGGATTGTTTTCCAACCAGTGGGTTAACAGCCAGATCTTTGCCTACCGGATCAATGTGGATTCGATTCACGACACACTGATCGTACTGACCAACAATGACCGCATTTTCAACATGCCGATTTATGGAAAGCTTTTCAGGGGTTTTACCTATTCCCACAAAGGACTCGATATTAAATTAAACAAGGGCGATTCTGTCAAAGCAGCCTTTGACGGCGTTGTACGCTATGCGAAATACAACCGCGGGGGATTCGGCAACCTTGTGATCGTGCGTCATTACAATGGGCTGGAGACCTATTACGGTCACCTTTCCAGGATCATGGTCAAGGTAAACGAGGTGGTTAAATCGGGCGAATACATCGCTCTTGGCGGATCGACAGGCAGAAGCAGGGGGCCGCACCTGCACTTTGAGGTGAGGTATAAAGACATGCCCCTTGACCCGTTGCGCGTAATTGATTACGACAGTCAGAAACTTATTTCCAACACCTTCCCGGTAACCAAGCGGGTTTTCTACCCCAATGACTATGTTGCCAATGCGATGATTGTCAGGATTAAAAGCGGCGATACCGTTGGTAAGCTGGCCAGGAGATACCACACCTCGATCAAGGAGATCTGTGCCATGAACAAGATCAAGCAGACAACCACACTGAAGGTTGGCAGGTCAATACGGGTAAGGTAATTTTCCTAATTTTCCTGCTGCCCGATTTCACCCGGATCAGCTTTCCCCACCAAACCAAAGACTCTTTTCTGGAATAGGATCAGGATAAATACGCCTGTTGTGATGGCTGAATCGGCAATGTTGAAAATGGGGCTGAAAAACTGCAGTTCAGTTCCTCCGATAAAAGGCACCCACGAGGGATAGGTCGAATTGATGATGGGAAAATAGAGCATGTCGACAACCTTCCCGTGTAACAATGCGCCGTAGCCACCTCCCCCGGGCAGGAACCTGGCAATCTGCATATAGTTGCTTTCACTGAAAACCAGTCCGTAGAAAACGCTGTCGATTATGTTCCCCAGCGCCCCGGCAAGGATCAGCGCAATGGAAACGAGCAGCAGGGTGCTTGCACCCTTGCGTGCAACGCGGTACAGCCAGCCGCCAATGAGCACGACCGCTACGATGCGGAACAGGGTAAGCAGTACTTTGCCATAATCACCGCCGAGTTTCATTCCGTAGGCCATTCCCTCATTTTCGGTAAAATGGAGATAGAACCAATGCCCCATTACGGAATGGCTCTCCCCCATGTAGAAGGTAGTTTTGATCCAGATTTTAAGTGCCTGATCAAGGATCAGCACCAAAAGAATGATAAGGGTGGCTTTTTTCAAATGCAGAGGGGTTGCAACGGCTATTCCATATCAGGGTCGACAGGCCGCATGGGGGTGGCAGCAACCACCTGTACCCTTTTCGCTTCAATGCTCAGGGTAGCGTGAGGTACGCTGCGCAGGCGGTCTTTCGGGATCAGTTTACCCGTTACACGACAAATTCCGTAGGTTTTATTTTCAATCCGGATCAGCGCATTTTCCAACGATTTGATGAACTTTTCCTGGCGGGCGGCGAACTTGCTGTTCTCCTCCTTTGAAAACACCTGGTAGCCCTCTTCAAGTACCTTGAAGGTAGGCGAGGTGTCGTTGGTGTCATGCTCGTTCCCGGTCGTATAGGATTCTGTAAGCAGCTTCAGGTCGTTGTGTGCTTTGTCCAGCTTTTTCAGAATAATCTGTTTGAATTCCTCAAGTTCCTCATCTGAATACCGGTTCTTTTCCGTCGTTGTTGTTCCTGTTGCTTTTTTCATAAGTAATAATTATTAATCAACCCTGTTTATTTCAATGAATGTTGAAATCGTATCTGTCAGATCTACCTGAACTTTTTCATTCCCCTCAATCATAGCAACAACTTCAAACGATTGAGCCAAAGTTTCCGAGCAAATATAGGTAATATTATGATTCACCGCTACGTCGATGTCAGGTTGTGTCTGGAATTTCACAATTATTTTATCTGTGACATCAAACCCTTTATCCTTACGCAGATTTTGTATTCTGTTGATCACTTCACGTGCGATCCCCTCCTGCCATAATTCCGGGGTAATCGTGGTATCCAGGGCAACCACCAGCGATCCCATCGTTGAGGTTTGCATCCCCGGCAGATCTTCCGTGCGGATCTCGACTTCGCCGATGGTCAGGTTAACGGGGGTTCCCTCAACCATCATGGTATATTCACCTGCCTTTTCAAACGCGTTGATCAGTGCCTGGTCCCAATCCTTCATGATTTCGGCAATGGGTTTTACCAGTTTTCCGAATTTCGATCCCATCTTTTTGAAATCGGGTTTGACGGTTTTCACCAGGATCCCGGCCGTATCTTCAATATATTCGATTTCCTTTACATTCACCTCGGAAATGATGAGGTGCTTGATCGCTTCAACCTGGCCTTTAAGGTTATCGGCCAGCAGGGGCAGCATGATTTTACCCAGCGGCTGGCGTACGCGAATGTTCATCTTTTTCCGGATCGAGAGTACCATGGAGGAGATCTTCTGTGCAAGTTCCATCCGCTCCTCGAGTTCTTTGTCGATGATGGAAAGATCGGCCTGCGGGAAGGAGGTCAGGTGCACCGAATCGGCACCGAGCCTGCCTGTCACGGTGTTGATGTCAACGAAAAGCCTTTCAGAGAAGAATGGCGCGATGGGTGAGGCCAGCTGGGCGATGACCTCAAGGCATCTGTAAAGCGTTTGATAGGCTGAAATCTTATCCTGTGAATAATCCCCGCGCCAGAAACGGCGGCGGCACAGGCGGACATACCAGTTGCTCAGGTGCCCGTCGACAAAATCGGAGATGGCGCGGCCGGCCTTTGTGGGTTCATAGTCGGCATAGCATTCATCGGTGAGTTTGATCAGGGAGTTCAGTTCAGAGAGGATCCAGCGGTCAATCTCGGGTCTTTCGCTGATGGGGATTTCAGCCTCACTGTAACTAAATCCGTCAATGTTGGCATAGAGTGAAAAGAAGGCGTAGGTATTATACAATGTGCCGAAAAATTTACGCCTGATCTCCTCGATTCCCTCGGTATCGAATTTGAGGTTGTCCCAGGGTTGCGAATTGGTGATCATATACCAGCGTGTGGCATCCGGCCCGTATTTGCTGATGGTTTCAAAGGGGTCGACGGCATTACCGAGTCGTTTCGACATCTTGTTGCCGTTCTTGTCGAGAACCAGGCCGTTGGAAACGCAGGTTTTATAGGCAACGCCGCCAAACAGCATCACGGCGATGGCATGAAGTGTAAAGAACCAGCCCCGGGTCTGGTCAACGCCCTCGGCGATAAAGTCGGCCGGGAAATAGCTATCAACCGCACGGGTCTGTTCAAAGGGATAATGATACTGGGCGTAAGGCATGGCGCCGGAGTCAAACCATACGTCGATCAGGTCGGGTTCGCGGTACATAGCTTTGCCATCGGCGGTGACCAGGATGATATCATCTACAAAGGGGCGGTGCAGATCGAAGGAGTGGTAATTTTCATCGGTGGTATCCTCCGGTTTGTAGTTTTCGAGCGGGTTGGATTTCATAACCCCGGCCGCGACAGCCTTTTCGACCTCCACTTTAAGCTGGGCTACAGAGCAGATGCAGATCTCCTGGCTGTTGTCTTCGGTGCGCCAGATGGGCAAAGGGGTTCCCCAGAAGCGCGAACGGGAAAGGTTCCAGTCGACCAGGTTTTCGAGCCAGTTGCCAAACCTCCCGGTACCTGTGGATTCGGGTTTCCAGTTGATCGTTTTATTCAGCGCGATCATCTCCTCCTTGTAAGCCGTTGTCTTGATAAACCAGGAATCAAGCGGGTAATAGAGGATAGGCTTGTCGGTACGCCAGCAGTGCGGGTAGGAATGTTCATACTTCTCCGACTTGAAGGCTTTGTTTTCATGTTTCAGTTTGACGATGATATCAATATCGACCGGGGGGCAGGTACCGGCCACACAGTCGGCGTCGTAATCGGGTTTCACGTAACGGCCTGCAAATTCGCCCATCTGCTCCGTGAACTTCCCCTGCTTGTTGACAAGGGTAAGTGAGCCCAGCCCGTATTGTTTCCCGACACGGAAGTCGTCGGCACCGAAACTCGGGGCGATGTGAACGATGCCGGTACCATCTTCGGTGGTAACAAAATCGCCCATGACCACGCGAAAGGGATCCCCGTCGGCCGGCAGTGCATAGGGCATCAGCTGCTCAAAGCGGATTCCCTCAAAATCAGAACCTTTGAATTCGGCAACCACCTGGTAGGGGATATGTTTATCACCTTCATGGTAGTTTTCCATCTCCAGCAGGCTGTTTTTTTCAGGGAAGTACTGGTGCAGCAGCTCCTTCGCCAGTACCACCGTTTGCTCGGTATAGGTATAGGGGTTGAAGGTCCTGACAAGAACATAGGCGATATCTTTCCCCATGGCCAGCCCTGTATTGGAGGGGAGGGTCCAGGGGGTTGTGGTCCAGGCCAGAATATAGAGTTCCCCGAAGAGGTCGCTGAACAGGAATTCCGACTGAGCGTTGCGTGTCACCTTGAATTGGGCCACAACGGTATTGTCTTTCACCATTTTATAGGTGCCGGGCTGGTTCAGTTCATGCGTGCTGAGGCCGGTGCCGGCAGCGGGTGAATAGGGCTGGATGGTATACCCTTTATACAGCAGCCCCTTCTGGTAAAGCTGGCCCAGCAGGTACCAGACACTTTCGATATATTTGTTTTCGTAGGTGATGTAAGGATCGCTGAGGTTCAGCCAGTATCCCATGCGGATGGTAAGGTCGTCCCAGAGGTCCTTGTATTTCATCACCTCGGTGCGGCATTCCCTGTTATAATCCTCGATGGAGATGGATTTGCCGATGTCCTCCTTGGTGATGCCCAGTTTTTTTTCGACCCCGATCTCGATGGGAAGGCCATGGGTATCCCATCCTGCCTTGCGGCTAACATAAAACCCCTTCATCGTCTTGTACCGGCAGAAAATATCCTTGATGGAGCGTGCCATTACATGATGGATCCCCGGAATGCCATTGGCCGAAGGGGGGCCTTCATAAAACACGAAAGGAGGAAGGCCTTCGGTGAGTTTCAGACTCTTTTCGAAGGTGTCGTGCTGCTGCCAGTAAGATTGGATTTCATCGCCAATCCGGGTCAGATCGAGATTTTTGTATTCAGGATATCGTACGCTCATGGTTGTTTATCAGTCACCGTATGGGGAAAATCCCCACCCTTCAGCCAACGGCTGAAAAAGGCGTGCAAAATTACGAAAATTTCTTTAATCCAATGATATAGGGTGGGCAGAATTGAGATGAATGACGAAATCGCAGTATCTTTGCACGACGGAATCCGAAACTGCCATGAACGACAAAACCTCCATTATTCTCGAAAACATAAGATCCCGCAAAAGTGTCCGCATTTTTACCGGGGAACCCGTCACCAAGGCCTGCCTGCTGGCGTTGCTGAAAGCGGGGATGGCGGCACCCTCCGCCCGGAACCGGCAACCCCTTGCATTTGTGACGGTGACGGAGCAGCACCTGCTGAATACACTTGGCGACGGGTTGCCTTACACCAAGATGATCTACAAGGCGGGTGCAGCGATCGTGGTCTGCGGCGATGCAACGGTTGATCTTCAGGAGGGGGCGATTGACCTGTGGTATCAGGATGCGGCCGCTGCAACGGAGAATATCCTGCTGGCCGCGGAGGCCTTGGAACTGGGAGCCGTGTGGTCGGCGCTCTATCCCTATCCCGAACGCGAAAACCATGCCCGTGCGGTACTGAAGCTTCCGCCCGATATCACCCCCTTCAGCATTATCCCCATCGGACATCCTACCGGGGTCGAACAGCCCAGGGACAAGTTCCGGCCCGACAAGATCCACTGGGAGCAGTGGTGATCAATACCGTATACACCTTTTTCTTACCTTTGCAAAAAAAACGAACTTGAAAAAATTCAGTACCTTATTCTTCAACCCCGGCAAGGCCCTCACGGCAATCATGCTTCTTTTTGCCTTACAGGCATTTCCCCAGATCCCACCGGGATATTATGATTCGGCGAACGGAAAAACAGGGGTTGCCCTGCAGGCAGCCTTGCATAATATTATCAAGGGCCATACCGTCATCTCCTACGCAGGTTTGTGGACAGCCTATTACACTACCGACGACAAGCCAAACGGCAAGGTATGGGATATGTATTCCGATGTCCCCGATGGCACCCCCAACGGCAACCCGCCCTATACCTTTACCTTCGGAACCGACCAGTGCGGCAATTACAGCAACGAGGGTGATTGCTACAACCGTGAACATTCATGGCCGAAAAGCTGGTTCAACGATACGCCACCGATGAATTCAGATATTTTCCACATTTACCCGACTGACGGGAAGGTGAACGGTATGCGCGACAACTATCCTTACGGCACGGTCTCCTCCCCTTCGTGGACCTCGCTGAACGGCAGCAAACTGGGTCCCTGCACCTGGCCGGGATATACCGCAACCGTTTTTGAACCCATCGATACCTACAAGGGAGATCTTTCACGAGGTTATTTCTACATGTCGACCCGTTATTATACCGAAGATGCAGGCTGGGCCGGGAGTCCGGCCACCACGGGATCACAGCTGAAACCCTGGGCGCTGCAGATGATGCTGCACTGGGCCAGTGTTGACCCTGTTTCACAGAAGGAGATCGACCGGAACAATACCGTTTATGGCATGCAGCACAACCGCAATCCCTTTATCGATCATCCCGAATATGCCTACCTGATCTGGGGAACTCCCACCGCAACCGGGGATCCCGGTTCGGCATCCCCCCAGCTGGCCGTATATCCAAACCCTGCTGCCGACCATTGCACCGTCATCCTGCCGGCCGACCTGGGCAACGGCATTCTAAATCCTGTCGTGGTTTCGGTCACCGGTATGCGCTATTCTCCCGGGTTCAAACGGGAGGGGAATCTGCTCGACCTGAACATCCAATCCCTTGCCGGGGGCGTTTATGTGCTGGTGCTGACGGGCGAATCTGCCGTTTACAAAACAAAGCTGGTAAAGGAATAAATGAGAAAAACCCTGCTGTATCAGGGTTTTTCCGTTTCACCGTTATTAACACATTTACCAACAAAACTGTACGATTGCAGGTAACCGGATACAAAGATCCTGTTCAATTCCCATTTACAGAAAAGAAATATATGAACTGCCCGGATTTAACGCCGAAGTGCCGGATCAACCCGGTTTGGCCCGGACATGTGGCGGGTAAACCTGAACGGCTGACCAGGGGTCATGCCAAAAAATCAACAGAAGCTGGGGCAATAAAAAACCGGAGGTGATTCCTCCGGTTTTTTTATTCGCTTGTGTACAGGCTTAATAGGCCCATTTCACCCAGATACTTCCCCAGGTGAATCCCCCGCCAAAGGCAGCAAGGATGATGTTATCCCCTTTCTTAAGCTTGTCTTCCCACTCCCACAGGCAAAGGGGGATGGTTGCATCGGTGGTATTGCCATACCGTTCGATGTTGATCATGACCTTGTCTTTCCCGACGCCCATCCTGCGGGCAGTGGCGTCGATAATACGCAGGTTGGCCTGGTGGGGAACAAGGTAGGAGATATCGTCGGCAGTAAGGTTGTTGCGTTCCATGATCTCGGCCGAGACGTCGGCCATCCGGGTCACGGCAAATTTGAAGACCGGCTGGCCCTCCTGGTAGATATAGTGTTCTTTGGCATCAACCGTTTCATGTGTAGGGGGCTTGAGCGAACCGCCCGCCTTCATGTGGAGGTAGTTACGGCCTGAACCATCGGTACCTGCGATCGAATCCATGATTCCTACAGCCTCGGTGGTTGGTTCGAGCAAAACGGCACCTGCCGCATCCCCGAAAAGGACGCAGGTTTCGCGGGCAGTATAATCGGTAATTCCCGACATCTTGTCGCCGCCGACCACGATCACCTTTTTATATTGTCCGGTCTCAACATATTTCGAGGCGGTGATGAGAGCAAATAAAAACCCTGAACAGGCGGCATTGACATCAAAGCTGAAGGCATTCCTGAGCCCGGTCTTGTCGCTGATGATATTGCCGGTAGCAGGGAAGGTCATGTCAGGCGTTACCGTAGCGCAGATCAGCAAGTCGACCTCACCGGGTGCTGTACCGGTTTTTTCCAGCAGCCCTTTGACGGCTTCGGCGCCCATATCGGAGGTGCCCAGCCCTTCGCCCTTCAGAATGTGACGTTCGCGGATCCCGGTTCTCGTCATGATCCACTCATCGGTTGTATCCACCATGGTTTCCAGCTCCTTATTGGTTAAAATATAAGGAGGAACCCATGCATGAATTCCCGAAATTTTTGCTCTGATTTTTGACATGAAGAAGAGGTAGCGTTAAATGAAACTTGAACTGTTTATTTGGGGAACGACTCCAGGGCCTGTTTTATCTTATCCGAGAGTTTGGCATTATAGACCTCCTTGGTAAGGAGAATCATGTTATGGATGGCAATGTCGTTTGATATGCCGTGACCCACAATAACGGTGGAATTGATACCCAGAACAGGAGCGCCGCCGTAATTTTCGAAATTAAACTTCTCAAAATAGGGGTCCAGCAAATTCTTTTTCTTCAGGATATCGTAGAAGGCTTCACCCTGTTTTAGGACCACGTTTCCTACAAAACCGTCACACACCACTACGTCGGCAAAATCGGTATAGAGGTCGCGCCCTTCGATATTTCCGATAAAGAGGAAATCTTTCGAATCCTTCATCAGCTGGTAGACGATCTGGGAGGTAAGGTTGCCCTTTTTCTCCTCGGAGCCGATATTCAGCAGGGCCACGCGGGGCAGGTCAATATTGAAAACATGTTTGGCAAAGAGCGAGCCCAGGATCCCGAACTGGTACATCACATCGGGTTTGGGGTCGGGGTTGGTTCCGACATCAATCAAAATGGTTGTACCCCCCGATTCCTTGGGCAGATAAGCCGGCAAACTGGGCCGGATGATCCCCTGCACCAGGTTGACCGAAGAGATGGATCCGACGACGATGGCGCCGGTGCTTCCGGCACTGCAAAAGCCATCGATTTCATTGTTTTTGAGTAACCTGAAGCCCACGGAGATGCTCGAATTCGGCTTACTTAAAAAAGCCTTGGTCGGCTGCTCATCCATCTCAATCATGTCGGGTGCATTCACGATTTCAAAAATACCGGGATCCACCTTTTCCTCCCTGAGAAAAGACAATATAGCCTCTCGATTGCCAATCAAAACGATCTGATCGGTATCGGGCAACTCCTTTTGAGCCATAATAGCCCCATGTATCGTGGCATTTGGAGCATAGTCACCCCCTAAAACATCCAGACCGATTTTCATTGGCTACAGATTATGTAAAAACACTATTCCGCGGAAGCCTTTACTACTGCTTGTTTTCCACGATAATAACCGCACTCGTTGCAAACGCGGTGGTATAAAACCGGTGATCCGCAATTTGAACATACAATGGTGGTACGGGCAACTGCTTTGTCGTGAGTTCTTCTCTTGTCCCTGCGGGTCGTGGAAATTTTATGTTTCGGATGTGGCATAATACTGATTATTTACAAGTTATAATTTATTTTTCTTCTTCAGCTGACCAAGTGCTTCCCACCTGGGATCTGTTGCATGCTGCCTGTTCAGTTCATTTAACTTTTTCAACATTTCCGGATCACACCGGTTGTTCCCCTCTCCCTCTTCGGGATGAACCCGGCGGATGGGCAACAGCAAATGGATATATTCATAGATGAAGGGACTTAGATCGAACTGGTATGCCGTATCCGGAATAACCTGCACATCTTCGCTCTCTTCATAATAATGATCTCCCAGCTTTACAATCAGCCGTTCGGTTCCTTCTACGGGAACATCCATCAGCTCATTGCAACGGTCACAGGAGACCTTCACGGTTCCGGCAATGGAAAAATGGAGATCCATCATCCGCTCCTCCTTTGCCATGGTAACAGTTACCGTTACCGTACCATCGTGAATTTCATTATCTTCAACCTTATCAAAGAACAACTTGCCGATCATAAAATCGAACACATGCGTGCCGGGTTTCAACCCACTGAACGCAATCTGATATTGATCCCGGTTATTCAAATTATCCTCAAAAAAGTCTGCAAAAGTAAATATTAATTTGATGAATACCAAATACCTGATAACATCAGGACCAATTTAAAACCGAATCCGGCCATATTCTGCAAGATTCGGCGGCAGAAAAAGGACTCAGATCCTGATACCTGCCGCCTCAATTTGAAATCCCCGATTTCCGGCAAATATAGGTTGTTTGTAACTCCCCGTGACCAGAAATCAGATTATTCTGTATGTTTGTGGCCCTGATTTACCCTTTAACCATGAAGTCCAATGATCAACAAACTGATAACCAAACTGCTTCCATTAATGCCCAAGGGGCTGGTGTGGATCTTTTCAAAGAAATATATTGCCGGTGAGACCATTGAGGATGCCATCCGGGTTTGCCATAACCTGAACAGCCAGAAGATCAAAGTCACGATCGACCTCCTGGGAGAGTTTATCACCCGGCTGGAGGAGGCTACAGAAAATAAAAACAGCTACCTGGAGATCATTGACCGGATCGAGCAGGAAAAAATTGATGGCAACTATTCTCTCAAGCCAACCAGTTTCGGTTTATTGCTCGATGCTGAGGCCTGCTACCGCAACATCAGGGAGATTGTTGCAAAGGCAGCCTCCTATGGGAATTTCGTAAGAATCGACATGGAGGATTCCCAGTGTACCGACCTGGAGGTGGCCCTTTTCCGCAGGTTGCATGACGAATTCCCGGCACATGTCGGGCTGGTGCTGCAGGCTTATATGAAGCGGACGTTTGACGATATCAGGGGGCTGGCACCTGTTCACAATGCCGCGACTCCGTTGAACTTCAGGCTCTGTAAAGGCATCTATGTGGAACATGAAAGCATTGCTTACAAGAAATACCAGGAGATCAATGATCATTACCTGCTGGACCTGGAATACATGCTCCGGAAAGGGATGTACCCCGGGATTGCCACGCACGACAAACCGCTGGTGGAGGGAGCCTACCGGCTGATTGAGAAATATGCAGTACCGAAAGACAAATACGAGTTCCAGATGCTTTACGGTGTGACCCCCGAGTTACGGAAATCAATCGTTGACAAGGGGCACACGGTGCGTGTTTACGTCCCTTACGGGAAGGAATGGTTCGGTTATTCAACGCGAAGGCTGAAGGAAAATCCAAAAATGGCAACCCATATCATCAAGGCGTTGTTCGTGGGGGGATAATTCCTGTGATGAAAATGGCGGGCCAGCAGACCAGGATTTATTTGAAAGCCTTTTCCAACATGCCATCCCCGTGGATTTTCAACCTGTCGAAATAATCCGGGGCGGTTCGACCAAGGAGTTTATCGACATACATTTTTGCAAGATACTGGCCCAGCATGAATCCCTGGCCGCGCAAGCCCAGGAAGAGCCCCAGTTCGGGGTCGATAACCATGCGGGGTTCCACGTAATACCCGGCCCACACCGCCTGGAATCCCACCGAGGAGAGTTCGGGGATCCAGTTGGTAAAGATCTCCGAAGCAATTTCAACAAAATCGACTGAGTTGACCTTGATGTTTTTCCCCGACTCCATCGGCTCAACGGCGGGGGAGGCACAGCCGATGATCTGCCCGGTTTCGGCAAGTTGCTGGCCATAGACGGCAATAAATCCCTTGTATCGCCTGCGGTCGATCAGCATGGGCAGCGGTGCTCCCTCTTTTCCGAGCATGGGCAGGCGCCGCGTGATAAAAGCCTGGTGTTTGACGGGATACAGCCCGGTTTCAATATCAAGCTGCCGGGCAAATTTCTCCCCTTCCGGTCCCAGTGCGTTGATAAAGATCTCTGTTTCGTATTCCACATATTTATGCTGATGGTTCTGGACCAGCACCGTATAAAGTCCACCTGACTTGCTGACATGGATGAGTTTGCAATCCTCCTCTACCCTTCCTCCCTTGTCAATACCGATCCTCCTGATCAGGTCGATGACCCGGCCGGGAGTTGCCTGCCAGCAGTCGCGCGTGATGAGCGCAGCCTGGTAGCCGGCGAGGTTCGGGTTGATACGCGGCGAGATTTCCTTCACAAAGTCCTTAGGCTCCACCAGGTAGGCATCGGACCACGACATGGAATCAACCAGCGCCCGGTACATCTGGTCATCGTGGGCAAAGGTCACATAGAGCCCCTTCCGGTAATCGATGTTATGGAGGTTCTGCAACTCTTTGAAAATTTCGTGGTTGCGGGTAGCGATCTCCGACAGTTCGGGCAGTGAAAAGTTAGGCCTTCCCCCGGCGATGTTGCGCCAGGAGGCGCCACGGCCGTAGTTCAGCAGCACGGGGTCCATCCCGGCTTCACTCAGGTAGCGGAACAGGGCGCTGCCGCCGATGCCGCCGCCGGCAACCATCGATTTCACCCTGATCTTCTCAGGTTTTTGCCCGTTCAGGCTGGTGATCACATTTTCGTGAACCAGGCGGGGATAGAGTTCGCCCATGGCAACCTGGTTCGAAAGCGGACCACGCGGAGTGGGTTCGCCCACAATGGAGATACCCGATCCGTAGAGGGTCGACTTAAGTCGTTTGATGCAGCGTTTGCCGCGGCAGGCGCCCATTCCCAGGCGGGTAGTGTGTTTTACCTCATCGACCGAGATGAATTTCCGGTCGCCGATGGTATCCAAAATCTCCTCCAGGGTCACATCGTCGCAGTGGCATACATAGGTTGCCTCCTTTTCTTCCCTGCTGTAAGGCTTAAACTCAACGGCTTCGGGGTAGTTATCTTTCACGATGAATCCCCTGACATGGCTGAGCTCTTCGCCGTGGAGTGTAAGGGAGCGCACCCGGGCTATGTTGGTCTTGTTGGGTTTGCGAAGCACCTTGTCAACGATGCCTTCGCCCAGCTTTTTTCCGAAATTGTCAACGAGGTAACACTCCGATTTCTCGGCCACCTCATATTCAATGGGCAGGAACAGCCAGTCCTTTTTAAGGTTGTACCCGAAAATCGCCAGTCCGGGGCACTGGTACACGCAATCCATGCAACCGATGCATTTTCCGAAGTCGATTTCCGGCACAGTACTGGTGGAGGATTTGGTGATGGCGCCATGCGGACAGGCAAAGGCGCAGGGGTTGCAGGCAAAGCCATAGAGACAGTCGATCAGCACAAAGCCCTTTTCGTGCATCCGTTCGCGGTCGGGCCGGGCGGCCCCGGGGATAACCCTGACGGGATGCTGCTGCGAGTCAATATACTCCTTCGACAGTTCAAGGTATTCGTCGTAATCATAGTGTTCGCCGAGTTCCTGGAGAACATCAAAGGCGGCCTGTTTCCCGCGGAGAACGGCACTGGTGCCCTCCCCGATGCGGATGGCATCACCGGCTCCGAAGCAATGTCGTCCAAAGATTTCGTTGCCCTTGATGAGCAGCTGGTCGTCCTGGACCAGCCCGGTACAGATATTGATGGCATCGATACCGTCGATGATCTTTTCGGTTCCCGGGATCGGTTTAAAATTCTCGCATTCGGCAACCACTGCGCCAATGATGCCGTCGTGGCTGCTGTTCGGGATCGCCTTCAGCAGGATGTGGGAGGTCATTACCGGGATTCCCAGCCGGCGCACCCTGTTGGCCTGAACGGGAAACCCGCCCTCATGGGGCATGGCCTCAAGAATTGCCTTTACGTTGGCCCCGGCCTGCATGAGCTGGTAGGAGGTAAGGTAACCGATATTGCCGGCACCTACCGTGAGGATGTTCCTGCCCAGCAGGGTAAGCTCCTGGTTCATCATTTTCTGAACTACCGCGGCAGTAAATACGCCGGGCAGGTCGTCGTTTTCGAAGGTGGGCATGAAGGGTACGGCCCCGGTTGCCACGATCAGGTTTTCGGCATCGACGTAAAAGATCTCTTCGGTGCGGATATTTTTCACAGCAATCCGGCCACCTTCCATGATATCCCATACCGTTGAATTCAGGAATATACCTTCATGGCTTTCCCCGGCGAGGGTTTTAGCGATATCGAAACCACGCATGCCCCCGAATTTCTTTGCCTTCTCGAAGAAGAAGAACTGGTGGGTCTGCATCAGGAATTGTCCGCCGATCTTATCATTGTTGTCGATAACGATATTGCTGACATGATGTTTGTTAAGCTCCTCACGGGCCGCCAGTCCGGCAGGACCCGCCCCGATAATGGCTACCGTGGTCTTGTACACATTCACCGGCACCTCTTTCTTGACGGGAACGCTGTAAGGGGCATAATCATGGGGAATCTCCTTCACCTCCTTCACGCCATCGACAACGGTAATACAGATACGTTTTATCTGGCCGTCAACAAGCATTTCACAAGCGCCACACTTGCCGATCCCGCATTCAAGGCTGCGTTCGCGGTTGGTCAGACTGTGGCTGTGGACCGGGTGACCGGCCTGGTGCAGGGCTGCGGCAATGGTAAATCCCTTTTCACCTTTGACTTGCTGACCTTCAAATAAAAACAGTGACTTTTCTGTTTCCTGAATCTCCAGAATCGGATGTTTTGTGATCTTTAACATAGCGGGTTGAGAATTGGAGGAGCAAAATTACTTTTTTTCCAAACACAAAACCGCCCATTCTGTTAATATATTCACAGGTTAAAAGGAAAAACTAATTCCCAGGGTGACGAGGTTTTCAACCTGCAGCATCTTACTCACGGCTGACTCATAGGAAACATGCGTGCGGATATTGGTTTTCATAAATTTATTGATTTTGATCCCGACCTGGCTGGTGAGGGTAAGGTCGACCGGTTTCAGATAATTTTTAAAAACCAGCAGGTCGCAATTCCAGTGGACCCGGCTTTTAAAATCGTGATCAACCAGCATATGCATACTCAGTCCAAATTCGAAGGTATGATTTTTTCCCTCAGGTACCCCGTAGAAGCTGGAAACCTTCAGCTGATCGTAAATTTCCCTGTTCCTGACCCAGGTAATTTTCCCTGAGGTTACGCCAAAGCCCAGGGTGGCATAGCCCGGAACCGTCCACGCCAGTCCGCCGGAAAAGGTCCAGACCAGCGGGGTAAGAAACGATCCGTTCAGCGCCCTGCAACGGTTTCCGTTCTGGCCGGTGGAGTAGACCCAGGTGTTGAACAGCCGTGTTGTCATCTGTGAAAACAATGAAAACAGGAGATGGCGGGTGAGGTTATATTCCGCCCGGGTGATCATCGTGTTCTCATCCGGTTGAAAACGCCAGATGCTGTCGATCAGACAATCGATTCCCAGATCCTGGACGAATGAACTGATGAATTTAAACCCGGTTTCAATACTGATGGCCGACTGGTACCGGAAGTGCTGCAGCAGCATCACCTCCATGAGGTTTGGTTTATGCGACCTGTTGCCAAAAAACTGGCCGGAGCAGCTGATGGAATAATCGACATCCTGGAGAACCCTGAAACTCACCAGCCGGGTGCCGGGAGGCCCCAGGCTGGCCAGGTTGACCAGCACCAGCGAATCAAACCAAATCTTTGGCTGGGCGAAGGCCAGGGATGGAACCAGGATAAGTCCCACGATAACCGCAAAGCCATTTCTTGCCTCCATCACCCGCCTGTTGCTTTACCAGATCCATCATCCTGTATTGTTCCGCCCCATGGACACCTATCGCACCGAAGCCTTATGAGGGCTGTTCATATTCCATCCCTTCTGCATGTCGATATTGAGCCATATCAGCCTGATCCTGGCATTTTTGTTTGCCATGACCGCCTTTTCAAGGTCAAAGAGCCGGTAATTATATTTGCCAAGGAATCTTGCCCAGGTAACGATAATGGTAAAATCAGGTTTTTTTCCCAAAGTGTCGGATGGCAATGATTTACCGAAAGACTTTATGCGGGCCAGTACGTCGTCAACAAGCAGGCCGGGGGTGTTGCGGTACACGGAGTCGGGGTGCAATTTCCTGATGAGTTCGTCTCCCCACCACTGACAGTTGGTGGTATCCCGCCTGAGCAGGATCCCGGTCCGGGTAAAAATCAGATGGGTCATCAGGTTTTTACTGAATACAGGGTGTTTCATCATCTGCATATAGGAGGCCGAATCGACAAACATATACAGGCTGGTGACCGGGAATTTGTTTTTTTCGAGAAAACTTGTGAGGCCTTCAGGCGTTTGCTCTTTGGGTCGGGTCATCCCGTACATCAGATGGGTGTATACCCTGCATCCCGGGGCTACCGACAGCAGGATGGCAACAATGAGTCCTTTCAATAATGAAATTAGTGTTTTCATGCGACTGGGTTTTATTTGGTTTCAGGATATTGGTTAAATACCGGATGGCTGCCCGGGATAAAGGCAGCCATCCGGCAGGGATCGTTACAACTGAAAAACTACCGTATAAACCCCGTTTGCATAGGAAACCGGGTAGGTGCCCGCCCTGATGGTAAGGGGTGAGGATGAGCCCAGCGCTTTGCAGGTGCCGGGCGACAAGGTGTAGGGTTCTTCGAGGGTGATGGCCGTTTTATCCTTGAAATTGGGCAGCGCGGCGCCATATTCATAGTTGGCAAGGGCCTCTGCCGTAACCTCCAGGATCAGCTGATTGCGATCGTTGATCATCGCTTTTACGGGACACATTGCCTTGTCGGCGGCAGACCCCGGATTGTCGATACCGGCCGTGACATCCATGCAAATGCCAAAGCCAGATTTACAGAGCAATTTAGGGCGATGAAAGCATAACTCGAATTTAATCCAGACACCACATGGAGCTGTGCAAACCGTTACCGAAGCCCGGCTCTGGATGGCATCGGCAACCAGCATCAGGCAAACAAGGTTGAAAAGGATTAATTTTTTCATAGCTAATTTATTTTAATTGTCTTGTTTTTGCTGATCATTCCGCGATCAGGGTGCGGTGACCTGTTTTTCCCGGAAGCAGGGTCGGGCTTCCCGAAAGCTGTTCCCTCCCGGGGAACGGCTTTCCAACGCCTCATCCATTTTTGATTAACCTCCTTTTTCATTCAACATTTATGGTTAATCGGTTTTGGAGATAAAAGGTAATACGGGAATTGGCATTATTTTTCAAAATGTTAATAAAAAAATTCTAATCGAATATGAATCATTATTTTACGCTTTTCGCTTGGAAATTATCTGAAAAATTTTTACTATCTTTGCAAACGAATTTCAAATAGGGACCAAACTGAGAGGAAAAACATGGAAAAAGCGAAAGTTTTATTTGTTGCGCAGGAGATTACCCCATATCTGAAAGAGAGTCCAATGGGAACCATCGGACGTTACCTCCCGCAGGGGATCCAGGAAAAGGGCAGGGAAATCCGTACGTTTATGCCCCGTTACGGCAGCATCAACGAACGAAGGAATCAGCTTCACGAAGTGATCCGGTTATCGGGTATGAACCTGATCATCGACGATACCGACCACCCGCTCATCATCAAGGTGGCCTCTATTCAGCAGGCCCGCATGCAGATCTATTTTATTGACAACGAAGACTATTTTCAGCGAAAATATACGCTGCACGACAAGAACAATAAATTTTTTGCCGATAACGACGAACGGGCCATCTTTTTCTCGAGAGGGGTTCTGGAGACCGTCAAGAAGCTGGGCTGGGGCCCCGACGTGGTACACTGCCACGGCTGGATAACCAGTCTGGTGCCGATCTATATTAAAAAAGCCTACTGCGACAATCCCCTGTTCAGCGACACCAAAGTCATCTATTCTATTTATGATGATGATTTTGAAGAGCCTATGCATAAGGACTTTGCGAACAAAATCAAGCTCGAAGGGATCAATACCAAAGATCTCAAACACTATAAGGGTGCGAACTACGTTAGTGTTATAAAGGCAGCCATTGACTTTTCGGACGGGGTGATCATCGGTTCGCCCAAGGTGAATCCCGAACTGGTCAGCTACCTGAAGGAAACCGACAAACCATACCTCGAATATCAGCCCATGGACCGCTACGTGGATGCTTATAATGATTTTTATGAAGAGGTCATGGTAAATGATCATGTAATCGTGGATTAACTGAAAATAATACAAGTCTATTGAACTCGATCCATACCAAACTTCCGGCTACTCTGTTGATGGGCATCTTGCTCGTCCTGGTTCTGTTCTCCTGTAAAAAAGATCCGTACGAAGTCGGCATCTCCCTGCTGCCTGCAACCGACACCCTCAACATCAAGGTGACGGATACCTGCACCATACAGGCCTTTTCGGTCAGGCAGGACTCCATCCGCTCCGATAAATCGACCCTGCTGACCCTCGGTTCGATGCTTGATCCCGTATTCGGGAAAATCACCACCAGTCTATATACCCAGCTGCTGCTTTCTTCGGAAGGGGTTGATTTCGGGAAATCCCCGACGCTTGATTCACTGGTACTGATGCTGGCCTACAGCACCCATTACGGTGATACCCTTGCCCGGCAAAATGTAAAGGTATATGAGCTGAGCGACAATCTTTATTATGACAGCATCTATTATACCAACAAGACCCTGGGCACCTATCCCACCCTGCTGGCCGACAAGGATTTCACACCACGACCGTCGGACAGTATCAAACTCTACAAAACTAAGGTTGCCCCCCATCTTCGCATCAACCTGAGCAACCTCACAAAATACCTCGGGAACAAGATCCTGCAGGCTCCGACCGCTTCCCTGGCAACCAATACCGCCTTCATTGCCTTTATGAAGGGACTCTATATCAAATCCACGCCGGCCAGCGACCACCATGCCATCCTGAATTTCGAGATTACCAGCGGGATGTCAAAGATGGTTGTTTATTATCATAACCAAACTGATCCGAAGAACGATTCGCTGAACTTCGATATCCCGATCAACACAACCTGCGGCCGCTTTACCCATGTTGACCACAACAGTTACCTGGAGGCCAGCACGGACCTGAAGCAGCAGATCATTAACCGCGACTCGGTGCAGGGCTCGCGGCAGCTCTTCCTGCAAGGCATGGCAGGGGTGAAGGTCAAGGTCAAATTCCCCTTCATGAAAGACATGGGAAAGGGCAAAAAGATCGCCATCAATGAGGCAATGCTGGAAATGACAAACGTGGAAAGCGACACCACTTTTGCCCCGCCCACGTCGCTCCTGCTTCTGCGGCAGGACAGCATCGGCAGGATCGCCAACATGGTTGACCTGAATGAAGGCACCGGCTATTTCGGGGGAAGTTACAACCCCACGACCCGAAGCTACCGGTTCCGTATTACGCAGCATATACAGAAGATAATTCAAAACGCATACTCCACCCATTTCGATGTATATCTTGTTGTCGACAATCCGATTTCCAGCATCCTTTCCCCGAACCGGATCGTGCTCAACGGAACCGATAAACAATTCGGAGCCAGCCGGCTTCGGTTGAAAGTTACCTATACAATTTTACATTAGTTTGATTTACCTTTGGTTTTTTCCGGAAGGAAACGGTTGATCTTGTTCCAATATCTTCCGGTAACTGACATCAGAAACAATGTTAAAACGACCTGCTTATGTGTGGAATAGTTGCCTATATCGGACCCCGTGAAGCGTATCCCATCCTGATCAAGGGTTTGCACCGGCTGGAATATCGCGGATATGACAGTGCCGGGGTTTGCCTGCTGAACGACGATATCCGGATCTTCAAGTGCAAGGGTCGTGTGGCCGACCTCGAGAAATTCGTCGAAGGGGAGAATATTTCAGGCACCATCGGCATGGCACACACCCGCTGGGCCACCCATGGCGAGCCCAACACCATCAATGCCCATCCGCATTTCTCCCAGAATAAAACCATTGCCCTGATCCATAACGGCATTATCGAAAATTATGCCGTATTACGCAGCGAGTTGAAGAACCGCGGGTATTCCTTCAGCAGCGACACCGACACCGAGGTGCTGGTTCACCTGATCGAGGATATCATGAATAATGAAGAGGTGGCCGTGGAAGATGCCGTGCGCATCGCCCTCAACCAGGTGATCGGTGCCTATGCCATTGTCATCCTGGCCAAAGAGTTCCCCAACAAGATCATTGCAGCGCGCAAAGGCAGCCCCATGGTGATCGGTATCGGCGAAGGCGAATTTTTTGTCGCTTCTGATGCCACCCCCATTATTGAATATACCGACAATGTGGTCTATCTCAATGATGAGGAGATTGCCATTATTGAACGGGATCATGCCTTAAAGATCAAGACGATCCGCAACCAGGACCACACCCCCTATATCCAGAAACTGGCCATGAGCCTCAATGAGATCGAAAAGGGCGGGTTTGAACATTTCATGCTCAAGGAGATCTATGAACAGCCCCGTTCGATCTACGATTCAATGCGCGGCCGGCTGCATCTCGACCAGGGCATCGTGACCCTTGGCGGCATCCGTGACTTCACCCAGAAGCTGATGAACGCCAAACGGATCATCATCACCGCCTGCGGCACCTCGTGGCACGCGGGGCTGGTGGGCGAATACCTCATTGAAGACTGTGCCCGGATCCCCGTGGAGGTTGAATACTCGTCGGAGTTCCGCTACCGCAATCCTGTTTTATCAGAAGATGACGTGGTGATTGCCATTTCACAATCGGGCGAAACAGCCGACACCCTGGCCGCCATCGACCTGGCGAAGGCCAAAGGAGCGACGGTGCTGGGCATCTGCAACGTGGTGGGCTCCTCCATTGCGCGGGCGACCCATGCAGGCATCTATACCCATGCCGGACCCGAAATAGGAGTCGCCTCCACCAAGGCCTTTACGGCGCAGGTGGCGGTGCTTACCCTGCTCGGGTTGCTCATCGCCCAGAAAAAGGGGACGATCCCCGAATCCCATTTCCAGAAACTGCTGCTCGAACTCGATACCATCCCGGCAAAGGTCACCAGGATCCTCAAGCTGAATGAAAAGATCAAGGAGATCGCCATGATCTACAAAGATGTGAAGAACTCCCTGTATCTCGGGCGGGGCTACAACTTCCCCGTCGCCCTCGAGGGTGCCCTGAAACTCAAGGAGATCTCCTATATCCATGCCGAGGGTTACCCTGCCGCCGAAATGAAACATGGTCCCATTGCCCTGATCGACGAGCACATGCCGGTGGTGTTCATTGCCACCCGCCGGGGCATCTACGAAAAGGTGATCACCAACATCGAAGAGGTGAAGGCGCGTAAAGGCAAGATCATCGCCATCATCACCGAAGGCGACGAGTCGGTCAAGCAGCTTGCCGACCATTATATCGAGATCCCCGACACCGAGGAGATGCTGATCCCGCTGCTGGCCACCATACCCCTGCAACTCCTCTCCTACCATATCGCCGTGATGCGCAACTGCAACGTCGACCAGCCACGCAACCTGGCGAAGTCGGTGACCGTGGAGTAGTTTTCAACGGGATTGAGTTGACCATTTTGATCCAGCCAATCCCAATAAAAAACGGGGCATTGCGCCCCGTTTCTCAATCATAAATTCACCGGAATAATTACCGTGCTGCAACAGCACTCCAGTCGACCAGCTTCCAGAAGTCGGCGATATAATCGGGGCGGACATTCTGTTTGTCGAGGTAGTAGGCATGTTCCCACACGTCGCAGGTGAGCAGCGGTGTAGCGCCTGTTTTCAGGGGGTTGCCGGCATTGCTCTCCTGCACGATTTCGAGGCTGCCATCCTCTTTCCTGATCAGCCAGGCCCAGCCCGAACCAAAGAGGGTGGCGGCTGCGGTGGAGAATTTCTCTTTGAATTCGCCAAACGATCCGAAGTTTTTTACCAGGGCATCGGCCAGGGTGCCGCCCGGTTCACCGCCGCCCTGCGGTGTGAGGCAGTTCCAGTAAAAGGTGTGGTTCCATACCTGGGCGCCATTGTTGAAAATGCCGCCACCGGCAGTACGAACGATGTCTTCGAGGGAGGCGTTTTCAAACCCGGTACCCACGATGAGTTTGTTCAGGTTGTTTACATAAGCCTGGTGATGCTTTCCATAATGGAATTCGATGGTCCGCTTTGAAATATAGGGTTCCAGTGCATCCTGGGCATAAGGCAATTTAGGCAATTCGTGAATCATAAGGATAAGATTTAAAGGTTAATAATTAGGGTAAACTGTAACTTTCTTTGTCATATTTTGTCGTTATTCATCTGAATCCTGTTCCCGGGATCAATGGGTTACATTTAATCACAAAGTGCATAATGATTTACACAAAGGTCACAATGGAATTCCTTGTGTGTATTGTGCCTTCTTTGTGTCATGGTGGTGTGTTTTGGTCCGGATTATATATTCCAACAGTCTCTGAATAACAAGAAATTTATCAAATCAGCACATAATATTCGATATTCATTATTCGGTTTCCCTTTTACTTCGTCAGCTCCAGGATGGCCCTGTTATAGGCAGGATCGATTGAATTGAGGATCGGGTAAAAGCCGGGGTTGTCGAGTAGATTACGGCCGATATAGGCTTTCAGCATGGTTTTGACATAGAGGTCGGCCTTTTGCAGGTTGTTCCCCTTGTGTTTGACTCCCTTCATACCGGCATAGTTCACAAACTCGTCATAGATGGCTTCGGTAACCGTAAACCCGCGGTCGAACTGCTCGCCGGTTTTATAATGAAGCATCTGCGTCCGGGTCTTGTCGGTATAGTCGAAGGCAAACTGGTAGACCAGCCCTTTGTTGATGCACAGGTTGTAGTAGGCCAGCGTTGAATCCTTCTCGATGGGGATGTAGATGTCGGGCATGATGCCGCCGCCGCCATACACGGTTTTGCCTTTGGGGGTTTTAAACTTCAGCGAATCGGGGAATTTGATCGAGTCGGCGTGTTCCAGCTCTCCGCTCATAAAGCGGTGATAATAGTCGCTGTTATAGACCTCAAGCCCGTCCTTGTACGATTTCTGGATACACCGCCCGGTGGGGGTGTAATAGCGCGATACGGTAAGGCGCAGGGCGCTGCCATCCTTGAAATCGAGTTGTTCCTGTACCAGTCCCTTGCCAAAGGTACGGCGACCGAGGATGGTGCCGCGGTCATGGTCCTGGATGGCGCCGCTGACGATTTCGGCGGCCGAGGCGGTGCCTTCGTCGACCATGATCACCAGGTCGCCCTTTTCAAAGAGGCCGTCGGCCGTGGCATTGGCAACTTCGCGTTCGTGATGGCTCCCCTGGGTGTAGACGATGAGCTGCCCTTTGCCCAGGAATTCGTCGGCCACGTCGATGGCGGCCTGCAGGTAGCCCCCGCCGTTGCCACGCAGGTCGAGGATCAGCTTCTTCATCCCGCCCCTGAGCAGGGTTTCCAGCGCACTGTGAACCTCATCATGGGTGCTCTTGGAGAAGTTGCTCAGCCTGATATACCCGATGCCGGGCCTTGCCATATAGGTGACATCGACGCTGTAGGTTGGGATCACGTCGCGGGTGATGGTAAAATCGACAAGCCCGCCGGTGCCGCGGCGGAAGATGGAGACGGTGACTTTGGTCCCCTTGGGTCCCTTGAGTTTGCGCATCACATCATTGGTGGAGATCTTGATGCCGGCGATCTTCTTCCCGTCGACCTTTACGATACGGTCGCCGGCGCGGATGCCCAGTTTTTCGGAAGGGCCGCCCGAAACCGGGCTGACGACTGTGACGGTATCATTTTCGATGCGGAACTGTACGCCGATACCGTCGAAACTGCCAAGCAGCGGGTCGTTGGCCATATGAAAATCATCGGCGGAGATATAGACGGAATGCGGGTCCAGCTTTTCGAGCAGCCCGTTGATGGCCTTCTCCTCGATGACCTTCCGGCTCATGGTATCCACATAATTGTCGTGGATATAGGTGATCACCTCCTTCAGTTTGTCGCGGTTCGAGTGAAAAGGGTTCAGGCTGCCGGCCCGGTTGCCCAGGAAGATCCCGAGGATGATGCCAGTTGAAAGTACCAGCGCAAACAGGATGGGCAAATATGCATTGTTTTTCTTCATGAAGTCTGATTAACCTGACGTAAACGTAAAAATCCCGGAATTGGTATCTCTGCAAATTACCAGGATAATAATCTGCAAAATTACATAATCTGGCTGATCACCATCATACCGGTGGCGGAATTATTACAGGGACAAACCAGGAGGCAGCAGGGACCAAGCAGCTTCCGAGGAGATTGCTAAGAGAATGCCAGGAGATTGCTAAGAGATTCCTAAGAGCATGAAAGCAGCATGAAAGCAGCAGAAAGCAGCATGAAAGCAGCATGAAAGCAGCATTGTCCTGGTAATTTTTCCGTCGATAATATCAGCCCTTCCGGCACGATAAACCTTTGGAACTTCGATTAGGTTTCCGTTTGATTTTTTTTCGGCGGTCTTTTATGACATGATTGATTGATTTGATTGATTGGTATCATACCAGAGAAACAGTTTGACGGAAATTTCAAGGCTATGAAGAACAAAAGAGTTAAAATCGGGCTGGGAATGTTACTCCTGCTGGCAGCAGGGGTCCTGGTGTTTCTTGTTTCGACAAGAAAGGGCAGCCAGCCGTTGCATATCGAGACCGCTGCTGTAAAGCCGGGCAACATCAGCCGGGTGGTAACCGCAACCGGTACCATCGAGCCGATCAAGCAGGTCAGCATCGGCACCCAGGTATCGGGGGTGGTACAAAAGATCTATGCCGATTACAACAGCACGGTGAAGGCCGGTCAGCTAATTGCCGAACTGGACAAAACCAACCTGATTGCCTCGATGTCGGAGGCAAAGGCAAGTTACAACACCGCCGTCAACCAGATGGATTATCTCCAGAAGACCTTTACGCGCCAGGAGACCCTTTACAAGGACAAGGTCATCAGCGAAGCCGATTACGATGAGGCCTTATACAAGCTGAACGATGCAAAGGGCACCGTTGAACAGCGCAAATCGGACCTGAACCGGGCCGCGACGAATCTGGGGTATGCCGATATTTACTCCCCCATCGACGGGGTTGTGCTTTCAAAAGCGGTGGATGTAGGCCAAACGGTGGCGGCCAGTTTCAGCACCCCTACCCTGTTCACCATTGCCCAGGACCTTAGCGAGATGCAGGTGGAGGCTAACGTGGACGAGGCCGATATCGGCAATGTCACCGAAGGTCAGCGGGTGACTTTTACGGTGGATGCCTTCCCGGGTGAGGAATTTTCAGGAAAGGTAACGCAGGTACGGCTTAACGGCACTGTGAAATCGAATGTAGTCACCTACACCGTGGTCATCCAGGCAGAAAACCCTGCAAAAAAGTTAAAGCCCGGACTCACGGCAACCATCTCTATCTATACCCTTGAGTTGAAAAACATCCTGACGGTCGATGCCAAAGTCTTTGAATTTGACCCTGACCCGCAAATGATCATGCAGTACAACCTGCAGCAGCATATCCCCGGTCCGCCGCCGGCTGCACATCCTGATTCATCGCATAGCAGACCCCGCCCTGACAATGGGAAGGTGAAAACCGTCTGGATCAGCGGCAGCCAGGGGCTTCACCCGCAGCCCATCGTGGTTGGCAGCAACGACAGGATCAGTTACCAGGTATTGGAAGGGCTTAAAGCGGGCGACCTGGTGGTGACCGGGATCTCGGCAACGGCAGCCGAAAAGACCGATTCGCAGGCTACCACCGCGGGGAACAGCCCCTTTATGCCCCCGCCGCCGGGAAAGAAAAAATAGGACTGCCACCATGGAAAAGACAATCATCCATATCGAGAATCTCAGGCGCGACTTCGTGATGGGAGAGGAGACCGTTCGCGCCCTGAAGGGGATCTCCTTTACCATCAGCAAAGGGGAGTTCGTCACCATCATGGGGGCCAGCGGCTCGGGAAAGTCAACCCTGCTGAATATCCTGGGATGCCTGGATCAGCCGACCTCAGGCAGGTATGAAATTGACCTGGTGCCGGTAAAGGAGCTTTCACGGAATGAACTGGCAAAAATCAGGAATGAAAAGATCGGTTTTATCTTCCAGTCCTACAACCTGCTTCCCCGTACCTCGGCCCTCGAAAATGTCGAGCTCTCGCTGGTTTACAACAAGGCGGTACCTTACCGGGAGCGGAAAATCAGGGCCACCGAGGCGCTGCAGGCCGTGGGACTGGCCAACCGGTTGTATCACACACCCAGCCAGCTTTCGGGAGGGCAGCAACAGCGGGTGGCCATCGCCCGTTCGCTGGTAAACGACCCGGTGCTGATCCTTTCGGATGAGGCGACCGGCAACCTCGACACCCGCACCTCCTATGAAATCATGGCGCTGTTCCAGGAGCTGAACGCCAGGGGAAAAACGATTGCCTTTGTGACCCACGAACCCGACATCGCGCGATTCAGCAGCAGGACCATCATCCTCAGGGACGGGCAGATCATCCGCGACAGTCCCGTCGAACATCCCGGCAACGCCGCAGAGGCGCTGAAATTATTGCCAAAAGAAGAATAACGATGCGAGCCGACGATCTGATAAAAATAGCGTTGAAGGCATTACGCCTCAACAAGATGAAGGCCTTTCTCACCATGCTGGGAATCATCATCGGGGTGGCTTCTGTCATCACCATGCTGGCCATCGGGGAGGGTTCCAAACAAAGTATCCGCAAACAGATCTCCAGTATGGGGTCGAACATGATCACCATCCGTCCGGGTGCCGGCATGCGGGGTGGTGTGCGGATGGATATGAGCACGATGCAAACCCTCACGATGGACGACCTGAAGGCTATCAAAGAGCAGGTGAAGCTTGTGACCCATGTTTCGCCCCAGGCCGATGCCGGCGGGCAGGCTATCAACGGCGCCAGCAACTGGCCCACCTCCATCATGGGTGTGGGACCTGAATATCTGGCCGTTCGTGTGCTGAAGATCAGCAGCGGCACCATGTTCAACGATGCCGATGTGGCCACTGCCGCCAAGGTGGTGGTGATCGGGAAGACGGTGTACAAAAACCTGTTTAAAAACCAGGAGGATCCCATCGGCAGGACGATCAGGTTCAACAAAATCCCTTTTAAGATCATCGGGGTCTTGTCGGCCAAGGGTGAAACCACCTTCGGGCAGGACCAGGATGACGTGTTGCTGGCTCCCTACACCACGGTACAAAAGCGGATCCTCGCCTCCACCAGCCTGCAGTCGATCGTGGCGTCGGCCAAAAACGAGGAGGTGGCGGCGGAAGCGGTCACCGAACTTACCAGGACCATCAGGAGTACCCACCGGTTAGCGGCGAAGGCAGCCGACGATTTCAACATCTTTTCGCAGGAGGAGATGATCACCACCTTCAGCTCTACCAGCGAGATGCTCACGATGCTGCTGGTGGCCATCGCGGGAATTTCACTGCTGGTAGGCGGCATCGGCATCATGAACATCATGTACGTGTCGGTCAAGGAGCGTACGCGCGAGGTGGGGCTGCGGATGGCGCTCGGGGGAAGGGGCATCGACATCCTGATGCAGTTTTTAACGGAAGCGGTGCTGATCAGCTTCACCGGCGGGGTGATCGGCGTAGCGCTGGGTGTCGGCGCCACCCTCTTCATTGCCAAAGTATTTGGCTGGCCCACTTGTATAACACTTTATTCTATTGTAATTTCGTTTGCGGTTTGCACCCTCACGGGGATCTTCTTCGGATGGTACCCGGCCCGCAAAGCCTCAGACCTCGATCCGATAACTGCCCTGCGCTATGAATAACATCTATTTTGACATTGGTATCAAAAACAGCCGAGCCTTTAAAATCACGCTGCACCTGCTGGTATGGCTGATGCTCTTCAGCCTGCCCTACCTGCTTTCGTCGAGGGAATCGGTTAATCTCTCCATGCTGTTCGAACGGTCATGGATCCCGCTGTTCTATTTTGTACTGGTCTTTTACCTGAACTACTTTTTCCTGATCGACCGGTATTTCTTCCACCGGAAATTTCTCCTCTTCGGCATCCTCAATGTCCTGGTCATTGCCCTTTTGATCTGGCTGAACCAGCAGTTCAAATCACAGGTTTTCATCCACGACAATTTCCACAGGCCACCTGCTGGCGTTCCCCCTGAAAAATTTTTCATCTATATCGACATCATCTCGCTCTTTGTACCGATTGTCTTTTCCATCGCGCTGAAAATTTCGGAACACTGGATCCGCTCGGAGGCAGAGCGCAAGGAGGCGGCCAACATCAAGCTGCAATCGGAGCTGCAGCATCTCAAGTACCAGCTGCAGCCACACTTTTTCTTCAACTCGCTCAACAACATCTATTCGCTGGTCGACATCTCGCCGGTGCAGGCCAAGGAGACCATTCACAGCCTGGGCAAACTGATGCGCTACCTGCTTTACGATACCAATGCCGAACTGGTCAGCCTCTCATCAGAGATCGAATTCATGCAAAAGTTCATCGAACTGATGAAGCTGCGCACCTCGGCAAATACGACCGTACAGGCCCATTTCCCCGCGATCACGGAGGAGATCCCGGTCGCCCCGCTGCTGTTCATCTCCCTGATTGAAAACGCCTTTAAGCACGGCGTTCTGGCCACCACACCTTCCGACATCTTCATCGATCTCAGGGTTGACAATGGCATCATCCGGTTTGAAACAAGAAACAGGATCATCCCTAAAAAAAACAGCGATATGAGCGAATCGGGGATCGGGCTTAAAAACCTTGAAAAACGGCTGGCATTGCTCTATCCCGACACCCACACCTTTTCGGCCGGTGCGGCGGGCGACACCTTCGTGGTCATCCTGACCATCGCCTGCCACCGGCCCCTTCCAAACCAGCAGCACCATGCATGAACAAAAGATCACCTGCCTGATTGTCGACGATGAGCCGATGGCCCTGGCCCTGATTGAAAGCTATATGGCCAAAACCCCCTTCCTGGAGCTGAAGGGAAAATGCAGCAACGCTTTTGAAGCGCTCGAAAAACTTACGGCGGAACCTGTCGACCTTGTGTTTCTCGACATCCAGATGCCGGAGCTCAACGGCCTGGAGTTGTCGCGTACGCTGTCGAAGGCCACGCGGGTCGTTTTCACCACGGCATTCAACCAGTATGCCCTCGAAGGATACAAAGTCGAAGCGCTCGACTACCTGCTGAAACCCTTCGACTACCCCGAATTCCTGATGGCAGCCAATAAAGCAAGGGAGTGGTTTTCGCTGGTAAGGAGTAAAAACCACCCCGTTGAATCCGATCAGAACAGGTTTCTTTTTGTGAAGTCGGAGTACCGGCAGATCAAAATAGATCTCGCGGATGTACTCTATTTTGAAGGGCTTAAGGATTACGTCAAAATCTGGCTTTCCGGAAATCCCCACCCCGTGCTGACCCTGATGAGCCTTAAGTCGCTCGAGGATGAGCTGCCCTCAGCAGGTTTTATGCGGGTGCACCGCTCCTTCATCATTGCCCTTGCGAAAATCCAGTCGATCGAGCGGGGCCAGGTCATCATCAACAACCAGCGCATCACCATTGCCGACCCCTACAAACAGCGTTTCCAGGAGTTTGTGTCGCATAATTCGGTGGATTGACCACTATTTTTTCGGGATGTCGGCAGGCACAGCCTGGAATTTAATCTGTTGCTTCTTCTCATTCTTTTTCGTCTCCAGGTCGAATTTGATCGGGATGACAAAATTTGTCACGATGGGTTTGCCTTTCAGTTCCCCCGGTATCCATTCAGGCATCATTTTTATAACCCTGACGGCCTCTTCATCGCATCCGGATCCGATTCCCCTGAGGACCTTTATCTGGGTGACAGAACCGTCGAGTTCAACATTGAACGAAACAAATACCTTTCCCCTGACATTGTTCTTCACGGCAAGTTCGGGGTATTTGATATTTTCGATCAAGAATTTCATCCGGGCCTCTTCTCCGCCGGGATATTCGGGTTGTTTGTCGGGCACTGCGTATTTATGAACGGTATCGCCGGCCTTTACAGGAACACCCGTGGTTTTAGTCTCCTGTTTGCTCTTTTCCTGCGGCAGCACCGGGCTGAGAGTACCGGCCGAAAAGAGCAGTCCAAGTGCAACAACTGCGGGAAGAGCCAGCATGGTCTTGCCTATGGCCCACCTCCCTGAACGCTTTTGTGTCATCATCATGATACGTTTTTTTAATTGTGAGACATTGAAATTATGGGTGAGGTTGTTAACCTGTATTCCCAGGGTTTCGTTCAGAATAAGCTGCTGGTAACCTGCCAGGGGAACTCCCTTTTTAATGACCCCTTCGTCGGCAAGGTATTCATGGATCATTTTCAGTTCGCGGTGTATCATCCAGGCAAAGGGATTGAACCACTGGACGATGATCAGAAATTCGGCCAGGATAAGGTCAAAGGAGTGAGCCTGCCGGATATGGATCTTTTCATGGGCAAGGATCGCCTCGCGGTTTTCAGCCATCATTTTATCTTCATTGATAAAGATCATGTTCAAAAAGGAAAAGGGGGCATAACCGCGGTCGACCGAGACCAGGCGGATGCCACCCGATCGCTGGACCTTCGAATGGCGCAACAGCATCGACAACTGTACCACCTGGGCCATGTACCTGACCAGGAAGATGGTCGCACCGGTAAAATAGACGACCTGTGCGATCCCGAACCACTGCAGGTGGGTGATCACCGTTTGTTCCACCCGGTGAGGGGTGATAAGTACCGGTTCGAGCAGCACCACCAGCGTGGAGGCGGGTGTCCAAAGCAGCCGGTGAAAGGGGATCAGCGGGACAACCATCGGGAGCAGGCCCGTAAACAACAGGAAGGCCCTGTTCATCTGGAAAAAGGTATCGCGGCGCAGGAAGATCCAGTAAACCCCGAACAGGGTGCCCAGGCCGACCGACGATTGAAGCAGGTAAAACAGGAGCGTATTCATGATTTTGATTGTTTTTGTTTTTCAATTTCGGTAGCGATGATCTGCTGGATATCTTCCAGTTCGCGGAGGGTCATCTTCTTTTCCGAGGTAAAGAAGGAGGCGAGCGATTTGAAGGAATTCCCGAAGTAGTTGTTCAGGAAGTTGCCGAAATGGGCGCTGGAATATTCATCCTTGCTGACGAGGGTAAAATATTCGTGGGTGCGGCCATAGGCCTTGTGTCCAACGAAACCCTTCTGTTCGAGGATCCTGATGATCGTTGATACCGTATTATACGCTGGCCTGGGCTCGGGGAACCCCGTCAGTATATCGTGTACCAGCGCCGGTTGTTTTTCCCACAAAATCTGCATGATCTGTTCTTCTGCTTTTGTGAGTTCACGGATGGGTTGTTTTTGTTTATTCATCGTACATTGTTTTTTCCCTGATGTTGCAATTCTTCGATTCGCCTTGCGGCAAAGTCCCTGTTTGAGTACTGATGCGATATGTTCAGCCCGGCAGCCGGCTCTTCGCCGGGGTTCCCGCCATTTTCCCTCTCTGTTGAGGTTGTGCCGGCACGATCCTGCATGGGTGGATTAAGGTTATCACCGGCTGTATCCTTAAAGGAATGCAGGTACTCCCGGTACCATGCCAGGGCCTCCTTAGGCTGGTTGAGGAAGTAATCATACTGGTAAGCAATGCGGAAGAGGAAGAGGTCGTTGGCTGGGTCATTGTCACGCGCCATTTTCAGGATGGCCAGGGCAGTATCGCTGCGGAGGTTCGCATTCCAGGCCCCGGCAAGCTCGGTATAGAGTGCTGATAAAAACTTGGTAGGAGGCATCAGCAGGCGCAGGGTCCGGTTGAGATAGACCAGCCCCGTATCGGTCAGCATCGACCTGTAGGCGGTTACCCCGTAATAAAAACAGATCTCCGAATCGGTGGTATCCATGCGGAAAGCCTGGCGGAAGTGAGGCTCAGCCTCCTCATAGCGTTCCTGTTTATAATAACTGAGCCCAACGTACTTGTGCGAAAACCTGGAATCATCCCCTAATGCGGCACTCTGCCGGAACCGTTGCTCGGCGCCGGTGTAATCCTTCAGCAGGTACCGGCAAAAACCGCTTAACTGCAGGATGCCGGTATTGGCCGAATCGAGCAACAGGTAACGGTCGGCAAGAGCAAGCCCCTTCTGCAGCATCTTTATTTTGATATACAGGTTGATGACCTTCCCCGTGACCACAGCATCGGAGGGATAAAGCGCCAATGCTTTGCTGTAGTATAAGATGGCTGAATCGGGCCGTTTAAGTTCCGCATAGCAGTTGCCAAGCTGCTTCACCAGGTAAAAATCAAGTGTGTCGGAGCGGTATAATGGCAGGAGCACATTTTTTGCCTTCTCAAACTCCTCATTTCCGTAATAGAGCGAGGCAAGCTGCTGGGTAAAGTAACGGTTTGCAGGATCCAGCGTAATGGCACGGTTACAGGCAAACACCGCCATGGCGAAGTTCCCCAGCTGACGGTAGATGCCTGCCAGGTTAAACCACCCCCTGATATTGGCAGAATCGATCCTGACAACCCTGACCAGCACGGTCCTGGCTTCACGGTATTTGTTAACGGCTGCCAGGGAGGCGCTTTGCAGGAGCAGCATGGCCTTATTGCTGCTGTCGGCCTCCAGGAAGCGGCCGGCAGCCCGGGTTGCCTCGTCGTACCTGAAATTCTCCATCAGCTGCTTCACATGGTTCAGATCGTCGTTCGACTGTCCATTTACAGGCCTGATGACAAGGAGCAGGAGGCCCAGGATGAAAAAGGAGACTATGGAAGAGATGCTTTTCATGGGAAGCAACTTTTATTTTCTTACTGGTTTACACAATGTTCACAATATGGTACCTCGTGTCCGTTGAGCCTTCTTTGGGTCATGGTGGTTTCATATTGATCCTGTTTTTTAAATTCAGACAGGTTCTGATTTCCGGGACAAATATATAACTATATTTTTAGTTTGTCAACTAATTGTTTATTTTTACAACGAAGATATCGGGTAAGTGGGCGGATAAAGGGGCGGGTTCGTCGATTACAGACCGACACAGTTTGAAGAATCCGGAATGACAGCGCCCGGAAACCCGGGTCTGAAGCCTGAAGTGCCAGCCATGAAAAGAACAGCCCCTGGTGTTCATGTGAATTTCATGAACACCAGGGGTAATGGATAAATACGAAAAGAAACTCCGGTGGATTATTCGTTCACGTGCGGGCAATTGAAGGGCACGCCGATCTTTTCCCCCTCCATGATGAGGTCGTCGACGATGGGTTTGATGAGCGGCACCCCGTGGATCTCGTTGAATTCGGCATATTCAAACTCCTTTTCCCCGGCAACATGGATTTCGTCGCGGCCCACGGCCAGGGGCGATTGTTTCAGCAGGGTAATCATGTCGTCCATATGGTGTTTGAAATCGAGTATCGGTCGGAAAGCATCGACGTTGATGGCCATAAAGAAATGGGAAACACCTGTTGGTTCAGGTTTTCCCGGGCCTCCCACCTGCGTCAGGAACTTACCGCCGGATAAGGCAGAGCAGAGGATCTCCACCAGTACAGCAAGTCCGTATCCCTTGTAACCGGCGGTGATATCCATTCCCCCGAGGGGAAGCAGGGCGCCGTGTCCGCCGGGTTTGATCAGGGAGGGGTCGTTGGTAGCCTGGCCCTGTTCGTCGATGCCCCAGCCGATGGGGATATGTTCATGTTTTTTCTCATAAACCTGGATCTTACCGTAGGCCACCGCGCTGGTGGCCATGTCGAGCAGGTAGGGATAGGCCTTATCGGAGGGTGCCGCCATGGCAATAGGGTTGGTCCCCAGCACGGCGGTACGTCCGAAGGTAGGCGCCACCAGCGGTTGCGAGTTGGTCAGCGAGATGCCGATCATGTCCTGTTTAAGGGCCATCATGGCATAATACCCGGCAATGCCGTAGTGGTTGCTGTTACGAACCGTGATGGCCGCGATGCCGGCCGATTTGGCCTTATCGAGGGTCATCTGCATGGCTTTGTGCGATACCACCTGTCCGCAGCCGTTACCGCCATCGATCAGCGCCGTTGACGGGGTTTCGCTGATGATTTTGAATGGTGTCAGGGGATCGATCCACCCTTTGCTGATACGGTTCCCGTAATAGGAACCCAGCCGGTGCAGTCCGTGGGATTCAACTCCGCGGATATCGGCACAGATCAGTACATCACCTACAATTTTTGCATCCTCGGCGGGAACTCCCAGCCTCGACATATAACGGACCACAAAGTCCATGAGGTCTTCGTGTTTGAATCGAAATGTTGTTTCCATAGCATGTGATTTTAATGGTTCCTGAAAAACCTGTTACCCCTTTTCAACGTAATTGTCCACCACCCATTTTGCAAAGGGGAAGCTGCAGGTAAAGGCAGGCGATACGGCATTAAGCACGTGGATGGTGGTGTTGTCGCCCTCGACCACGAAATCCATCACCAGTTCATAGCTCTTGGTGTTCAGCAGTTGCGCGCGGATTCCGGGTTTGCTCCATTCGGTAAATCCCGATTTGTCGATATCGTGGACCATGCTGGTGGCCAGGTTGACGAAATAGGATTTGTTGTATTTCTTCATCTCATCGAAAGCCAGCCCCCTGAATCCAAAGGCATTGGAGAGAAAGAGTTTGCTTTCCCAGCCCAGGATATTGGCCAGTTCATCCGCCCGGAAGTTGTCCATCCCTTTATAGTTCTCGCGCCAGAAGGCGGGGATGGAGGTGGGGCCGATCTTGATGGTGCCGTCGACGGTGATGGTGTAATGGACGCCGAGAAACGGGTTTTTCAGGTTGGGAACCGGGTAGATGTTGGTTTTGATGGGTTTGTCCTTCTTGGTATATTTCAGGTAAATACCTTTGAAGGGGATAATGGTGTAATGCTGCGAATAGCCAAAATCGCGGGCGATCCTGTCGGCATAGAGCCCCGCGGTGTTGATGATTTTTTTTGCCGAAAAGGTCAGTCCTCCGGTGGTTTCAACAGTCGTCCCGTCAATCTTCCGCTTGTATCCCTGGCTGAAGACGATCTTCACCCCGGCAGCAAGTAATTCGTCGCGTACAGCCTTGTTCACCTCAGTAGGGTCAACGGTGGCGGTATTGGGCGAGTACAGCGCAAATTTGAAAGTACGGGCGTTGGGGTCAATTTCTTTGAGCTCCGCTTCGGTGATGATCTTCACATCGACACCGTTACGTTTCCCGCGGCGGTCGAGCTCATAGAGGGGTTCCAGTTCCGATTCGTCTTTGGCCACCACTACTTTCTGACATTCATTCAGTTTCAGCCCCTTCTCCCGGCAAAAGTCCTTCATGGCGAAGTTGCCGTCGCGGGTAAATTTGGCCTTCAGGGAATCGGCCGAATAATAGAAACCGGCATGTAACACACCACTGTTACGGCCACTGGAATGGTATGCCACATCGGGTTCCTTCTCGATGATGGTGATGGATGCCTGGGAATACCGGGATCTGAGTTCCCGGGCGATGGCCAGGCCGATGATTCCGGCGCCGATGATAAGATAGTCGGATTGTTGGGTCATATGTTTGCGTTATAGGTTATGGAACGTGAATAAATAAAAACTGACGGCAACTTGCCATTAGGGTAAAACGGCTATCCCCACCGGGTTCGGGAAAGGGATAAACCAGCTGTTGCGAACTTACTGCGGCCTTGCAACCAGGCTGTCAACCAGGTACCTGGTTTCGCCGCGCCAGGGGAGGGTGCCGTTTTTTTCCTTGTAATGCAGTACAACCACAGTACCCTCCAGGTGCAGCAGTTTTTCGGCAATTGCCTTGTCGGGTACCGAAAAATAGAATTTCTCAGAGGCGAGTGGCACATCCTGGTTACTCTTGATACTGTTGAGGATAAGCTCGCCCTCATAGGTTTTAAAGATGGTTCCCTTGTAGGAGAATTTCTGCAGCAATCCGGACCGGTTTCCCTCGCTGTAGGTGAAACTGTATTTCCAGTAAGAGAAGGCCGACAGGCCTACGATCAGGATCGCCAGACCCCAGTATAAAAATTTCTTCATTTTCCGAAAATTAGATTGAACATGCAAACTTACTTGAAGTTTCTTTAAAATCAAACACAAACAGACAAAGGAGTTTTTACATTTGCGTTTTTTATCATCAACCTGAACGTCGCATGACCCAACCTGCCTTTCCCGGCCAGAAATTTCCGCGAATCCTGCTTACCGGAGGTTCCGGGTTCCTGGGCAGGGCCATCGCCGCAGAACTGCTGGATCCAGATTCTCCGTTAAAGCCTTCGTTGCTGCGAATCTTCGACCTTGTCCGATGGACCGGCCCGGCCGACGAACGCATCGAATCTCTCACCGGTGATATCCGTGATGCACAGGCGGTCAGCGAGGCATGCCGGGGCATCGACCTGGTGATCCATTCGGCCGCGATGGTTGACTGGGGCACCCGGCCGGAGGAGGAGGTGCTGTCGGTGAATTTCGGGGGTACTGAAAATGTGATCCGCGGATGCCGTCAGCACCGGGTGCCGCACATGGTATATACCAGTTCGCTGGATGCCGTTTTTGGCGGGAAATCGCTGGTTGATATTGACGAAACCATCCCCTACCCGGCGAGTCATCCCAACATGTACTGCCGGAGCAAGTACCTGTCGGAAAAGCGGGTTGTTGAATCAAACGGGATGGAATTCAATGCCGGCGACTGCTTAACGCCCCTCCCTCTGATGACCACCTGTGTGCTTCGTCCTGCCGATATTTACGGAGAGGGCGATCCTTTTCACATCGGGTCGCTGATAAAGATGGCCAGGGGCGGATTCTATGTGCGGCTGGGCAACGGATCCTCCCGGTCGCAGCATGTGTATGTGGGCAACATGGCCTGGGCGCATGTACTGGCAGCAAAGGCTCTGCTGGAAGGCAACCCGGCCGTTGCCGGGCAGGTCTATTTTATCACCGACGGGCCGCCGGCCAACTTTTTCACCTTTTTTGACCGTTTTGTCGAGGGGGCAGGTTACGCCATCCGGCCGAAAAACATCTGGATTCCGCGCGGGCTGGCCTATTTCATGGGACTGGTTTCGGAAGGCATCGCCCTGCTGGCCCGGCCTGTGTGGAAGTATGCCCCGAAATTCAGCCGGTTTGCGGTCATTTATACTTGTAACGACTTCACTTTCAGCGCTGAAAAGGCCCGGAAAGATTTTGATTTTGAACCAAGGTATTCGGCCGGGGAGTCCTTCAGCCGTACGGTAGCCTGGTGGCGGGTTGCGGATGTAAAATGACCAACCATATTTTTTCCAATAAATTACCCTTCGAATTGATTTTTTCGGAACTTAGTGGACCTCAAACTCCCGTTTCATGAATTTAAAATCTACCGGTCTGATCGCTGTTTTTGAGACGGCCATCCGCGGTAACTGGGACCTCACGGCCCTTTCAGATTACGGCGGTGATTCATTCACTTACAAGGTTGTTGGTGAGCGTATTGTAAAAATCCATGCATTTTTCAAGGCCGCAGGAATCCGAAAGGGAGATCATATTGCCCTGCTTGGCAAGAACTCCGCCCACTGGGGGATGATCTACCTGGCGACGGTAACCTATGGCGCCGTGATCGTGCCTATCCTGCCCGATTTCAAGCCTGCCGACATCCAGTCGATCGTGGCCCATTCCGATTCGGTATTGCTTTTCATGGAGGAGAGCATGTTCCGGGATCTCGACCCGATGACGATCCCCCTGGTCAGCCAGATCCTGAAGATCCAGGACGACTCCATCCTCTTTTCGCGTGACCCTGCCGTTGCCGGCACGGAGCTGCCCAAACCCGGCAGGCCGCTCTCCCCGGAAGATCTCAGTTTTGCCTCCTCATCTCCCGACGACATTGCCGTGATCAGCTACACCTCGGGAACGACGGGATTCTCCAAGGGAGTTGTTCTGCAGCACAAGAGTATCCTGGGAAACATCCTCTATGCCCACCGGAACATGCCGCTGAATCCGCGCGACAAGATCCTCTCCTTCCTGCCCCTGGCCCATACCTATGGCTGTGCCTTCGAATTTCTCTTTCCCTTCAGCCTGGGCTGCGATATCACCTTCCTGACTAAAACGCCTTCTCCGAAGATCATCATGCAGGCTTTTCAGGAGATCCGCCCTGCGCTGATCCTGTCGGTGCCGCTGATCATCGAAAAGATCTACAAGTCGCAGATCCTGCCGGCCCTCCGCAAACCGGCCGTCAGGTTCATGATCAATATTCCGTTCCTGAAAAACCTTGTTTACAAGAAGATCCGCCGGAAGATGGTGGATGTTTTCGGCGGCAACTTCCGCGAACTGGTCATCGGGGGGGCTCCCTTCAATGCCCAGGCTGAACAATTCTTCCGGAAAATGAACTTCCCCTTCACGGTGGGCTATGGCATGACCGAGTGCGGTCCGCTAATCTCCTATGCTTCCTGGAAAACCACGCAACCCGGGGCCTCGGGCAGGGTGGTCGACGAGCTGGAGGTACAGATCGACTCCGAACATCCCTATCATCAGTCGGGAGAGATCCTGCTGCGGGGAAACCACGTAATGCTGGGCTATTACAAAAATGAAGAGGCCACCCTGGCGGTGCTGGAGCCTTCGGGATGGCTGCATACCGGCGACCTGGGGGTGATCGACCGGAAAGGGAACATCTATATCAAAGGCCGTAGCAAGAGCATGATCCTCGGTCCTTCCGGCAAGAACATCTACCCGGAGGAGATCGAAGCCAGGCTGAACAACCGTTTTATGGTGATGGAATCGCTGGTAACCGACCGTGAAGGTAAACTCATCGCCCTGATCTATCCCGATTTTGACGCCGTGGAAAGCGCCGGCATGACCCCTGAACAGTTGCCCCAGGTATTCAAAGAATATATCCATGAACTGAACCATCACCTTCCGAAATATGCCCGCGTAGCCAGCTTTGAAATCACCCGGGCCGAATTCGAAAAAACGCCTAAAAAGAGTATCAAACGATTCCTGTACCAGTAAAAAATCAACCTTCAACCACCGACTTCATTCCTGTATCCAACCTTCAACAACAACCCTATGAAACAGATCAACCATCGACCCGTTTTCCTGCTTATCGTGATCCTTTTCCTGTCATCATGGATGATGGCCCAGCAATTCGACCTGAAAAAGATGCCGCCGCCCGATCCTCAGATCCGCACCGGTGTGCTGGAAAACGGGATGCACTATTATATCAGGGTCAACAAAATACAGGAAAAACGGGCCGAATTCTTCATTGCCCACAATGTAGGGGCCATCCTGGAGGAGGATAACCAAAACGGTCTGGCTCACTTTACCGAGCATATGGCCTTTAACGGAACCGTCAACTTTCCGAAAAAGGGGATTCTCGATTATCTTGCCACCATCGGCGTAAAATTCGGCACCAATGTCAATGCCTCCACGGGACTTGAACGCACGGTGTACAACCTTTCGAATGTGCCGCTGCTGCGCGAAGGAGTAATTGATACCGCCCTGATGATCCTGCACGATTGGTCGAATTACATTGCCTTCGAACCCTCGGAGATCGATCTTGAACGAGGGGTTATCCTCGAGGAATGGCGTACTTACGGATCGGCAAGTGAACGTATGAGCAACCAGCTGGCTCCCGTAATCTACAAGGGTTCGAAATATGCCATCCGGAATGTGATCGGCGATACGGCCGTAATCAAGCATTTCAAACACGAAGCCATCAAGGATTTTTACAAAAAGTGGTATCGTCCCGACCTCCAGGCCATTGTCGTGGTTGGAGATTTCGATGTGAATGCGATGGAGGGCAAGATCAGAAAACTCTTCGGGAGCATTCCCAGGGCCCTGAATCCCACCGCCAAAGAGGAGTACGGGTTGCCCGACAACAAGGAACCCCTGATCGGAACGGCTACCGACAAGGAGGCTACCAGCACGATGGTAAACATCTATTATAAACATGATGGCATAAAGGATGCCGACAAAAACCTCGGCTATATGCGGCTTCAGATCATCCGTGCCTTTATCAGCACCATGTTTGGCCAGCGCATGACGGAACTGGCAAACCGGGAAAATCCCCCCTTTATCTTTGCCCGTTCCTATTATGGCCAGTTTACCCGCAGCAAAGATGCCTTTGTGGGAATGGCCCAGGCTGCCAACAACAAATCGCTGGAGGCGCTTTCGGCCCTGCTTACCGAGATGGAACGGATGAACCGCTTTGGTTTTACCGCGGGAGAATTTGAACGTGCCAGGGCAGAGGTCATGCGGAACTTCGAATCACGCTTCCTGGAACGCGACCGGCGCAAAAACCGCGAGCTGGTCAATCAGAATATCAGCAATTTCCTTACCAACAACCCCAACCCGGGTGTTGAGTTTGAATTCAATTTCGCACAGGCCATGGTGCCCGGTATTTTGCTCGATGAGGTAAACCTGGAGACCCGGAAATATATAACTCCCGAAAACCAGGTGATCACCATTACCGGTCCGGCCAAAGCCGGCATCACAATTCCTTCGGTCGACGAGATCAAAATGGTTCTCGACAGCTACCGGAAGGCCCCCATCAACCCCTATGTGGATGTCATTGCCGGCAACACCCTCATTGACAAGGAGCCCGTGCCGGGCAAAGTCGCAACCACCTCCGCCAATGAAACCTTCCAGACTACCGAATGGGTATTGTCGAACGGCATGCATATCGTGTTTAAACCTACCGATATCAAGGAGGATGAACTACTGGTACGCGGATTTGCCATTGGCGGCACCTCCCACCTGAGCGACGACCTGATGCATGCAGCCGAACTGTTTTCCGATGGGGTTACCCAGATGGGTATCGGTACTCTCTCCCGCACCGACCTCTCCAAAATGATGGCCGGCAAACGCGCCAATGTCTCCATCGGACTGTCAAAGGACCAGGATATGGTGACAGGGCGTACCTCGCCGAAGGACCTGGAGACCACCCTGCAGCTGATCTATCTCTATTTCACCCATCCCAGGTGGGATGCCACCGATTATAAGACCTGGATGGACAAGGAGAAGGCCGGTTATATCAATGCCGCTGCCGACCCGCGTACAGCCCTTTCCGACTCCATCGACGCGATGATGAGCAACCACCATCCGCGGGCCGTCCCATTGACCTACGAAACGCTCGGCCAGGTGAGCCTGGCAAAATTACAGACCATCTACCAGCAACGGTTTGCCAACCCCGGCAGTTTCACCTTTCTCTTTGTGGGGAAGATCGATCCGGAGAAGGTAAAGCCACTCATCGAAAAATACCTGGGCTCCCTGGCTCCCGGGAAGGGTCCTGAAACTTTCAAAGACGACGGTATCCATCCCCCAAAAGGCAAGGTGGTCAATGATTTCAAGCATGAAAGCACCACGCCGCGCACCACCATTTTCGTAAACCAGAACGGGCGATGCAACTACCTGTCGGCCGACCGGCTTCTGGGAGCCGCCATCCGGCATATCCTCGAGTTGCGCTATGTACAGTCGATCCGTGAAGATGAAGGCGGCGCTTACAGCGTAAGGGTTGCCTGGGCGGTTGAAAAGTACCCCGAACCCAATTTCCAGTTCACCGTCAGATTTGACACCGATCCCATCAAGGCCGACAAACTGCTCAGCATCGTTCACAGGGAGATTACAAAGCTCATTGAAAACGGTCCCTCCGAAACCGACCTGCAGAAGGCAAAGGAATACTTTCTCAAACAGCGCCCCGAAGACATGAAGGAAAATCAGTGGTGGAGCACAGCCCTTTCAGATTACTACTTCTACGGTTTTGATCATCTTACAGGATTTGAAACCCGTGTCAGGGAGCTGACGACAAAAGCAGTTCACGATTATGTGAAGCTGACACTTACACAAGGGAATGAGGTCCAGGTAATCATGCGGCCGTAAGTTCCGGCCGGCTTCCTTTACCGGGTTGGGGATTCGATCCACAGCACCGAATTCCCGGTTCCGAACTCGTTGTTCTCCCAAAGTTCGTTGGATGGATCGAGGATCCATTTGTCATCGACCACGTACTTATAGGTATATTTCCCCGGCCTGAGATAAAGGGGCAGGGTCCAAATGCCGTTCTCCTCCGCCATCTGGTAACCCGGTTTATTCCAGCCATTGAAGGTGCCCGAAATGGAAACCCTTTTTGCACCGGCATTTTTTTCCAGGCGAAAGAGATGGTTGGGTTTGACCACCAGGATTGAATTGGTATAATCGCCACCGCCGCTGATGCAGGGGTTTGCCGGGTCGGCGATCCATTTCCCGTCGATCACGAACTTGTATTCGTAGTTGCCGGCAGCCAGCACATAGGGCAGTTGCCATCCGCTTCCGGTTTTTTCCATAAAAAGTTCGCTGTCATTCCAGCCATTGAAATTACCGCCGACGGCAACTTTTTTCGCATTGGTGAACCCGGTTAACCTGAAATAGAGGGTGTCGCCGATGCCCAAAAATGAATTCTGATTCCCCTTCCCGTCGGGACGGGTAACCTTGTTGGCCGGGTCGGTGATCCATTGCTGGTCAACAATGAATTTATATGCATGGGTCCCCTCCCTGAGATAAAGCGGCAGCATCCAGGTGCCCTGGATCCTGATCATCCTGAGCTCATCGCTCTTCCAGTTGTTAAAACTTCCCGTCACTACAACATTGGCGGCCTTTTCGTGACCGTTTAATTCAAACCGGTGATTATAACAGAAAAAGATATTGTTATACCCGCCATAAGTGTCGGCTTCATGGAGCTTGTTATAGGAATCGTTGGTCCATTTCCCGTCAACGATGTATTTGTAGGCATACTTGCCCGGCTGCAGCTTCAGGGTGATCACCCAGCCCGAATCGTTCCGTTGCATGGGTGTTTGCCGGGTTGACCAGCCATTGAAGGATCCGGAAATGAAAACCGACTTCGACTGGCGGTGGCCGGGGATCACAAACCTGATCCGCCCGCCGGGCAGCTGAAGGATGGTGTTGCGTGTAAGGCAGTTTACGCCGAAGGGTACCGACTCCCGTTCATTAGCCACCGAGAGGTCAACCGATTTATCGTCGATGAGGAATATTTTATTCCTGGCAGTCTCGCCGGCAGCCGGTTTCCGTTGTTCCTTCGACAATTCGACATAATGGGCATCAACCCTGCGGGTCACCCAGCTGTTGGTTTTTTCCCTGATCACCGGTTTCAGGGCAAAGGCATCGGCCATCAGGGCGCTGTCGAGATCGTACAGGCGTGAAACCTCCCTGCGCTGGGCCTGGCTCCAGCGCTGGTCGAGGGTAAAAACAAGCCGTCCCTCCTCAAGCCGGCACACCTTTTTAACATCGAGCTGTGCCTTGCTGGTCAGGGCAACAAAAAGGAGAAAGAAGAACAAAAGCGCGTCTTTGCTGATTTTCATGATTTTCCCTCCGGTTTCAGGCAAATGCCAATCTCTTTTTTGATCAGGTTAATATAAATCTTACCCTTTGAAAAAAAGTCATACCCGAGCATGCCGTCGATCGGGTATCCATATTGCCTTGCCATGTCGGACAGGCTGCACAGGATGGTCTCCATGGTGGCGATCTGGCGGGTTCCCATTAAAAAGTCGTTCAGCGTACCGTATAGCACCTCGTTTTCGTCGGAGCCAACACCGTTCAGGCTCGACCGCCGGGTGATGGTAATGGTGCTGAGCGCCTTTTTGGGGAGATCAATGCTCATCACATTGGATTCAGCGCCGGTATCGAGGCAGAAGCCCAGCAATTTCCCGCCAATGGAGGCCCTGACAAACATGATATTGCCATACTCATCGATTTTCTGCAGGATGTCGAATTTTATCTTCGGAAAACCGGGTTCAACGGTATTGCCGCTTTTATCCAGTCTGAGCAGTTGCAGTTCATTGTTCCGCAGGTCGATCACCATTTCCATATTCAGCAGCATGCTCATCCCGAAAAGGCCTAGGATTTTCACACCTCTGCGGTTTTCAAGATGTCCGAGCGGCATCACATCGGCCGCGATATTCTGGTACGACAGGTCGGCCACCTGCAGATGTTTCACGGTTGTACGGCTGACCTGGCCTGTGGAACCTGTCACGCCGCCTCCCTCCTCGTTGTCGACAGGGATGCTGTTGCGGAAGTAGGTTTTATTCAACACCAGTCCGGAGGCGCCGGTATCGAGGATGAAATTCCCTGTAACATGATCGAGGGTGGCTTCGATTAAAAACAGGCGGCCTGCCCGTTTCAGCGGGATGGTCACCCCCACGGTATTTCCCAGCGGGCCGGTGATGGGAGTGCAGGTAAAAACCAGGGATTCAACTGTGACCGGGGATGGCTGCACGCCGCCCGTTGAGGCCATGCAGGTCAGGGAAAGCGCCGAAAGGCAAACCACCAGGTGCGTCTTCAGTGTCAGGAAAAATCCCTTGCAGCAGTTCATGGAGACAGGATTCATGCTATTTGCACGCAAGTTACTAAAAAAAGATTCATCGGGCCCGACAGCTCTGCCGGGACAGACATATTCACGATGGCTGCCGGTGTGTTGCAACGACTAAATTTTATATCTTTGGTTACCAAAACGTATCAACATGGAACATAAGAGCGACAACACCACAAATTTTTATTTTCCACCCAAAGACATAGTCCGGAAGGCAAATGTCAGGGAATATGAGGCCCTTTACAGGCAATCCATTGAAGACCGGGTAGGATTCTGGGCTGCCGAGGCCAAAAAACTTGACTGGTTTAAAAAATGGGACAAGGTGCTTGACGACAGCAACAAGCCCTTTTTCAAATGGTTTGCCGGCGGCAAACTCAATATCGTACATAATGCCCTTGACCGGCATCAGAAGAATGCCACCCGCAACAAGCTGGCGATTATCTGGGAGGGTGAACCCGGGGATGTGCGCACCTTTTCGTATCATGCGCTGAACCGGGAGGTTTCAAAGTTTGCCAATATTCTCAAAGCCATGGGTGCAAAAAAGGGTGATGTGATCACCATTTATATGCCCCAGATTCCTGAGCTGGTCATTGCCATGCTGGCCTGCGCCAAGATGGGTGCGGTGCACAGCGTGGTGTACGGTGGATTCAGTGTTGAAGCGCTGGCAGAGCGGATCCATGATTCCGAAAGCCGGATCCTGATCACGGCCGACGGCGGTTACCGCAGGGGAAAAACCACCCGGCTGAAGGCCATCGCCAATGAAGCCATGCAGCGTTCGGCTACGATCGAGGTATGTATCACTGTTAAAAGGACCGGCGAAGAGTGCTACATGGAAAACGACCGTGACTTCTGGTATCACGACCTGATGATGATGCCCCTCGACAACAAGGAGTGCAAGACCGAGGTGATGGATTCGGAAGATCCGCTGTTCATCCTGTATACTTCGGGTACGACCGGCAAGCCAAAAGGGCTGGTTCATACCCATGGCGGGTATGCTGTATATACCGCCACGACCCATAAATATGTTTTTGATATCAAGCCCGAAGACCGCTGGTGGTGTGCCGCCGACCCGGGATGGATCACCGGCCACAGCTATATCGTGTATGCCCCCCTGATCAACGGCGCCACCATCATGATGTATGAAGGAGCTCCCAACCACCCCTACCCGAACCGGTGGTGGCAGATCGTCGAAAAGTACGGGATCAACATTCTCTATACCTCTCCCACGGCTATCCGCGGATTGATGCGTTACGGGGCCTCGTGGGCCAACCGTCATGATCTCAGCTCGCTGCGGCTGCTGGGATCGGTAGGTGAACCCATCAATCCCGAAGCCTGGAAATGGTATCATGAGGTGATCGGCCGGAACAGGTGCCCGATCATGGATACCTGGTGGCAAACGGAAACCGGCGGTTTTATGATCACCCCGCTGCCGGTCATGCCGCTGAAGCCGGGTTCCTGTGCGAAACCCTTTTTCGGCAACGAGGTATCCATCGTGGATGATCACGGCGTGGAAGTTAAGCAAGGGGAAGAGGGCAACCTGGTCATCAAGAACCCCTGGCCCGGGATGGCCCGGACGATCCTCCATGACCCTGATCGTTACATCGAAAAATACTGGGAGAAATACCAGAAACAGGGATGGTACCTGGCCGGCGATTCCGCCCGGCAGGATGAGGATGGTTATTACTGGGTCATTGGCCGTATCGACGATGTCATCAAGGTTAGCGGTTACCGGCTGGGATCGGCCGAGATCGAGAGTGCGCTGGTAAGCCATCCGGCTGTTACCGAAGCAGCGGCCATTGCCCTGCCTGACGACCTGAGGGGCAATATCATCCACACAACCGTAATCCTGCGCGAGGGCATCGCCCCAAGTGACAAACTTGCCGAGGAGCTGAAAACACATGTTGAAAAGGAGATCGGCCCCATTGCCCGTCCGGCTTTCGTGGTTTTTACCGATAAACTGCCAAAGACCAGGAGCGGCAAGATCATGCGGAGGGTGCTCAAGGCTGCTGCCCAGGGGCTCGACACCGGCGACCTGACGACCCTCGAAGAATAACAACCTATGGGCTCCCTGAAATTCAGAATTCTTTTAGTTGTCCTGCTGGCATTAACCACCCAGCTTGCCTGTGCGCAGGGAAGCTGGGTGAAAGCCGCCATTCCCGCCACGCAATTCCTGAGATCGGTTTGTTTTACCGACAGTCTGTACGGGTGGGTTGCCGGCGATTCGGGAACGATGGTGCATACCGTCAACGGGGGTAACAGCTGGATAAGGCAGAATACGAATACCTTCAATGATATCGAGTATGTGTTTTTCCTCAACCGCAACCTGGGATGGGCTTCTGAATTTAATTTCACAACAAGTCCTTACGGTACGATCCTGCTCAACACCACGGATGGAGGGGCCACCTGGCACAGGCAGCCCTACCCGGTTGAAAACATCTTTATGACCTGTATCCTGTTCACCGACTCGCTTCATGGCTGGATGGGAGGCAAACCTAACGGGATATATAAAACCGTCAACGGGGGGGCAAGCTGGAGCCAGGCTGTCATCGATACCTCTACCCTGGCCTTTTTCCCGGTACTCGACATTAGATTTTACGACCAGCAAAAAGGGTACGCAAGCGGTGGCATCCTGGATGTGGCGGGGGTGATCTGGAAAACGACCAACGGCGGTCTGAACTGGCAGGCTATCGACCCTGCCTATGCCCCTGCCGACGAGGTTCATAAACTCCATCTTTTTGATGCCGACAATGTGATGGGCGCCGGAGGGGATCCTGATTTCGGATATGGTGTAGGGATGATAACCACAAATGATGGCGGGTCAAGCTGGATCTATCATGAACTTCCCATCCAGGGCAATGCCTATGACCTGGATTTCAGGAATGATACCGAGGCCTGGGCCCCGCTGGGCACCAAGCGCAAGCTGATCTACAGCCTCGATGCCGGGGTGACCTGGACGCCCATCCCCACGCCCGATTCCACCTCGATATACGACATGATCTTTACCGATTCGCTTCACGGTTACGCGGTGGGCAAGGAGGGGGCCTTTTTAAAGTATCACCCGCCCGTGGTCCCTGCCGTAGAGCCTGTGCCATTGACAAAGGAGGGCTACGTGCTATACGGGAATCACCCGAATCCCTGCAGTACCGTTACCAACATCACCTTCAGCATCCCCTGCGCCTCCGCGGGAAACTCTGCGGGAGGCCGGGACCTGCTTTCACCGGTTCAGATTGCAGTGACGGATATCCTGGGCCATGAGGTGGCGATTCTTCCCTGTACCGAAAATTATCCCGGCAGTCACTCCCTGCCATTCAACACAGGCTCCCTGGCGGCAGGGTGTTACCTTTACCGTTTGCAGGCCTGTCATTCGGGGTATTATTATACCGTCGCCGGGCCCGAACGTATGGTCATCCTCGGGGAAAGATAGATTTTATGGATATTATTACATTTGGCCCATGAAAAGCCTGATTAAAAGAAAAAGCGCATCCCCTGTAAAGGAAGAACCTCATCACCTCCCGGGTCCCTGCCTGAATTGTGATACCTATCTTGACAGCGGGCAGTTATTCTGCCCGCAATGCGGCCAGAAACGGATTGAACATGAAGATATGTCGTTCAGCCACCTGATCGGCGAATCCTTCCTCGATTATTTCCATTTCGATTCCAAGTTCTTCCGGACCATCATACCGCTGATCATCAGGCCCGGGTTTCTTACCCGGGAATTCATGAAGGGAAAGCGAAAAAGCTACCTGGAACCCTTCAAACTGTTCCTGGTCATCAGCGTGATCTATTTCCTGCTGCTGCCGCTGACCGGCGAATCAACCCTTGAAAAGGGCCATCCTGAAAATACCGGCACCGGAATAACCACGGGAATGAACAAAAAGCAGCCCTTTTCCTATACTCTTGAAGGTATTCCTGTGACACAAACCGGACAGGATTCAATCCGGCGGGAAGTTGACAGCACCGGGATCAAACCTTTTGTTGACAAACATTACGCAAAATACGGGTGGGCTGTCAGGATGTTCCTGCGGCAGACAATTAAAATCATGACCTATTCGAGCCAGTCGTTCAAAACGACGCTGGAGCATACGGCCTCTAAAATGATCTTTCTGCTGATTCCGGTATTTGCCCTGCTGCTGAAACTTGTTTACCTGAAAAGCAAACGGCTCTATTTCGAACACCTGGTATTTTCACTGCATGTACATGCCTTTATCTTCCTGGCACTTACTCTGGTGCTGCTGACAGAGTTCCTGTTGCCGGTGAGGATGTTGTATATCCTTCTCCTTTTCCTCCTCTACCTCTTTTTGGCGCTGAAAAACAACTACGGAGAGGGGTTCGGGAAGCGGCTATGGAAATTATTGCTCTTGTCGCTGCTTTACCTGATCGTGGCATTGCCGGTGTTCATGGTACTGCTGATCCTGGTCGCCGTTTTCCTGGTCTGATCCGCCAGGTTTCCCCGACTTAGAGTTTTATCCCGGCGAGCCGGCATAATTCCATCCTCGAAAGTAACAGGTTATAGTCGTATTGCAGGCGGCTGAGCAGGGCGTCCTGGTAGTTGGTGAGCGAAGTCAGCAGGTCAAGGTTGGTGATCACGCCGTTTTTATAGCGGTCGGTGGCCAGGTCGAGCGCCAGCTGGGCCTGCCGGATGAGGGTATCGGAGCTGGCCAGCTTCTGCTGGTTTTTCTGAATATCATCCATCGTGTTCAGCACATCCTTGTTCAGGGTTGCTTTCTGCGTTTCCAGCGCCAGCCGGGAGGCATCCAGGCCGATGATGGCCAGTTTTTTCTGCATGCCCGGCCGGGAAGCGGAAATGATTGGAATCGTTACCCCAACCCCGATGGAATAGTTAAAGGTTGCTGCGTCAATGGCTGGCATAAAACCATTTTTATACCCCAGCCCGGCCTGCAGGTTCATGGTTGGCAGCCTTGTGCGGTTGGCTGAAACAATATCCCAGCCAGCCGATTTTATCTTATCATCTGCAACTTTCAGATCGGGATTATTACGGAAAGCCATGGCAAAAACCGAATCGGTGGCCAGCTTAAAGGCCGACTGGTTTACGATGGTATCGCCCAGGTAGGCTGTTCCATGGTTCCCCGTTAGCATGTTCAGCATGTTATACTGCTTGTTTACCTGTGTTTTCAGGTCGGTATAGAAATTCTCGGCATTGGTATATTTAACCTGCGTGGATACCAGGTCGTAACTCAGGGCATCGCCGTTTTGCACCTTCACGCCGATCTGTTTCAGCGTGGTCTGCAGCAGGTTAATCTGCTCCTGCTGAACATGAAGGCTGCGGTTGAGGAAAATGATGGAGTAGTAGAGCTGGGCGACCTGGTACGACAGCTGGTGTTTGAACCCCTCAAGATTATCTTTCGAAGTGACGAGATCGCTTTTTGCCTTCTTCACCGTGGCGGAGGTGCGCAGGTCGATCAATGGCTGGGCGATGCTGACGGAGGCGTTGTAATTATCGGCCGGCAGGAATTTGATCTCCTCCGACTGCCCTGGCGCGATGGGGAAATTGATGGATGGAGTGGGGTACTGCCGGCGATAGGAGACATCGCCGCCTGCAACGGGGAGATACCCCGCTTTGCCCAGGTCGACCCTGACCTCGCTCATCCTGACCACGGCATTCATTTCATCCACCCGCGGGTATTTCTGAAAGGATTGTTCAACCAGTTGTTTCAGTGCAGCAGGAGCCACGATGGTCTGTGCAGGAAGGAGGTAATAAAAAACGGAAAATATGATTACAAAAAGGATCGGTTTCATGCTGACGGCAAAATTATTTGATTACTGATAACTTGTTATTAACTCGTGGTTCCGGGATCAGTGAGCCTCCCCCGCCATCTTGACCTCTTCTGTGATCCTCCTGCTGCGGGTGATGAAGATCAGCGGAAAGGCGATCAGGATAAAGAGGGAGGAATAGAGAAAGGCATCGAGATAGCTCAGCATGAAGGTCTGCTTCATTACCGACAGTTCGATCAGCTGGTATGCCTGTTGCCGGAGGTTGGCCGTAACCGGCAGCCGGGCCTGCAGCCCCTGGTAAATCTGGTTATACCGTTCGGTGAACTGGAACCCTCCGCTGTATATGTTGCTGACCAGGTCCATCCTGTGAACAGCGACGCGATGGGCGATATAGTTGTTGATGATGGCAATGCCGAAGGATCCGCCAAGCTGGCGCATCATGTTGTTCAGCGCGACCCCCTGCGGGATGTCTTTAGGTTTCAACCCGGCAACAGCCATGGCGTTCAGTGGAACCATCAGGCATGCCAGCCCGGCGCCCCTGATCATCAGGGGGAGGGCGAAAAAGCCCGAGGATACATTCAGGTCGGCCCGCGACATCAGGATCCCGAAGCCCATCAGGGTGATAAACCCGATGGTGACGAATACCTTGGGCTGCGTTCCCGCCTGAAGCATCTTCCCGATAAAGGGCATAAAGACCAGCGACAGGATGGAGGCCGGCAGCAGGGTCAGCCCGGTTTCATAGGCGGTATAGCCCAGGACACGCTGTAACATCAGCGGGAAGACAAATACCGACGTAAAGAGGATAAACCCGACGATAAAGGTCAGCAGGGTCGTTAACGACAGATTCCAGTCCTTCAGGATCCGCAGGTTCACCACCGGTTGTTTCTGGCGCAACTCCCACCAGATGAAGGTGGCAAGACCAATCACCGCCACGACCGTCAGCCAGATGATCAGCTTCGAATCGAACCAGTCTTCGGTTTCGCCACGCTCGAGTACATACTGCAGTGCGCCGATACCCACCGTGAGCAGGAAGATCCCCGACCAGTCGATCCGGGGCTTGGCCGATATGTCGAACTCCGTCGGGATAAACCGGTAGGTAAGCAGGCTGGCAACAATGCCGAAAGGGACATTGATATAGAAGATCAGGGGCCATGAATAGCTGTCGATAATGAGTCCGCCGAGGGTAGGTCCGATGGTGGGGCCCATGACGATCCCCATGCCAAACAGCGCGGCGGCAAGGCCTCTTTGTTTGCCGGGGAAAGTCTCAAACAGGATCGATTGTGAGGTAGATAGCAGTCCTCCACCGCCCAGCCCCTGTACAAACCGCCACAGCACGATCTGCCACAGGGAGGTAGACATTCCGCAGAAGATGGAGGCTATGGTAAAGATGATGATGGAGGCCATATAGTATCGCCGGCGTCCAAAATAGGCTGCCAGGAAACCCGTCATGGGGATGATGATCACATTGGCAATGGCATAGGAGGTGATCACCCAGGCGATGTCCTCGATGGAGGCACCCAGGTTCCCGGCCATCTGGCTCAGGGCCACATTGACGATGGAGGTGTCGATCAGCTCCATGATGGCGGCCGAAATGGTCGTCAGGGCGATGATGACCTTCGCGATTCTTGTAAGGGATGTCATTGTCGTGATCAGATTGGAACTGAGACAACGACACTGATCCCGGCCCTGAGAATGTCCTTATATTTCTCGGCATCGATGATTTCGATCCGCACCGGGACCCGCTGGGTAACCTTGATAAAGTTGCCCGTGGCATTGTCGGGGGGCAGCAGCGAAAACCTCGCCCCGGTGGCTTCCGACATGGAGACCACCTTTCCCTGAACCGCCCTGCTTGAGAACCCGTCGATCCTGATATCGACCAGCTGGCCTACATGGATGTTTTTCAGCTGGTTTTCCTTGAAATTGGCAACCACCCATTGACTCTGCCGGTTCACGATGGTGAACAGCGGCGCTCCCGACTGGATGAACTGCCCCTCATCGACGTTGCGTTTACCCAATTTTCCTTCGGCGATGGCATAGATCCTGCAGTAGGTAAGTTTCAGCTTTTGCTGATCGATACGTGCCTTTTTAATGTCGGCCTGCGATTGTGCCTTGCCAACCAGCGACCGCATAACCTCCAGGCGGGTTTCGGCAACCCTTACGTCCAGCTGGCTGGTTTCCAGCTGTTTGTTGGTGACATCGGCAGTCGACTGGCTGTCGTCAAGCTGTCGCTGGGTAATGGCATTTCCTTCAAAAAGCCGCTTGTCGCGGTTCAGGTCGTTGTTTGCCTTGGTCTGGCGAAGCCTGATCACCTCCAGGTTCCCTTTGGAATAGACCAGCGAGGCCTCCGCATTGGTTAGCGAGGCCTTTGCATTTTCAATATCCGAGGCTGACTGGTTAAAATCGGCCTGCATCTCCTTCAGCTGAAGCACCAGTTCCGATGAGTCAACGACCATCAGCAACTGACCCAGGGTTACGTTGGAATAGTCATCGACATAAATTTTATCGACATACCCCGAAACCCTGGAAAGGATCGGAACCAATCTCATTTCAACCTGGGCGTTGTCGGTTTCTTCGTGATGGAAGGCATACCAGACCTCTTTTCCCAGGTAGATACCTGCGATCAGTACAACGGTGAGTATGATGATGCGGGGTAATATTTTTTTTCCTCTTTTCGGTTCATTTGCAGATTCAGTGTCCATGTAAATACTTTTTTATATTTTTGCAAAAGTAAACCAAGTTGACGAAATATCGACAATCTGGTTGACTATATTTTCAAAATATTCACAATGCTTTCAAAATCAGTCAGGAAAACAATTCTGGAAAATTGTCTCTCGAAGGAGGACAGTTTTGGGCGTCAGATCTATCTGTTATACCGCTACACCGTGCTCTGGGATGGCACCTTATGGCCAAAAATCGGTTCCCTGCCATTAGGACCGAGTCATATTCACCTGTTGTTTACCATTGGGCTGGATGGCGTGTCGAACAGTGAGATGGCCCGCAGGGCCATCGTTTCAAAACAGGCCATGAGCAAACTTGTCAAGGAGATGCTGTATCATGAGTTGATTGTTATCGTTCCCAATGAGCACGACAGCCGGTGCAACATCATCACCCTTACCGACAAAGGTGGCCGGGTGTTGTTGAAAATCTGGGAGGCAAACAAGATCCTCAGGGCCGAATTTGAAAAGAGGCTGGGAAAGGCGAAGGCAAAAAAACTGCTTTCGCTGATGGCTGAACTTGTTGAATCGCTTGATTCAAGCAGGTCGGCGTCGGTTGTAGTTCCGGAAGGCGGACTTCCTGCAGGAAGAACGGGAACGGTTATTACCCGTTTGTCTGCCCCATCATCCGGGCGTTAAAGGCATCTTCACCGGTTTTTTCGATACCGGTGATCATTTTTCCTGTGACAGATACGATATAGCTTTTCTGCTTGGTAAAATGGATGAACATGGCGGCAAGGTTCACGGCCGGTTCAATTCCCTTTGGATTTCTGAAGATCACAGTGAAGAACATTTTCCAGTAAAGCCAGCCGGTTTCATGTGAGAACCCTGCGGTTTTGCAAACCCTTAAAAACGATCGCATATAGACCAGCCAGGTTTTGAAAGCCGGCTTGTGCTTGTAGGCAGTCCTGACATGGAGCCCGGTATAAATTACCCTTTTGTAATAGTTGGAGGGTTTAAAGATGGCTTCAATCACCTCGATATAGCCAGCCAGCATGTCGGCCCTGGGGCGGAGCGTAAGAAAGTTAAGCCCGCTGGTCATCTGGTCGATGTCGCCTGATGAGAGCGATGTTGAGGTAAGGTGAAACAGCCTCTTTTCCTCCTCCAGCCGGCGTGTAAGCTGTGTGTTGGGCAGTGCATACAACAGCCCGATCATGGCCATGCAAATGCCCGAATCCTGGATAGAGGCGATCATCTGTTGGGCTATTTGCGGGCGGTCGCTGTCAAAGCCCATGATATATCCGCCATTACTGACCATCCCGTACGACAGGATCTTGCGAACAGCTTCGGTAATGGGCTTGTTGACATTCTGATTTTTTTTGTTAAGCAGGAGAGTCTCGTTGTCGGGGGTTTCAATACCCAGGAAGACATACCTGAAATCGGCATCTCTCATGAGCTGTAGCAGTTCATCGTCATCGGCAAGATTCACGGAGGCTTCGGTGGTAAAATAAAATGGGTAGTTGCGGGCCCTGGTCCACGCGATCATATCGTGCAGCAGCTCTTTTACCTTCTTTTTATTCCCGATGAAGTTATCATCGACCATATCGATATGTCCCCGGTAACCAAGATCGTACAGCGACTGCATCTCCCTGATGACCTGTTCGTTGGTCTTGAATCTGGGGGTGCGGCCATAAAGTTCGATGACATCACAAAACTCGCAGTTGAACGGGCATCCGCGGATAAATTGCAGTCCGATCATGATATAATCGTCGAAACGGATGAGGTCGTAGCGGGGCACGACCGCCGTTTGCATATCGGCTCTTTCCGCGGAGCTGTACCTTCCGGAGGCGATCCCCTGACTGAGGTCATTGATAAACAGGGGGATTGTGACCTCGCCCTCGCCCAGTACCAGGAAATCAGCATTTTTATACAGGTCGGGCTGAGAGGTAGGATCGGGGCCGCCGACAACCACCACGCAGTTCAACCGGTGTGCCCTTTCAATAAGGTCAAGCATGCTGTTTTGCTGGGGCAGCATGCCACCTATGCAAACAAGGTCAGCGCTGAGAAGGTCCTTGTCCTGTAATGGCTCCACATTCTCATCCACCAGTTTGAATTCCCAGTGCTGAGGTAAAAGGGCGGCAACGGTCAGCAACCCGAGCGGGGCGGCCGGGTATTTCTTCCCGATGATTTTGCAAACATCCTGATAGTTCCAGAAGCTATAGTCAGAAAACTTAGTCTGAACAAGCAAACACTTCGTTACGCCGCTATATAAATCTTTCATAAAACATTTTTCCGTGCAGATTTTGGCCTTTATTTTTGCCCAAAGGCTTTTTTCAGCAGCTCGGTGGTACGGGCGGCCGGGTTCTGGCGGATTTTCACCTCCTCTTTTGCAACCATGATAAAAAGTCCTTTTATTGCCTGGTCCGTGGTATAGGATACAAGATCAGGGTTTTGCTTTTTGACGAGGGGGATCTTGTTATATATATTGATCAGTTCCATCCAGCATTTTGTTGCATTGACCCTGTCGAGCGAGGTTTTAATCATTGGGGTGAAGCTGGTTTTAAGTTCCGGGGTTGTGGTATTGGAAAGGTACTGGGTTGCAGCATTATCTTTGCCCTCGATGATATGGACAGCATCGGTGACGGTCATTTTTTTAACTGCCCCGACAAAAATGGGTTCTGCGCTTTTAGCGGCATCTTCTGCAGCACGGTTGAGCGACAGGATTGCCTCATCTACCTGTTTCCCCATCCCCATGGACCTTAGTTTCGTTTCAATCACACGCGCTGACTCAGGGAAGGGGATCTTGATCTCAGGGTTCCCAAAATAGCCATCCGACTTGGAAACCAGGGCAACACTTTGTCCGGTTCCCTTGACCAGGGCCTCTTTAATTGCATCAGCAGCCTCCTTTTCGGTGAGACCATTTTTGCCCTGGCCGGCCAGTTTCATTGCCTGGTCGGCAATCTGGGCAGACGAGCCAAGGGATAAAACTGCAGAAAACAGGGTGACGGCAAGCAGGTGTTTAACATTCATAGCATGATTTTTTTACAAGTATACCCGGAGATAACGTCAGGAATAGATAAATGTTATGTGCAACGCGTGAGGGTTGCGTTTGCGTGTTCCCCGGAATAGTGTGATTTTGCTGTTTTTCAATAGGTTACAACTGGTTTATTTTCTTTGTTCATCAAAAGGTTCCGGAACCTGATCCTGAACGAGGTTCCCTGTTTTCTGTCAATTTCGACACTTCCTTCGAGTTGCTCCACGAGCAGGCCAACGATATACAAACCGAGCGATTTTTCAGAATTGAGGGATGAGGATGGGGGGAGTCCGACACCATCATCCTCGACGATCAGCCGGCACATGTCTCCTTCGGCCTTCTCAAGCAGGATGATGATTTTTCCTTCAGCATTGTCAGGGAATGCATATTTAAAGGCGTTGGTAAGCAGCTCATTGACAATGAGTCCGATGGGAAGCGCCGCTTCAATACTGACATCGATGGCCTCGAGGTGGGTTTCCAGTTTCACATGATGACCGCTGAAGGTGGTGAGGATCATAAAGGAGAGCGACTCAATATAGGCTGCCAGCCGCATCCTGTCGAGGTTTTCCGAGCGGTAGAGGTGTTCGTGTATCAGGGCCATCGACCGGATCCTTGTTTGAATATCAATGATCATCCGGGTGATCTCATCATTGGAGGTATTTCTGAGTTGAAAATTAAGCAGGCTGATGACGATGGCAAGATTATTTTTAACGCGGTGATGGATCTCCCTGAGAAGCACCTCCTTCTGGTCGGCATTGCGGCGTTTGAGTTCCTCGTTTTCTTTTTCCTTTGACCGGTCGCGGATTACCAGGATCACCTTTTCAGTTCTGTTGTCTTTCAGGATCGGTACCGCTGTAATCTCTACATGGATCGTCTTCCCGTTCATGACAAAATCCTGGTTCCCGACCGAAAGGAGCCCGGAGTTGAAAACCTGTTCGGTTTCTGTAATGGTTTGCCTGCTGATAAAGGGAAAGCACTCCATGATCTCCTGGCCGATGCAGTCGTTGCTGAACCCGTGACGGGCAAGTTCCGATTTCAGGGCAGCATTGACCATCACGATCTTATGTTGCAAGTCAACGACATAAATCCAGTCAGGCAGCGAATCGAGGGTGTCGCGGTATTCGATTTCAGAACGGCGCAGGGCCTCTTCGGTTTGCTTTCGGCTGGTGATGTCAACAAAGTCGACGGAAATCGCATCGGGTCCGGTTCTGAAGATATGGACGCTGTAAAATCCGGAGAACCGTTCTTCGTTGTATTCAATCTCGAATGACTGTGGCCCCAGTTCGTTTTTGGCAACCTTCCGGTACATATCCGGAACATCCGTCTGGCAAAGATTAGGGAATGCATCCGTTATGGTTTTACCCAGTAGCGATTTGTGTGAAATCCCGATGATATGGTCTGAAGCAGGGTTGGCCCCGGTAAGGACCAATCTTCCGTCGGCTTCAAGGTGATAAAAATACATGGCGGTGGGGGAGGATTCAACGACACTCCTGAATTTCTCTTCCGACTGCCGGAGCGCCTCCTCGGCCCTGGTCCGTTCTGATATTTCACGTACGATGGCCCACATGCCATCTTTTTCACCGGAACTGTTTTTGATCAGGAACGCACGGATTTCGATGGGAAAGACGGTGCCGTCTTTTTTCCTGTACTCTTTCTGATACACCAGCGAATGACCGTTGACCATGATCTGTTCATCCACAATCCGTTGTTCGTAATCATGCCATTTTTCGGGAGTCAGATTACGGTAAGAAAGAAAGGTAAGTTCCTCGCCCGAATACCCGACCATCTGCTGAAAGGCCTCATTGCTTTCAATAATGGCTCCGTTCATCGCTGTCAGTACATATCCATCCATCATGCTCATGTGAAGGTTCCGGTATTTCCGCTCCGATTCGGAAATCGCCTTTTCGGCAGCCCTGCGTTCGGTGATATCCCGGAAGAATGACTGGTAGGTGCCATCGGGCATCGCCTTGGAGGTCATCTCCACCAGCATGTTCCCTCCATTTTTGCAATGGAGCACTCTTTCTGTTTTAATGGTTTTCCCTTCTAAAAGCAAATCGTATCGCAACGGTTTTTCAGCCAGGTTTTCGGGCAGGAAAAGCTCCCGCATGTTTTTATTTAACAACTCCTGTCTGGAATAGCCGGTCATTTCAACGGCCTTGTCGTTGACTGTGATGAACTTGCCATTGCTGTCGCCCTGGAAAAATGCATCTACCGCCAGTTCGATGAGCATCCTGTATTTTTCTTCGCTTTGCGTAAGGGCATCCTCGGCAAGCTTTTTTTCGGAAATATCGATGATCGCAACCTTGCAAAGGGGTTCCCCGTGATTGACAAACGCTTCAGTGCGGATGAACACGCCTTTGCCCGCCCCCGTCAGGGAGAATTCCCGGATGACTTTCCGGTCCGAGTCAAAGGCCTCCGCCAGGGCGCTGACGAAGGTCGGCCGGTCATGGTCATCCAGAAATGACTGGAACGGCCTGCCGGCAACTTCACCATTTTCAATGCTCAGGATACGGCACAGCGATTGGTTGAAAAGGATTATTTTTCCGGCCGGATCAACCATGATATAGCCGAATGGTGCATGATCAAAAAGATCCTTATATTGTTTCAGTATATCCTTTTTCACGGGTTCAGCAAACGCTCCCGGTACATCTGACGGGTTTGGTGATGGTTTTTTTTTCATGCGCTCGGTAATGATTGTCCTTGTTGAAACCGGCTGAGACAAATTCTACTCCTGTCAAATGTATAGAATATTTTTATCTTCCGCCAATTTACCACAGAAATTTGTCGTGGACGACGTTATATTTTTCCCAGCTTTTCACCCGATATGGTTTGGTGGTGAACAGGTTGCCGGATCAGGGGGTTTTTTCTTGTTGGCTGTTCGCCGGAACATACCAATTTTGCCTGGGCCACTAATAAAATTATTTATAATTTTGATGATTAATCTGGTGTAAACCACCTTAATTAGGACAAAGGTCCGTCTTTCAGCCGGATGTATGTATTCCCGGCGGTACTGAGCGGATGTTTATGAACAGGTTTGGTTTTATCACCAGGGAAAGGTGAACTTTTTTGAATCATTCAATTCAATGATCAATCATCGCTTTTGTAAAATGAATCTGATTCCCGGCACATCCGCGATCTTCCTGGTATTGATGTTGTTCAACAGCGCCGGACTCTGTTCCCTGCCACGCCCGGGTTCAGCTTTACCTGTTGTTGCATCCATCACTGATGCGGCCCCTGAAGATTCCATTATTCAGTTCAACCAGGCCGGTTCATTCGGTTTGCATATCAATGGCATACGGGCTGCCATCAGGACAGGCAACTCCGGTTTCACCACGGGTTACAGTTACAGGAATTTCGACGGGTACCGGGCACACAACAATGATTATTCGCATAATTTCGACCTCAACTTTGAAACTACGCCGGCAGCCCATTCCAACCTGCGGGTGGCGCTGCATTACCTGAGTGGCGTTCAGAAACGGCCGGGTTCGCTCACCCGGAGCGAATTTGACAGCGTGCCGTTCCAGGCCGACCCGCGGGCCGTAAGCCGCGACGAGAAAAGGATAACCCAGAAAGGACAGCTTGATATGGGCTATGACCTTCAATTCGGCAGGTCGCTTAACCAGAAAATAGAGATTTCAGGCAACGGGCAGATCGAATATTTTGAACGATCCACCAAGGAATTCAAGATTACGACCCGGTACATCATGGGGCTGAAGGCCAACTATGCCTATACTTTTAAACTCTGGAACGGGAGCAGTGAACTGTCTGCCGGAGGGGAGTTGTTCCACCAGCCTGAACGAAAAGAGGAGTATGAGAATTACAGCGGGCAACGAAGCGACCAGCTGGAACAGATTGAAGTTGAAAATACAAGCTCTTCCTCCGGTCATATTTCCGGGAACTTCGAACTGGTAAGAAAAAAACTGTTTATCCTGCTGACTGGCCGGTATGATAACGTGATCTACCGGGTGGCGGAGGAGACGGGTCCGTCGCGTTCCGACAAAAAAAAATTCCATGCCCTTACACCTGAAATTTCACTGAATTACAAGGTGGCACCTGTTGTCACGCTTTTCACCTCGTGGGAGATGGGTTTTAAAAATCCTACCGACAAGGAACTCGAAAGCCCCGATCCGGGATACCTCTACAACCAGGCGCTAAACCCCCAGGTAACCCGGACCCTGAAGGCAGGCGTCAGGGGCTCATGGAGCAAACGCAGCTCTGCCAGGTTTTTCAGGTCGTTTCGTTATGATTTCCTGCTTTTCAGAAGCAGGATCAGCGATGAAATTGTAAGGTATGAAATTTTCGGGGATGAATATTACCGTAATGCCGCCCAAACAAACCGCCTGGGGGTGAAGCTGCACGGCCGGGTGGAGATCATCAGGGATCTGACCTTCTCGCTTGCCTATACCTATTCGCATTATGTTTATGCATCCTATACCGCGCTGTCGTGGGAGGAAACCTCGCCCGGCAATGTTGTCACAATCAGCAGGGACTTTTCGGGGAACACGGAGCCTGCAATTCCACGGCATAATCTCAACCTTACCCTGGGCTATGAACTCCCCGCAGGGAAAAAATGCGGTATCTTTGCCCGGCTGACCTATCGTAAGTCCACCGGTTTCTGGATGGATGATGCAAACAGCGAAAAAAGCGGCACTTGCGACCTTGTAAATACCCTGCTGGGTGTTAACATAAAAGCGGGTCATCTTTTTTTTACCGTTTCAGGCGGCGTAAATAATATCTTTGACAGGATTTATGTCGTTAATGCCAATATTAATTCTGCCGACAGGAGATTTTATGATGCCGGCAGTCCCAGGGATTATACAGGTTCAGTTAACCTGGGATACACTTTTTAGGGATGGCCGGATGCCACGGCTGACAGTTTAAACAGAACAAAATGAAAAAAACAAACCTGTTGTTATTTTTCCTGGTGATGGCGGCGGAGGTGTTGGCACAGTGGGGTGCGGATCCTTACGCTCCACTGGTAGCAGGCCATAATTACAGGATTTACCCGAGTCATGTTGACCAGACCGAGGTGTTCCTGGTTAAAAGCCCGCTGGATCAGAACATCCTCTTTGCAGCTTGCAACACCATCACCTTTGTCCCGTTTTTTATCAGTGAAGGCATCTATTCGACCACCAACGGCGGAGTCACCTGGCAGGGCAATGACACCTGTACCGGCGACCCTGTGGGGTTTCACGGCGGCGACCCGGGGATTGTCATAGACAAAAACGGCACCTTTATCCTGACCCGGCTGGGGCGCTCCCCCTTTGTCGGGCTGTATACCCACTATTCAAATGATCACGGGCATACCTGGTCGGCCCAGAAGGCCATCTCAACCGACGACCTGGAACGAGCAGCCCTTGCCACGGATGCCGGTCCGGCCAGTTCCCATTATGGCAGAACCTATGCCGCGTGGGTTAAATTCGCATCTCCTTTCCCGCTGATGTTTTCCTATACCGATAACCCGGCACAGAGCTGGAGTACGCCCAAACCTGTGAACAACCCGGCCAGCAGAAGCGCCGGCGGGGACCTGGCCGTTGGTCCCAATGGCGAGTTGTATGCCTGCTGGGCAGGCGTTACTGACGTTTCTCCTTTTAAAGAGATCCTGGTTGGCTTTGGATCGTCGCTGAACGGCGGTGCCGACTGGCAGGTCACCGAAAACGCCTTTGCCGTGAACGGCATCACCGGGATCCTTGCCAACAAGAACAATATCAGGGTGAACGGACTTCCCAGCATCGCGGCCGACACCACGCACGGACCGCGCAGGGGGTGGCTCTACATCGTCACCGGGCAGAAAGCCCTTGCCCCTGCCGGAAGCGATCCCGACATCATCCTCTACCGCTCGCCGGATGGCGGAACCACGTGGTCGGCAGGCATCAGGGTCAACCAGGATGCGCTTAACAACGGCAAAACCCAGTATTTCCCCAACATCCATATCGACAAAACCGGGGCTGTCAATGTCATCTTTTATGATGACCGGAATACCACGAACGATTCAACGGGGGTCTTCCTGGCCCGGTCGACTGATGGCGGAACGACGTGGAAGGAATACGAGATCAGCGACCACCATTTCGCCCCCGCCCCTATCGGCGGACTGGGACAGGGATACCAGGGCGATATCATCGATATCACCTCGACCGATTCTACCATTCATACCGTATGGATGGACAACTCCACGGGGGTTTACCAGATATGGAGCGCCCCGATCCGGTTTTCGGCGCTTAACGCAGCCGTTGAGCAACACAATCCAGGGCAGCCCGGCTTGATGCAAAACTTCCCGAACCCCTTCACCTCGGCCACGAAAATTGGTTTCCGGACAAATGCCAGCGGGTTTGTCTCCCTTAAAATTTTCGATGTGATGGGTACCGAAATCGCCGGACTGGTTGGGGAAACCCTGCCCCCCGGCTACCATGAAACCGAATTTAGCCCTGCGAATACTGTATCCCGACGTGCATTGCAGAGCGGGGTTTACCTTTACCGGTTACAGTTAAACGACAGGGTTGAGACCAGGAAAATGGTCTTCCTGAAATAGGATCGCCCTGACCCGGCAATCTGTGCCAGGGCGCTGAAATTTGAAAAATAAGTCAGTCAACATTATAAATCAGTCATTTACACCATTAAATTTTATGAGAAAACATCTGAACATCTTCATTTCACTGCTACTGGGATTATTTTTGCTGACCCATGGATATTCCCAGAAGGCCGGCGATTTCAAAGTGTCGCCGAACGGATTACGTTATAAATTATACAAGAGTGGCAAGGACACCACCAAACCAGGACTTGGCGACTGGGTGTCGATTCTGATGCGTTATTCCACCATCATAAAAGGCAAGGATACGCTGTTGTTCGACAGCAAAACCCAGTTAAAGGGAGCGCCGGTAAGGTTCCAGCTTCCTCCCTCCGATTTCAGGGGTGACCTGTATGAAGGGCTCGGGATGCTTTCAGCCGGCGACAGCGCCCTCTTTGTCATCAATGCCGATTCACTCTTCCTGCGGACCTTCAGGATGGAGAAACGGCCCGATGTGATTGACAAAAATGCCGATGTTTTTTTCTATGTGTACCTTTTATCGTTTGACAATCCGGAGAAGCTGATCAACAACGAACTTACCGCCCTGCAGAAGTTCATCTCCGACAATAAAATTGCTGAAACGCCCACCGCTTCAGGCATCTACATCATTAACAGTCAAAAAGGCGAGGGAATCAAGATGGATACGGGGTGCATGGTAAAACTCCAGATGAAGGTATCGCTGATCGACGGCAAGCAGCTCTTCTCCTCCTATGATCGGCCCGAACCTCTGAAATTTACCTGCGGGAACAAGTTTGACACCCCGGGACTTGAAGAGGCGCTTATGAAAATGAAGAAGGGGGAGAAATCAAGGGTGATCGTTCCGTCGAAGATGGGATTCGGGGAAAAGGGAAAGGGAGTGGTTATTCCCCCCTATACCACGATCGTTTATGATGTGGAAATCCTGGATATCCTGTCAAAGGAAGCAAGCGAAAAGGAGAGGGCTGCCGCAAAGGCGCAGGAGACAAAAATGAGTGACCAGAAAAGTGAAACCGTTAAAAATGATGAAGCTATGTTATTGGAAAACTATTTAAAAGAGAACAAGATCACCGTAAAGCCTAATGCCTCAGGCCTTTATTACATCGAGAAGAGCGCTGGCACCGGTCCACAGGCAGTTGCCGGGAAAAAGGTAAAAGTTCATTATACCGGGACCCTTTTGAACGGGAAAAAGTTCGACTCTTCGGTCGACAGGAACGAACCTTTTGAGTTTGACCTGGGCATTGGCCAGGTAATCAAGGGATGGGACGAAGGGATTGCCTTGATGAAGGTGGGCGGAAAAGCCACCCTGATCATCCCCTCCACCATTGCTTACGGATCAAGGGATATGGGGGTGATTCCTCCGTTTTCAACCCTGGTCTTTGATGTGGAGCTGATCGACGTAAAATAGCGCCGGGAACCGGGTGCCGGTGAACGGCAGGAGACTCCCCGGGTGATCCTCTGTTCCGGGTTAAGGGGGACAGAGGATCACCCGGGGAATAAATTCAGTATTTAACAGTGATGGATACGGTTTTGAAAAAGGGACATTGGTATTTTTTGCTGATGCTGGCTGCAATTCAGGTGGCGGCTCCCGCACAGGGTTATGCTGAGAATAACGCTGCTGACACCCTGAAACATCCTGTAAAACCATCCGCCAAACCGGTCAGCATGATCACGACCGCAACCCGGCTGCCTCAGCCCCTTTTGGCGATCCCCTATCCTGCCCTGCTGCTGAAAAATGCCGGTTTCAAATACAGCCGTAACATCGGCGCTGCCGACATGCTCACGGCGGTACCCGGTTTGTTTAGCCAGTCGCACTGGGGGGAGCATGATACCCGCTACTCCCTCAGGGGATACGGGAACGGATCAAATGCAGGTGCAACCGGTGTCACGATCATGATCGACGGCATTCCCGAAACAGAGACCGACGGCCAGACTCCCGCCGATGCTGTTGATTTTCAGTCAACCGGGAGAATCGAAGTAGTAAGGGGTGATGCCTCCTCTTTTTATCCCCATGCCCCCGGGGGGGTGATCAACTTTATCTCCGACCTGGATTTCAAACAGACCTCGTTATTACAGTATAATGAAGCCGGCTCTTACGGCCTGCTCACAAACGGGATAAAGGCTGCCGTCAAAATGGAGAGGTCCCGCATCCTGGCAACTTACAGTAACTTCAACTATGATGGTTACCGGCAACATAACAGGGAATACCGGCAGATGCTGAGCCTTGTGATGGAAACCGCCGTTTCGGCGCACTCCGCCCTTACCTTTCTCGGTTATTTCAACACGGGTGCCATCAAACTCCCGGGTGCGCTTACGCAGGAAGAATTTGCCAGAGATCCCCTGCAGGCCGATCCTCATTCGGTTTCAATGGATGAAAAGCGGATCACCACCAACGGCAGGGTGGCTTTGCGTTACCATACCGTCGTCGGGAAAAAATTTCAGAATGAATTTGAGATTACCGCCTTCAGCAGGATCAGGTTCCTTGAATATGCCTCCCTGAAATATGATATTGTCAATAAATACACCATAGGGCTGGATGGGAGGTTTGTCAACAAGTCGATGCTTGGAAACAGGCATAATGAACTATCCATCGGCATTGACTTTTATACCCAGCCAACCCGTACCGAGGAATACAAGAATATCAGGGGGGTCAAACAAAACCAGATCCTGCAGGTGACCAGTGAGAATATTACCGGTAAAGGGATCTATCTTTCCGACCATTTTGAAATTATAAGGAAAAGACTATTCGCCCTTGTAACAGGCCGGTTTGACCAGGTATTGTATCGCCAGGCCCAGCAAACCCTGCCATCACTTTCGGGCAGCAGGTCGTTCGATGCGTTGAATCCCAAACTGGCATTGAATTACCAGCTTACAGCCGGGAATACGCTTTATTGCTCCCTTAGCCGCAGCCTTGAAAATCCCGCCCTGTATGAAACAGGAACCGCCAGCGAAACGAACCTGCTTAACCAGGAGGTTCATCCCGCCGAATCCATGAATTTCGAGCTGGGGGCCAGGGGTACCCTCGTACGCACGGGTCATGACCTGTTCAGGCGTTTTGTATATGAAGTTGCCCTGTTCAACACCCGGGTCACCCATGAAATCATCCCCTATGAAATGCAGGGCAGCGTTTATTACAGGAATGCCGCCAGTTCGGTTCGCCGCGGCATTGAAACGTCTGCGCGGCTGGAAATCTGCAACGGAGTTAACTTAGGAATTACCTACACCTGGACTGATTTCACCTACCTTTCGTATGAGGCCATGACCATCAGAGGAACACCCTCGGGGAATAAAGAGACGAATGTCGATTTCTCGGGAAACCGGCTTCCCGGGATCCCGGTGAACAACCTCAACCTTACCCTTACCTGGTCGCAGGCTGCCGGCAGACATTTCCATTTTTTCCTGGAACCCGGCTGCCGGGTTATCAGCGGTTTGTGGACCGATGATGCCAATACCGCCAGGACCAGCGCTTATCATCTGCTGAAGGTAGTGGCAGGGGTGGATTTCAAATATGGAAAGTTTTCCGTAACCGCCTCCGGCGGGGTTGATAACCTGTTGAATGAAACCTATGCCGGATATCTCCATATCAATGCAACCGACCACCGTTTTTACGAGGCCGGGGCTCCCCGGAATTACTTCGCATCGCTGAACTTTGGCTATTCCTTTTAAAAGGCGTGCCGCAAAAAGGTCAGCCTCTTAAACACTTTTATAAGATTGAGATTTTGGAAACCCTGGGGCTGTCGCCGGTGGTGAGCCTCAGAATATATAAGCCCTTCATTCCGGCCGGCAGGCTGATGACAGTTTTTCCGTCCTTATTGCCGGGATATTCCCGGTTTACCGCGCAAATCCCGGTCATATCGAAAATTTCAATCCTGCTGATCCTTTCATTCCCCGCCTCTACCGTGAGGGTGCCATGGCAGGGGTTGGGATATATCCTTACCTCCGGAGCGGTTTCTTCAGGGCCGATACCTGAGGGAAAAACATTTCCATTTGAATCTGTTTTGATCAGGTAAAGCTGGTTGGTCCCGGCAGAAATATCGATTACGTTGCCCGACAGAATAAAGCCGTTATCCGGTGTCTGGCGGGCCGAATAACCAATCGCCATATACTGGAAGCCGTTCTGGAAAACCCGGGTCCATAAACTGTCGCCGGCATCGTTGATCCTGACCAGCGAAAGTTGGGAGTTGTCGCCGGGGGGGGCAAATTCACCTGTTGCAATATAACCGCCGCCATTCACGGGCGATACCGACATCAGTCCATAGGATCCCATAAAGGTGCTGCTGTATTTTTTATTCCATTCGACACTCCCCGCTGCATCGGTTTTTGCGATCGCGGTACTGATAAAGGCGGGCCCTGCCCCGCCTGCCAGGATAAATCCCCCGCCATGGCCGTTACAGAGCGAATTACAGGTCAGCAGGATGGTATTGCGATAACCCTTGCTCCACGCAAGCTCCCCGTTGTTGCCGGTTTTCATCAGGAAAACGGAGGTGGTATCCCAGCGGTTCCCTGCAACCGCAAAGCCGCTGTCGGGGGTTTGTTTGACCGATGCCGGGGTGGTCCTGACATTGGTGACATTCAGCGGATAATACACATTGCTCCATTGCAGGTTCCCAACCGGGCCGGTCTTTACCAGGAAAACCTCATAATACCTTGATCCCGCCAGGATAAAGCCCCCGTCGCCGGTCTGTTCCACCGCACAGGCCGTTCCCTCCTGGTAGGAGGCGGACCACACCGAATCCCCGTTTTTATCGGTTTTCATCAGCATCATGTTGCTGTTTCCCCCACAAATAACGATCCCCGAGTCGGGGGTTTGCAGCAATACATTTTCACTGTTGGGCAGGAACATGGGTAGTTTCCGGGTCCAGAGGGTATCTCCTTGTGCATCGGTCTTTATCAGCAGGGCCGGCGGACCCTTCGAGGCGATGATGTAACCTCCGTCAAATGCGGGCCTGACGGCATACCCATCGTGGTTCTGCGGAAAACTGAGCGTTTTGATAAAAGTAGTCTGGCTGTGAACTGCCAGGCTTACGATTAACACAAGAATGGCAGTTATGGTTATCCTTTTCATAATGATGTGTCTTCGTGCAAAAATAATAATTTATTCAGGTTGCCGGTTTACCGGCATAAAACAGCTGTTAACCTATTTGCCTCACGCCTTTATAATTATTGCAAAAAAATAAAGTTCCTCTAGAGGAGCCAGTTGTTTTACCGGCATCCTTTGTTTTCAAAACCAGCTCAAATGAAAACCTCGCTTATTATTTGCCTGTCATTATGTTTGACAGCAATTTCAGCCTTCAGCCAGGTCTATTACCAGAATGGCGGCAATGTCACCAAAACCAAACAGCATTATACCGCAACCGCAACCGATGAATCGGGTGTAGTAGTTACCCAGTCGGGAACTTTCAATCTCTCCTCCTCCAGTGTGACCTCGAGCGGGGCTACCACCTCCAGCGACAGCAGCAGCTTCTATGGGCTTAATGCCGGCGCCCTGGTAAAGAAGGCCAGCAAGATAACCCTTACGGATTGTAAGATCACCACCACCGGCACTGGCGCCAACGGGGTGTTTGCCACCGACACACTCTCCTCTGTCGTTTTGACAAACGACACCATCCATTGCACCAGCGACGGGGCCCACGGGGTGGATGCCACCTTCGGGGCCTCCCTCAGCCTGACCGATGTGGTCATCACTACGGCAGGCGCCCACGGGGCGGCGATTTCAACCGACCGCGGCGGTGGAACGGTTTCGGTTACCAGGGGAAATGCAGTGGCGTCGGGCCAGGATTCGCCGGGAATTTACTGTACAGGGACGATATCGGCCTCCGACGCTACCATCTCCGGAGCCGGGGCCGAGGCAGCCGTGATCGAAGGGGCCAACTCGATAACCCTTACCGGCTCAACCCTCTCGGGGGCGACAGGCACCCGCGACCGCTGTGTTTTTATCTACCAAAGCATGTCGGGCGATGCAACCGGGGCGCACGGGGTATTTACCATGACCGGCGGGTCGCTGACCTGGCCCTCTGCGACGGGGCCTCTTTTTTATTTTACCAACACCACCGGTGTAGTAACGCTCACCAATGTAACCCTTAACAACAGTTCATCCACCCTGATAAAAACCGGCGCTGACCAGTGGGGAACCACCGGGAAAAACGGGGGTATCGTGGAGTTCACGGCCAGTAACGATGTTCTTACCGGCAGCGTGGTTTGCGACAACATCAGTTCGGTTGACCTTACCCTGGAAAACGGCACCTCGCTGGCAGGGGCGATCAACACGGCCAACACCGCCAAAACCATAAACCTTACCATAGATGCTGCCAGTTCGTGGAATGTTCCGGCCGACTCCTATGTCCCGGTAATATCTGATCCTGCCGGCGTTTCGGGTCAGTCGATATCCAATATCTCGGGAAATGGCCATACGGTCACCTACGACGGTACCGCAACTGGCAACAGTTACCTGAACCAGAAGATCTACACCCTGCAGAACGGGGGCACCCTCACCTGCCCTACCTGTACGCCGTGGGTAGTCAGCGACATTACAGCCAAAACCGGCACCGTTTCCTGCTATCCAAACCCCTGCAGTACCGTGCTGAATATCACCACCGGCAGCGATAAGCCCCGGGAAATCCAGGTATTTTCGCTCATCGGCGAATACCAGTATGATGAACTGACCCGGGGGAACACTTCCATTGATGTCAGCAACTGGGCAAACGGGATTTACTTTGTCAGGGTCAGCAATACCGTGATCCGGATGGTTGTGATGCACTAAACCTTGAATTTTACCAGCCCGGTGGTTTGGGATAAAATCCCGGTCCGGCCGGCAGACTGAAAACACAAATGGATACTCAGGGAAATAAAAGAGATACTAAAATCTGCCTTCCCGGCACGCTGTATGAATTTGCAGCCTGGATGATGAACCTGCTGCGGTCGCAGGATTTAAGTCCGCCGAACATTACCTTTATCATCGAAAAAACGGATGGTACGGTCCTAAACAGCTATACGACAGGGGCTATTGCCCTGCAGAAAAGCCCCCTGTGGCGCCAGTTCGGCTTTTATTTCACGACTCCTGGCAGGATGTTCCCGGCGCCACCACGCTGAATGCGACTGTTGCACTCGCCGGTTTGACGGCCGGGACCCACCTGTTCCGCCTGGCGGTGAGGGAAACCGCCACCTTTTCATCGCTTCAATGCCGCGTAGTTTCCAACCAGGTCACAATCGTGGCGGAACCCCAGCCCGTGGCCGGATACGGGATCACCGACACGGCAACCATGACGGCAACCATCAACCTGCTGGCTCTTCCAACAGCTAAATTTTATATCACGCCTGCCGATATCACGATCTTCCATCCAACCATCACCTTTACCGATCAAAGCACAGGGGCTGCTGATTGCCAGATAGACTGGGGCGACGGCACCATCACCGGTTGCGCGGCAACCCGCCATGATTATACGGCGCCCGGAACTTACAGGGTGAAAGAGATCGTCAGGAATGTCGGAGGATGTTATGATACAGCGTATGCCCGGGTGATCATCCGCCCGGAGTTCAGGTTCGGCATGCCCAACGTGTTTACGCCTAACGGCGACGGGCTGAATGACATTTTTAAACCGGTGTTGTTTGGCGTTTACGACTACGCTCTCACGATCTTCAGCCGGTGGGGGGAACAGGTTTTCATTACAACTGACCCGGCAACCGGATGGGACGGGACCTTCAGGGGGAATTTATGCCAGCCGGATGTCTATATTTTCAAAATCACCTTCCGCGATGAGGTGGAAAACAGTTATAAGGTCAATTCCGGCACCTTTCTCCTGCTCAGGTAGTTCCCGTCAGAATTTCCCGAAACGAAGGCTCAGCCTGGCGGTAAACTGGTTGATAAGGTCAGCAGGGGCAAACTTCAGGTCGAGGTCGGGGGTATAACGATAGCTGACCAGTATCCCGATCCGCAGGGCTTTGATGATGTTGCATTCGGCCTTTACCCCGGGCTCCGCCACAAAGAATTGATCCCTGGAAAGATAATGCTGACCCCAGTCATGATAGGAGTGGGTAGCCCCGTTATGATGTTGTTGCTGTGTAAAATAGAGGTATCCCCCACCCAGCATCAGCGGGAAGGAGAGATGGAACCTGGATTTCGGGAACAGGGTATATTCCAACAGTAAACCGCCATACCCGCCGTATAAGCTGGCTCCCCGCCAGGTGGTTCGTGCTGAGTCCTGATACAGATGGTGAAAATGCAACCCTTTTGGATTGCCGATGAAATTGCCTGTCAGCCCGACGGTCCAGTGATGACTGAAAACCAATCCCATGCTGATTCCCGGAAGAAAAACATTTTCATGACCGAAACGGCTGTACCCGCCATTCAGTTCTATAAAATAGCCCGGAAACCAGGGATGGGACCCATTTTCATTGCCAGGAAAGGTATTTACCGGCTTCGCACCCACGGCTGCTCCTGCCGGTTGAGTTGCCTGTGCAATTGCAGTCAGGTAAAAAGCCCAGCAGACCAGGAACATGACAATGTTTTTCATGCGCAGCCAATTTTTATCATAACAAAGATAATCGGAATTTAGTATGTTCCCCGGAAAATAACAGAGGATAACGTTTCCTGCTACCCATCTTTTACCGCATGGTATAATAAAGTCCCTGTTCATCTGTTAATATGACATACCTGAATTAGCTACCTGCCCTGATGAAGAAGGGTTTCCTTATTATCCTGTTTTTATTCCCGGTACTTTTTGCATATCCGGGTGTTTCTGTATTATTGGTAAAAGACACGCTCGTCAAAATACCGGCCGACAACTGCTGTTCGCAAGAGGATGTAATCGACCTGTTTTTCAGGGGGAATAATCCCTTCAGGAGCACCACACCACACCGTTTCCGGGCGTTTGCCATCCCCCTGGTTGCCTATGATCCCGCAACCAGCCTGCAGGTTGGACTAGGAGGTTCATTTTCACTGCAACTGGGCAATCCCGGCAATACAAAAATTTCGGCAGGGATGTGTTCGGTTCTCTTTACCCTCCGGCAACAGTTTTTCATCCAGTTCAAGAGCAATGTGTTTTTCCCGCTCAACGACTGGTTATTACAGAGCGACTGGAGGTTTTATCTTTTCAACCTGCCCTCCTATGCGCTCGGAACCCAGAACCAGTGCCTGATCCCTGATCCCGGTGGATATACAACCGTAACCATTGACCCGTCGCTGGATGGAACCTACCTGCTGGGTTATGACTGGATCAAGTTTCACAATATCCTGTCGCATAAAATTACCAGGAACCTATATGCAGGGGTTGGCTATCACTTTGATTATCATTACAACATCGACGATTTCGAATTGCTGGTAACCGGCAATTCATTGCTGAACACCCCCCACTATGCCTACAGTATCCGGCATGGTTTTAACCCGTCGCAATACATCTCTTCAGGAGTCAGCGCCAACCTGGTTTTTGACACCCGCGACGATATGGTAAACGCTTACAGTGGCAACTACATCAATATTAATTACCGCCAGAACCTGCAATGGATCGGCAGCAGCAGGAATGGTTCCGAATTGTGGGCTGAATACCGCACCTATATCGGTCTTTCGAAACGATGCCCCCGTCATTTGCTGGCCTTCTGGTTTTTCGGCAGTTTTATCATGTCGGGGGATATTCCCTATCTGGACCTGATGAGCATCAGTTATGACCAGATGAACTCTTCGGGACGTGGATACTCACAGGGGCGGTACCGGGGGGAGGACTATGTGTATGGCGAAATGGAGTACCGTTTCCCGATTTCACCGCGAACCCATATCCTGGGAGGGGTGATTTTCACCAATGTAAGCACCGTTTCAAACCGCGATATGCATATCCCGGTGTTCGGGTATTTCCAGCCGGCAGCGGGTGTCGGGCTGCGGATCATGGTGGGGAAGCACGACAGGACCAATATCGCCATAGATTTCGGCTTCGGCAATAATTCGAAGGGACTTTACGTGCAAACCCAGGAGGTGTTCTGACCGTGGCTGGTGTTGAAAAACTGGCGACCGGCAGCAATAAACCCGGAAACTATTTGTTTATCCCGGAATATCTGTGTTTATTTGTGGATCAACATTCATTAATTTGACTGATCGCTATTATGCCAGAGAAATTGTTTGACGGAATTTATATGTACAATTTTGATCAATCACTTCATTCATGAAAAATAAAAGCTGAATATGGAAGAGATAGAGGTACCAACTGAACTGCTGCAGGAAAAGATGCACGAGCGTGCCCTTGAGAGCGAGGAAAACTGGATTTTGAAGGTTGCCCTGACGGCGGCAATCCTGGCCGTTTTTGCCGCCATCGCCGCCCTGCTGGCGGGTCATTATGCCAATGAAGCCATGATCGAGCAACTGAAGGCTTCCGACCAATGGGCCTATTACCAGGCCAAGGGGATCAAATCGGTTGTCCTTCAGAGCAAAATGGATATGGTGAAAGAGATGGGGAAAGAGGTAAAACCTGCCGACCTGGAGAAGGCTGCCCAATACAAGGAAGAGCAGAAGGAGATCGACAAATCGGCCCGTGAAAAGGAGAGCGTCTCTTCCGAAGACCTCCTCCTTCATAACAAGCTGGCAAGAGCGGTTACCGTATTCCAGATCGCCATCGCGATTTGTGCCATCTCGGCCCTTACCAAGCGGAAATGGCTCTGGTACGGCAGCATGATATTGTGTGTTACCGGGATATTCCTGATGTTACTGGTTTTCTTTTAGCATTGCCGGCAGGTTCTCTGCACCTGTATTACATATTTTGATTCTCCATCATCGTACCAGGTACGATATGTAAACCTGTTCCTGTTTACATCATCAAATTGTCTGTCCATTCTATCGTCGCGTTATCCGTGATCGCCAGGTAATGAATTGTTTCTAACGGATCACGCGGAATACCTGTGTACTCACACGACATGCGCTGCAGTTTCCGGTTACAATCCACCCCCCGGATTCAACAACTCACCCGGTTTCTGCTTTCCTGCCCGATGATTCCTCCCTTATTTTGCCTGAAAAAACAATTTATTATGAAACGAGTATATCTGATATTCATTTTCCTGGTCGCTTTATCAGGTGCAACAAAGGAATTCGCGCAGCATCCCACGCAGGTAATCCGCGGGACCGTAATTGACAAACAGTCGCAGGTTACCCTGCCGGGGGCCAATGTAATAATCCTTGGACTGGCCCCTCCCAAGGGGGCGTCAACCGGGGCCGACGGCAGTTTTAAAATAACCGGTGTAGTTCCGGGCCGGTACGACCTGCAGGCAACGTATCTCGGGTATAAACCGGTGGTGATTCCCAGCGTGGTGGTGACTGTGGGGAAAGAGGCCGTACTGGAAATCGGGCTGGAGGAAAATATTAGTTCCCTTAAGGAAGTAGAGGTTTCCGGGGTGAAAAAGAACGAATCGCTCAACAGGATGGCCAGTGTCAGCGCCAGGTCCTTTTCGATGGAGGAGGTGAACCGCTATTCCGGTGGCCGCTCCGATCCGTCGCGGCTGGTCTCCAATTTTGCAGGCGTAAGTACGCCGAACGATTCGCGCAACGATATCGTGATCCGCGGGAACTCGCCTGCAGGCGTATTATGGCGCATCGAGGGGCTCAACGTGCCCAATCCCAACCATTTTGTTACCCTGGGAACCACGGGTGGCCCTGTAAGCGCACTCAATCCGAACGCGCTGGACAATTCCGACTTTTTAACCTCTGCCTTCCCGGCCGATTACGGGAATGCAACAGCGGGAGTATTTGACATCCGCCTGCGGAACGGGAATACCGACAAGCATGAGCATATGATCCAGTTCGGGGCGCTCACCGGGCTTGAAGCCATGTCGGAAGGTCCTTTTAAAACCGGGGGCAAGGCCTCCTATCTGGTGGCTTACCGCTACTCTTTTACAGGTCTTTCCCAAAATCTCGGCATTCCTATTGGTACCGAAGCCACCCCCTTCTACCAGGATCTAACCTTCAAGATCAATTCGGGAGAAACAAAACTCGGCAGGTTCACCTTTTTCGGACTCGGCGGATTAAGCCATATCGACTTCATGCATGATAAGGTCAAGTCCTCCGATATCTTTGCAAACCCGGGCCAGGATGCCTATTCAAAAAGCAAGATCGGGGTGGTCGGGCTGAAACATTTTATCAGGCTCAGCAACAAAATTTACTGGAACACCGTGCTGGGCATCTCCTATTCCGAGAATTCCTACGACCTTGACACCATCAACAACGTGACACCTCCCGTGCGGGTGAGAGCTGCCCGGGACATCGAGATCCGTTATGCCGTCAATACCTTCATGGATTACAAGGTGAATGCCCGCCTGGCGATAAAAGCCGGCCTGCAGTGCGACCTGCTCCACCTGGATCTCAACATGAAAGACCGGCAGTTTACACCGGACTGGGATATTAAGTGGGATTACCGGGGGAATACCTCCCTGCTGGCAGCATATATCGAGGCCAAATACCGCATTACCGAAAATCTGACCCTTAATGCCGGGTTGCGCAGCCAGGGACTGACCCTGAACAATGCCACATCTTTTGAACCGCGCATTGGTCTGAAATACCAGGTCGGCCCCAAACACACCATCGGCGTGGGTTTTGGCATTCACAGCCAGATGCAGCCTCTTTCGGTTTACTTTTACAGGGCTCTCAAACCCGACAATACCTATGACGAAACAAACCGCCAGCTGGGATTCACCAACAGCCGTCATTTTGTGGTATCGTACGAGGTACTGCCCTTCAGGGACTGGCGGGTCAAGGCGGAACTATACTACCAGATGCTCTATGATGTTCCGGTTTCAAGAGACAGCAGCAGCTTTTCATTGCTGAACGAAGGAGCCTCATTCGCTCCTACCCAACAGTCAAATCTGGCCAACAAAGGCACCGGCACCAACTATGGCATCGAACTCACCATCGAAAAGTTCTTCTCGCATGGCTATTACGCCCTGCTGACCGGGTCGGTATATCAGGCCAGATACAAGGGAAGCGATGGTATTGAGCGGAACACGGCCTTTAACGGAAAGTTTGTCTATAATATCCTGGCGGGCAAGGAATTCAAGGTGGGAAAGGCAAAGCGTAATGCAGTGACCATCGACCTGAAATTCACCCATGCCGGGGGCCGGTATTACACGCCGGTTGACCTGGCGGCATCCAATGCAGCCCGCGACCAGGTTACCATGGGCGATGCCTATGCCTTTTCGGAGCGGTATCCCGATTTTTACAGGCTTGATATCAAGACCGGGTTTACCTACAACAGCAAGAAGAAAAAGCTCTCCCAGTCGATCTACCTGGATATCCAGAATGTGACCGGTCACCAGAATATTTTCGCCCAGCAATACAATCCGGTCACAAAACAGGTTAATACCTTGTACCAGATCGGATTTTATCCGAACTTTGTTTACAGGATTCAGTTTTAAAAACTCCCGGCCGCTCCCCGCGCCTGATGGCGGGCGGGGAGCGGCCGGGAAAATATTTACCCAAAACCTATGCTCCGTAACAAGTACCGCTTTATCTACATGACCCTGCTGGGGATCCTGTTGTCGTTTATCCTCACCCTGTTTGTCCCTTGTGAAAACGGACCAATCCCCCGCCTGGCCGATTTCCTCCAGTCGGTCTTCATCACCATCATCGTCTGGGAGGGAAACCTCAGGATAGACTCCCGGCTGAACCACCATTATTCCTGGATAAAACAACCCGTCAAACGAATCCTCATTCACCTTCCGGTCAGCGTAATATACAGCGCCCTGATCATCTTCATCCTCTCCTATTTTGTCAACAGGTTTACGAATCATATCCTGTTCAACAGAAAGGATTTCCTGCAGGTCTCCCTGGTTATCCTGGGCTCCCTGGTCCTGATGTCGGTCTTGCTTTTAACCATCGAGATCAGCACCCAGTTCTTCAGACACTGGAAAAATTCGCTGGTCGAAATTGAGAAATACCGTGCCGAAAACCTCCAGGCACAGCTGCAAAACCTGAAAAACCAGATCAACCCCCACTTTTTATTCAACAACCTGAGTGTCCTTTCATCCCTTGTTTACAAGGACCAGGACAAGGCGGTGGAATTCATCAACCAGCTGTCGAAGGTGTACCGTTACCTGCTCGATAATCAAAACAGCGAACTGGTTACCGTGGAACAGGAGCTGCTCTTTATCCGCTCCTATATTTTCCTGCTTGACATCCGCTTCGGCCATAACCTGATCATCCGCACCAATATTAAAAAAGAGGACCTTTCCAGGGTCATTCCCCCGATGGCGCTCCAGATACTGATCGAAAACGCCATCAAGCACAATGAAACTTCGTCGGAATTCCCCCTCTCCATCTCCGTTGTTTCGGAAGAGGAGAAGATCATTGTCACCAACAACCTGCAACTGCGACCCCAGCATGAACCGGGATCGCAAACAGGGTTGCAGAATATCAGGGCCCGGTACCAGTTTTTCACCGCCCTCCCCGTGGAAGTGATACAAAACCCCAGCTCGTTTATTGTTAAAATTCCTTTATTGTCGACCAAATGAATGTTGTCATCATTGAAGATGAACTGCTTTCAGCAGAACATCTTTGCAACCTGTTAAAAAAAACGGATCCTGCCATCCATTTGCTGGGAATTTTCGACTCCGTCAAACAGAGCGTCCATGCCTTTAAAACAGGGTTAAAGGCCGACCTGCTCTTCGTTGACATCCATCTTGCCGACGGGCTGAGTTTTGAAATTTTCAACGAAATCTCCATCGATACCCCGATCATCTTTACCACGGCTTATGATGAATATGCCATCCGCGCCTTTAAATTCAACAGCGTTGACTACCTGCTGAAGCCGGTCGGACTGGAGGAGCTGGGCCAGTCGCTCGACAAGTTTAAAAAATATGGACGGAAAGATATTTCCGTGATTGCCGAAAATATCGTGAATGCCTGGCAAACCATGAACAAACAGTATAAAAGCCGCTTTATGATCAGGATCGGCGAAAGTATCGTTTCCGTTAAAACCGATGAAATTTCCCATTTCATATTTGAAGATGGTATCGTACTGGTGTCAACCGTTTTAAACCATCTCTATCCGGTCGATTTTACCCTCGACCAACTGGAACCCATGCTGGATCCCGCAGGATTTTTCAGGATCAACCGCAAGGTGATCATCAACATCAACGCCATCCGCAAAACCGGCACCTACTTCAACAGCCGTCTGAAAATCACCGTTCCCCACCTGCTTGATGATAATTCAATCGTAAGCCGCGAACGGGTCAGCGATTTCAAGGAGTGGCTGGGGAGATAGATACGCACTTCTAACTCTCCCAATGAAAAATAATCCCCGAATGGGAAATACTCATTGCTGAATTTGTTTTTAATACACTGGATATCTTTGCTTTAATTTGTTAATGAAAAACTGGCACGTTTATTGCTTATTTCCAACCACACATAAAAACAAACTCCATGCAACAAAATACTCCTTTTAAGATCATAACCCGGATGGCGCTTGCTATTCTTTTTTTAATTACAATATTGGGTTTGTCATCTTGTAGAAAAAGTGTTGAAACCACAACCGCCAAAACGATTCCGACAAAATTCACCGAATTGAAGGTCAACCCGGCATTTCAGTTTGATAATTTCATCAATCTCGATATTACCATTACCGTAACGAACACCGGTTCGCCCTTATTACCGGTAGTTCAGGTTTACCAGGGCGACCCCAGGGTCGACGGCAAACTGATTGCAACCGGTGCCACAGATGCAAACTTCCAGTTTAAAACCAGCCAGCGGGTTCCATCCCGTCTGAAAGAGCTTTGGGTGAGCAATGTCTCCGCCTCGGGAGCCAACGAATATGTTTCAGTACCCATCAGCGGAACAACCCTGAACTATGCGTTCGGCAAATCGACCAAATCGACCGAGTCGAACGATTGCAACACAGGAACCCCGATCACCGTCAACGGCAGTTATTCGATCACATCGGGAAAAATCTACGTGGTGCAGCCGGGGGTTTCGGTAAGCAACATCCAGTTAAATATCAGCGATGGAGGCACCGTCAGAGTTTGCGGCAGCGCCAACATTACCTCCCTCCAGGGAAGCGGCAAACTGATCGTTTCTCCCTCCGGTACGATAACACTTCCCTCGGCCAGCATCGGGGGTACCTTTGAAAATTACGGTACTGCAAATATCGCCCAGTCGGGAACCGGAAAAATTTTCACCATCAGTGAAGAGAGCATAATTCACAACTGGGGAACGCTTACCTTTTCAAACAGTCTTACTGTCAAAGGCAGTCTGATCAATGAATACCATACCACCATCGTCGAAAAAGCCCAGGTCAACGAAGGGGGAAATATTGTGAACTACTGCCAGCTTTTTATCAACAGCGGTGCAACGGATGCCTTTAAAGTTTCCACCGGATCGGCAACCATCCCCGCGCTTGTTAACAATGCCAATGCCTATGTTAAAGTTACCGGAACCATCGCGGTTTCTGAGGAGGCATATGTTTCACTTGGCTTACAGAGCCTGGTGGAGACCGGAACCTTTAACCTCCAGGGACATATCTCAGGTCCGGCCTCCTCCGGTTCACAGATCCATGCGCTAGGATCCTCTTCCAGTGTTTCAGGTGCAAGCCTGACAGGATATATCGACCTCTGGGCCTCCGCGATCAGTCCGAAGAACGGATCCTTTGGCTCGAACATCACCTGGCATAACCCGGGATATACCATTGCCTCACAGAATTGCAGCGCCCCTTCAGCCCCGGTCATCACCAACACACTGACCGCCGCCGGGATAGCAGGTACCGCCATTACCCCGTTTACCGTCACCGCCACCGGCACCGGCCCGATCACCTTTACGGCAGCCAGTCTCCCGACGGGACTCAGTTTTAACACCTCCACACATGTCATCAGCGGAACCCCGACAACTGCCCAGGTAAAGAATGTAGCCCTTACCGCCGACAACCTTGTCGGAACTGATTCAAAGACCCTAGTATTCACCATTCTGGCTCCCGGTTCAGCCCCTGTATTAACCAGCCTGACAACGGTACATACCCCTGTGAGCCAGTCTTTCTCCTACACGCTCACCGCAACCGGAACAGGTACCATTACCTACAATGCCACCAGTTTGCCTGCCGGATTAACCTTTAATGCAACCACGCACATCATCAGCGGGATACCCACAACAGCCGGCACCTACAACATACCGCTCACTGCCACCAACAGCTATGGTTCAAACAATAAGACGCTGGCACTGATGGTCGGAACACCCCCGTCGATTACAAGTGTGCTCGCGGCAGCAGGAACCACCGGTCAGCAGTTTATCACCTATACCGTTACGGCAACAGGTTCGGAGGTCATTACCATAAATGCAACCAACCTCCCCTCAGGCCTAAGTTATAATGATCTTACCCATACCATCAACGGAACACCGTCGCAGCCGGCTGTTGTAAACGCTACCATCACCGCTGCCAGCGAATATGGCAATGATTCGAAAATCCTGGTGATCACCATCAAGGACCCGGTACAGGCTCCTGCCATTACCAGCTCCCTGGTTGCAACGGGAACCAGGAACCAGCCCTTCAGCTATGGACTCACCTCAACAGGCACCCAACCCATCGTTTACGGCGCAACCAACCTGCCTGCAGGACTTACTTTCGATTCTCAATATAATGTGATCAGCGGAATTCCAGCACAGAGCGGTACTTTCAATATAACCCTCACCGCCACCAACAGTGCCGGCACCTCTACAAAAACACTCCTGCTAACGATCCTGCCACAGGCGGTGATTGACACCGACGGTGACGGCATTGCCGATGCCCTGGATGCCTACCCCAACGACCCGACCCGCGCTTTCAACTCCTATTATCCCAACCAGCTTGATTTTGCCACCTATGCATTCGAGGATCTGTGGCCTGCTTACGGGGATTATGACTGCAACGATATGGTTGTGAACTTCAATTATCAAATCGTGACCAATGCCCAAAATAAAGTGGTTGATCTTATTGCCAAATTCAAGATCAAGTCGTCGGGTGCCTCATTCGACAACGGGTTCGGCGTGGCACTGGCAACATCACCCTCGAACGTAGAAAGCGTAAAAGGATGTATCAGGGTGGGATCAGTGGTCAAGATAGATCCCAAAGGTTTTGAATCAGGGCACACCACCAACACCGTGATCATTCCCGTGGATGCGGTGAATACCCTGCTGGGCCACTCGATCATCAATACCCAGCGTAGCGGATATACTGTGCAAACGGCAGTTCAAACAGTTACGGTCCATTTATCGACACCCCAGGCCAGTATCGGTACAGCCCCCTTCAACCCCTTCATCTTTATCAACCAGGACCGCGGCAAGGAGGTTCACCTGAAAGACCATGCACCTACACAGCTAGCGAATCCTGTCTATTTCGGATCGCTGAACGATGCATCTGATCCCGGCCAGGGACATTATTACCGCTCCACCACCGGGTTGCCATGGGGACTTGAAATTCCTGTTGATTTCTCCTACCCTGTTGAAAAGGCCGATATCGTTCAAACCTACCTGCACTTTGCCGAATGGGCTCAGTCGTCGGGCGTTCAGTATCCCGACTGGTATATGGACAAAGCCGGTTACCGCAAGGCTGACAACGTTTATTAAACAACCCTTTCATGATTCAGAAATCTCCGGCCAGCAACCGGGGATTTTTTTTGAGCCTGTTTAGGAGCGCGTTTCCGCGAAAAGCATTAACCACCATAGGATCGTTGCCATTTGACCGGTGCCCCCTGGAATGATAAAACCCGCGCACACACGCTACATCCTTGTTCCGATAACTGTTACAAAATCATACCCCGTCCGAAAATGTTCTGTCACTGTCACGGGTTTGATGGTGATGAATCCGGTTAATTTACTAATTTTAAACCCCCCATCAACACAAGTGGTTCTCAAAGCGGAAAAAAATGGAAGAGCCTGCCGTCAAACCGGGAAATGATGCCCTACGCTCAAAGGCGTTGAAGCTGCCGTCAGAAAAACCGCAGGCGATACCCATACCCGTTACCGAGTCAGAAATGGTGAACCTGATCAAGGAACTGCAGGTTCATCAGGCCGAGATGGAGATCATGCGTGCAGATCTATTGTCGGCAAAACTGTCCGAAAAGGCGGCAAGGGCTGAAACGCTCCGCCTGCTGGAAACGGAACGCCGGTCGAGGCTGACATTCCTCAGCATCCTGGAGGATCAGAAAAGGGTTAGGGAAGAGGTGCAGAAACTCAATGAAACGCTTGAACAACGTGTTTCCCAACGCACCATACAGCTGGAGGAGGCCAACCGGGAGCTGGAGTCATTTTCCTATTCCGTATCTCCCGATTTACGGGCGCCATTGCGGCATATCAACGGCTTTGCCGATATCCTGAAAAAAGAATTCCAGCAAAACCTGCCGGCGGAGGCCCTGCGTTACCTGGATACCATTATCGCCTCTGCCACCAACATGGGTGTATTGATTGACGACCTGCTGAACTTCTCAAAGACAGGACGGGTAGAGGTTAAAAAAACCACGGTCGGGATGAAGCAGTTGATCCATGATGCCTTGTCATAGATAGACCAGCCTAAACCAGGCGGTACGATTGGATGGACAATCGACGACCTGCCCGAGGTTTATGGCGATTATAACCTGCTCCGACAGGTTTGGGTCAACCTGCTCAGCAATGCCGTAAAATACACGGGTAAACGTGCAGACCCTGCCGTTCATATCGGTTTCAGGGAGGAGCTAGGGAGTTGCTTTTTTTTGTAAAGGACAACGGCGTCGGTTTCGATATGAAATATGCCCAGAAACTATTCGGGGTTTTTCAGCGGCTGCATTCCGCTTCGCTGTTTGAAGGGACCGGCATCGGTCTGGCCAACGTAAGAAGGATCATTTCGCGCCATGGCGGGAGGACCTGGGCCGAAGCGGAAGTTGATGCGGGCGCCACCTTCTGGTTCTCGATCCCGAAAAGGATAGAGTACCGGCCGGCAGAATGACAAAGGTCGCCGGCTCCCGGAGAAAAACAGGCCGCACAAATACAGATTTTGACAGGTAAACGGTTAATTACACTATATGAACCCGCAAAAAAAGAGCATCTTCCCGGATTTCAGGTTTGAATACCAGCTCACACTGATTACCTGATCATCGGATTTTCATGGATCATTTTTTCAGACAAGGCCCTTGAATGACTGGTTCCCGATAAAAACCTGCTTACTGAATTTCAAACCTTCAAGGGTGCCTTTTATGTATTGGTGACCTCCCTGTTATTGCTCTTGTGGATCACACGACATCTGCAAAAGTTAAAAAGCGCCGAGGAAAAAAAGAGCGAAAGCGACGACCGTTACCGCTCCCTTCTCGAAAACATGTTAAATGGATTTGCCTATTGCCAGATGATTTTTGAAGATGACCGGCCCGCCGACTTTATCTACCTTGATGTGAACAGGGCCTTTGAGTCGCTGACGGGGATGAAAAATGTAACCGGCGAGCGTGTCTCGGAGGCAGTTCCCGGGATACGTGAATCGGATCCTCATCTTATTGAAATTTATGGCAGGGTTGCCACGACAGGAAATCCCGAGACCTTCGAAATGTTCGTGGAGTCACTCAACGACTGGTATGCCGTGTCGGTTTACAGCCCTGAAAGAAGTTATTTTATTGCCGTTTTCGATGTCATCACGAAACGAAAAAAGGCTCAGGATGAGTTACAGCTTGTCACTGAAAGGCTGAAGCTGGCAGCCCGGTCGGCCAACATGGGAATTTGGGACTGGGACATCCCCTCGGACACCCTTTTCTGGGACAACCAGATGTACCGGCTTTACGGGATCGACGAGGTCGCCTCCACGGGTGCATATGACACCTGGCTGAACGGGGTACATCCCGACGACAGGGAGAAAACCGATACCCTTACCCGGCAGGTACTGCAGGGCAAAGGAGAATATATCACCGAATTCAGGGTGCTGTGGCAGGATGGTTCGGTGCACTGGATAAAGGCCAACGGGCAGGTGTTTTTCAGTGAACCAGGCGAGCCAAGACGCATGATCGGCGTAAACTACGATATTTCAGAACGCAAACAGGCCGCCGAGGCACTACTGGAAAGCAAGATACAACTGGAAGCCGCCCTGGCAAGCATGACCGATGCGATCTCTATTTCAGACGTCGAAGGGGATTTCATCCAATTCAACGAAGCCTTCGCAACGTTTCACAAGTTCAGGAATAAAGAGGAATGTGCCAAAACCCTCGCGGAATATCCCCTGTTTCTCGAAGTAAACCTGGCCAACGGGGAGCTGGCCCCCCTTGAACAATGGGCAGTGCCGAGGGCTCTCCGCGGTGAAATCGTAAAAAATGCAGAGTATGGCCTGCGTCGCACCGATACCGGCGAAAGCTGGGTTGGCAGTTACAGTTTTGCCCCCATCCGCGACAACCATGGTGCCATCGTGGGATCGGTGGTTGCAGGCCGCGATATCAGCGAGATGAAACAGGCTGAAATTACCCTCCTGGAAACCAACAACAGGTTAAGGATCATCCTTGAAAACAACCCGATCGCCATCTGGGACTGGAATATTAAAAGCGACAGCTGGTACGCCACGCCCAAGTATTTCACCCTCCTGGGGTACGCCCCCGACAGCAGCCTGCAGGATCACCGGGTGTGGCTGAACGGTATCCACCCGGATGACAGTCAGCAGGTTGAGACCATGATGAAAAACCTTCTGCTTCAGGTTGATGAAATATTCAGCTTCGATGCGCGGTACCAGCATGCCGACGGAACCTACGTATGGCAACAGGTCAATGGCCAGGTCGTGGAAAGGGATGACCAGGGCAAAGCCCAGAGGTTGCTGGGTATCCGGATGGACATCAACGAAAATAAACTGAAAAAGTTCAGGATCATGGAACATGTGGACGAACTGAACCGCTGGTATAAAGCAACCATCGATCGTGAAGACCGGGTGATGGAGCTTAAACAGGAGGTAAACCAGCTTCTTGCGAAACAGGGAGAAGCTGCCAGGTATCAATCCCAGATTCCCTGATTATCTATCATTCCCTTGCGAACCTGCGATCGCACAAACCCTGTATTAACGAATCAAAAAGTTGAAAATCATGAAGGTAAAAACAATCTTGCTTGCTGAGGATAATCCGAATGATGCTGAACTCATGCTAAAGGCGTTGAAAGATTTTAATCTGGTTAATGAAATTGTGGTTGCCAATGATGGTGTGGAGGCCCTGGAATACCTTCGCAGCCAGGGCAGGTTTTCCAACAGGAAACCCGGGAATCCTGCCGTGATCCTGCTTGATATAAAGATGCCCAGGATGGATGGCCTCGAGGTGCTTCATGAGATCAGGCACGATCAGGCGCTGAGGCTGATCCCTGTGGTGATGCTTACTTCATCGCGCGAAGACCAGGATTTATTCACATCCTATTCGCTGGGAGTCAATGCCTACGTGGTAAAACCCGTCGATTTCATGCAGTTTATGGAAGCAGTCAGGCAACTTAGCATTTTCTGGGCCATCCTGAATGAAGTTCCTGACAGTAACTAAAAAATCATGCAGCAATGACACCAAAAATCATCAACATCCTGTGCCTGGAAGATTCAGCGGATGACCTCTTCCTGATCAGGAATAAACTGACCAGCATCGGGTTGAATGTCAACATCGACCATGTTGCAGCCGAGGAAGAATATACCGAAAAACTTCGGGCAGGCGGGTATGATATAATTTTTTCAGATTTCAACCTTCCCGGTTTCAATGGTCTGAAGGCCCTGTTCCATGCAAAGAAAATCTGCCCGGAAATACCGTTTATCTGCGTTTCAGGTGCTATCGGGGAGGATTTTGCCGTGGAGATGATGCAATACGGGGCCGCCGATTATATCCTGAAAGACCGGCTTCATAAACTTCCCATTGCCTTACAACGGGTAATTCGCGAGGTCGATGACAGGAGGTCAAGGATGGAGGCAGAGAAAATGGTAAAGGAATCGGAAACCCGGTTCCGCGATATTGTCATGAGCATGTATGATGTCGTGTGGGAAGTTGACAGGGAGTGGTGGATCACCTATTCTTCGGAAAATTTACATACGATCCTGGGCTATCATCCTGATGAAGTCATTGGCAAATCGATCCTTGATTTCGCCCCTCCTGAAAACAAGGAGGTGGTCGGGGGGTTTCTTGCGAACACCCTTGACTCATGCGGCATTGTAAAGGATCTTGAGAACTGGAATCCGCATAAGGACGGCAGCAGGGTATGCCTGCTGTCAAACGGGTTTCCCATATTCGATGATAAAGGGACCCTCACCGGTTACCGCGGCATTCACAAAGACATCACAAAAAACAAGCTTCAGACGCTGGAACTCATTGAGGCCAAAGAAAGAGCAGAGGCAGGCAGCCGGCTGAAAACGGCATTCATGAACAACATTTCGCATGAATTGCGGACACCGCTTAACGGCATCCTCGGGTTCACCCAACTGCTCCTGGAACCCGACCTTTCAAACGAAGAAAAGGTGCACTTTCAATCCCTGCTTACCCAAAGCAGCAACCGGCTGATCGGCACCATCACCAATTATATGGATATCTCTATGATCGTCTCGGGGAATATGGCGGTGCATATGAAACCGACCCGTCTTTCTCCTCTTTTTACCAGGATACAGGAAAAATACCTGTCAGTCTGTTCTGAAAAAAAACTGTTCTTTTCAATATCCCTGCCGGAAGGAACCGCTAGCCTGGAAATCAATACAGACGGGGAACTCCTGCAGAAGACCCTGGAACATATGCTTGACAATGCCGTGAAATTCACTCCGAAGGGAGAAATCTGCCTGGGCCTCACCTTGATCCCCGGATCGATAAGGTTTTTTGTCAGGGATACCGGGATCGGGGTACCCAAAGAGGCCCATCAGCGCATCTTTGAACCATTCATGCAGGAGGAGAGTTCCTTAACCAGGGGTTATGAGGGCAGCGGGCTTGGATTGTCGATCGCTGCAGGTATTGTAAAGTTACTGGGGGGAGAAACACAGATGGAGTCGGAAAAGGGAGCTGGTTCTACCTTCTCCTTTACCCTTCCCTGTGAAATCATCCCCTCCTCCAGACCATCCGCAACAGAGCCTGTCCAAGCAATCCTTCCCGTCGCCAATTCTGTTATTCTGGTGGCCGAGGACGATGAGGCCAATCTCATTTACTTTGAAAACATCCTCAGGAATGAGGGTCTAGGCGTGATTACCGCATCAAACGGGCAGGATGCCATTGACCGTATTCATGAACATCCTGAAATCTCGCTGGTCCTGATGGATATGAAGATGCCGCTGATGGACGGGATGGAAGCGACAAAGCGGATCAAATCGATCCGCAGGGAACTTCCTGTGGTGGCAATAACCGCCTTTGCCATGAGCGGTGATAAAAAGAAAATTCTCGAAGCAGGCTGCGATGGTTACCTTTCAAAACCATTGACGAAGGAGGTGTTGCTGGCAAAGGTGAAGGAGTTTATCTAACCCTCCTCCGAGAGCTATAACACCGGCGGCATCAGCCTGTACACTACCGGCGTTACAATGCGCGAAAGCAGGGTGGAACTGATCAGTCCGCCGATAATGACAATGGCCAGCGGGGAGATCAGCGGGTTGGTTGAAATGGCGATGGGCATCAGTCCTCCGATAGCTGTGAGCGAGGTGAGAATGATCGGCAGGAACCGGATTTCGGATGCGCTGCGGATCGCCTCCTCCAGGGCAACCCCCTCCCGGCGCATCTGGTTGGTGAAATCGACCAGCAGGATGGTGTTTTTCACCTCGATCCCGGCCAGTGCGATCAAGCCGATCATGGCGACAAAAGAAACGGAATTCCCGGTAATCCAAAGGGCCGTCATCGCCCCGACCATCCCGAGCGGGATCACCGAAAGCACGATCAAGGTATTGCGGAACGACTTGAACAGCAAGATCAGTACTGCAATAAACAGGAATGCCGCTACGATGATAATACCAGCAAACCCGCCGAACGACTCATTCCGGCTCTCAAATTCGCCTCCCATGGCATACGAGTAGCCGCCAGGCAGGGGAAGCCTGTTCATCCGGCCGATCACCTCTGTGTTGACATGATCATTAAGGTATCCCTTCTGCACAAAGGCGGTAACTGAAACGGTCCGGTTCTTGTTCAGGTGGTTGACCGAAAGCGGGGAGGCCTCCAGGGTGAGCGAGGCGAGCTGGTGCAGCGGGAAGGCGTTACCGGCATAGTTGTTTACATAGAGGTTGTTGAACACATCCATCCTGGGTTTCCCGTCGTGCGGTGTCCCTACGAGGATATCATGCCTGGTTCCTCCGGCGTCGGTAAACCGCCCGGCAAGGATACCGGTCACCGCCATCCTCACGGTCCGCCCGATGTTGATGGTGGGAACCCCCAGCTGCATGGCCTTTTCCTTATTCACCCTTACCACGATGTCGGTATTGAGGTTGCTGACAGGGTTGTTGACATAGAGGGTGCCCCGGGTTGAAACAAGCAGCCTTTCGACACGGCCAGCAAGAACCCGCAAGGTGTCGAGGTTATCACCGAAAATCCTTACCTCAACCGGCGCCGCAACAGGAGGGCCCTGTTCGAAATTCTTCACCTCGATTCGCGCCCCCGCATAACCGGTCCACTTTTTCCGCAGCGATTCGATCAGCTCCACCTTTTCTTTTGCAGGCGTATGCTCCGCAAGCTGTACGAAGATTTCGGCAAAATCGGTACGCAGGTTGGCCTGGATCACGTTATAATAGACCTGCGGATTTCCCTTTCCCACGTTCGAGGCAAAATATTTCACATGTGGCGTTTTCGCCAGCTGCCGCTCAATATCGCGCGTTACCGAATCGGTGTAGGCTAGTCCCGACTGCAACGGTGTTTCAATTCGTATCAGGAACTGGGGTTTTTCGGAGGCCGGGAAGAGACTGAATCCGACAACTTTGAATAGGACCAGTGAACCCGCAAAGAACACCACGGCGATAGCCACCGTAATCCAGGGGCGGGTGAGGGCCCTGTCGAGGGTTTTGGAATAGATGCCGCTGATCAGTATCCGCTTGAGCCCACGCATGAAGATATTTCCCTGCGAAGGGGTTGCATGTTCCTTCAGGATGGTCCCTGAGATCAGGGGGATGATGGTAAGCGACACCACCATGGAGGCCAGCACACTCATCATCACGGCCATGGGCAGCCCGCGGATAAAATCGCCGGAGGCTTCGGGCATGAAGGCCAACGGCATAAAGGCAATGATGAGGGTTACTGTACATCCGACCACCGCAAGGCCGATCTGCTTCGTTGCCTTTACCACCGATTCCTTCCGGCTGAAACCCTGCAGCATCCACCTTTCAATATTCTCGATCACCACGATGCTGTCGTCGACCAGCAGGCCCAGTGCCACCACCAGCCCTACGATGCTTAGCTGTGTGAGGGTATAACCTGTCATGTTGAGCAGGATGATCCCGATGGCCAGCGATAGCGGGATGGAGATCATCACCACCAGCGACGACCGGAAGCCCAGTGGTAGCAAGGTGAAGGCTACCAGCAGGATCGCGATCAGGAAGTCGGTACCAAGCCCCGAAAGCCGGTTATTGACATTGTCGGCCTGGTCGAAATGGTGAACCAGCGCGATAGAGGGAGGCAAACTCTTTTTGAAACGTTCGATGACCGGCTTCCAGAGCTTCTGCGTGGCCGTGATATTCTCCCCCGGTTTCTGGGCGGCCACCACGAATACACACCGGTGACCGTTCAGCCGCGTGATATAGTCGGACGATTCAAGATCCTGGTAAACATCGGCGATATCGCGTAAAAAGACATTCCTGCCGTTGGCAGAATAGACGATGGCATTTTTGATCTCCTCCACACTGGTGAACTTTCCCGAGGTCTTGACATTGTACGACTTGTTCCCGGCTTCAATATTTCCCCCGGGAATGGCCGACAATTCACTTTCGATCGAGCCAAACACCGCGTTCAGCGGGAGATTCATTTTTGCCATTTTCTCCGGATGCACATCCACCCTGACCTGCTGTTCGGCCAGCCCGTGGATCTCCACGTTTTTCAGCGCCGGGATCTTTTCCAGCTCGTCCTGCAGATTTTCTGCCTGTTTCCTGAGTTTTTCGGAGGATACATTTTCCGAAACCAGGGCGGCCTGGATCACATTGACACTGGAGGGGGTGATCTTCTGTACCTCCATGCTGACAATTTCCTGCGGAAGATCCTTGCGCATAGCGTTTACCTCTCTGACCAGCTCCTGGTATTTCGATTCCACGCTGCTGTGGTGGGTATATTCAACGGTAAGAACGGCAATACCTTCCCCGCTGCGGCTTTTAATACGCTTGATATCTTCGAGCGAGTAAAGCCGCTTCTCCAGCGGGTTGATCACCAGCTCCTCCATATCCTTGGGACTGGTACCCGGGTAGACGATCACCACAGGGAACATCGGGCTTTCCATCTCAGGGTCCTCTGAACGTGGCATATTCAGGATGGTGGTGATTCCCAGCACGACAACCATCAGGAACATGACCAGGGTGAACTGGGGGTTTTTTATGGCTAATTCTGTGATTTTCATTGGATGATTTTTGTTTTTCCGGGCCATCCGGGAGTTCCTGCATGGCCGTTTACGGATCACTTTAATTGGTTACCGGGGATAATTCATCATTGGGGTATTGATCAGTGGATGATCGTGATCAGCGATTGGTCGGTGAGGTAAGCGCTTCCGGTGACGATCAGGGTACTGCACCCCTCCAGGCCACCGTCGATCAGCACATGGTCGCGGGTGATACCCGAAACAGATACCTTGACCCTGCTGGCCTTACGGCCATCGCAGGTCACAAACACAAAGCCCTTGTTACCGTCCCCGTCGAGCAGCGCATCGTAGGGGATGATCCAGCAGCTACGGCCGCGGGCCGGGGTAATAACCGCTTTGCCGAACATGCCTGAAGCAACCGACAAGCCCAGTTTTTTTACCGGTTTCAGGTCGATGGTAAAGGTGCCCGATACCGGGTCTACTCCTTCCGACTTATGCGTGACAAATGCCCTCATGGAGCTCATTTCAGGAAGATCAGAACTGATAACAGCCGAATCGCCGATCGCCAGGCTGCTCCATTGGCCGTCGCTGACCGCAACCCGCAGGATCCAGTTATCGTTGCCCGCGCCATTGGTCTGAAATACAGGTGTTCCCGGCCCGACAACCTGCCCCTCGTTGACGAACTTCCGCAGGATAAAACCATCGCCGGTGGCCCTGATTTCGGAAAAGGTCCTGTTGAATTGTGCCGCTGTCAGCTGTTCGCGGGCAATGTCGAGTCCCGTGGCTGCATTTTGGAACTGCTCGAGGGTTACCACACTGTCGCGATAAAGATTGCAGACCCGTTTATAATCCCGCCCGGCCTTCTCGCAGGCCAGGGTGGCCTGGGTAACCTGCGCGGTGATCTCAGTCAGGTCGAGCGTTGCCAGTAATTCTCCCTTTTTTATGGCATCGCCCTCCCTCACAAAAAGACGCTGGATAACACCCCCTGTTTTAAATGAGCGGATGGTCTCGTCGTCGGTGGTGAAGTTGCCGGAGGCATACACAGGTTCATTGACCACCTGCCGGGTAAGGGTAGTAACCTTAACAGGGACAGGAGCGCCGGACAGATCGGGCGTATCGCCTGCCGGATGGCTGCAACCGGCCAGCATGGCCGGGAAAAGCAGCATATACAAAAAATTTGTTTGCATGATCTTGGACTATTGAAGCGTGGATGACGCAGTTTGACGTTTCAGGTCGGAAAAGGCCGACAATACCTTGTACCGGTTGAGTTTAACCTGGATCTCGGATGCGGTGAACTGGTTCCGTGCATCCATGAATTCCAGCAAACTGTTGATGCCTTCGGTATAACCCTTTTCCACCAGGTTGAAATAGGCGCGGGCGCTCTGGTACTGCTTTTCGGAAGAGCCCAGGTTGACCATGGCGGTATTGAGGTTGTTCCGGGCCACGTCGGCGGCGACCTTAATCTGGCGACTGGTATTTTCCATCCTGATGGCCAGGTCCTCCAGGTCAAGCCTCGTCCGGCTGATCTTTGTCCGGTTGCGGAAACCTTCGAAAACGGGCACCGTTACCCGAAACCCGGCCATGAAATACCTGCTTTTGCTGTCAAACGCCCAGGCCGAAGCCTGCGACCCCAGGTCAATAAAGGTATTTACCCTGGGTACGGCAAAACTCCTGTTCATGCTGAGTTCCGAATGACGGATGGTGATGGCGGTTCCAATTTCTTTAAGTTCACTGCGGTTCCCGGTAGAGGGGTCGGCCGACAGCGCATTTGTAAGATCGTCGGGGAGGGGTTGAACCTCGTAATATACCGAATCGGAAAGTGGCCGGTTCAGCAGGAAGTTAAACCACGCCCGGGCATTCTTCTGCTGGTTTTCAGCCTCCCTGAGCTTCGAGGTGATAACCTCCGTTTCACTTTCGGCGCGCAGCACATTAGCGGGCAATCCCTTGCCATTCCGCACCAGTGACTGGTTTACCCGGAGGTTGCGGTTTACAAGCATCATCGCGCTTTCATAGATCTTTTCCGCATCGGTCGCGAGGCAGAAATTATAATAGGCGGTCTCTATCTCCCGGATGAGCTCCTGGCGGTAAATCTCGATTTCATATTCCGCCAGGCGGATTTCCCCCTTTTTTATCCTGTAGTTATAATAAAGGTCGGTATTCAGAACAGGATAGGCAACCCGGATGCGGGCATCGTAAAAATTCTGCGGCAGCAGCTGGAATTCACTGTTGGCAATCGTGGGGAATTTGGCGGAATGGGTAAGCTGGTTGAGTGTCGAATAAACCGGGTTCAGCAGGTCGCCCACCGGAAGCGCAATGGTTCGCCCCCCTTCGGCCCAGGTATAATCACCGGTAAATCCGGCCGAAGGATAAAACCAGCTCCCCGCCTCCTTCAATGCCTGCAGCCCCTGCTGAAGCCCGATGTTTTTCTGTTTCATCACCAGGTTGTTGGCCAGCCCCTCCTCAATATACTGCTGCAGGGTGGTCTGTGCCCCGAGATTCCCGGGGAGTCCTACCCCCAGAATGAGGCATATCCCGGTGAAGAAAATTTGCCTTATGTACATCATATATTAAATTAACGTTGTTTAGTTGATGTGAAAAAAATTTAAATCTTCTCCAGCACTTTGATCAGGGCCTCAAAGGCATCCCTGAAAACCTTTTCAGGTCCATCACCGGATATCCCCTTGCACCGGTCGCGGATTTCGAGGGCGACCATTCCGTGAACGCAACTCCAGATCATAAAGGAGAGCGAGTCGGCATCATGGCCAGCAAAGCGCCCGGAGGCAATGCATTCGCCCACCGTATTCGAAAGGAATTCAAAGGTGGTCTTCCCTTCGCTCCACTTCTCCTCCTCCATTTTCTCGAGGTAGTGCATCGGGGCCTTGGCGATGAACATCAGATCATACATCTCGGTATTCTTCCTGGCAAAGTCGATATAAACCCTGCCCAGTGCCTTGAGCCGTTCAACAGGATCGGATACGGCCATCAATACGCTCATCTGGGCACCCATTTCGCGGAATCCCTGCGAATGGAGCTCATGCAGGATCTCGTCCTTATCCTTGAAATAGAGATAGATCGTTGCCGGACTGTATTCGATCCGCTCGGCAATATTCCGGATGGAGGTCTCTCCTACGCCCCGCTCCAAAAACAGGCTCGTGGCTGCCGACATGATCAGTGCCTTCAATTCGGTCTTCTCCTTGGTCTTTCGTTCAGTAATTCCCATTGTGTTTATAAATAACGCTGCAAATATAATAAACAGTGTTTATTTTTTCCAAATTTTTTGTTGGATTTTTTTAAATTGAGGGATTATGGCCGGTATTTCTTGTTGATTGATCGTAATGATCTCGTAATTGTTTGTTTAATAATTCCAGCAGGGCCATGCCATGGCATGGTCCTACTGAGCAATTTATGTTAAATTTTTGTTAAACATATTTCAGAAAAAAAACTTCATTTTATTTTTGCACGGCAAATAATCAGGATACTTATGGAAGTAATCGTTGATAAAATCACCAAGAGCTACGGTTTTCAAAAGGCCGTGGATAGCATCTCCTTTACGGTAAACCAGGGGGAAATTGTCGGTTTCCTGGGTCCGAACGGTGCCGGGAAGACCACCACGATGAAGATCATCACCTGCTACATGCCTCCCAATGAAGGGGATGTGCGCATCGGGGGGGTGTCGGTGCTGGAAAATCCCGAGGAGGTAAAGAAACATATCGGCTACCTGCCCGAGGCCAACCCGCTGTACAAGGATATGCCGGTGATCGACTACCTGCGGTTTGTTGCAGAGATACAGGGCGTTCCGTCGGAAAAAATCCGTGAACGGATCCTTGAAATGATCAGGATCTGCGGGCTGAAGAATGAACGCTACAAGAAGATCAACGAGTTGTCGAAGGGCTACCAGCAACGGGTCGGACTAGCACAGGCGCTCATTCATGATCCCGAGGTGCTGATTCTTGACGAGCCCACCTCCGGACTTGACCCCAACCAGATCGTGGAGATCAGGGAGCTCATCAGGAGGATCGGCCGCGAAAAGACGGTGATCCTCTGCTCCCATATCCTGGCCGAGGTGGAGGCGACCTGCGACAGGATCCTGATCATCAGCAAAGGTCAGCTTGTAGCCGACGGAACCGCCAACAACCTCCGAAAACAGGCCCAGGATAAGGAGATTGTGAAGGTAACCATTGAAGATGGCGACCGGGATGAGATCTACCATCACCTGCAGCATCTCGATCAGGTTGAACTGGTCGACCTGATGCCTGCCAATACCCAGGCTTATGAAGTGCAGAGCAAACCCGGCGTCAGCTCAAGAAAGGCCATTTTCAGGCTATGTGTTGACAAAGGCTGGTCACTGACCGAAATGACCCCGGTAGAGCGTAAACTCGAAGAGGTGTTCAGGGATCTGACTATCACCAACCCGATACAATGACACAAAGGAGGCACTGCGGACACAAAGAATCCCCTGGTGAACATTGTGTAAATCATGGTGAACATTGTGGTTAAATTAAATGCATCACTGAAGGGAACAGGATTCCCGGGAGGACCGACAACAAATTCAACAACCTTAAAATAAAACAACTTACACATGATCAAGATCTGGATTATTGCAAAAAGGGAGCTCCGGTCGTTTTTCGATTCACTCATGGCCTACGTGATGATCGTATTATTTCTGGGGTTCAGCGGTTTTTTCACCTGGCTTTTCGGTAACGATGTTTTCCTGATGAACCAGGCCAGCCTGCAGTCGTTTTTCGGCATCTCCTTCTGGACGCTCTTCTTTTTTATCCCGGCCGTTACCATGGGATTGCTGGCTGACGAGCGGAGATCGGGCACCCTTGAACTTCTCGTGACCAAACCCGTGAGCGACTGGCAGATCATTGCAGGGAAATTCACCGCCGCATTTCTGCTGATCTGCATCACCCTGGCGCTGACCATTCCCTATTACATTACCGTAGCCAATATCGGAAAAGTTGACCATGGCGCCATCTGGATGGGTTATCTCGGTTTGCTGTTCATGAGCGCCTCCTATATCAGTATCGGCCTGTTTGCCAGCAGCATCACCTCCAACCAGATCGTGGCCTTTCTGATCGCCCTGTTCATCGGTATCTTTTTCCACCTGATCTTCGGCCTTGCCGGCAGCGGTTCGGGTGGGTGGCTGTCGGGGATCCTCGGCTATCTGAGTCTTTCGAACCATTATGAATCCATGGCCAGGGGGGTGATCGACACCAAAGACCTGCTCTATTTTCTTTCGATCATTTTCACGGGGCTTATCGGAACTGAACTGGCATTGTCAAGACGCAACGTCTCTAATTGATCCTTCCCGGGTCCCTGCCTGGAATCAGCCGGCGACCGGGTGAACATAAACACCGTAACCATGAAAAATAAAAAATCGATTTTAACTTATCTTTTACTCATCATCGGGGTGATCATCCTGGTCAACATCCTGGCCGACCGCTTTTTCCTGCGGCTTGATTTCACGGGGGATAAACGGTACACCTTAAGCAAGGCCACCCGCGATATCCTGGGCTCAATCAACGAAACGGTCACGGTTACGGCCTATTTCAGTGAGGAGCTCCCTGCCGACTTTGCCCGGCTGCGCCGCGATTTCAAGGAGGAACTGATCGAATATTCGACCCGGTCGAAGGGGAAGGTGATGTTCGAATTTATCAATCCTAACAAGGACGAGGCTTCCCAGCAAAAAGCCATGCAGGAGGGGATCAACCCGGTTCTGATCAATGTCAGGGAGAAAGACCAGGTCAAACAGCAGAAGGCTTATCTGGGCGCCGTGGTGCACTATGGCGACAGGAAGGAGGTGATCCCCCTGATCCAGCCGGGTGCGGCCATGGAATACAGCCTCTCGACCAGCATCAAGAAGATGTCGGTGGAGAACAAACCCAAAATTGCCTTCCTGGATGGACATAAGGAAAATTCGCTGAATTCGATGATCCAGGTGATGCAGTCGCTTTCGGTACTGTACGATGTAGAACCCGTCAACCTGAATGATACCGCCGCAAACCCCGAAAAATACAAAACCCTGGTCATCGTGGATCCAAAGGACTCCATTCCTGCTTACCAGCTGCGGAGGCTGGATGATTTCCTGGCCATGGGAAAAAATATCTATATCGCCATGAACAGGGTGAACGGCAATCTGCAAACCTCCTCCGGTACGGTCGTGAATACCGGCCTCGAACAGTGGCTCGAGAAAAAGGGGATCAGGGTTAACCCCAATTTCATCATCGACCAGAACTGCGGAAAGGTAACCGTAAACCAGCAGCAGGGCTATATGACCTTCCAGTCGAGCATGAACTTCCCCTACCTTCCCAACATCACAAAATTCGCATCCACCCCGGCGACCCGCGGACTAACCTCTGTGGCACTGCCTTTTGCCAGTTCGATCGATTTCTTTGCCGTGAACAAGGAGGTCTCCTTTACCGCGCTGGCCTTCACCTCCGGGAAATCGGGAACCGAAAACCCGCCGCTCACCTTCAATATCAGCCGCAACTGGCAGCAACAGGACTTTCCACTGTCAAACCTCACGGTGTGCGGTGAGCTGAGCGGAAAGATCGTTGGCAATGCAAATTCCAGACTTATCGTCACCTCCGACGGGGATTTTCCCGTCAACGGGGAAGGCCAGCAGGCCAGGCAGATCCCTCCTGACAATGTGAATTTCATGGTGAATGCCATCGACTGGCTTTCGGATGATACCGGCCTCATCGACCTCCGGACCAAAGAGGTAACCTCGAGGCCCCTCGACCAGATGGACGACGGTAAAAAATTGCTGCTCAAATACTTAAACTTTCTGGTACCCATCCTGCTGATCATCGGCTTCGGGATTTTCCGCTGGCAGTCCCGCAGGAATACCAGGATGAAACGGATGAACGAAAATTATATCTGACAAATAGACGAAAAGGGAGAAATACCATGTTCAGAAAACTCAATACCAAGACCCTCCTGGCCCTGTTTGCCCTTCTCGGTTTACTGGCGGTGGCAGTTGTGTTATACGACCGGCACACGGGCGAACGTACCTTTAAAAGCGAGCTGTTTACCATCGACTCGGCAGCCGTAACTTCGGTAACGATCTATCCGAAAACAAAGGGAGCCGGCATGGTTAAACTCATCAAAACCGGTAAAGGCTGGGAGATCCAGAGCCTGAAAAAAAACTATCCTGCCGACTCCTCCGTTATCCGCAATATCCTTCAGACACTGGCCCATGTCAAACCCGAACGGGTTGCCGGCACCGACCAGCAGGCCTGGAAAACCTTTGAAATAACCGATTCAGCCAGCGCCAGGGTGGTGGTGGAGCAGGGAGAAAAGGTTGCCGCCGAATTCAGGGTGGGCAAAGTATCCTTTTCGCAGGACCGCAGCATGCAGGGCTACGGCGGAAACCGCGGCATGTCGGTAAAGTCGCATATCCGCGTACCCGGCGACGAGAGGGTTTACGTGGTGGATGGTTTCCTTTCGATGATGTTCCCCGAAAACCCCTCCCAGTATCGTAACCGTATTTTGTTCAGGATCGATAAAAACCTGGTCACCAGGCTGACCTTTGTCTATCCCGGCGACAGCTCCTTTGTGCTGGCTAAAAAGGAGAACCGGTGGACGGTCAACGACCAGCCGGCCGACTCGGCAGCCACTGAAAAATATCTCAGCTCCATCGCCAATACCATGGGCAGCGAATTTGCCGACGATGGCGCCATCTTCCCGGTTTACCGCTACACCCTGAAAATCGAAGGCAACAACATGCCGCCGGTGGAGGTGAACGGTGCGCTGGACGAGGGATCGAAAAAATATTATCTCCGGTCCGATAAAAACCGCGACGCCATATTCGGATCTTCAACGTCCGCCCTGTTTAACCAGGTTTTCGCCGGGATGAAAAGATTTCACCCGTAGCACTCTTTTTCCGCGCTTTCATTGTACTTTTATGGCCGCATTCCGGGCATCCGGAAGCTATTAACTTTCACTAACCAACCCCTTGATACTATGCAGACAAAATATCTCCGGAGGTGCATCCTTGTTGCCTTCGCCATCATTTCTTATTCATCCCTGCTTTATTCCGGCAACACACCAAAAACCATCATGGAAGAGAACGTAACGTACAAATCAGGCGATGTAACCCTGAAGGGGTTTATCGCCTATGACGCCGCCATCAAAGGCAAAAGACCCGTGATTTTGGTTGTGCATGAGTGGTGGGGCCAAAATGACTATGCCCGGATGCGTGCCCGTAAACTGGCCGAACTGGGCTATTTTGCCATGGCAGTCGATATGTTCGGCGACGGTAAAATTGCAGCCAACCCACAGGAGGCACAGGAATTTACAAAACCCTTTTATGGCGACCCGCAACTGTCGAAAACCCGGCTGGAGGCCGCGATGAGCAAGGTAAAAGACTTTCCCCAGGCTGATGCAGCCAATATCGCCGCCATCGGTTATTGTTTCGGCGGCTCGGTGGTGCTGAATTCGGCCAAACTGGGCGCTGACCTGAAGGGAGTCGTGAGTTTCCACGGCGGACTGGGCGGAGCGCCTGTCGATAAAAAACTGCTGAAGGCGAAAATCCTGATCTGCCACGGGGGCAGCGATAAATTTGTTCCCCAAACGGATATTGATGCCATCAAACACCGCCTCGACTCCATCGGCGCAAGTTACAGCTTCAAGGTCTATGCAAATGCAACCCATGCCTTCACCAACCCGGAGGCCACCACCATCGGCAAAAAATTCAATATGCCCATTGAATACAATGCCGAGGCCGACAGGGATTCGTGGAACGATATGAAGGCCTTCCTGAAAAGCCTGTTCCCGGTAAAAAAATAGGTTTTTTACAGCAATTCCAAACGGCTTCAATGGCTTTATCCGGTTTCTTAAAAACTGGTGGCGATTGAATATTTTCGTACCTTTGACCACTCTAACAAATTAGTCAAAAGGTTAAGGCCATCACCATGGTTTCCATTATCCACCAGCTGGGAAATACCGAAAAGCTCGATGCCATCCTGGCTGCGGCGCAGAAGCGACTCGGCCACTACGGGTTTGAGAAGACCACCATGTCGGAGATCGCGGCCGATGTAAACCTGTCGAAGGCTTCGCTGTACTACTATTTCCCCGACAAGGAAAGCCTCTGGTCGGCGGTGCTGGGCAAGGAGCAGAACGAATATTTCGCATTGGTATCCGCCAACATGAGCGAGATGAGAGATCCTGAGAAGATGCTCTATGAATTTGTCAGATTACGGCATGGCTACTTTACCATCTTTCTGAACCTGACCAAGTTCCGTTTTTCAGATTTTTTTCAGATCCGGCCACATCTGCAGGAGATGATCGACCAGCTGCTTTCGCGCGAAGCCGGGCAGATTACTGCCATTTTGAAACAGGGTGCCGTGGCAGGGGCTTTCGACATCGAAAACCCGGAACAGACGGCCCGCTTATTCCTCGAGATCCTTCATGGCCTGCGGATGATCGTGATCCGCAACCGGCCGATGATGGAAATCAAGCAGGAGGATTATGACCTGATGTTTGAAAAGCAACGGAATTTTATTGCCCTTTTTATCCGGAGTATCAGGAATAATAAGGTTTTATAATATAAAAGTGTCTCCTGCCGGAGGATTGAGATCAAAGCAATTATTCAAAATACATTCATGTTATGGCTGAAGAAAACAAACCTGAATCATCAAAGGGCCGGAAAATAAGGGCCTACATCCTGCTGAGCCTGGTCGTGCTGGCGGTGGTTGTCGTTGGCTGGTCGTGGTATCGCCAGTACACGCGCTATTTTTCGACGGATGATGCCTATATCGATGCCGACAGGGTATCGGTCAGTTCGAAGGTTCTCGGCAGGATTCTCCGGATCGGAGCTGAGGAGGGCGATACGGTAAAGGCGGGGCAGTTACTGGTTGATATTGACAGCAGCGACCTGGTGGCACAGTGTGTTCAGGCTGCATCGGCGCGCGACCAGGCGATCGCTTCAGTAACCCAGGCTACGGCCAAATACGAGCTGGACCAGAAGAATACCAGGGTGCAGGAAATCAATGTCGAAAAGGCCAAAGAGGATCTCGACCGGGCGACCATTCAATATGAGGGCAAGGTGATCACGAAGGAGCAGTTCGACCACATCAGCAGGTCGTACGAGGCATCGGTTGCACAGCTGGATGCATCGCGGGCGCAGCAGGCCGTGAGCAAGTCACAGATTGAAAGCGCCTCGCTGACCATCAAGACCGCCACTGCCCAGATCGGCACCATTGAAACTTCGCTGCGCAACACGCGCATATATGCACCGGCAGGCGGCCGGGTAGCCAAACGCTGGCTGTTGCCGGGCGATGTGGTTCAGCCGGGACAGTCGGTATTTACCATCACCCGGGACTCCCTGCTCTGGGTGACCGCCTATTACGAGGAGACCAAAGTTGGTGGTATTCATGACGGGCAACTGGCGGAATTCACGGTGGATGCTTTTCCCGATGCCGTCCTTCACGGTAAAGTCTATAATATCGGTACCAACACCGCGGCGCAGTTTTCGCTCATCCCCCCCAACAACGCTTCTGGCAACTTTACCAAGGTAACGCAGCGCATTCCCGTTAAGATCTCCATTGATCACAGCAGCGCCGGCGATGCAAATCTCAGGAACCACCTGGTATCCGGCATGTCGGTCGTGGTAAAAATCTATAAATAGTCATGGTCGTGTTGAAGCCGTACCACGGGTTCAGGCGTTTCATCCGGGCCCAGAACGCTACGTTCGATGAACGCAGCCCCGCCTATCGCTGGTGGTTGCTGGCCAACGTGATGATCGGCACCTTTATGGCCGTGCTCGACGCCACCATCGTGAATGTCGGGCTGCCCAAGATCATGGCCTCTTTCGGGGTGGGTATCGACAAGATCGAATGGGTGCTTACCGCCTACATGCTGGCGCTGGCCGTGATGCTTCCCACCTCGGGATGGATGGCCGACCGGTTTGGCTACAAACGTGTCTACTTCCTGGGGCTCTTTCTCTTTACCCTCGGATCCTTCATGTGTGGCTATTCCTCTTCGGAAGACATGCTGATTTTCGCCCGGGTCATCCAGGGACTGGGCGCCGGCGCCCTTATGCCGGTCGGGATGGCCATCATCACGCGCGAATTCCCGCCCGAACAGCGTACCCTGGCCCTTGGCTTCTGGTCGATCGCCTCGGCCGCCTCGGTGTCGTTTGGCCCGCTTATCGGCGGCTACCTGGTTGATAATTTCAGCTGGCCGCTGATCTTCGATGTCAATGTCCCCATCGGCATTGCCGGGATGCTTGCCACAGCAATCATCCAGAAAGAATACAGGAGCCCGCGGAAACGAAAGTTCGACCCCGTGGGATTCATCTCGGTGAGCATTTTCCTGCCTGTGCTACTTTATGCACTTACCGAAGGCAATGCCGCCAGCAATTCCGGAGGTTGGAATTCCCCTGTGATCCTGGCCTGCTTCGGCATTGCCGCTATCGCACTGGCCCTCTTCCTGGTAACGGAGCTGACCATCAAGGAGCCCCTGATCGACCTGAGCCTGTTCAGGGGATACAACTTTACCGTAAGCAACCTGGTGATCTTCATCTTCGGCATCGGCATGTTCGGCAGCACCTTCCTGCTCCCGCTCTACCTGCAGAATGCCCTGGGCTATACCGCCATCCAGGCCGGTTCGGTATTCCTGCCAGTCGGGATTATCCAGGGGATCATCGCGCCGGCAACCGGGATCTTCTCATCAAAAATGAACCCCAGGATACCGATCATCATCGGTGTATTCCTGCTGGCCTTCAGCTTTTATCTCAACAGCATGCTCTCCTATATGACCGAGCATTCCTTTATCATGCTGTCGCTATACCTGCGCGGACTTGCCATGGGGATGATGTTCAGCCCCCTTACCGCCCTGGCCACCATCGGCATACCCAAGGAGAAAATGGGCCAGGCGTCGGGACTGATCAACGTGTTGCGCCAGATCGGCGGCAGTTTCGGGGTGGCCCTGCTATCGACCCTGCTGACTACGCGTGTCATCTACCACTCCCAGGTTTTTGGCGAATCGCTTGACCAGAATTCACCCGCCTTTAAAGGGGTCATGACCAACATCAGCCACTTCATCGTTCACAACACCGGCAGTACTCTGGCCAGCGCATCGCAGCAGGGCAGCTACCTGCTGATGTCGCACCTCAACCGGCAGGCCTTTGTACAGGCCATCAGCGACGATTTCCTGATTGCCACGGTATTCACGCTGATCAGTGTCATACCTGTTTTTTTCCTACGAGTAAAAAAGCACAATTAAGAACTATGCAACTCAAGACTGTAATCTGCTTCCTTGTTTTTTCCACCATTGCCGGTGCGGCGTTTCAGGTATCCGGGCAGCCACGGCAGGAGAGAATTTCATTCGATACAAAGGATTCGCTGACCCTATCGCAAATCCTGACCCGGGTGCTGACAACCTATCCCAGTGTTACCAGGGCACAGGAGGCCATTCAGGTTGCCGAAGCCGGCGTGGATCTGGCAAAGTCGGCCTGGTATCCTACGGTGGCCGCCGGTGCGGACTATACGCGTATTGGCCCTGTCCCCGAACTGACCATCCCGAACCTGGGCCATTTTGTCATGGCGCCCGGCAATGTCTATGACGCCACGGTAAGCGCCTATGAGAACATCTATGATTTTGACAAAACCTCGCGCAAGGTAGAGGTGGAAAAATCGAACAGGGAACTTGCCGAAAAAAATGTGGCGCTGGTGCGGCAGCGGCTGACCCTGCTCACATCGGTGAGTTTTTACACAGAGATCTACCTTCAGGAGGCCATCCGGATCAAGGAGGCACAGATCTCCACTTTAAAACAGCACCTTGATTTCGTAACGCGGATGGAACAAACGGGATCGGCTACCCATTACGAGATTCTGTCAACACAGGTAAGGCTCATCAACGCCGAGAACCAGAAAGTTGATCTCGAAGCATCGCGTCAAACCCAGCAGGCCACGTTGAATTCGCTGCTCGGCTTGCCGGTGCGGACGGTTATCAAGGTACAGGGAAATTTCGTCTATACCCAACCCGGGATGAACCCCGATTCGCTGATTCCCTATGCCCTGGACCACCGTTACGAGATGGTGATGGTTCACCTGCACGAAAAACATGCCCAGCTTGAGCTCCGATCAACCAAAGCGATGAATTACCCAAGCCTGGGGGCCTTTGTTGACGGGGGATTCAAGAATGGCTACTTCCCCGACCTCAACAAGTTCACCCCTAACTTTGCCGCAGGCGTCGGGCTGAAGGTGCCCATTTTCGATGCAACCCGCAGGCGCAGCTCGATGAGGATTGCTGCTTCGCAGATCAGTATGGCCAGGAGCGACCTCGAACAAACCACCCGTGATATTTCCACCGAGGTCTATCAGAACGAGACCAACATGCTGGCATCCCTGAAAAAAATCGACCAGGGCAATCTGCAGGTCAACCAGGCCCGTGAGGCCCTTGAACTGGCAGCCATCTCCTACAAAACCGGCGCCATCACCAACCTCGACCTGCTCGATGCCGAAACCGCCCTCGAGGAGAGTCGCGTCAACCTGCTGAAAGCACGCATCGAATATGCCATCAACGTGGTGAGACTAAACATCTCGGTGGGAAATCCGGTCCAGTAACAGCGGCGCTATTCGGCTCCCGCCATTTCAGGAAAATCGGCTTTCCGGTGAATTTGCTATATCCCTGCGACTTTCTTATATTTGTCCTTGCGTTCCCTGCCGATCCGGCTATGATCAGCCTGCCGCCGGCATGAATATACACCTGTAACCCTTACCTGGCCATGAGGAAAAGTGAAACCATCTTCAACTACTTTTATTCAAAATTGCTTTCGGAAAAGGTCAGGGAAAAAAGCGAGGTCGTGATCATCTCCATCGCCATTGTCAGCTTTATCCTGCACCTGGCGCTCGTAACCCTCACTGAATTCAACCTGGTTCAGCTTAACGATTATGCAGGAATATTCCGCAACCCGATCGCTGCAATCTATACCCCCTTCTCCTTTATCCTGATTTATGAAGTCTACCTGCTGGTCTATTACCTGCCCAAATCAACCACCATCTATATCGGCAAACAATACGAGATCATCACGTTGATCGTGATCCGCGGCATCTTCAGGGACCTGGCAAAGCTCGAATTCACCTCAAACTGGTTCGCGGTCCATAACGATTTGAAATTCACCTACGATATCATTGCAACCATCCTTTTATTCTTCGTGATTCTGCTCTTTTACAGGCTGAACAACAAGAAGGAGGAGGCAAATGATCAGCACCCGGTAACGATCATAAAATTCATCCGGCTGAAAAACATGATCGCGATGTGTCTGATCCCGATTTTTCTATTTCTGGCAATCCATGGCCTGGCCCGCTGGATACACGGCAACTTTTTCTCGATCAGCCAGATGGTCGATTCCATCAAGGATATCAACGGCATATTTTTCAACGAGTTTTTTACGATCCTGATCCTCACGGATGTGCTGCTGCTGCTGATCTCCTTTTTGTACACCGACAAATTCAGCAAGGTGATCCGCAATTCAGGATTCATCATTTCGACCATCCTGATCAAGATGTCATTCAGTGTGGAGGGGCTGCTGAATACAGTCCTGATCGTGGTGGCCGTAATTTTCGGGGTGCTGATCCTGTGGATCCACAACAAGTACGATAATCTCGCCTGAAGGTAGAATCACCCTATTCAAGGATTATCTTTCCTTCATACAGGATGGATCCGCAGTTCAGGATCCTGAAGATATAGGTCCCGTCGGCCAGGCCATTGCGGTGAAAGGGATAGTTAACCTCTTTGCTGTTTTCACAAGGAATTTCCTGTTCTGTTACCCGGATGCCGCTCATGGAATAGAGTTCAAGCCTGCATTTTCCAAACATCCCGTGATCCGATACCAGCCTGAATATCGTCGATTCGGTAAAAACCGAAGGGGTTACACTTACCCGGAATGCCGGTTCCCGGCTGCCGGTTTCGGCTGATCCTGTGGTAACCGAAAACTGTATGTTCAGGATCGGGTGTATCTCCATCTGGTTTGGAGAGGCCCCTGTTTGACCGTGTGGGACATCAACATAAGCAACACCGGTGATGTCGACTGCCGGGATATTTACATTGGCTACCGCCCCCGTGCCGATATGGGTATTCACCCAGTTGCGTGCATCGATAAAATCGTTCACATGGGCTGAAGTTGATGCAACGGCACATACCGGATCGGGAACTTCGCCGACCATCGTTTCGCTGCCGGAGCTCAGCACCAGGTGGTAATCATTGTCATCCTCGTTTTTTTTAATGGTGATGCGGCAGGCGATGGTGTAATTCTGGAATTCGATGCCGGCCATGCGTGGGGCAGTTGTACTGGGCGTGGTGGCAATATGTATCAGTGAATCCAGGGTGGTGGGCCGGGGAGTGTAATTCACCTGCGCTGCGGCAGCATCCGTCAGTACTTTTACAGCCCATCTTTCAACACCTCCGCACAACACGCCTTTGGGGTCATCGTCCCCTCCGGCTGTTTTAACAACCCCTCCACGGGCAATCAGTAAATTATGTAACAAAAAGAACAACAACAGCGTGGTGAGAAGATGCTTCATCCTGGTTCAGTTTCGGTTAAGGTTTGCGACGGTAAAAGTCTGTCTTGTAATTTGCCATTTTTCATCAGAATCCTGTTTCCATCATCAAGGCAGTTAAGTTAACCACAATGTTCCCAATGGTATGCATTGGGTTCATGGTGCCTGCTTTGCGCCTTTGTGGTTATTTTTTTAAATGTTAAAAAGCCTCTAAAAGAGTGCAAATGTATCATAATAACCATTGCCTCCTGCAAACCCGGGAATCCGGTACATGATCAGGTTCATCATGGCGGTAAATGAACAGAGAAAAACGCTACATTTGAGTAGTCAAAAAGCGACATTCCACCCATGATGAAGCTGAAATATTTTCTGATACCGTTTATTTGCTGCCTTACGCATGGGCACGCTCCCGCACAGCAGATCCTGCCTTACAGGAATCCGGTGCTCCCTGTCGGGACCCGGGTAAAAGACCTGCTGGATAGAATGACCCCGGAGGAGAAGTTCTGGCAACTGTTCATGATCCCCGCAGATCCGGATCAGGGGCGTGAAAAATACAAAAACGGGATATTCGGACTCCAGTTGAGTGAGCCTGGGAATTTTGATGCAGCCGGACAGATCCTGGATCACCCTTTTCATCTACGGGCAGCGGAGACGGTACGCAAGATCAACTCCCTGCAACACTATTTCACGGAGCAGACCCGCCTGGGAATCCCCATCATTCCATTTGAAGAGGCGCTGCACGGCCTGGTGGCACCCGGGGCCACCTGCTTCCCGCAGGCCATCGCACTGGCAGCCACCTGGGATACGGCCCTGGTGGGCAGGGTGTCTGCCGCCATTGCCCGGGAAACCCGAAGCAGGGGGATCCGGCAGGTATTATCTCCGGTGGTAAATATTGCCAGCGACGTTCGCTGGGGCAGGGTGGAAGAGAGCTACGGGGAGGATCCCTGTTTGTCGGCCCAAATGGGCATCGCCTTTGTTTCGGCCTTTGAAAAATCAGGCGTGGCGACCACACCGAAACATTTCATCGCCAACCATGGTGACGGTGGCCGCGACAGCTACCCTGCCGAGTTCGGTGAACGGGAGCTGGAAGAGGTTTATCTGCCCCCCTTCCGGGCCTGCTTTGAACAAGGGGGCTCCCGGTCGGTCATGACCTCCTACAATTCCCTTGGCGGAAGTCCGTGTACCGCCAGTGACTGGCTGCTGAACCGCAAACTTAAGCAGCAGATGCATTTCACCGGATTCACCATCTCCGATGCCTGTGCCGTTGGCGGGGCGAACGTGCTGCACCATACGGCTGCCGATTATGCCGGGGCTGCCGCCAATGCCATCAACAACGGGCTGGATGTGATCCTGCAGACTGAATTTGACCACTACCGGCTTTTTATCCCTCCTTTTCTTGATGGGCGTATTCCCGCCGGCACCATCGACAGCGCGGTATCCAGGGTGCTGAAGGCAAAGTTCGAACTGGGGCTTTTTGACCATCCCTATACCGATGAAAAGGAGGCAGCCGCATCGGATGCCAACCCGCAAAAACGGCAGCTGGCAAGGGAGGCAGCCATGAAGTCGGTGGTTCTGCTGAAAAATGAACATCACCTCCTGCCTTTGTCAAAATCGCTTAAAACCCTGGCCGTGATCGGGGTTGATGCCGTTGAGGCGCGGACTGGAGGCTACAGCAGGCCTGGCGGTGACAAGATCAGCATCCTCGATGGCATTAAAAACAAGTTGGGAGAAAGTTGCAGGGTGACCTATTCACCTGGTTGCGGACGATCCTCCCCCGAATGGACGGTTGTGCCCGATTCGGTGCTTTCAGCCGTGGTTGCAGGAAAAACCATACCTGGCCTGAATGGCGAATACTTCAACAATATTGACCTTTCCGGAAATCCCGTTATCACCCGGGTCGACAAGTCGGTGAATTTCCGATGGACCCTCTATTCCCCCGATCCTAAGATCAACTTCGACTTCTTCTCAGCCAGATGGACCGGGAAGCTGAAGGCCCCGGTAACCGGTAACATCAGGATAGGAATTGAAGGCAACGACGGGTTCCGCCTTTATCTCGACGGAAAGCTGCTGATCGATAACAGCAAACACCAGACCTACGCCACTTCGCTGGTTGACTGCACGCTTGAGCAAGGCAGGGAGTATGATCTCCGCCTTGAATTTTCCGAATCGTCGGGGAGTGCCTGGCTGAAACTGGTCTGGAATGCCGGCATTAACAACGACTGGCGACAACGGATCGAAGAGGCTGTGGCATCGGCAAAAAATTCTGATGGTGCCATCATCGTAGCCGGCATCACAGAAGGTGAGGGTCTTGACAGGGCCCGCCTTAACCTGCCCGGGCACCAGGAGGAGATGATCCGCAGGGTTGCCGCAACGGGCAAGCCTGTCGTCGTCGTGTTGACGGGAGGAAGCGCCATTACCATGTCAGGATGGATCGACCAGGTAAACGCCATCCTCGATGTATGGTATCCCGGCGAAGAGGGCGGAAGCGCCATTGCCGGCATTTTGTTTGGCGACTACAATCCCGCGGGCCGCCTGCCAATAACCTTCCCGGTTTCGGAGGGGCAGCTTCCGCTGGCATATAACCATAAGCCCACCGGGCGTAACGATGACTACGGCGACCTCACCGGCCAGCCCCTGTTTCCCTTTGGCTTCGGGTTGAGCTATACACAGTTTGAATACCGCGACCTTACCTTCAGCAGGCAGCGTTTTCCCAGGGAAGAAGCTACGGTTGTTCGCTGCCGGGTTAAAAACACGGGACTTGCCGAAGGCGATGAGGTGGTTCAGCTCTATATCCGTGATATCCTGGCATCGGTAGCCCGTCCTGTCAAAGAGTTGAAGGGATTTCAACGCATTCACCTGCTGCCCGGAGAAGAGCGGGAGGTGGCATTTGTCATCACTCCGGAGATGCTTAAAATGCTCGATCAGCGGATGGAATGGGTCGTAGAGCCCGGCGATTTCAGGGTGATGGTGGGGGCCTCCTCCCGCGATATCAGGCTTCGGGAGATCATGACCGTAGAATAGACAGAATTTTGTTACTTAATCTTGCATATCATGTACCGACCTTACCTGGTGACCTTCCTTATTATGCTGGCAATTCAGCTGCCGGCGCAGAAAACCAGTCCAGTTTCCACCAAAATTTTCTGGAAGGAGGACTTTTCGCAGGGGAAGTTGCCCTCCGGATGGATCAGCAAAGCGGTCAACGACAGCAATATCATGTGGGAATGCACCAACCAGCCCTTTCCGGGTTCCTATGGCCACGACCAGCAGGCGCCGCCCATTGCCTCGGAAAGCGGTGGTTTCCATATGCAGTTTGCCCCGGGAGCCAGGGTTGATAAATATTACCGCAGATGGGAAAAAAAGGGGATTTGGCCAGATGCCTGGTTTCAGACCTCACACATTGACTGTTCCTGGAAAAATTCGGTCGTGCTGAAATTCAAACAGAACTTCCTGTGGAACGACTGGGGCAAAGTCAGCCAGGATGGAGGCCTGTATGCAGGCGTTTCAAACAACGGCACCGACTGGCATGAATACGAAGTGCGCAGGGGGATCGCCTCTGAAGGGGATTGTCCGAACCCCATGTCGGCAGAGCTGAACATCACCGGCACGGCAGCCTTTCAGAAAACAGTCTGGCTTCGTTTTTACTGGAGAGGCATTTATGCCTGGTACTGGATGGTCGACGACCTGGAACTCTCGGAAGCTCCCGATCACGACCTGCAGGCCGCGGCGCTTGTCTCCCATCCGCAGGAGGGAAATACCTTTACCAATGCGGATGTATTCAGGTTTAAGGTGGTAAACCTGGGATCTAAAACCATTCAAAAACCCTTCGACTGCTGGCTTCAAACCGATAACCGCCCGCCGATAAGGGTTACCGTGCCCTTCAGCGAAAAACATGTACTGGGCATCATCGACACGGTGGAAGTTGCCTTCCCTGCTGCCGACCTGACCGACTATGGCATCCACAGGATCCGGTTTTACACCTCCCTTCCGGAGGACGACCGCAGGTCGAACGATACCCTTTCGACCGAACTTTTTTCAGGCGCCTACCAGTTGGGAGCCGTCACCCGGTTTTCAACCTTGGGAAACACCTTCACTTTCGATTGCAACCATGCCCGGGTGCAGGTCGAATTTGGCAGGGATGACATTTTCAGGATCAGGATGGCTTACGACGGGGTTCTTACAAACCCGGCCGGCGAGGATATCGTGATCCATCCTCCCGCAGGGGATGTTAAGGTAATATTATCAGAAACGGCCGACTATTACCTGATGTCAACATCCAGTACAGCCCTTCGGGCATATCGCAACCCGCTTCGTTTTGCCCTGTACAAACCCGGCAACAAAACCCTGGTTTGGGAGGAGACCCGGGGGTTGACATACGGGAAAGAGACCGTGCAATACCTTCGCCGGGGCGAAGACGAATATTTCTACGGCGGGGGGATGCAGAATGGCAGGTTTTCGCACAGGGACAAAACGATCAGGATGCGTATCGACTGGAACTGGGAGGATGGCGGGGCGCCCAACCCGGCTCCCTTCTATATGAGCACCCATGGATACGGGGCGCTGAGAAACACCTTCGCCCCGGGGGAATATTCCTTCAAGGATACGCTGCGCCTGGCACATGCCGAAGCCCGTTTCGATTGTTACTATTTTGCCTGTGAATCGATGAAGGCGGTGCTGAACGCTTACACCGACCTTACCGGGAAGCCCTTCCTGCCGCCGCGCTGGGCACTGGGAATGGGCGATGCAAATTGCTACAACCGTGGTAATAACAAGGGTAAAAATACAACCGGCTATGCAGGTACGACGCCCGATGTGATCCCCCTGATTGCCGGCCAGTATTTGGCACACGACATTCCCCGTGGGTGGATCCTGCCCAACGACGGGTACGGGTGCGGCTATACGAAACTCGATTCGGTGATAACCGAATTGCGGAAGAGAGGGTTCCATACAGGGTTGTGGACGGAGCGCGGGGTAGAAAAAATCGCCCGGGAGGTGGGACAGTATGGAAGCCGGTTGTGCAAGCTCGATGTGGCCTGGATCGGCGAAGGTTACCGGTTTGCCATCGACGGGTGCCGGGCTGCCTACGAAGGAATCGAGCAAAACTGCGATGCCCGCGGCTTTGTGTGGTCGGTATGCGGATGGGCAGGTACTCAGCGTAATTCGGTAGTGTGGAGCGGCGACCAGAAGGGTTCATGGGATTATATCCGCTGGCATATTCCCACCGTCACAGGGGCCGGCCTTTCAGCCTTGAACTGTGCCACCGGCGATATCGATGGCATCTTTGCCGGCAGCGACAAGACCTTTACCCGTGATTTGCAGTGGAAATGCTTTACCCCGGTGCTGATGTCGATGTCGGGCTGGGCGCCGAAGGACAAACAGCCCTATGTTTACGGGGAGCCCTATACGTCGATCAACCGGAAATACCTGCGGCTGAAACTGCGCCTGACGCCATACATGTACACCCTCTGCCACGAGGCATCCGTAACTGGCGTGCCGGCTGTGCGCGCCCTCGTACTCGAATACCCTGGTGACCCGGTGGCCTGCGGAACCGCGACCCAATACCAATTCATGCTGGGCCGGCACCTGCTCGTGGCGCCCGTTTACCGCGATGAAGAGAAGCGTGACAGCATCTATCTACCGGCTGGCAAATGGTTCGATTACTGGGATGGAACAGTGTATAACGGGAATACTACCTTAAACGGGTACCCTGCCCCGCTCGGCAAGTTGCCGCTTTTCGTGAAGGCAGGTTCCATTATCCCGATGTACCCGCAGATGAATTACGACGGCGAACGCCCTGCCGACACCCTGACCCTGGATCTCTATCCCGGGAATGGCGCCTCTTTCGACATGTTTGAAGATGAAGGCTCAAACCGGGATTACCGGGAGGGCAAATATGCCGTGACAGCCCTTTCGGCTGTTACTGATCCTGCTGAACGGGTCACTAAGATCAGGATTAACGCGGCCATAGGAGATTACAAAGGAAAGCTAAGCGAAAGAGCCTATATCATCCTGGTTCACAGCAGGGATGTTCCAAAGAAGATTCTTGTTACAGGAAAAACGCTCCCCGCCTCCGGAAATAGCGAACTTATGGCAAAGGGCAGCGCGGGCTGGCATTATGACCCTGATGAAAAAAAGGGTGTACTCACTATCCTGACACCCAGGTTGTCAACCTGCCGAGATATATTGATTACCATGACCTACCACAAAAACAGATAACCAACCCCGTCGTGAAAATCCTTCTTTCCCTTTTCCTGCTGATGATGGTGACATCCCAGTCAGAATTTACTTCGGATGATCCCGAACGCTTATCCCCTGGTGATTTTAAGGGTTTTGGATGATCACTTTGCGGGTAACGGCTCCCTTCTCTGTTTCCAGGGAGAGGAGGTACATGCCGCGGGAAAGGGTCGAAACATCCAGGTTGATTTCATGTTTCCCGGCAGGGTATGTGCCTTCGGCTGGTTTCAGCATCACTGCCCCCAATAGGGAGCGCAACGACACCCTGACGACAGAATTTGCCGGCAGGTCGAAGGCAACCCGGGCCATATCCGTAACCGGATTTGGGAAACAGGTCAGGGACAACGCTGTCGGAATGACCGGTGATGGCGGATCGGAGGTATAGAGACAGGGGTTTGTAATATCGGTGATATGGATGTATTCCGAACAGATATAGCCTGTTCCGTAAGGGACAAATACCCAGTAATAGCCAGGAGCGGTGATGGGAATGGAGGAGGTAGTGGCCCCAGTCGACCAGAGATATTTGGCATGACCCGGCTCCGCAACCAGGAAATAATTTGCTCCTGTTTTCTGGCAATCTACAGGCGGGCGACGCAGTTGCCATGGCAGGGTGAGGTAGTTGAATGCCCGGTAACTGATATACCCGCCGGGATAGGTGATGTCAACGATTTTCGACTTATCGGGTTTTACCACAACCATCCATGGGTTGGTCCCGGTATGAAATCCAAAGTCAACCAGGTGGTTGCCATTCCCGATATACTGGTGATTCCCGCACGCCATACTGTACATGGAGCTGTCATAGATGTACTCCCATACCAGCGTGGCAATTTTATTGGTTTCATCGAGTGCATATTCAACACCGCGGGCCATGGGCGGATTGGTATACTGCCCGTTATCAAAAAAGGAAATTGACGTGTCGTTGCACCGCCTGATATCGTGCTGCCCGGTAAATCCTACGGGATCGTTAGGAAAGGAAAACTGGTTTTGTTTACCTCCCAGCCGCCAGATGATATTCCCGGTGGCATGGCTGATCTTGGTAATCTCATTGAAGTGCCTGCACGAAAGCAGGATGTTGCCATCGTGATCAAGCTCCACTGCGTTGGCATGGGTCCAGTCGACTTTGTTCGGGTTCGACAGCCATACCTGGTTTACGTCGCCAAACTGGAAATGATCATGAGCTTTCCACTCCCATATCAGCACCTTATTTTCATCAAACTCCTGGATCACCACGCCGATCACCTGGGCATTGGCATTGCCGGGGGCTGAATTACTAGGCCCGAACCAGTGATAGGAGGTCAGGTTCATGATGCGGGTCTCGCGGCCGAACAGGAGGTAGTGATGGTTCGGCAAAACCTGGAAGTCATGCTGATCCATGGTAAAACCGTTGGCACAACCCAGCGAGTCGACCACAACAAAGGTGCTGTCCATAAGATAACACTTACTGCTGTCTGTTGAGAAAAATGTCATCCTGCCATCGGGTTGCAACTTGAAATCGATGGTCGGATTGGTATTCGACCCTCCCAGGAAAACCCGGTAATAAACCGTGCGGCCAAACCGGTCGAGGATCAGGTGGGGCCGGTCGTAATTGAAGGGAGGACTGTTTGTGTAGGGGCTCATAAAATAATAACCCTGCGAGGCCGCAGAGTCGTGAATGGTGAAGGTCATGGGCGGAAAATTCTGCGCATGACCGCAGAAGGGCAGGCTAAAGCCGGCGAGTACAAGGAAAAAAGACCAGAAAAGGTAGGTAAGGCAGCAGTTCTTCATAACAAGGGGGGATAATTGTTAAGTATCCAAAGGTATTGAAAAAGAAGGCACCCCAGAAGACAACAGGAATATTGTTTCAAGATTAACAGGACCACCAGCCAACAGGAACCTGTGGAACAGGGGGGAAAAAAATAAACAGTGTTTCAGTCAAGGGAATTACAAATTTCACGATTCACCTTTCTGATCTTTTCCACCTCCATTTTCACCACTTTGCGGTCATAGGTCAACATGCCGTTTACTTCGCTTTCAACATCGGTGGTCTGGGTATAGATTGCCGCAGAGAAGCCCGACCGGATAAGGTTTTTAAGTTTCCCGGCGAGTTCGATGTAGGCATTGGTAACATCTTCGGCCGATTTGTATTTGACATATCCCCAGTTTCGTTCCTTATTCCAGAGATGGTTTTCCACAGCCAGACCCAGTCCGCCGAATTCGCCCAGCACGGTGGCCCGGTTGCCGTCGTAGAGAGTCATTTCCGCATCAGGGTAATGATGAATGTCGAGCATATCGCCCACGGGATAAAAATTCCCGCCGCTGGCGGGGTTCACAAGCCGTGAAGGATCGTAACTTTTAATCCACTGCGCAATCTCCACCGTCTGAAACTGCCCCCACGATTCATTGAAGGGAATCCAGGTTACAATACAGGTTTCCGACTTCAACTGGTCAATGATATTCTTCCATTCTGTTTTGTAGTTCTCCGCCGATTCTGCCGTCCGGGCGGCCTCTTTGCCGTTGAAATACTGGTTTGTCTGCCATTCAGGGCCATCATCGCCGCCGGGCATGTCCTGCCACACCAGGATGCCCTCATGATCGCAGTGATAATACCAGCGCATCGGTTCCACCTTGACATGCTTGCGGATGAGGTTGTAACCAAGCTCTTTGGTCCGCACGATATCCGATTTCAGGGCTTCGTCGGTCGGTGCAGTGTAAAGGCCATCAGGCCACCAACCCTGGTCAAGCAGTCCGAAAGGAAAATAATCCTTGTTGTTGAGCTGTATCCTGACGACCCCGCCGGCATCCTTGTGCGTTGAGATCTTGCGCATGCCAAAGTAGCTTTTCACCGTTTCCAGGCTTTTCCCGTTTTGCCACAGGGTAACCTCAAGGTCATACAGCGCGGGGTTTTCAGGACTCCAGAGCCTTGGAGAGGGGATCGCGATCAGCGCAGGCTGACCGGCAACGGCTTTGGCACTGGCAACATTTTTACCATCCAGCATTACCTTTACCTCCATGATCACATTCTCCGAGGGATGCGCGGCATCGGCGGTAACGGCAACGGTTCCCCTGTCGATATCGGCAATAGAGGTAACCGCGGTGATCCTGTTTTCACCTGCAGGCTCAATCCACACGGTTTGCCAGATCCCGGTTACCGAAGTGTACCAGATGCTCCCGGGTTTTGTCACCTGCTTGCCCCGGGGCTGATACCCGTTATCGGCAGGATCCCAAACTCTTACTGTCAGTTTCTGCTGCTTTCCCTGTACAACAAATGGGGTAATATCAAAACTGAAGGCGGTGTATCCTCCCTGGTGCGACCCGATTCTCACCTCGTTGATCCAGATGTCGGCCTTCCAGTCAACGGCACCGAAATTCAGGATCACCCGCCTGTTTTTCCAGGCAGCAGGGACAGAAAAGGAGGTGGAATACCAGAGTTCACGCTGATCCCCTACCGCCTTCTGAACACCCGAAAGACTCGACTCTACTGGGAAAGGGACAAGTATCCTGCCATCAAATTTTTCCGGTACCGGTGATCCTTTTGCAAGGATGGCATAATCCCATAACCCGTTCAGGCTCAGCCACTGTTCCCTGACCAGGGCCGGCCGGGGATATTCGGGAAGCGGGTTCGACGGATCAACCTGTGAAGTCCAGCCGGTCTTTAACTGGTCGCCGGCAGGCTGCCATTGCTGGCAATTGGCAAATAAACAGAGAGTGGTAAGAACGATAATCAGGAGGCATCGCATAACCGGTTTTTTTTTGAGAAGGTCAGCGTGAGGTTAAGCAATTTTCTTTCCGGCGGTGGGACCGGGTTTCAGCGAATGAATTTCCTCAATATGGATCACGGCTATGGCTACAGGCCGGCGCATTCCCATTTTTTCCGACATGGCCGCCGCCATATCATATAGCTCGCCCTCTTCCTGGAGATCGGCGCTGCCGACAAACCTGAAACCATTTAAAATTTCGCGGTTCACAACGGCCACTGAAACCCTGGAACCTCGTTTCAGGTTGGCATAGGTGGCACCCCCGGTGCCTTCTGTAAAGATCAGCGCTTCGTCGGTCAGCACGCGGGTTGACCGCTTGGGTGCCACGTTGGGGGTGCCGTCGGCACTTACCGTTCCGATAAAACATTGCTGCGTCGCAATCATCTCTTTCATTTCCTGTGTCAGTGTTGCCATAACGTAATTAATTAGCGGGTGTTTGATTTTTTTGTTTTGTCTGCTGTAAATTTATCAATAAGTAATGAAATTCTGAGCAGACCGGTGCATTTTTAAGCCCTGGGGAACAATTCAACTGCCAAATCCGACAATTCAGGGAATTTTCCCTTTCGTCACCTCCTTCAGGCACCGAATTTTGCTAAAAAAAGCAAATGAAAAAAATTATCACTGCAATTCCCGGCCCCCCGGAAGCTGAGCTGATGCCGGTTCTTTCAGGAAAGAAGGTCAGGACCCGGCTCCAGGTCAAAAAAGGCCTGTTCTGTATCCTCCTGCTGATCGCCTTCCTGTCATCCCGGGCCCAGGACGACAGGCGTCCCGATCCTTCGGCATTTAAGATTCCGGTACTGAAGGCCATTGCCTACGGGATCACCGCGCCCAGTCCGCACAATACCCAGTCGTGGTTTGTCGATACCATCTCGGGAACCGAAATGTACCTCTATGTGAAAAACGTATTGCCGGCAACCGACCCGCCCGCCCGCCAGATCCATATGGGTGCAGGCTGTTTTATTGAACTCGTTGCCATCGGCATGTCAAAAGAGGGCTTTGAAACCCGCGTGGAATATTTTCCTGAAGGGGAATATAAAATCGAAAACAACATGATGGCATCCAAACCAGTGGCCAAAATAACCCTGGTTAAAAATCCGGAAATACAAAAGGATATCCTGTATGATTTTATTACCCAGCGGTGTACCAACCGGAAACCATACGACGGAAAAATGATTACGCCCGAAGAATTTAACCAGATCAGGTCGTTGACCGGGCACATACACAGTGATATGAGCTTTATCACCGGGGAGGCGGAGATGAAGCCCTACCTGGATATCTTCAGCAAGGGGATGGAAATAGAAACCCGCACAACCCAGACCAATGAGGAGACCCGGAAGATGTTTCGTTTCAGTGAGCAGGAGCGGCAGGAAAAAAAGGATGGTCTCAGCATTCCCCAGATGGGAATGGATGGTATCATCAGGAAATTTGCCGAAGGTTCCCTGAACCATGGTGACAGCGCAACGTGGCACAGCGATAAGAATTTCAAATCCACTATGAACGGCATCAACAAGGGGATCTATTCGGCCAGAGGGATCATCCTGTTTAAAACCACGACCAACAACATGCTTGACTGGGTGCTGGCAGGCCGCGACTATGCACGGTACAATGTGGCCATAGCGAAACTCGGGCTGGCTACCCATCCCTATAACCAGGTCCTCCAGGAGTATCCCGAAATGGCCTCCCTGCAGAAGGAATTTACGGCACTCACCAAAACCGGAGGAACTGAAAAAACACAGATGATCGTCAGGGTAGGAAGGGCAAAGAGCCCCTATAAATCCTGGAGAAAAAATGTCGGGGATTACCTGATCCCGAAAGGTTCAAAATAGCCCTTCAGACCCACCTGCAGCAAACCCTTTTATTGACAGGTTTCTCCGGGCGCACAGGATGGCCCATCAGCTACCTCCCGGTTTATTCCGGCTGTCTCCTTAAGCCAGCCGGAATAGGCCTTTTCAAAGGTTTCGCGGAAGACACTGCTGTCCTGGGCTCCTTGGATGGCGTATTTTTCATCAAACAGGAAAAAAGGAACCCCCTTAACCCCTACCTGGCGCGCTTCATAAAGGTCTTTCTTCACATCCTCCGCGAACAGGCCATTTTGAAGCGCCGGCTTCAGTTCGCCTGCATCCAGGCCGATCGAAGTTCCCAACTGAATCAGCGTGGGGTAATCGTCGATATTCAGGCCATCGGTAAAATAGGCGCGGAAAAGGGCCTCTTCAGCCTCCTCCTGTTTGCCCTGCATTTTGGCAAAATGAAGAAAGCAGTGTGCGTGAAAGGAGTTGGCCACGACCGACCTGTCGAAATTGTAAACCAGTCCAACCTCTGCCGCCATTTCTGTCACATAGTCATTCAGCTCCCTGGCCTCTTCAACACTGATCCCTTTATGATCTGCCAGGTACTGATGAATATTCCGGGATGGATCGGTCACCATATCGGGAGCAAGCTGGAAGCTTTTCCAGGTCACATGTACATCTCCCCGCCCGGGAAACTGGGCCAGCGCCGACTCAAACCGTCGTTTGCCGATATAACAGAAGGGGCACATCACATCGCTCCAGATCTCAATTTCCATTTTCGTCGTTAATGCTTCCATCTCCTTTGTATTATTTGGTTTTCGGCTGAACGGGTAATTTTTTAAACCTGCCCCATGCCACAAAGAGTGCAAGACAACCGAGTACACCGGTTATCACAACCTCCGAAAACTGCCCTTTTGAAAGATGTACGATCGTGGCCAGGATCATGATGGTCAAGATGCCAATGGCAGCCCAGGGCGTCAGTACAGGCTTGATCCTCAGTATCGAGGGAAGCAAAAGCCCAAACCCTCCCAGAACTTCTGAAATCCCGATAAACCGTACAAGCCAGGCCGGCAACTCTTTTGTCATCTCTTCAATGGAGGGGGCCAGTTTCATAAATCCGGCCATCAGGAACATTCCCGCCAGCAATGCCTGCGCAATCCACAGGGAAATATTTAATCCTTTAAAATTTTGTTTGTTTTCCATTTTGATGGGTTAATATTGTTAAAAGATAAAGTATCAACTTGCTAAGAAGGTGCAAAAGTACGCATATTTGCCGTCGGTATTAAACGCCGGTTATTTCCGGTCATGACCCGGGCCGGGCAGCCACAAGGCAACTCCCTGAGGTTAACGGCAGGTGGCCACTGGTCACCACAGGGCCATACCATCAGGTCACAATATTTTCTTATCTTTGGAGATAGATTACTCCATTAATAGAGTGGATGGATAAAACATTTCATGCCTGCTTAAAGGCGGTTTATTTTCTGCTCCCATTCATCTGGCTGCTTCCCTTTTATGCAGCCGGGGAGGGGACAAAACAGTTGCTGCCTGATTCAACAATTTCAGGGGCAGGGCTTTACATTGACAATTCCTTTGGCAGCAATTTTACAAAATTCGGGGTAGGCGGATGTCCTTCGAATTACCGGCTCTATATTCATGTGAAGAATGCCGGCGAATATATCCTTTTCGGATTCCAGTCGGGTTATGCAAATGTTCCGTTTACCCTGAGGAAGCCAAACGGAACAGTGGCCCTTTCCGGGATTGTTCCCTATCTGCAAAGCCAGACTGGTTACATCACCTATTACCACCAGGCAACCGTTGGTCCCTATCCCGCCTCAGGCGGATACAACCCGCTCTCTTATCATATCACCAGCATAGCCGATACGGGTAACTACTACTTTGAAATTCCTGCCTCCGTCACCTATTCGGTAACCTTTGACCTGTGGGATTTCCAGGTGGTATCGGGACTTCACAGCCCTGCCCTGCCGGCCGATGCCCTGAACGGCCGTGTATGGTCGCAAGCCTGGCAGGTCTATGCCAGTCTAGGTTTCACCGGCTACGATTACCAGCCCTTTAATGGTTCCTTTTATATCTATGCCGACGATGGCATCGTATCAAAACTGGCCTTTTCCAATGCGGCCATCGGGGTCGTAACCATCTTCTGCAATCCATACGGCTGCCTGAACACAGGGAACTTCACCAGTGACCGGCAGTCGAAAAACATTAACACCTTCAGTACCTATCCCGCCATTGCACAGTATAAGGTTTTTCTCAACGATCCCGATTCAACCCTCTACCCAAGCGGCATATACGGTTCAATCACCGGCACCCCCACCCTGGTTCCCGACCCGGGCTATCCCGTATGCAGCGGGAAAAAATACATCGTTGTTACCGTCAATAAATCGGGATGGATGGAGGTGGACATTTCACTTCCTTACGGCGGCTCTGCCACCAAAGTCAGCCTTTTTGCCAATGTAGTGCCGGGTGTCAACAATATCCCCTGGAATGGCCTTGACGGGCTGGGCAATGCAATTCCCGACGGGACCCTGATCACCGTCAACATCCATTATATGAACGGGCTGACCAACCTCCCGGTGTGGGATCAGGAGGAAAATCCCAACGGATATATTGTCACCGGCGTGCGACCGGCAAACATCACCGGGTTGCAGCCCATCTCCTTCTGGGATGATTCCCAGCTGGTGACCAATCCGTCAGGCGATCCCTGCAACAATCCTCCTCAAACCACCAACCTTACCGGGTGTACGCCGGGTTCGATGTCAGGGTATGCGGGGTGTCATCCCTGGCAGCCGGCCGACGGTTACTGCCACAACAAAATGATCAATACCTGGTGGTATGGGAGCACCAGCAATACCAGTTTCACCGCGCTCTATACCGCCACGGTTCCCAACCCCACAGGTCATGGTGCAACGCGCTGCGGCCCGGGGACCCTGCTGCTTCATGTGACCGTCCTGATGAACGAAACCGCCGACTGGTACGCTCTTCCCACAGGAGGATCTCCAATACAGACCGGGGATACGTCGTTTACCACTCCCCTGATCAGCGTCACCACTACCTATTACGCCCAGGCCAGGAATGGCGCTTCCGGGTGCCAGAGTTCTTCCAGGATCCCCGTGACGGCCACCATTAATCCCCTTCCGGTTCCGACCATTACCGGCCCGCTGACCACCTGCCAGGGTTCTACCGCAAATGTTTATACCACTGAAACAGGTAAGTCGGGCTACATCTGGTTTGTTTCTCCGGGGGGAACGATTACGGCCGGTGGAACTGCTGGCAATAATACCGTAACAGTAACCTGGAACACGCCAGGCGTGCAGACCGTTTCGGTCAATTACACCAGTTCGCTGGGCTGCCCGGGGGCCACGCCAACCCTCTATCCGGTGACGGTAAACCCGCTTCCGGTGCCGGTAATAACAGGTTCGAACACCGCTTGTGCTGGATCGGCAGGCAATACCTATTCAACCCAGCCGGGGATGTCGGCTTATTCATGGACAATCTCCCCGGGAGGAGTAATAACGGCAGGAGGAACCTCTTCAAGCAGCTCGGTAACCGTTACATGGAACACCCCGGGAGCCCGGACCGTTTCGGTGAACTGCACGAGCAGTTTTGGCTGTAACGCTGCCAGCGCAACGATCTTCAACATCACCGTCAATGCCCTCCCATCGCCATCCCTTACAGGCCCCGCCTCCCTTTGCGCAGGAACCGCCGGTAACCTCTACGCAACCCAGTCAGGGATGACCGGCTATGCATGGGTCATCTCGCCGGGCGGCACTCTTACCGCCGGAGGAACCATTTCAAGTAATACCGCGACGGTTACCTGGAATACTCCCGGGAATCAGACAATTTCCGTAAGCTACACCAACAGTTCAGGTTGCCAGGCACTTACTCCTATGATTTACCCGGTAACGGTAAACCCCCTGCCCGTTCCTTCACTCACAGGCCCCGGTGCGATCTGTGCAGGAACTGCCGGCAATGTTTACACAACTGATGCCGGGATGTCAGGCTATTCCTGGACCATCTCACCAGGTGGCATCGTTACGGCCGGGGGAACATCCGCCAGCAATACCGCCACGGTGACCTGGAACCAGCCGGGAGCCCAGTCTGTTTCGGTAAATTACACCAATAGCCCCGGTTGCCCCGGGGCCGCACCAACTGTGTACACGGTAACGGTAAACCCGCTTCCTCTCCCGGTGATTTCAGGAGCGGCAACGCTTTGTGCCGGATTGGCGGGCAACACCTATTCAACCCAGCCGGGGATGACGGCCTACTCCTGGAGTGTATCACCGGGCGGGGTCGTTACCGCCGGCGGCACCTCTTCCGACAACACGGTTACCGTTACCTGGGCTATGCCGGGAGTTCAAACAGTTTCGGTAAATTATACGGACAGTTTTGGCTGTACTGCGCTCAATGCAGCCCTCTTTACTGTTTCTGTTAACCCTTTGCCCCTGCCCACGCTCAACGGCCCCTCTGTTTTGTGTGCCGGAGCAGCCGGCAATGTTTATACGACAGAGGCAGGGATGACCTATTATGCATGGAATATATCGGCAGGGGGCACTGTCACTGCCGGAGGAACAGCCGCCAGCAATACGGTGGCAATTACCTGGAATAGTTCCGGATCGCAGAGCGTTTCGGTAACCTATACCGATGCAAACGGCTGCACTGCAGCAAATCAGGCAACGTACCCGGTATCTGTCAACCCACTGCCGGTTCCCACGATTTCGGGGCCGGCATCTCCCTGCGAACTGGCGGCCGGGAATGTCTATTTTACAGAACCGGGAATGCCGTCCTATCTCTGGGCGGTTTCCCCCGGTGGGGTGATCACCTCCGGTGCAGCCACCAACAGCATTTTTGTGACCTGGAATGTTGCCGGGCAGCAATCGGTCAGCGTACTTTATACCGACCCGAACGGATGTACAGCCACGACTCCAGCTTCGTTCCCGGTCACCATAAACCCATTGCCCGGTGCGACAGGAGATATAACCGGCCCAACCCCCCTGTGCACCGGATCGCAGGGGTTGGTCTATTCTGTCGTGCCGGCTTCCGCTGCCCTCAACTATGTCTGGACGCTGCCCCCCGGTTTCATCCTGGTTTCAGGTGCAGGAACCAGTTCCATCCTCGTGAACCTGTTGTCAAATGCAGTTTCCGGGAATATTCAAGTCTATGCATCCAATCTCTGCGGATCCGGTCCCTCCTCCTCCCTGTACCCGGTGGCAGTGAATGTTCCGCCAACCGGGAATGCCGGCCCGGATGGAGTCACCTGCCAGGAAAACGCCTTTACCATCACACAGGCTGCAGCATCCCATTACAGCCAGGTGAACTGGACTGCCAGTGGCCAGGGAACCCTGTCGGGCAGTTCTACCTTGTCTCCGACCTATATGCCTGCCCCGGGAGAAACAGGTCCGGTAACACTAACGATGATCCTTGCCGGCTATTCCCCTTGTCCGGGCGATACTTCCAAAATGATCATGGAGATCAGGCCAGCCGCCACTGCCCGGGCCGGGAATGACCTTACCTCCTGCGGTCAAACGCCGGTATCACTGTCGGGATCATCGGCTTTGAATTACAGCAGTCTTCACTGGAAAACCTCCGGGTCAGGTGTGTTCAGCGACCCGTCGATCCTGCATCCTGACTACATTCCTGCCATTTCCGATATCAATGCCGGCAGTGTGGCACTAACCCTTGTCGTCACCTCTGCCGGGCCGTGCAATCCCGATTCAGCCAGCCTGATCCTGACGATCCGCCAACCTGCATCCGTGTTTACCGGGCCCGGCACCTCCATTTGCCAGGGTCAAAGGTTTACAGCAAATCAGGCCACCGCGCATGATTATTCATCTTTAACCTGGAGTACGGCTGGTGACGGCGTTTTCAGCGATCCGCATGTGATAACACCAGACTATACGCCTGGAAGCCTTGATATAGCTCACGGTTCGACGGTATTAACCCTGACTGCCGGAGGATTTGTTCCCTGTGCTGCTGCCAGCGATTCACTGGTGCTGACCATCCAGCAGAGAGCCACGGTTCAACCCGGCCCCGGCGGCGTAGTCTGCCAGGGGAATCCCTTCCAGCTTTACGGAATCACCGCGACTAACTATCAATCATTTACCTGGACGACCACCGGTCAGGGCATGCTCAGTGGCACGACAACGCTTGTCCCCGTCTATCATCCTGCCCCCGGTGAAACAGGAATCGTGACCATCACCCTGACTGTTTCCGGGGAAAATTCCTGTCACGACAGCACCTCCTCGTGCCGGATGGAACTGACGATATATCCGCAAGTCACCGTAAATGCCGGGAAGGATACCATCATCGGCAGCAATACCTCGGCTTTCCTTAATGCCCAACCCTCCGGAGGCAGCAGGAATTATCATTATCAATGGGACCCCGCATTATTGGTTTCAAACGACACCGCCAGGCTGCCCCAAACCATTGCCCTGGCAAATGACACCCTCTTTATCGTAACGGTGACCGACCGGGTTAGCGGGTGCAGCGCCTCCGACTCCGTCAGGGTACATGTTTCCGGTGAGGTGCCCCGCGACTGCATCGTGCTCTATAATTTTATCACCCCCAACGGCGATGGGATCAATGATACCTGGGTCATCGACTGTATCGAAAACTACCCTGATAACGCGGTCCAGATCTTCGACCGGTGGGGCGACCGCATCATCAGTTTTGAAGGCTATAACAACACAACACGGGTATGGAGTGGCACCAATGCAAAGGGAGCGCTGCTACCCGACGGAACTTACTATTATGTGCTTACGATAAAAAATGAAAAGACCCGCACAGGCTGGGTCTTTCTCAGGAGTGGCATAAAATAACCTGCCTCACGGCTATTCCTCATCGAAGGATTTCAGGTTGTCGTCAGGAGTCCGGTCGATCAGGTAATTATAGGGATCAATGCCAGCCTGTACCGGTTTTTCCTTCACCCGGAAGGTGAATACATTATCCCTTTTGGTGAGTTTCAACCGTTTCAGCAATAGGGGCTTGCCCAGGTTATATTTATTTACAGGCGCCCCGAAAACTCCAATATCAACATAATCGGCCATCGGGATGGCAGTTTCCTTACCCAGCGAATCAGCCCTGAACTTCCCGGATGTGGTATTCAGTGTGACTTCAAATCCATCTCCCTGCTTTTTAACCTTTGCATCCACCATCCGGTTGGAGAAGAGGGTGATATTTTCAAACATGTCGTCAATCAGGTACTGCAAACTGTCGGGTGTGACCTTCCTGAAGGCACGCACCGCCGACAGCGACGTTGCATAGGGAGGCTTTTGGTAGGCAAAAGTATCGAGCAGGCTCCGTAAGGCTTGATTTACCTTGTTTTCTCCGATCATCTCCTTCAGGTAATACATCACCACGCTGGCCTTCTGGTAATGGATATAGCCCTGGTGCTCCGACTTGTCAAGAGGATGTTCTGCCTCGAATTCCGCGCTTCTGCCCCGTAAATAGCCATCCATCTCGTATTTCAGGAATTTCTTCATCTTATCCCGGCCATATTCCCTTTCCATCACCATCAGGGCCGAATACTGGGCGAAGCCTTCACTCATCATCTCGCTTCCCTGCATATCGGCCCCGCAAACCTGGTGAGCCCAGTACTGATGGCCCATTTCATGCGCCACCACGTAGTAGACCAGGTCAACATCCTCCTTGGTCACCTTGCGAAGGTCGGTGATAAAGCCGATTCCTTCACTATAGGGCATGGTGCCGGGAAATGCCTGGGCAAATCCGGAATACCTTGGAAATTCAATGATCCGGCATTGTTTGTGGTAATATTTTCCGAAATTATGGGTGTAATAGTCCAGCGACTTTTCAAGGCTTTTCAGCATATTGGGAACATTGTAGCTATGTTCTTTAATATAATAGACCTCCAGGTCAATGCCGTTCCATTTTTTCCTGGCCACTTCATAACGGGCCGAAATGAAGGAATAGAAGTCAAGCGATTGCTGGTCAAGTTTATAGGTAAAATACCTTTTCCCACCGGCCTCCCACGATTTCAACAAGCTTCCCGGGGCGACGGCAATCTGGTCGGCCGCTGTGCTGATGGTGGTTGTTACCGCGACCCAGTCGGCATCGTCGGTAAGGTAATTGTTCGCTCTTGTGGCAAGGTCGTATTCATTTAGTTTCGGCATCCGGATCCGCCCTGGCAGTTTTAATTTGATCCTTTTGTTTTTATCCCCAATTTCATTATTCTTTTGATACCCGAAAGACGGTGTAATATCGGTATTGTTAAAGAAGGTGCCATTCTGGGTAAGTTGTGTGAAACTGACCTCGTTTTCAAATCCCCGGGTCATCCTCGAGACCTTGAACCTGATCAGGATGGAATCGTTGGGCATCAGGGGTGCGTTGAGGGTGTATATCCGGTACCCGAGACGTGTATCGTTTAACTTCACTTTACTGCCGGTGATCATGATCTTCACGCTGTCGGGGATCTGCGGAAGGGAAAAATGCAATTCGCGGATCGCCTGTCCGGAGGTATTCCGGGCATATGCCTCAATGACAGCCTTCATGCTCCGTTCGTAGGGCATCAGGTCGATGGTATAGTTGTACCTGTAAAAGCGTGGTTGCACCAGTCCCTCGTATTTCTTGTAGCTCCGCTCGTACTCAACCTGCTTGTTTTCCTGCTCTTTTTCCGAATCAAACTTATTCAGGATCTTGGTGTTGTAATAAACAAAACTGAAACACAACAAAAACAGGAAGCCGCAAAAAGCAATGGCAATTTTGTTTTTCGATAAAAGCCGCTGTGCATTTCGCAGGCGGTGGCCAAATCCGGTTTCCTTTCCGCGGATATAAAACGAGAAAATCACAAAACCCAGGATGATGGAAAAGATAAACCAGTAGATCATAAACCAGGTAACGGAAGCGACAAAGGGACCAAATCCGTTCATGTCGGAATAGACGGCATCGGGTATCTGACTGAATTTGACCATGTTTGTATTTACCTTGAAAAGCCCCCAGATAAACTGGTTCAGGATGATAAAGGCAATAAAGGCAAAATAGGCGATATAGCGGTTGTTGATGACATAATGAAAGAACATGGCAATGACGATAAGACAGGCAAAGGTCAGCAGGTTCATCACCAGGAGCGATTTGACATACACATCCAGCTGGTAGCGATGGTAGCCAAAGACTGTTTGTACAATGAGCCCGATCACGATGGTGGCACAGAGGATAATGGCAACTGCGGCAACCATCGCCACTACCTTCGAAATGAAGAGCATGGAACTCTGAATCGGCGTAGAGTCCTGGATTTCGCTGAATTTCGCATCCCTTTCCTTCCACACAAGAACTCCTGAATAAAAGGTGATGATGGCAATCAGGAAGAGAAAAAAGGAGCCCTTAATCGTGTCGATCACATCATAGGTCACGGGGTACTGCGCGGCGCCATAGCGCCCTGTAAAACTTGTCAGTGAAGCAACAAGGTTGATCAGCCCGATCACCGTAATGATGATGAAGGTTGGATTTTTAACGATCGCCTTCGACTCAAATCTTACCAGGTACCACAGGGTTGACAGCGAGAAGCGGTTAGCCATGGTGGGAGTGTAGGGCACAGATGAAGCGATGATAGGTGCAACCTGTTTTTCGGCCCGTTTTACGTGCTTCACTCTCGAATTTTTTGTCGTAAAGGAAAATTTGAAATAACCTGCAAACAATACCACCATACTTAACCCCATCCAGATAACCCGGTTGAAGAGGAAGGCACCGGAAAGGACCACGCCGTGGGCGTTTTTTTCATCCACGGTAAGGTATTTTGAAATAATATTTTCAGGACGGAAACCAAACGGATCAAGCAGGTTGGCGAGCCATTCCTTCCCGATATCCCTGGTAAAGCCTGCCGATACGGCATAGAATATCAGGATCAGCATGGAACCGATAAACGATACGATGTTACTCCTGAAAATAATGGCCAGCATGTACAGCAATACCGCCGCAATGATCGTATTAGGAATGCCGAAGGTGATGATCCCCAGCAGGTGCCCGTTCCACATGACGGCCCCATACCGTTCGGGCTGCGCCCATGGCATCAGTGGTCCGAGCAGGCTGCCCAGCGACACCCCCAGCAGGGGCACCACGGCAATGGTGACGGCCCCGATAAACTTCCCGAAATAATAATCGCGTTTTTTTATGGGCGATGAAAAGACAAACTGGTACATGTCGTGCGCGAAGTCGCGGTTGGCCGTCGCATTCATGAAGGCGGTGGTCATCAGCAGGCAAACCAGCGACATGACGCCGTAATAAAACTGGATGACATAGGGGGCATTTTTATGCACGCTGCCTACCCCGCCGCCAATGGTGACATCATCGGACGAAACAGCCCCCAGGACCAGCAGGGTGTTGATGATCAGAAAGATCCAGGTCATCGGGGAGCGAAGCCAGTATTTCCACTCGTAGGTGATAAATTTCCACATAGGTTTTCAGGAATTGGCGGTTATACTAATTCGTTCAGCTTTGCGAAGAAGACATCCTCGAGATTTTCTTCGGCCCGGGTAAAGCCATTATCCGGCTCCGTGTCGGAAAAGACATGGATCAGGGGGTTCCCACCCGACAATTTGCTTGAAATGATCCTGAACTCACTTTGGTATTGGGGCAATTCAGTCTTCTCAACCTTGCGTTCCCAGACCTTGCCTTTGATCTGCTGCAGGGCATCATCGGTATTGCCGCAATACAAAAGCCTGCCTTTGTCCATGATGGCCATCCTGATGCAAAGTTCCCGTACATCCTGCACAATGTGTGTTGAGAGAATGACGATGGTATTCTCACCTATCTCGCTGAGGATGTTGTAGAATCTGTTGCGTTCACCCGGGTCGAGCCCGGCGGTGGGCTCATCCACGATGACCAGTTTCGGATCACCGATCAGGCACTGGGCTATCCCGAACCGCTGGCGCATCCCGCCACTGTAACTGCTGACCGATTTTTTCCGGTGTTCGGTCAGATTCACCTTGTTCAGCAGTTGGGTCACCATATCACGGCGTTCGCCCCGGTTGGAAAATCCCTTGAGCAAGGCAAGATGATCGAGCAGGTCAATTGCCGAAGTACGCGGATAGACGCCAAATTCCTGGGGCAGGTAGCCCAGCACTTTGCGTACCGCATCTTTGTTGTTCAGCACATCGATGTCGCCCAGCGTGACCGAGCCACTGTCGGCATCCTGCAGGGTGGCCAGTGTCCGCATCAGCGATGATTTCCCGGCGCCATTCGGTCCAAGCAGTCCAAACATTCCCTTGTCAATGGTGAGCGAAACATTGTCCATGGCAATAACGCCATTGCTGTAACGCTTGTTTAAATTATCGATGCGTAATATCATGAATCCTGGTTTTTAAGTTTGATGCCCATAGCGGAAAAAGGTTACAAATTTATTCCATCCCTCCGGGAGATTGTGTTATTAGCACGATTGGGGAAAAATCAAAAAAGGGCTGACTGCACAAGAACAATCCATCTTCATGAAAAGGGCTGTCCCAAACATATCGGGACAGCCCTTTCGGTTACCGCAACCAGTTAAAGCTGCAAGAATTCCGGAGATGAATTAAAAGGTATAGGAGAATGATCTGCCGGCAATATTACCCGTCAGGCTGCCATGTCCGGTAAGATAATTAACACTTTCATCAAATCCATAAGAGATGGTTTCCGAAACAGATACACCGGAAACTTTTCCCTTGATCGTCATCGCAGGCGCTGCGAAATGAGCGGTAGCGGTCGTGGAGTTCACGGTGCCGGTATAGGTCATTTGACCACTCATGGTGTAATCATTGGTGGCTCCGTCGGTATACCGGTAACTGTTCCATGTCATGGTCAGGCTCCAGGTTCCACCATCCCCGGCAGGATCTGAGACCATTGTTCCGGCAACCTGGCATGTCCCTCCGCTCGGGCTGGTGATGGTCTGGTTTATGGTGATGGTCTCCGAAGGATTATCGCTTTTGGCCAGCTGGATCTGTGAAAATACCGTACCAAATGCGGTAAAAATCGCCGTAGCGGTCTGCGTGTCGGAAGGTCCGGCAGGGGTAGTTGTCTTTTTCTTGGCGCAACCGGGGCTGAACAACATCACAATTGCGGCTAACATAAAGATACTGATTGCTTTTTTCATGCTTTTTGGGGTTTGGTTGTGGTGAAATAATTGCTGATATTTTTGAATTTTCAGGTCAAAACCTAAAATTACCCTACAAATGTGAAAAAAATATTTTATTCGGCCAATTTTTTGGGGTTCTTTTTCAGTGAATGTGTGCATAAAGGGAGCCCCCGGGTACAAAAAAACAATCCTGTGCCAAAGCAGAGTCAGCTATCCCGGGATAACCCCGCCAACCGGTTGATCCAACTGGCTGAATCAATCACGCCACAACGGGCCAGTGCCTTTTAGCGTATGATAACAATAATAGGAGATCACCAGGAGTGCAAGGATTGCCAGCGGGAAGACCGCCTGACTGCCAAAACCATCAACCGCCCAATGGCTGATACAGGCGAATAGAAAATCAAACGCAAAACCCGCATAAGCCCATTCCTTCTCCCGTCAGGGGGTTTGGGGCAACAAAATGGCAAGGGATCCGATAACCCCTATTTCACAAACTGCCGGGCATAATATTTGGCCGTTAGTTTTTCGCCGGTTGCCTTTTCGATCATTTCATTCCAGTACCAGCGGCTGCCGGGCATGAAGACCTTGGATGTCAGCCAGGCCCCGACCTCTTTTCTCCCTGCAAAACTCTGGAAATGATAATCGCCCGACTTGACAATATTGTCGACAATATAGTAATAAAACTGCGAGGCCAGAAGTTCGCCGAGCAGGTAATTGTGATAGTAACAGGGATAAGTGGCAATATGGATCTTGGTGGCCCAGTCGGGCTCGTTACGTCCTTCGGGACGCTTAAGCTGCTGATATTTTTCAACAAGGTCCCACCAGAATTTGTTCAGGTCCTGGTCAGGGTTTTCATACATTCCCCTCTCGAAACGGTACATCACCTGCGCCCAGCGGCTGAAAACGAGCTGGTCGAGGCGTTGCGTTTTAAAACTGTTTTCAGCAATCTGCTTGACCTCCCCGTCGCTGATTCCTACCACATCCCTGATCCACTGAGGGTTGGATGAAAAACGACCGAACATCATGGCGATGGCTTCGGTCGTAAAGGTATGGGCAGGGTCACGAAGGATGAAGGGCAACCCTGTATCAATGTGCTTGTCGTAGCAGGCATGGCCGAATTCATGGAGCATGGTATTCATCCATTTGGCATTGGGCTTGATGTTGCAGAGCACCCGAACATCCCCTTCGTTGTCGAGGTCGGTACAGAAGGCATGCTGGTTTTTCCCCTGTTTTTCATAAAGGTCGCTCTTTTTAAGCATGTCGTCAATGGGGAGCCCGATCCCAGCATAATAACCTGTGACAAGGGTTTCAAGATTTTTATCCTTGTAGTATTTATCAAGGTCCACATCGTAAATCTTCGGCGCTTCCTGGAAAAACCGGTCCTGATAATTCCAGGGCATCAGCTCTTCCTTCCCTTTCAGGTTGTAATACTTTACAAAATAGGCGTCGACATCCCCCTTAACTTGGGTAAATGCACCTTTGGTAAGGCTGTCGAGTTCATCGAAAATCCTGCTGACCTCCCTGGGATCCTGATCGCTCAGGGTAAGGCTCATTTCGTGGTAGTTCCTGAAACCAAGTTCTTTTGCAACAGCATTGCGCATTTTGACCAGTTGAATGATATCCGACGCAACAACAGGTCCGATGGCTTTCTGCGCCTCCCAAACCTCCTTTTGTTCTCCAACATTTCCGGAGTGCTTCAGGATATCATCCACATCATTGTCGGTCAGTTTTTTCCCCTTTACTTCAGTTCGGAAGTTGCCATATTTTTGCTCAATTGCCGTTCCCATACGCACCATTGCGTTGAGTTTTGCCGTATCGGCCTTTGCCATCAGGAAGGAGCGGTAAAGGACATCCAGTTGGCGGTTCAGCAAACTATCGGTAATCAGTCCCGAAACCTTGATCTCTTCCAGCTTTTTCAGGGTCGCTTTATTGGCATAAAGCTTTGTCATCTTCAGATTCAGTTCTTCAGATTTTTTAAAATCTTCGGGTTTGCCTGATATTGCAGCCTCCCACGATGCCAGGGCCGATTGCTTGTACAGGGGTACCAGCACCGAATCATGCTGCCGGATCAAATCTGTCAGTTCTTTCTTCATTTTTTCCTGTTTGGAAGTGCATCCTGCCAGTAAAAGCAAGGATAACGCGAGGGTGTAAATTACTTTCATATAGTATGTTTTAATCTTCAGATAACCGGCCCCGGAAACTAACTCCTGTTTCCCATTTTATCTAACATTTTCCGCATTCCTGCATTATATTATTCATTTACCCATGTCGATCCCTCTTTCCCATCCTTCACCGTGATGCGAAGTTTTTGCAACGTGTCCCTGATCTTGTCGGAAGTTCCCCAGTCCTTTGTTTCGCGCGATTTCTGGCGGATTGCCAGGATCAACTGCATGAGTCCGTCGATGGTTTCATGCTGGTCGTCTCCCTTTTCATCTTTCAAGCCAAGAATAGCGAACAAAAAGGAATCAAAGATCTCCTTCAGCATCTGCAATTCAAGGGTGGATAGCGGCTCTTTCTTATCGGCTGCAGAGTTGATCATGTGCACTCCTTCGAAAAGGCTGGCAATGACCATCGGACTGTTAAGGTCATCATTCATCGCAGCATAGCAATTCGCGGCCAGTTCTGTAATTTTCCCCCCGCACTCTTCAAGATATGCCTGAGGCTGGTTTTCAGGCAGCATCTTTGTCAGGGTTTCATAGGCAGTGAGCAGTTTCTTCAGCCCTTTTTCGGCAGCCGCCAGCGCCTCGTTTGAAAAATCGAGCGTGCTGCGGTAATGTGCCTGCAGGATAAAAAACCGGATGGTCATCGGGCTGTAAGCCTGTTCAAGCAACCGGTGCGACCCTGTGAAGAACTCCTCGAGAGTGATAAAGTTACCCAGTGATTTTCCCATTTTCTGCCCCTGGATGGTCACCATATTGTTGTGCATCCAGTATTTTACCGACTCGTGGCCGGTGGCGGCACGTGATTGGGCAATTTCCGACTCATGATGCGGAAAAAGAAGATCCATTCCGCCGCCATGGATGTCGAAATAATTTCCCAGGTATTTTGCGCTCATGGCGGAACATTCAAGATGCCAGCCCGGGAATCCTTCGCTCCAGGGCGAAGGCCAGTGCATGATGTGTTCAGGCTGCGCCTTTTTCCAGAGGGCAAAGTCGGCCGGGTTATGCTTTTCATCCTGGCCCTCCAGCGTACGGGTATTCGACAGCAGGTCATCCAGTACGCGACCCGAGAGTTTCCCGTATTCGTATGTTTTGCTGTATTTTTCCACATCGAAATATACCGATCCGTTTTCAACATAGGCATAACCGGCATCCAGGATCTGGTCAACCAGCCGGATCTGCTCAATCATATGGCCGGAGGCCCTGGGTTCAATGCTGGGGCGCTTCACGCTGAGTGAATCCATAAACACGAAATAGCGGTCGGCATAATACTGGGCGATCTCCATTGGTTCGACCTGCTCCAGCCGGGCTTTAACGGCAATTTTATCCTCTCCCTCATCCAGGTCGGCAACAAGGTGGCCGACATCGGTGATGTTCCTCACATACCTGACCTTGTAGCCAAGATGCAGCAGGTAACGAAATACCAGGTCGAAGGTAATGGCCGGGCGGGCATGTCCCAGGTGCGGATCCCCGTAAACCGTTGGCCCGCAGACATACATGCCAGCGAATGGCGGGTTGATCGGCTCAAAAAGTTCCTTTTTCCGGGAGAGTGTGTTGTATATATAAAGCTGGTTTTCCATAGGATAGGCAATTCAGCCGCAAAGGTAGGAATATTTTGAAATTTCCTCCCGCACTCCTTCCATCCTAAAATCGCGTTGATACAAAAAAAATCAGGAACGATCCCTTATTGCTAATTTTTTCACAATAAATCTTGCTATTTTTGCAGGATAATTCAAAACGTTCCCGGAATATGTCAGAAAAGATACTTGTCATCGGATGTTCAGGCCAGATTGGCTCGGAACTCACCCTCGAATTGCGTAAGATTTATGGTGAATCAAAGGTAATTGCCACCGATATCCGCCCGGCGCCCCCCGAAGTGGCTGGTACCGGTCCTTTTGAAATTCTTGATGTACTTGATGCCTCCAAGCTTCACCTGATCCTCGAACACGAAAAGATCACCCAGGTTTATCACCTGGCTGCCATCCTCTCCGGCAATGCCGAAAAACGACCGCTGGCCTCATGGGATATCAACATGCGGAGTCTGATGAACGTGCTGGAGCTGGCGCGCGAACTGAAAATCCCAAAAATTTTCTGGCCCTCGTCCATCGCGGTTTTTGGTCCGTCAACCCCCCGGCTCGACACCCCGCAGTATACCATCATGGAACCCAATACGGTTTACGGGATCAGTAAGCTGGCAGGGGAACGCTGGGTGGAATACTATTATAACAAATTCGGTGTGGATACGCGAAGCCTGCGTTACCCGGGTTTGATCAGCTACAAGACCGAAGCCGGCGGCGGCACGACCGACTATGCCGTAGAGATCTTTTACGAAGCCATCAAACACAAGAAATATGAGTGTTTCCTGGGACCCGATTCGGCACTGCCGATGATGTTCATGCCCGATGCCATCAAGGCTACCATCGATGTGATGCAGGCCGATGCCTCGAAGATGACCCTCCGCTCGAGCTACAATGTGGCCGGTATCTGTTTTACCCCGCAAATCCTGGCAGAAGAGATCAAGAAACACATTCCCGAATTTGAAATCACCTATAAACCCGATTTCCGCCAGGCTATTGCCGACTCATGGCCTGCCTGCATCAACGACTCAGTTGCCAAAAGAGACTGGGGACTGTTCTACGAATATGACCTGGCCAGGATGACCGAGGTAATGCTGCGGGAAGTCGCGAAAAAACTGGCTTAATTGATTTTCACGAACGGCAGCGCTGTTTTTTCGACATTCCTGCTGCTAGTCCGCCTGCGGCGGTACCTGTTCCAGCAGTCCCTCGAGATAGTGCTGGCGGATACCGTATAAATCCTTGATCTTGCTGATATTCTCAAGGATTTTCTCTTTTGCCGCAGCGTCACGCGGAACCCGTTTCCCCACGATCAGCAGGTTTTTCGGGGTGTGTTCGGTAGAGATAAACTCAAATATCCTTGTCTGGTATCCCTGCGCCTCCATGAGCATGGCACGCAGTCCGTCGGTGATGATCTCGGCCTGTCTTTCCTCCAGGATGCCGTGTTTAAGTAACGGTTTCAACGGGCCGGTTACATTGAACTCCCGCCTGATCTGCTTGTGGCAGCAAGGGGCGCATACGATCAGGGAGGCACCCGAGGTGATCCCCCTGAAAATCGCATCATCCGTGGCAGTATCACAGGCATGCAGGGCGATCAGGATGTCAATTTTCGCAAGTGCAACGTCCGCTATGTTCCCGGTGATGAAATGCAGGTTGCCGAAACCCGACTTGCCGGCAATCTCGTTTGAAAGATGCACCAGTTCGTCTCTCGATTCAATTCCCGTCATTACCGGGTCTTTCCCGAGTTTGCCGGTAAGATAGTCGTACAGGGCAAATGTAAGGTAACCCTTGCCCGAACCCATATCGGCTACATGAAACCCCCCGGGGAGGGTGAGTTCTCCGATTACAGGGCCGATTAGTTCAATATACCTGTTGATCTGCAGGAATTTGTCGCTCATTTCATGCCTGAGTTCAAAACCGGCATTCAAAATTCCCAGTTCACGCAGGTATATGTTCTGATCTGTTGAAATGACACGTTCCTTCACATGGTCGTGACTGAAGGAGGTTGCTGGTTTCAGTACAGTCTTTGTGGTTTTTATCTTAATTTTTCCCCGGCTGGCGGTGGTCAGCTGGATGGTTTCACCCGCGGCAAACAATTCAGCATTCAAAAAATCCTCTTCCAGGCACTTTTTTATGACCGGCAAACCTTCATCGAGAGAAAAGTTCTTCGTGATATCCCTTATCTGGTAACGGTACACAAAGTTCAACCTGGTGCCCGCCTTGATTTCAACAATGGTTACAATAACGCTTTTTAAGTCTGACGCCTGGTTCCGTTGTTTTGCGATAATCAGCTTCACCAGTTCCCGTTTACCGGTTAAACTGCGTACCTTATCTAAAAAAAGGGTGATTTGTCTGTTTTCCATATTTGTTGATTGGATTGATCACAATTGTACCCGTAAGGATCCTTAAACTGTTTTGCCTTAAACGGACCCCTCCCGAGACCCTCCCCTTCAAAGGGAAGGAGAATTCTTACCCGCAATTGAGGCGGGAATAACTTTGACTTTAAACCTTTATAGACCGATTGCCGGGTTTCTTCATCGAAATTTGTCAGAAAATCTGAAATTTCCGCCACTGGGTATCGTTTACGAAGTTACTCCATCGATCAGGAAGAACCATGAATAACGAAAAATATTATCCTCTTCAGGCAATTATCCGATTTGCCGGCTTGTATAATATCTGACCATCGGTCTGTTTGCCGAGGTCCGGTCGACAATCCGGAAGCCGGCCCTTTCAAATGATTTGTATAACCCGATCCAGGCAAAGGAGTCGGGCAGTTTTTCCTGTGTGGGAATGGTCGGGTAGGCCTCCACAATTTTTATCCCCTGTTCTGATGCATATTGCACTAGCCCTTTGAGCAGTTGTACCGACACCCCCGATCTCCGGAAACGCTTATGGATGAACATGCAGGGAACCGACCAAACCGGCTCGTCATCGATGGGTTTATGGACCCGTGACCTTGCCAGTTTCGGATAATCCTCGCGCGGAGCAAATGCGCACCAGGCGATGGCCTGTCCATCAAAAAAGCCAAGGATGCCGGCAGGCTTGTTATTCCATACCAGCGCCTTCATGGCATTTTTATTCCCATCCTCAAATTTCCCCTCCTGAAAATCGGTTTTAGCCAGGCGATAGTACATGCACCAGCAGTTGCCGCAAGCCCCGTTATCGCCGAAGAGCTGCTCAAAGTGGCCCCAGTTCCCCTCTGTCAGCGGCTCAAAAGTGAGCGCTTCTAAAAATTCACGGTTATCATCTGTCTGGTCAGTTTTCATAGGATTACCTTAGTTATTCCGGGTCCCGGCTTCAGTTTGAAATTCAGTCGTTTTTTGAAGCTGGCACAGTCCCGCAGTTCCCGGTTAAGAAATCGCGTATCGTGTTAAAGTATAAATCGGGCTGTTCAACTGAAATCGAATGTCCTGCATCAGGAATGACAACCAGTTTATGATTGTGAAACAGCTCGGTATATTCGGCCGTAACCCCCCACGGCTGGTTGTCGCACTGGCCTTTCATGATCAGAACCGGAACTCCGGAACCTTTCAGTACAAGCCGCGAGTCCTTTACCGATCCAAAACTGTTAACCGTCATCAGCTGCGCGTAGAATCCTCCGCCGGCCTCTCCCTCGGGAGCCCGGGAGGTATCGCACACCGTCGATTTATTGGTTTCGTTGGTACGATAGGTTAGAAAGTCGTCGGCCTCCCGGTCGGATGCCAGTTTTATGCCGAAAACCGCAGCCGAGTATGAGATCAGCCTGATCCGCAGGGAGCCGGTTTTTTCATTGGCATCCCTGTTTGAAAACAACTGCACTTTCAGGTGAATGCTGTCAGGTGGTTTTACCCGGTTTAATTCCGGGTTGACAGGCAACACCGGTCCGGGGCTTGTGAGGATCAGCTTTTCCACCATCCCGGGGTTTGCGGCTATGAAAACGGTGGCCAGCATTGCCCCCCACGACTGCCCGATCAGGACAACCCTTTCAGCGCCAATTTTTTTAATGATCTCTTCCAGATCCTGCCGGTGCCGGGATACGGTATATTCCTCTATGTTTTTCAGCCTGCCGGAATAACCACTGCCCACCTGGTCGTAAAGATAGATGTCGAAACCCGATTCCGCCAAGGGTGCCAGGATCCTGATATTCCTGTCATAGACTGCACCTCCCGGGCCTCCCTGCAGAAAAATGACAGGAAACGGTTTTCTTTCTCCTTTTGCCGGGATAAAGGTATACCCGATCCTGGAGCCGGTCGCCAGTGACCAGTACCGGGTGGAATCCCTGTTCCCCATCTTCGGGACATCATAGCTTCTGGGAAGAAACACATATAAGAGGAGGAGAACGGGCAGCAGGGCCAGCAGATATTTTATTGCTCTGAGCATATTTTTCTTCATCCTGTCACTGGATTACATTTTTTCTTTTAAACCAGATAAATATCACGATGCCGATCAGGCTCATCACCAGCAGAACCAGCGGATAACCGATTTTCCAATGCAGTTCAGGCATAAATTCAAAGTTCATCCCGTAAATTCCGGCAATAAAGGTCAGCGGCATGAAAAAGACCGAAAAGATAGTCAGGAGTTTCATGACATCGTTGGTCTTCAGCGAAACGATTGACAGGTAAACTGTTGAAAGGTTTGCAGAATCATCGTGGGTTTCATCAAAGCTCAGGGATAATTTCTGAAGCAGGTCCTTCACATCCTGCAGGGCGCTGGCATCGCCGTCGGTGGTGACATGCTGCAGGATTACCTCCCGGGTCAGGCCGATAATCCTCCTGTTCAACCGGGAGCTGCTCTTCAGGTAATATAGTTCCTCAAGGGTTACCCGGGTCTGTTTTCCTACGAAGACCAGTTTCTCCATCTGGTCAACCTCTTCTGATAACCGGATTGCATTGTCCTCGTATGATTTTACCGCATAATACATGATTTTGGTCACAATTTCGTCCGGCTTGCGGATCATGTCCGTATCCAGGTACTTTGTCCTGATGTCGTCGAGTATTCCCTGCTGCACCCTGTGAACCGTGAGGATCACCGAATCGTTATAAAAGATGGCAATCTTATGGCTCATCTCCTGGATGGAGGTAGGGTACCGGGGGGCCGCACTGTCGCAGACCCTCAGGATGATGAAGGTAAATTCCTCCAGTTGCTCCTTCTTGGGCAGGTGCGCCGGTTCGAGGCAATCACTCAGGGTATAATAGTCAAGTTTGAACTGCTTTGAATATTCCCTGAGCTCCTCGTGGGTAGGGTTGGTTATGTCGATCCACCTGAGATGGTCGCTTTTCCAGATTTTGCTTTTCATTGGCCGGGCGTTTTACCTTGATTTTAATTAACCACGATCAAAGGTAGAACTAATCAGTTTATGAAAATCAGAAAGGAATTACGGAAATTATTGCTTTCTAATATAAACAATATCAGAATATTAAACGCCCGATGTTGATTTATTCAACACCTGTGTATAAAATATACAATGCCCTTAATCGGCGTGATTACCTGAATGTTACGGCATGCCACCCCGAAAGGTGTTGAATTATTCATCAATATGAGTGTTGCTTTTTTCAACAAAAAAAATTCTATTACATTGTTATTGTGTTACTTATAAACACAAAATAACTTTGGCACTATTATTGAAGACTCAATTATATCAACTCATTAAAATGATGCTATTATGAAAACCTGGCTCTTTTTTTTCATCGGAATTTTTCTTCTCGGCAACAGTGCCAGCAGTCAGCAAGTGGTCAGCAATACCGGCAATTCCCGGGAGGGCTCCATCAACATTCTGACTTCAGCCGATTTATACACTCTCACATCGAAGTGGGCAGGTGAATACGGCCGGTTAAACCCGAAAATGAAGATCAATATCGTCCAGATTGGTGCGGGCGAACTTGCAGGTAAGTTACAGCCGGGGGCGCTGGGTTTGGTTTCAAGGGAATCTGACCCGGCATTACGGGGTAAGACTGCCTGGAACATGGTGGTTGCCCGTGACGTGATTGTCCCGGTGATGAATACAAAAAATCCCCTCCTTGCCGAGATTAACCATAAAGGAGTCTCTGCGGCTTCCCTTGCCGGGATTTTCGAAAATCAGGGCAAGAGCACCTGGGGTACATTGCTGGGGAACGACCTCAATACGCCGGTACATTGTTATATCGTAAACGATCCCTCGGTAAAAGCGGATCTGGCTGACTTCATGAAGCTGAATCCTTCGATGGTCAACCCGATTGCCGTTGAAAACGGTGCCGCGCTTACGGCCGCCATCCAGAAAGACCCCAACGCCATTGGTTTCTGCAGGCTTGTCAGCCTCATAGATGCAAACAACCCTGCATTGGCTGAAAATATCAAATTATTGCCGATCGATAAAAACGGTAACGGGACCATTGACTATATGGAGAAGATCTTCGACAACATCCCCGCCTTTTCACGGGGTGTGTGGATCGGGAAATATCCGAAATCGCTGACAGGGAACATATATGCCGTCTCCGCCGGGAAGCCGGCCGGTGAAAATGAAACTGCCTTTCTTTCGTGGATCATCTCTGACGGACAGCATTTCCTGAATCAGCAGGGATTCACAGACCTGGTATCCAATGAACGTCAATCGCAACTTGACAAACTTGCCTACGCACCCGTTTTGACGGTCAGCACTGCATACAGCAGACAGGACTACCTGAAACTGGCCTTGCTGATCATCCTGGCGATTCTGGTTATCGGCTCCATCATCGACATGGTGACCCGGCCCGGCAGGAACCGGTCGCTTGACGCAGCCACAACAACCGGTGCAACCGCCGGCTTTGACGAGAATTCGGTAGTTCTGCCAAAAGGACTCTATTTTGATAAAACCCATACCTGGGCATTCATGGAAAAAGACGGATCCGTGAAGGTTGGGGTCGATGACTTTATCCAGCATATCACAGGTGCCATCACCAGGATCGAAATGAAAAACCCCGGCGACAAGGTGAAAAAAGGAGACAAATTACTCACCATTATCCGCAATGGCAAACAGCTGCACTTGTATGCGCCGGTTTCGGGTACCATCACGGCTCACAACAACGCACTTACAACCGATACTTCCATGCTCAATTCGGATCCCTATGCCGGGGGATGGGTCTATTTGATCGATCCTGCAAACTGGGTAAGAGAAACCCGTTTTCTGACCATGGCCGACAGTTACAAGAACTGGTTAAAGGATGAATTCTCGCGGTTAAGGGACTTCTTCGCCGTTGCCCTGGCAGCTCATTCCCCTGAATATGCTTATGTTGCCCTGCAGGACGGCGGACTTCTTCAGGATCATATTCTTTCTGACCTCGACCCGAAAGTATGGGAAGACTTCCAGACAAAATTTATTGACAAGGCCTGGTAAACCGGTGCTTTGAGTTCTGTTGGATCCGTTATGTTGTTATTTTAATACCAATGTATCATGGGCTTAAACAGAAGAGGTTTTTTTAAACTGATAGGGCTTGCAGGGGCCACCCTTGCACTCGGCGACAACGCAGAAGCATCCCGCGCAGGAGCAAGCAAAATAGAATATTACGGAATTTTACATGATGCGGCCCGTTGCAAAGGCTGCCGGGGATGCGAGTTCGACTGTGCCGAGGCCCATGGATTACCGGAACCCGAAAAAAAGGCTCCTCCTGTCAGGAAAACAGACGAGTTGCGCAACACGGTGATCAACACCTTCAAAACCGCAAAGGGAGAGGTTTCCATCAAACGTCAGTGCATGCATTGCAACGAGCCCGCCTGCGTGGCCGCCTGTCTGACCAAAGCAATGCATAAAACCGTCATGGGGCCGGTTACCTGGGATGGCAACAAATGCATGGGCTGCCGTTACTGCATGGTATCCTGCCCCTGGGATATGCCAAAATTCGAATATCACAGTGCCAATCCAAAGATTCAGAAATGCGACATGTGCTTTGGCCGTCTGAAAACAGGCGAACCTCCTGCCTGTGCCTTTAACTGCCCGAATGATGCGCTGCTGTATGGCAAACGGCGGGACCTGATCAGAGAGGCCCACCGGCGGATCTACGAAAAACCCGGTCTGTACTATGATCATGTTTATGGCGAACACGAGGCGGGGGGAACCGGCTGGTTATATGTATCGCCGGTGCCATTTGAGCAGCTGGGAATGAACACCGCCCTGCAGCAGGCCTCCTATCCTGCGCTGACCAAGGGATTCCTGTACAGCGTACCCACGATCTTCGTGCTGGTTCCGGCCCTGCTGTTCGGAATACAACAGGCAACTCACAAAGACCAATCAAACGGGGAAGAAGAAGATGAATAATACCTATTCGCCCGCGGTGGATCATGAAGGTAAATCCATCCTGAAATTCCTGGTCAGTGAATTTAAACCCAAAGGAAAACTTATCACGCCATTCAACGTGATCTCCATCCCCATCATGCTACTGGGACTGACGCTTATTGTGATCCGTTTTGCCCACGGAATCGGTGCCATTACCAACCTTACCCAGGAAATCCCCTGGGGACTCTGGATCGGGTTCGATGTGGTTACCGGCGTTGCCTTTGCCGGCGGCGCCTATGTGATCACCTTTATGGTGTATATCCTGAATATGCACAAGTACCATTCCATCGTCAGGATTACCGTGCTGAACGGCTTTCTTGCCTATGTTTTTTATGCCGGGGCGCTGCTTCTCGACCTTGGCCGCCCGTGGCACGTGATCAACCCCGTCATTGGCAACAGCTTTGGCACGAGTTCGGTGTTGTTCCTGGTTGCATGGCATTTCCTGTTATACATGGTTGCCCAGCTGATTGAATTTTCGCCGGTGATCGCCGAATGGCTTGGGGCCCGCCGGGCCCGGAAGATACTTTCGTCCATGACCATTGCCGCCGTCATTTTCGGGATCACCCTTTCAACCCTGCACCAGTCGGGACTTGGTGCCCTCTACCTGATGGCAAAGGAAAAGATCCACCCGCTCTGGTATTCGGAATTCATCCCGGTCATGTTTTTTGTTTCCAGCATCTTTGCCGGGCTTTCGATGGTGATCTTCGAAGGCTCCATCAGCCACCGCGTTTTTTTCAGTCACCTGAGCGAAAAAAACCACAAGGCGCAGAAAGGGATCATCCACGGGTTGGCCAAAATTTGTGCAGGGACCATGTTTGCCTACTTTTTCCTGCAATTGCTTGTCTTTATTCATGGCCAGCACTGGAACCTGCTGAACACCGGGATGGGATACTGGTTCCTGCTCGAAATGATCGGGTTTGTCCTGCTGCCCATGATGTTGTTTTTTTACAGCTACCGGACGAACAACCTGATGCTGATCAGGGTTGCGGCGATCTTGACCATGGCCGGGGTTATCCTCAACAGGCTTAATGTTACTGTGATCGGATTCCGCTGGGATATGGCCGTGCGGTATGTCCCGTCATGGATGGAATTCGTGGTCACCCTTGCGGTAATATTTACGGAAATATGGATATTCAGATGGGTTATTAACCGTATGCCGGTTTTACGGGAATCGCCTGCCTGGGTCCCTGAAAACCAATAACCTAACCGGCACTTAAAACCTTAATAACCATGGACGGATTTACTTATTCTGACATTTTTGCAACCAAAGGAATAGAATATCTGGTCATCATTGCCTTCCTGGTATTGCTGATCCCCTTTGCCGTCATCCTGAACCGGCAGGTGAAGGTGGCTGCCCGGCTGAAACAGGTGCTGGAATTTCTTTCGGCAGGCTCCTTAAGGATCCCGCAGGGGTTGCTGTTCAATAAAAATCATACGTGGACCCACCTGGAAAAATCAGGTGCCGCCAGCCTGGGGCTAGACGACCTGCTGGTCCACCTCACGGGAGAGGTAACCTTCTCTGCCCTGAAAAAACCAGGGGAAACCATCCGGAGAGGCGATCCCATAGCCGAAATTGGTCATCAGGGAAAGTTGCTGCGGATTGATTCACCCGTATCGGGGGAAATACTCAAAACCAATTCAACCCTCGGCGACCATCCCGGATTGCTGAATGAGGATCCATACGGCCGGGGGTGGATCTATAAAATCAAACCAACGAACTGGATTGCCGAAACCACCTCGTGTGTCGTTGCCGAAGAGGCAACCCTCTGGTCAGCAGGCGAACTGGACCGCTTTAAAGATTTCCTGGCCAATACCATGCACAAATATTCGCCGGAAAGCTCTACCGTTATCCTGCAGGATGGTGGTGAAATATCGGACCACGCGCTTGCAGCGATGCCCCCGGAGATATGGCGGGATTTCCAGGATCAGTTTTTAGCCACCTGACGGTAGCCGGGCCGGCCTGAAAAAATTTTCATTCCACGCTAAAAAAACCGGTAAAACATCGCCGGTTTTTTTGTATTTTGCAGTGAATTACAACCCGCTGCCATTCTCCTTTCCTCCAACTCGATAAATCTTAATACCATGATACTCTTTCATAAGCCGGCAAAAAAAAACGGTACCGGGAACAGGATCTTCTCAAAATATGTTAAATTCCGCTCTTCGATCTACGGCAGGGTCGTTTTTATCATCACCATGCTGACGGTTTTCCTTTTCGTCTCCTTCAGCCTTATCTTCCGGTCGGTCAATGAACAATACCTGAATACCGTTATCCGCCAGAATGGGAACAATATCGGCTCCATCGTTGAAGGATCGCTCTACCGGTCGATGCTCGAGAACGACAAAAGCACGCTGCAATACACGCTTGACCTGATCAATACGATGACCGGCATCGACGAGGTAAACATGTATGACGACGAAGACAACCTCGTGTACACGTCAATACCCTCCGACACCAACAACTCCCACAGCAACCCCGATTGCATCAGCTGCCATTCCGACATGAAAACCATGTTCGCCAAAAAGGCAAAGTCCTATAAAATCATCAACATCGACAGTGAATGCAAGATGAACCGGAACGACAACACCAGCCGACATCTGCTGATGAGGATCCCCATCCTGAATGAAAAATCGTGTTACCTGAGCAGCTGTCACGCCCACAAGGCCACCGACGAGGTGCTGGGTTCGCTGATCGTTAAAATTCCCTTGAAAGATCTCGACTCGGCCGTGCAAAAATCCTCCCTGGAATTTTTCATGCTGGCCATCTTCACCACGCTGCTGCTGGTATCAATCTTGATTTTATTCACCAGTAAAAAGATCAAAAACCCCCTGAATGCACTGATCAAGGCCAGCATTGCGGTAGCCAACGGGGATAAGCACACCCGGCTGGAAATCAAGCCAAACCAGCTGGACGACATGAAGATGGTTTCGCGCGCCTTCAATGACATGCTTGACAACCTGCAATCGGCGAACAATGAACTGGAAAACTGGTCGCAGCAGCTGGAGTACAAGGTTCAGAAAAAATCGGAAGAGCTTGGTGCCGCCCAGAATGAACTGATGCATGTGGAGCGGCTGGCTTCGCTCGGGAAATTATCCTCCTCCGTGGCTCATGAGATCAACAACCCCCTCTCGGGCATCCTGATCTACACCAAACTGTTGTACAAACAACTGAGCAATCCCGAGCTTGACGACGCAAAGCGGACCTCCATGCTGAAACACCTGAAACTGATTGAGAACGAGACCAAACGATGCGGTGACATCGTTAAGGGGCTACTCGACTTTTCGAGGAAGGACCAGGACAATTTTGAACCCAAGCATCTTCATGAGATCCTGCAGGATACCTTTGAGATCATGGCTCACCCGATCAAAATAGCGGATATCAGCTTCATCTCCGATTTTGCTGCCAAAACCGACCTGATCTACTGCAGTCCCAACCAGATCAAACAGGCCTGTATCGCCCTCATCGTCAATGCTTCGGAGGCCGTGGTTGAAAACGGGGAGATCGTGGTGAGAACCATTAACCCCGATGAGGATTCAGTCAGGATTGAGATAGGGGATAACGGGCTGGGAATTTCGACAGAAGACCTTCCCCATATTTTTGAGCCCTTCTTTTCAACAAAGCAGGATGCCAGCGGAATCGGTCTCGGGCTGGCTATCGTTCACGGGATCGTGCAAAGTCACAATGGCAAGATCCAGGTTAAGTCGGAACTTGGCAAAGGGACTACCTTCTCGGTAACCTTTCCTCTCGTAAAAAACTAATGAATTTAAGACATGGCAAGAAAAATTACCATTTTAGTGGTTGACGATGAAGAATCGGTGCGTGATTCGCTGTTCAACTGGTTCACCGAGGACGGCTTCCACGTTGAATGCGCCGAAAACGCCAAAAGAGCACTAACCATGCTTGAATCGGGCAATTTCGACATCATCCTGTCCGATATCAAAATGCCGGGGATGGACGGGCTGGAGATGCTCCGGAGAATAAAATCGTTAAAGAGCGACTCCATCGTGATTGTCATGACCGCTTTTGCCACGGTGGATACGGCGGTCAAGGCCCTGAAGGACGGCGCCTTTGATTATGTCACCAAACCCTTTGACCCCGACGATCTGACCCACCTGATCCGCAATGCAACAAAACAGATATCGCTGACAGAGGAGAACGAGACGCTGAAGAAAAAGATCATTTCCCTTGAAAATATTGAAGACCTGATCGGCAACAGTGAGCCGATGCGACAGGTTCTCAGGGAGGTGGAGAGCGTTGCCCAAACCAACTCCTCGGTCATCATCACCGGAGAAAGCGGCACCGGGAAAGAGTTGGTGGCCAGGGCCATTCACTCGAATTCCCCCCGTAAATTCTTCCCGTTTGTCAGTGTACATTGCGGCGCCCTTACCGAGAGTTTGCTGGAAAGCGAACTGTTTGGCCACGAAAAGGGAGCCTTCACAGGAGCCATGTACAATCGTAAAGGACGGTTTGAAATGGCCGATAACGGGTCCATCTTCCTCGATGAAATTGCCACCATCTCTTCAAAAATGCAGGTGGAGCTGCTCCGTGTCCTGGAAACAAAAAGTTTTATGCGAGTTGGCGGGAACAAGGAGATTGTCTCCGACTTCAGGGTCATCTGCGCAACCAACCGCGATCTCAAAAGCATGGTCGAAAAGGGTACCTTCCGTGAAGATCTTTTCTACCGGCTGAATGTGATGAATATCCAGCTTCCGCCACTGCGCGACCGGCTCGAGGATATTCCCCTGCTGGTGGATTATTTTATCCGCAAGTACTGTACCTCCATGAATAAATCCCTCCTCACCATCGATTCGTCCGCATTAAGCCGCCTGCAGGAATTCAACTTCCCGGGAAATATCCGTGAACTGGAAAACATGATCGAACGGGCTATTGTCGTAGGCAATGGCAAGAAAATCACACTGAAGGACCTTCCGCTTGAGAAAACCATGATCGCCTCCACGGCCGAAAGCCTCGATGATTTTGAAAAGGCTTTTATCCTCCAGATCCTGAATAAATACAGCTGGAACATCTCCCGCACGGCAGCAGCCCTGAAGGTTGACAGGGTAACCCTGTATAACAAGATCAAAAAATACGATTTAAAACAGGCAAAATAGCTGCCCATCATCCCGGATAACATGAGCCCGTCTCAACATAACAGTATCGGTTAATGATCATACCAGAAATAACGTTAATCTCTTTCGGGTATTTCGAGAAGAATCTTCTTGATCAGCTTGGTGAAACAGTGCAGCATGAATTCCGCAGTTCTATGACCATCAAGGAGGGGCATATTGATTTAAGCGAATATTATGATCCCGGCCGCAGGCAATACAACGGGAACAGCCTCCTGAAGTATGTCGACGCGCTGCCCCTGTCGGGTTTCAGCAAAACGCTCGGGTTGTTCAATGTCGATGTTTACATTCCGATCCTGACCTATATTTTCGGACAGGCCTACCTTGGCGGCAGGTCGGGGATCGCCTCGCTTTACCGCCTTAACAATGAGTGTTACGGGTTAAAGGCCGACGACACCCTGTTGCTGGAGCGATTTAAGAAAGAGGTGATCCATGAACTTGGCCATACCTTCGGGCTGATCCACTGTAAAAGCCAGTCGTGCGTGATGCGCTCAAGTACCTATGTGGAAGATATCGATCAGAAGGATCATTCCATGTGCCCTGAATGCCGGCAGGCAATTTACGGGCTATAGTCCCCTGTCCGGTGCGTTTTTTGGGTGGAACCCGATAATTGCCTATTTTCACGCCAAAATTCCCCCATGCGGCGTTACCTTTTCTCCTTTTACAGGACAATGTTCACTCCGGTAATTTTTTTCCTGGTGCTTTTTGCAACGCCAGCCTTTGGACAGCAAGCTCGACAGCCTGGCGCAAATCCTCCGCGAACCCGTCCCAAGGTTGGACTGGTTCTCAGTGGCGGCGGGGCAAAAGGCTTTGCCTATATCGGGTTGCTCAGGGTGCTCCAGGAGGTTGGGTTACGGGTCGATTACATCGGGGGATCCAGTATCGGCAGCATCATCGGCGGGTTGTATGCCCTTGGTTACCATCCCGATACCATTGCCAGGATGATCCGGCTCCAGCATTGGGATAAGTTGCTGAAGGATGTGGCCGGTCGCAGATATGTGGCATTCGAGGAAAAGGGGATCGGAGAGAAAACCGTCGTCAACGTGCCGCTGAAGAACAAAACGCTGGGTATCTCCTCCATGTACCATGGTCAGGAAATCGACCTGCTGCTCAACAGGTTTTTCGCATCTTCCTATCAAACCACCGATTTCACAAAACTTCCCACACCATTTCTCTGTATCGGTACAAACCTCTTCACCGGTGAAGCGGTCGTGCTTAACAGGGGGTATCTCCCGATGGCCATCCGTGCCAGCATGTCGATTCCGGGATATTTCTCCCCTGCCGACTATATGGGATATTACCTTGTGGATGGTGGTGTGGTAAACAATTATCCCGTGAAGGAGGTGAGGGATATGGGAGCCCGGATCATTGTCGGGGGCGATGTGCAGTCGGGACTCTATTCCACCAAAGAGCAGCTGGGCTCTATTACTGCCATCCTAGACCAGATCACCTCCTTTTCAAGGGTCAGGGCCAACGAGATCGGCGACAGCCTCACCAACCTGAAGGTACGGATCAAAATGAACTACGGCATGATGGATTTCAGCGACTACGATTCCATCATGGCGGTCGGTGAAAGGGTGGCGCGCGCACATTACGGTGAACTCAAGGCACTTGCCGATTCGCTGAATGCCATTGAATTCAAACCGTTAAAAAAATACGATGCCACGCCGCTGACATCGGTATGTGTCGACAGCCTGGTCATCCGGGGAAACAAGAAGATGCAGGAGAGCTATTTCAGGAGCATCTTCGGCTATTATGAAAACGGGCAGGTATCGGTCGATGACCTGGAACGCGATATCCGCCTGGCCTATGGATCGGGCTATTTTGACAGGTTATCCTATGAGCTTGGTTACGACCGCGGTAAAACCTCGCTTATCATCAAGGCCGAAGAAAGTGGTCCCGGGGAGGTTTCGGCAGGGATTCACTATAACAGCGACTACGGCATCTGCCTGACCCTCGGCGGCGCCTTCCGCAATGTGTTCGGCACGAATTCCAAGTTGTTTGCCGACATTAATGTAGCGGTTAATCCCCGGATCAGGGCAACCTATATGCTGGGCTTGGGCGGCATGGCCTCCGTGTGTGCCAAGTCCGAGTTTTACACCTTCAAAGTAAACACCTATGAAAAAGATGTCGTGAGCAACCGCTTCAACCTGACCAACTACAAGGGTTCCCTCTTTTTTAATTACAATTTCAAAACGATGGTGAATTTAAAGGCAGGGTTAGAATACGAGTACTTCCGCTTTAGGCAGGATATCCTGATTGACAGCACCCTCCTGCCCTATGAAAAATTTTCGAGCTATGGCAATGTGTTCATCTCGCTTAATGCCGATACCCGTGACCGGTCATACTTCCCGACCACAGGGATCAAGGCGGAACTGAAGGGAGTATATGTTCTGCCCATGGCAAAAAACTGGACACAGAACCTCTTTTCAAATTCGGCCATCCTCAGCCTGAAACTCGATAAGAACATACGTCTTTCACCCAGGCTGGTACTACAGCCGGGTATTTTCGGAGGAGCCATGCTTAACCGCAGCGGATCGCTGCCTGTTCAGCATCTCTTCGGACTGGGCGGACTCACCCCCGACAATTACATTGAATCCTTTGTCCCCTTTACCGGATTGCAGTTTATCCAGCACACCGGCTATTATGCGCTCGTTGGACGGATGAAAATCCAGTACCGGGCCTATAAAAAGCTTTACATAGATCTTCGTGCCGATGCCGGTGGCAATGAAAAATCAACCCGGGAACTCTTTTCCAGCCGCAACTTCCTTGCAGGATACGGCATAACGGCAGGGTACGACAGCTTCATTGGTCCGCTGGAATTCTCAGTAATGAGCTCCAACATCAACCCCGGTCTGATCTTGTTTCTTAACCTGGGTTTTTGGTTTTGAGCGGGTCGCCCTGTTCTGAAGTCCCTTATCACCATCCTGGTCACAGGTATTCGGAGAATTTTCCGTCGATATGCTGGTTAAACCACCTGTCGATGATCGATTTTCTGAACCTCCACTCCTTTCCCAGCTTTGCAGCCGGGATCTTCCCGTCCTGGGCCCATGTATAGATGGTTTGCGGTTTCAGCTTCAGGTATCCGGCTACCTCCTCCAGTGTCATGATATCGTCCATGGCCTATTTCCCGGTTTGATGTAATAATTTTTCCGCCCCGGAGGGGGTTTTTGCGGTGGTATCGGGAGAAGCCGCAGGCGGTTTCATACCCTCCATTTTGTCAGGAACGGCCGGCGATGCCAGTTGTTCAACCGAATAGACGATGGCGGTGTAAAAATTGCCCTCGTACTTCCTGAAAAGCTTGAACTCTTCGTTCTTCTCACACAGGAAGGGGCGAAGATTCCAGGCCAGCTGGATCCCTACAAAGGCAAGGATGATGATCCATATCCTGAATACCGTCACCCCGATCTGCGGATAGATATTTTTATGCTCACAGGCAAACTTCAGGGCATCGACCATGAGCCGCATGCCAAAGAACCCTGCAAAAACAAAGATGGCAACATGCAGCAGCTGCAGGAAATGGTAGTTGCCGCCGGTAACCTGGAAAACTACCACGATGGGCGCAAACGACAGGGCGATGGTGGCCGTGAGAACAACCCCGCTTAACACGATCAGCATCATCTGCCTGAAACTCATCTTCGATCCCAGCACCTGCTGGATGATAAAAAATGAGGGAAAACAGATGATCACGGTCGACAGGAACAGTACGATCACCTTGGCTCCGGCAACGACCGACTGCAGGAAACTGTGGTAGCTGCCCATCACCAGGCCATAGAGAAAGGCAAAGCAGCAAATAAGCAACAGCTGGTTGAATATCAACCTGTTTGACTGTTCCCTGTTGATTTCTTCGAAATAAGACTCCTTGTTCTGAAAGATGGTAAATACCTCCCTGATACCCGAGAATGTTTTCATATTGGCAGATTTAAGACACTACAAATATAGGGACTATTCTACTGTTTGATACTGTTTATTGATATTTTTTAATGCATTACACGATGATATTATGAAATACCTTTACATAACGTTGATTGGAAAAACCAGCCATAATGCCTCACGGGCCACGGATGACGAGCTGCTGGCAACGCTTGACGTGTTAAGGGTCACGGTTTACACGTCAGCTGGTTCATGATAAATCCAAAGATGCCGGCGTCATCCCTGATCCGGCTATAAAAGGTCGAGGCGCCATGATGGCCTGAATTCCTGGCAATTTTCAGCAGGATGGGGTTTGTCTGGGCCTTGCGGTTTTGCAATGCGGCAGCAAATTTACAGGAATGAACCGGAGGAACCCGGTCGTCATTTTCGGCAGTAACGATCAGCATGGCAGGATAGTTGATCCCCTCCATAATATGTTGATAGGGAGAATAGGCATAGATACTGACAAATCCTGCGCTGTCCTTCACGGTTCCATACTCCTCGGTATTCCAGTGGCCCACGGTGAATTTCTCAAGGCGAAGCATATCGAGGGGAGCAAGAACAGGCACAACGGCTTTGAACAGGTCGGGCCGCTGAATGGCGGCTGCAGCAACAACAAGCCCCCCGTTGGAAGCGCCGGTAGCAGCCAGCTTCTCCTTGCTGGTATATTTATTGCCGATCAGATAACCTGCGGCGGCAATAAAATCGTCGAACGATTTCTGCTTGTTTTTCCCTCTGCCGTCGCGCGACCACTGCTCTCCCCTGTCGCCCCCGCCCCTGATGTTGGCAAAAGCGTACACCCCGCCGTTCTTGATGAAATAAACGATGCCCGGATTGAAGGTTGGGAGATCGACCACGTTAAAGCCACCGTATGCCTCCAGGATGGCAGGATTGCTTCCATCCAGCGTTAACCCCTTCTGGTAAACCAGGGTCATGGAGACCCTGGTACTGTCGCCGGAAAGATATTCAACCTGTTTGTATTCTATGTCGTCATAGTTAAAGTTAACACTGGTCTCCTTCATGGCCTCCTTTTGGAATGTCCGGATATTGAATTTATACACTACCGGAGGCATGGTATAGGACTGGATGTTAAACAGGATCTCCTCATCCGAATGGTTTCCGCTGAACCCCTCGACCGTCGTGGCAACCGGCAGCTTCAGCTGGTACAGTAGCTTTCCGTCAAAATCCATCACGCAGATCACCGAACGCTGGTCTGACTGGTAAACGGCCACCAACCTGTCGTCAAAGGGGATCACATTCAACAGGAGGGCATCCGAAAACCCGGTGGCCAGGGAGCGCCATTTATAGGGATTTTCGGGATCGATCTCGATGATGCCGCCAAAACCTGATCCGCGCAAAGTGGATGCGATAAATTTCCCGTTGTGGTAATCCAGGATTACAGGGCTGTCTTCACTAAATTTCAGGTTGGTAATCAGGGGACGAAGGGAGGGCTCGGCAACCTGGTAATCGATATAGAAAAAGTTGATCAGCCCGGCCTTTTCATTCATCTCTTTCAGTACGAAAAAGCGTTCATCAGCGGTGGTCATATAATCGAAGTAAACATCGGGATTGTTTTTACGGGTAAAGATGAGCTTGTCCTGCGACTGATCATCCCCGACTTTATGGTAATATACCCTTTGCCCGTTGGTTACGCCGAACTTGCTGTCCTGGAAGAAGGTGGAGTAAAAAAATCCATTTCCAAGCCAGCACAGATCTCTATACTTCAAACCGTCCAGGTGGTCCTTTTTGTGCAGGCCCGTTTGCAGGGATACCACCCGGGCTTCAAGCCAGTCGCTTCCATTCCTGCTAAACTGGTATGCCAGCAGTTTGGAATCCTTCGACACCCGGAACTGCCGGATGAGAATCTCATCCTTCAGGGAGATATAGTCAGGATCCACAATCACCAGCATGCTCCGGTTAAAGGCTGGCTGATAAAAAAGGGCAGGGTTGTTCAGGTTGTTAAAATAGGAATAGGTAAAGTAATAATCACCCTGCTTTTGCGGATTATGATAGTCGGTCAATGCGTATTTATCAATGATATTAAAGGCATTGGTTTTATTCAGGCAGCTTTCCAGGTAACTGTTTGACCGTTTGTTCTGCATTTCAATCCATTTTCTGCTATCGGCACTGCCAACATCCTCAAGCCACCTGTATGGATCCTGAACGATATACTTCCGGTAAAATGTGTCGACAGCCACCGCATGGACCGGGGTGGTTTGACTGTTGTCCTGGCTCCATAACAATGGATGGCAGAGGAACAGAACGACCAGGGGGAGAAGGCTTTTCATACGATTGTTTTTTTAATGTCAGATCTTGTGATCCGCCTGGCAGTGGCGGCAAAACGGCAGCAACCGGATGGCTGTAAGCTGATTATGGCAGATTTTTAAGGGCCATGATCACAGGATAGATCAACCCGGCGATGATCAGCAGGGTAAGAAAGGGACGGTTAATATTCTGCCATTTATAGTTCTTTCGCCTGATGGCATCCACTGTATGATTGACCGCAGAAAAAAAGAAAAAGAAGATAAAGGCAAAAAAGATGGTCAGCTCAGCTTTTATCCCCCAGTTCAGCATACAGACCACGACTGCCACTGCCGGATAGGAGAGCATGGCTATGGCCGATTGCTTCTGGTAGTTGCTCCCGGTTTCGTATCCCTTGGCCTCAGCCGACCTCTTCCCGAAGAAAAGCCCCTCGAGTCCTGATATTCCCGCAATGGCCAGGATGACCACCGGTATCATAAAATGTAACTGTGCAACAGGATCATAACCATTTGTAAACCCGATCCGGTTTCCGAAATAAAATGCTGTTGCAACGAGGACAATTCTCAGAATATCCAGTATTTTTATTATCATATGGTTTTTTTTATCGCCCCGCGGGATGAACTGTAATCAAAACTATTCATACGCACAATGGCGATGATGATTGCGGATTTAAAGGTATTAAATCTTTTCATAATAAAAAAAACACGAATTTTAAGTCCTTTTAAATTGCCGCTGCGTCATCAGGTTGAGAAGAGAAAATCCATGAACGAACCATTTTCCCGTTTTCCGCAAACATCCGAAGAGCTACACGCATTTCTGAAGGCACATATCGGCCGGCTGACCCGCCATGCCTGTCATGTACTGGGCAGCAGTGCAGATGCCGACGATGCGGTACAGGAGGCTGTCATCACGGCATACAACTTAAGGGAAAGCCTTATCTCTGTCACCAATCCTGTCGCCTATATGTTCAGGATGGTCAACAACCGGTGCATTGATATGCTTCGCCGCAGGAATGCCAGTGAAAACAGGGTTGCCGGGATGCAACGCGTATACGGATCGGGCATTGCTGAACCAAGGGAAGATGTTCTTATCAGGGAGGAACTGCAGCAACAGATTCGGCAATTACTCGAACTGATTCCCGCAGAACAGGCCGAAGTGATCCGTTTCAGGTTCGCCGGCGACCTTACCTTCGGCGAGATTGCCGGGATCGTGGATGCTCCCGTTACCACCGTGAAATCAAGGTTCAATTACGGAATGATGAAACTGAGATCAATGATGCAAGAAGCAAAGGAGGTTGGCCATGAAATGTGACTTTGTCAATGAGCATATTGCAGATCTCTTTGATGATCCTGCATCCCCTGAGGAAAAATCGGCAGTCACCGACCATATTGCGCAATGTGACCCATGCCGCGAGGCTTATGAACAATACCTTGCGATAGCGGCTGCTCTGAATACGGATATCTCCCTTCCGGCAGGCAAAGCTGAGATCGATGCCATTCTCTCGCTGGTCAGGGAAAAACCGCCAGCCGAACCCCCGCAGCCGTTCCTGAAGCCGAAAATCAGTAGTATTCTCCGAATTGCCGCATCCATCGCGATTTTACTGGGCATTACTGCCACGATCATCTATGTGACTGCCTTCCGCAACACCGCCACGGCTGCAGGGACCATCCTTGAAAAATCGATCCGGGCCATGATCTCCCTGAAAACGGTCAGCATGTGCTTTTCCATCCGTACCAGTCCCGCCGATAACTTCGAAAGTATTGACCCGGCCAGCGGGGTTTCAGACTTCAAAATCTGGAAGCGATTTGGGAAACCTTCCCGGTGGCGGTTCGAAAAACCAGGCAGGACGATCATCATGGATGGGTCGTCGCAATACATGATCAACAAGGCTGGCGGATATATTCTCCAGGGAGGACCGGGGGCTGGTTTTGCCGGGTGGATGACACTTGTTCTGAAACCGCTGGATATTCTTGAAAAAGAGCTGATTTTCGCAAAGGCGAACCCATCCTCGTGTAGCGTGAAGGAGTCGGGAAACCAGCTGATCCTGACGATCAGGGTAGCCGCCAGCGGGAATTTCACCAACCCCTGGGCACTGAATAGTTCCGTACCCGAATCCAACTCGCGCCGTGTTTACCGGTTCGACAAGCAAACCCGGATGCTTGCCTCCATGGAGATATTTGTTGAAACGGGCCCGGAAGATGTATGTGTGGTGAAATTAACCCAAACCGCCATCAACCCCTTGTTGCCTGATTCACTGTTTACCTTCGCCAACCCCGCCCGTATGGCGCTGCTCACCCTTGACCAGTGGGACCTGGCCACCTCCGGAGGCTTCAAAAATATCAGCGGGGAGGAGGCTGCCCGGATATTTTTTACAGCCTGTACGAAAAACGACTGGCAAACGGTAAAACGGTTTTCACCGCTGCTCACGCTTCATGGCAGCAAAACCCTGAGACAGCTTCAAAGCAGGTTCGCAGGAGCCACCCTGATTCATACAGGAGCTGCCTTTACCTCGGGGATGTATGCCGGGATTTACGTTCCCTATCTGCTGAAACTAAGGAGCGGCGACACCCTTGAGGGAAACCTGGCCATCAGAAACGACAATTCATTTCACACCTGGAATATCGACGGAGGATACTGAACATGTATAAACAAATCCTGGCATGGCTGCTATTGCTATGCCCATTTGCGAACCTTGACGCTCAAACAGTGCCGGTAAAGCTGGCCGAGGATCTTTGGGGAAACAGGATCCCGTTCGACAGGATCATCCACTCCCCGCGTACCACGGTAATCCAGCCCTTTTCTCCATCCAATTGCGGGTATTGTATGTTCGACGGGGGGTTTACCGCGGAGAACTATTCCGAAACCAACCGCGCGAAAGGCGGTGCGAGCTTTACCCAGTGCCTGTTCAATCCCCAGCTGGATGTCTATGCCTTCACGAAACACTACCATGACCCCCTTACCCCCGTACTTACCTGGCCTCCCTGCCTACACCAGTACCACCGCGACGGCTTCCCGGTTATCCTGGCCTTCCGCAGGGGGAAGCAAATCATCGGTCTGCCCGAAGGGAGTCTCTTTCCCTACGATTCGACTTTTGAGCAGTTAAAAATGACCCTGTGGAATGACACAACTGTCCACTTTAAACCGGTCTCCGGGCTGCAGTTTGCCACCCGGATCATTTACGAGAACCAGCGCTACGCTGCAGTTTGCGTGGTGGCCGACGGGAATGGGACCGCATTCGCAGGCAACAGCGAATTCGCTGGCAGGGCAAAGTGTTTCAGCGTAAAATATCTAAGAGATGTTACCCCCGCCGACCTGCGGAAGAATATCCTCCTGGAAGGCAAATTTTCCCGGGAGGTGTACCGGCTGGTAACCGGAGGAGCAAGCCCCTTCAGGCTGGAATCCGACTCGGTGCTCTGTTTTGGCAGGTACCGTTTCGGCATCGATTCGGTCGGGATTTCCGCCTGTTTCCCGAATCCGCTGGATCCGGAAAAATATATGGTTCTGAAAATCCGCGGTACGGCTGTGGAACAGGGATTTTTTGACAACAGCGTCGATTATTCGGTCTATGCCTGGAATAAAGAGGCGAAATCAGCGCGGATCCTGCTGCATGGGTTTTTTGAAAGGAGCATGGACAACTGCTGGATTTTTACCGATTCGCTGTGTATCTCCCACCTGCCAGCCAGGGAAAACTGCGTGGGAGTTTGTACCGTGCCAAAGAGGACTATCCCCCCCGAACACCCCGTCGTTATTGGTAAGCCCAAAGTCAGAAAAACGGCGGCCGGCAACGGGTACACCTTTGGGAGTGGTTCCTGCAGATTCCCTTCGATGGCAGCCGACGATAAAGGAACCGTTTGGGTTTGCTGGGAGGAGAAGGGGGATATCCTGTTGTCGCATGCCGGGCCGAATAAACCTGCCGGTATCGCTGTTGAACATGACCGGTCGGACAGCTATAACCCGCTGATCGCCTTTTCAGGCGGAAAATTATGGATCTTCTACCTCAACAACCGGGATGGTTATTACAGGGTCTATGCCAGAAGTTACGACGGCACGGCACTCACCGCACCGGTGCTTTGTTCCCAACTCCTCCCCTGCGATGTGGTTACTCCTTGTATTGTATCAACGAAAACCGGGATGGTGCTGGCATGGTCAAACTGGAAGGCAAATTTCAGGTACCCGTTTTTCAGGAAGATCACCAGTGGCATCCCCGACAGTATTCATCCCATTTCCCTGGCAACAAGTCCATCAGTGCCCGGTTATTTCAACGGCTGGAGCTTCAGCCTCGATGCCGACAGTTCAGGAAGGGTTTGGGGTGCATGGAACCAGCATTACCCGGCAACGCTGGGAGTATGCTCCGGCTATCTTGATGAAAAGGCGATTCCGGTAACCCAGGTTACTGATAACGTTGAAAAATGCGAAAACGGGGGCTATCCCGGTGTTGTGCATGATGAAAACGGCCGCCGGTGGGTATTCTGGGAGTCCGTTGCATGGGATGTGCCGGATAGCGGCCGGCAGGAGATCCATGCATCCACTTTTGACCCTGTAACAGGCCGATGGGGGAACTCCGTAATATTGCCATCGGATGAAAAGACCATCCTGAACCAGACTCCGCAGGCGGTTGCCACAGCCGACGGGAGAATCCTCGTAACCTGGAGCGGCCGGTCTAAAAAAGGCAACTGGACCCTCTATCTGTCAACAGGGAAAAAGGGTACCTGGAGCGCCCCGGTAAAGGTCACCTCCGGGAAAGAGGCAGCCCGGGCTCCGAAAATAATCTTTGACGCAAAAAGCGGCGTGTGGATTGCCTGGCATGCAGGAGAGGGGGATAGGATGAAGATCAGGATGCTCCAGGTCGCCGGCACGGCGGGGAAATAACCCATGACAGGAACAAACTGTTTTCTGTGGTTAGTTTCCCTGTCTGGTAAACGACCTGGTCAGAAAGAGCAGCTGGTATTCGACGGCATTTGACCAGTATTCCCAGGTATGCTTTCCGGGTCGTTCGATATAATCATGGGCCATCTTCAGCTCCAGCATCTTTTTGTGCAGTTGCTGGTTCACCGAGTAAAAAAAATCATCGGTACCACATTCGATCATGATGGCGGGGGGCTTTCCCGAAAAATGACCAACCATATTCTGGATGCTGCTGGCTTGCCAGTTTTCGGTGTACTGGTGAATGTCGCCAAGCCGTTTGGCAATATCCCATTCGGCAGGAAACGGGCGCAGGTCAACCCCGCCGCTCATCGACCCGGCAGCCCCGAAAACATCGGGATGACGAAGGGCAAGGTATAGAGCCCCGTGGCCCCCCATGCTCAACCCTGCAATTCCCCGGTGGCCGCGATCGGCAAAGGTGTGGTAATAGTGGTCAAGGTAATTCACCACCTCCCTGCTGACATGGGTCTCATACTTAAACGACGAATCGACGGGGGAGTCGAAATACCAGCTACTGAACCCGCCATCGGGACAGGCAATGATCACCTGCAACAGGTCGGCATACTCCTTCAGCGCCGGCACCTTTTTGATCCAGGTGTCATACCGGTCGCTGTATCCGTGTAACAGGTATACCACCCCATACTTTGCCTGCTTTTTGGCGTAGGAATCGGGTTTGATGATCACACACTTTATGTTTTTATGCATGGCGGCACTGTAAACCGCTACGGTGTCAACCGACGCAGCATAGGTGGCAAGTGTGAAAAAGAGGGAGAATAACAGGAGAAAAGTTTGTTTCATGGATTGGCTTTGATTTGCAAAATCGTGTTGGGTAACCTGTGACACACGACACTTCACGCGTTATGCATAACGCATGAAGCATGGCACGTGTTGTTCCGGGGTCAGTTGATCATGATTTTTTGCGTGGCCCGGGTGTCCCTGTTTTTTATGGTTAAATAATATAGGCCGGGAGGCAGTCCGCGTGAATCCATAACAACCGTTGCTGGTTGCGACAGGTTACCGGTTTCACGAACCTTGATTCCCAAACTGTTGAACAAAATAGCATTGCCATTGGACAGCGCCTTGGAAATTGTGAATTTTATCATCTCCCCATGGTTAACAGGGTTTGCCAGCAAGCTGACCATGTTGTTTGCCTTTTCCCGGATTCCGATGGCAAACCCCTGGTCGAAAACCGAATCATTGAGTTCCGACTCCATCTTGTTGGAATTATAAACCGCCGTCACCTTGATCCAGAAGGGATAAAAAAGCAGGAATCCGGGATCCTGGCAGTTATACGCGATGCAGAACAGGTTTGTCGCTGTTTGGAACCGCCACAGGCTGTCGTCGCGGTAAACGTTGTACCCAGCCAGGGTATCGGAGGAGGAGGGTAATGGAACCTCCCAGCTGAGCGAATAAAAATTGTCGGGGTAATCGTACCAATGGAGCCAGGTAAGGTTCCTGACAGGGTTTAGTTGTCCGTAGGACAGGGAGGCTGTCAAAATAAACAATAAAACAACTATTGACTTTTTCATGACTGAATGAATGAATGGTGAATGGTATAGGAGGGTTCATCCCGGGTTGTCATGGGTAATACTGATCGCTATCTCTTGCAATTCTTATTCAAAGATACAAAATAATGCAACTAATGCAGGAATGCAGGCAATGCGATCAATGATGGTGGGGAAGGGTTATTCAGGGCGGGTCCAGAACAGGTGCGGGTTGTTGGTTTTGTAATTGAGGAATTTTATCCCGGAGCTTTTGCCTGTTTGTTCCGATTTCTGAGGCAGCTGGTTGAAGCCATCGAGGGGAAGGAGTTCGACATAGTCGATTTTCTTGCCATTGGTGGCTGTTTCAGTATCATACTGGCTGCTCACGGGGCATTCAAACCGGTAGAGGTTTTTAGCCATATAGTTAAAGAGGTATTCTTCCTTTACCGCGGAGGATCTGTGATTCCAGTTTGCGTCGGGGTTCAGGATCACTGTTTTCCCCTCGACTAGACGTTGACGGACCTCTGAGATACTCAGCAGCTCCCCCTTTTCGTTCATCACATAGGCGTCGTTGGTCGGGTCGATCCACAGCCACTTGCTGAGCTCATCCGACCATACCATGTTGATCACATGGCAGTCGCTAAAGACCGAATCTTTGGGCATGCAGGTCACAAAACGGGAGCGGATGCCCATTGAGAGGTAACATTCATTCAGCACGGTAGCCAGGCCGCGGCAGTTGAGTCCCTTTTTCTCGCGCTTGCATTCGCCGATCATGTTCATGGCGTTTTTGACAACCGGATTGTCGTGTGTGCCATCGTGAGGGATGAGATTATGTACCCAATGCATCAGGTTGATGATCTTTGAAACCTCATTGCCTCCCCCGGCAACGGAATCGAGGTTAAATCCTTTTCGCAGCGCGGCAAGCTCCGGAAATTCCTTCGGCTGGTAGGTAAACTTCGGTACCTCCCGGTTATCCGATTCATTGTATTTCCGTGCCTTCTTTAAAATATCAAGGTAAGCGCGCACAGGCTCGTACAAGACCTGGGTCCAGGCGGAGTCTTTCCCGTTCAGCAGGATCACAAAATCATAGGGTTTACCGGGTTTTACCTTAAATGAAATTGAATCCCTGTCGGTGATAAAGGTAACCCGCGCGTTTTTACAGGTGGTTTTATAAATATCGGGTTTTGCCTTTGGCGTGATGGTCCAGCTGCCTTTACTCAGTTTGTTGTTATCGCGGATGTCGACCAGTAGCGCGGTTGCTTTGATGACCGGCATCTTTGACTGGGCCAATACCGGGCCGCCCAGGATAAACAGGATGAACAGAAGGGTTAAACTGGTTTTCATAGAGTTGGGGTGACGTTGATTTTGTGTTACGTAAAAATTGCGATTATATCTTTTGACCAGCCATTAATTTTAGATTGTGGTCTGACGGATATTGTACAGTTTTTCAAAGACGATAAATTGGAGAAGATGTGACAAGGGAAAAAAACAATGCCAATATCTCCACAAATATGTGGTAATCTGGCTGATACTCCGTTAAAAATATCCTTTATACTGAATCGCTTCTTTTACGCAAAAATCATCATAACTTCCGTTTAATAAAAACAACTTGGGTGATTTGGTAAAATTAAACACCCTGTACAAATGAAAATCTGTGCTTTTTCTTTGGGCAAAAAAAAAATCATTTTTAGAAAAGAAAATTGGAGTATCTTTACTTAACTTCGTTGTTTTCACCTCAATATAGCGATCTGAACCATTTTCGTTTTTTGAAAGAATATCAAATCCAGCATTATCATCCACTTGTGAAATCCACTCAATTTTATCAGCCAATGAGTATTTTCCCAAGTTAAACAACCTCCACTTTTCATATTCTACCATTAGCTTTTCACCCAATAAACCAAGCGTAGAGTTAACCTGTTCCCGCTCCAAATAATTAATTTTAATTGGCTTTTTTTCGTATTTAATTTCAGTGTCTGAAAACAACCAATTTCTTTCAGGTGGATTTTCAATGATCACGTTGAAATTAACTACTTGTTGCGAAATTGTAAGAGAATCTTCAAATTGAATGAATATTGGTTCAATGTTTGTTTTTTGATTCGACAGAAAACTTATTATCCTTTCTTTGAGAATTTGTTGATAATTCCATTTAGGCTTATATCCTTTGATAAAAGGCAGGCCAAGCTTTATCAGTACAGCACTGATGTTTTGATGTTTAAATTCAATTGAGCCGTCTGATCTGTTGTTTAAAAGGGGCTTTATGCTGTTTCTTTGAACCGTTTTATTTATTGATTTCCCGGTTAACTCGTCTGTTAACATTGAAAAATAGTCTGCAATAATTATTTCAACTTCAAGATTTGACCATTGATCCATGATAAACCAATCTTAGAATTCAATGAAATTATTTTTTCATGAAATATTCTTCCGTTCGCCTGTATTGACATAGGCTTTACAAAGTTACTTTTTTTTCAGGAACCATGTTAATCGACTTTAATGTGAAGTACTGGATTCAGAAGAACAGAAAACGCTGGAAAAAACCGGAAAATCATTAGGAAAAAACACTACGACACAGGAGGCAGGATAAATCGTAAAAAGGTCGGTTTTTTACCGGATGCTGTCACACCTGTTGAAAATGGCGCTAACTTTGAGTTTGTCTAAACCTGATGAAATGAAAAAATTTATCCTTCTTGTCACACTGCTGGCCCTCTTTGCCCAGGCCGGCACCTCCCAGATCAATGGAATACGGTTGCAGCGATCCTTTACAACCCCCAAAACAGGAATACACCTCGAACTGCAGCAGGCGGCAAATGCCGGTTCCACCCTGCCCTCCGGCGGGGCACTGGCCCCCCTTACGCCCGGCATTAACTGGCAGGCTACCGATGCCGCCTCGATCGACAATTATGTGAAGGTCTCGTCCCAGAGCCAGGAAACGGCAGCCGGCTGGGGTCTCAACAACCAGCGGCTATCGCTGTACGGCAACACAAGCACACCGCTTTGGGAGGTTCCATTTACCATCACGGCATGGGATGAGGTGATCGATATGACCGAAGACGGGGCCCGCATCGCCAACGGGGTTAACAGCCAGGTAGAGGTTTACGCTTCCGGTTCTTCCATCCCCCTTTGGTCAGCCACCATTTCCAGGGCAGTCAAGGGAATCCAGATAAGTAACGACGGCCTGCAGGTTTTTGTAGCCGGAGTCAACCCGCTAACCCAGGATTCATCCTTTATCTATTGTTTCCATGTGGGTCAGAACACGCCGGTGTGGATCAAGTCCTTCGCGGGCAACTACACCGCGCTGGTGCTGAGCAAAAGTGCAAACAGGCTGCTGCTGGGCGAATACGGCGGGGGAAATAACAAACTCTTTGTGCTGAATCCCGCTACCGGCACACAAATCTATCAAACTGTCTTTGGAGACCAATACCCGCCCACGGTATCAGACGATGGCAGATATATCGTCAGCGGCGACTTCAGCGGGCATCTCTTTTTACTGGAATACGTTGACTCTACGGCAACCTACACTGAAAAGTGGAATTATACCGTCAACGGCACCAATTCATGGGTTGCCGGGATGGGGATTTCGGGCGACGGCAGCACCATAGCCGTGGGAACGCTGATATTCACCGCTGCAGGCGGTTACGACGGGGAGTTGTATGTATTCAACAACTATTCGCCAGTCCCCCTGTGGATCTATCCCAACATGGGCGACATGGTTCAGTGTGTCGATCTCAGCGCCGACGGTTCCATCATCGCCGCGGGCGGATGGGGTCCCGTAAACAACGCCACACCCGATATCCTGTTGTTCCGCAAACAAAGCAACGTGCCCTACCTGACGGTCAATTCGCCGGGATCCATCTTCTGTCTCGACCTGTCGGCCGATGGCAGGTTGTGTTCGGCCGGGGGAAAGGCAGTACACGCCAGGGCCTTCGGCAACGGCGGCAAACTTTATTATATCAATTCCGACCCCGGTGGCGGAACCCTCAGCGGCCATGCCGTCAAATCGGGGACAACCCAGCAGGCCGGCGTCAAGGCCGAGATCACCGGGCTGACCGATTATTTCACCTTCACCAACGATACCTCCGGCTATATCCTCAAATACATCCCTGCTGGCACGTACACTGTTCACTATTCTGCCGTAGGCTATATCACCAGGGAGATCACCGGGGTTGTGATTACCAGCGGACAGGTAACCTTGCAGGATGTCACCCTCACCCCTGCCGGCATTGCCCCTGCCGGCCTGACCGCCACCCAGGGGGCCGGCCTTTCCGTCAATCTTCAATGGCAGCCCACCCCCACCCCGGGATGCACGGGTTACAACATCTACCGCAAACAATATCCCTTCGATTTCTACCCGGCAACCCCAATGGGAACCGTCGGTGCAGGACAGAGTACCTACACCGACAATACGGCCCTGCCCCTTACCCATTACTTTTATGCGGTGACCGCCGGTTTACCGGGACAGCTCGAAAGTCCCTACTCCAACGATGCCGAGGGATGGATCTCCACGGGTTTTATCACCAAGGAGATCTCCGCCTGGGTGGGTTCAACGCCGGTCATCGACGGGGTGATCAGCCCCGGTGAATGGAGCGATGCCTTTGAAGTGGATATCTCCAATTTCCTTGGCAGGAAGGATAACATTCCAAGGCCCGTCGGCAGCGTGATGGCCTGGTTCAAGGTGAATGCCGCCAAAACCGCTCTCTACGTGGCAGTTGACAATACCTACGACCAGATACTGGAGGATCATGATGAAATCGCCCTTTATGTCGATGACAACAACGACGGCCTCTATCCCGCCCCGGGCGACAGTACCGAAGGCAATTACTGGGCAGCCCATTATGCCTCGGGGGACGTGATCAAATTCCGCCCCATCTATAGCACCGGAGGCGTTGGTACCACTTTTTACCTGCCCAATCCCCAGATCAAGGTGTCGGCCGCTACCGGCCATGTGGTTTATGAATTCGTCCTCCCGCTGGGGACCACCAGCAACTGGCAGATAGGTTATAACAGCCAGAACCAGAGCGGCATCTTCATCTTTGCCCTCGACGACCCTGCCAACTATGATGGCTGGTGGCCCTGTACCGACCAGAATATCTTTACGGCCGAAGGGTATGGCACCATCACCTTCGGTGCCGTTGACGGCATCCCGCCACCTCCCCAGAATCTTCGCCTGAGCAACCCGGTGGCACAAAACATCATGCTGCAATGGGACCAGCCGAATATCACCGATTTCGACCATTTTAACATCTACATGTCAACCAATGGCGGCGGATCCTTTGCAAAACTCGACAGTACCGTGGGTGTCCAGTATTTCCTGACGGTTCCGTCGAACGGGATCTACCAGTTTTACGTCACTACCGTCGACCGGGCCGGGCATGAATCGACACCCTCGAATACCGTCCAGACCAACGTGGTGATCGGCATCGGGGAACCTGACCAGCCGGAGTTGTCAATGATCAAACTGGGACCTAATCCTTTTGTCAGCCAGCTGAAGGTTGATTACAACTGCCTGGCCGTCACCCGCCTGACCATCCGGGTAACGGATATGAATGGGACTCCTGTAAATACCGGGTATGAATCGGATATCACCCCTGGGTTACATCATATCGACCTGGACGGGCATTCCCTGAAACCGGGAATCTATCTTGTTCAATTCAACACCACCAACGGGAAACCGGTGCTCTTTAAGGTTGTCAGGATGCCGTAATGGTTTTTGGGCACGATCCGCCTACTTCATTCGCAGGATCATCTGTTCGAAAAACCCGGATTTGATCTGCCTGCCGGCCAGGGCGGGACAGGAGGACTTCCGTGTGTGGTGAGCCTTGGCAAATCTCCTTCCTTTACCCCTTAGTTACCTAGCTATTACAAAAAACAGGCGGTAATTGACAGTTTTTTGGCTCAATCCTCCTTTTTTCCCGTGAGTAAGGTCGATTCCCGGAGCCGGGTTGCGACGGCAAAGGCAACCAGCATCAACCCGGTCAGGATCACCAGAGAAAGGGTCATCGAACCGGTGCCGGCCGATTTCAGCTGGTCCATTCCCAGGATAAAGATAATCCCGGAGATCTGTCCCATGAGAAGTAAGAGTCCGTTGGAGGTGCCTTCGGGAGCGGGGTAGGCAATTTCGGCACCATACTGGAACCCGATCGGACCAGCGCTCAGCAGGAAAAATCCCAAAACAAACGATGATCCCAGTAACAGCTCATACTGGGTGGCAAAGGTGACGCCTGCCAGTCCCAGGCACGATACCGACAATGCCATCAGGATAAAGGGAACCCTTTTGCGGTAATGATCCGAAAGCCACGACAGGACAACGGCTCCGACCAGTCCGCCCAGGATCATCAGTCCGCCGGCAACCCCGGCCTGGGTGATGGTGAACCCCCTTGGCCTGACGATCTCTTCGATCCAGGTAGCCACAGCGTTGAAGACCCCGAGACCGATAAAGAAGATGACCAGCAGCAGGAGATAATTACGTTTGCCCAGCATGCTTTTCAGTCCGTCGAACACCAGCGACCGCTCCTCCTGGCCCGGCAGGCATGCGGGTGTCGGAGGACGTTCCTTTGCAAAGAGGATGAACAGGAGCGCCGAGGCAACGGCTACGATACCGTAAATGACCAGTGTACCCGGAATCCCTGACTGAAGCACCAGCAATGGCGTAAGGATCATCCCGAAGATGATGCCAAGATACATGGCAAGGGAACCCAGCCCTGAGGCGATGGCCCGTTCGCTGATGGGAAACCAGCGGGCGGCAACGGTGGTCATGGCATTGAGCAGAAAGGGCTGGCCGATGGCAATCCCGGTCTGGGCAATGAGAACCCATGCAAAATGGTCGGCCGCCAGTCCGCGGATAAGTCCGAACACACCGGTCAGTACGGCCCCGATGCCCACGGCCACACGGAATCCATAGGTGTCGATGACCCAGGAGGCGGGGATGGAGACAAAGATATAGACCACCATAAAGATCATGGAAAGTAGTCCTATGCTGAGATCCGTAACTTTATAAAAAGCAGCGGCACTGCCGGTGACCGGCGCAAAGGTGATCCACAGGAGCTGGTTCACCATCACCACGCACATGAACACCGCCAGGATTACCCAGCGATAACCATAAACCCGGAATTCTTCTTTGGCCATAGCGATAAATTTGGGACTAATGTACAAAGAAATTGCAATCCGGAAATCTTTGAGTCCCTACGGCTCAACTGAAGGCATTCTACAAATGCCCGTTGATTACGGTTACCAAAATTTTCAATAACCATGATTTTCCGTATCGTATGATATTGTTATGGGAATAAAAAACGCCGGAAATGGTATATTCCAGGATAAAGAACCAGTTTCGGTACATTTCCTGCTGGTGTGATGCTCCCGGTAAAAAGCAAATCCCGGAAATAACATGTATATGATTTTCAGGAGGAAAGAAATATTCCTGAAATCCGCGAACCATCAGGGTTTGATGACAACAACAACTGAACCGGATCATCACGGATTTCTTTCGGGGAATTTTTTTTTGGAAATAATGAATATTTTTCACATTGAAAATGTTACAGCTATGGTTTTTATAGTACATTTATCTGCTTTTATTCGGACTGAATCAGAATAAAAAGAGTGGAAAAGCCGAACAGGAACCCTTTAAAACAGGAGAAAACACAATGGATACATACAGGATTAAAGGACAGGTAAAAGACCGGAAGCTGGATTTCGGGATTCCCGGACTGCGAATAGAGGCCTGGGATAAAGATCTCATCTTTGACGATTTTCTAGGAAAGGATGTCACCGGTTCAGTTGGGACCTTTGAGATCAGCTTTACGCAAACAGCCTTCAGGGAGCTCTTCCTGGACCGGAAACCCGACCTCTATTTCAAGATATTCCGCGGGGATGAACTCATCGACGACACCCGGCATCATGTTCTCTGGAACATCGCAACGCAGGAGGTCCCTGTTACGATCACCGTGGATGCAAGTGCGGCCGAGGTGGAACAGCATGAAAACCAGCAGGAAAACACGGCTGAAACTGTAAAATATCTCTGCACCACCCTTACTTCCCTCACCGGGCATATCCTGACCGAAAGCAAGGATGACCGGAAAAAGCTGGCCGCCCTCAGGGAGAAAATTGCGGCAGCGCTGGTTTCCCAGGAGCCTGGCACCTTTACCAGCCAGGAGTTCGTTTTCGAGCACAGCGATTTGTACAACTCCGCCAATCTGCCGGCAGGCAGTGCAAGCGAGATCGACCAGGTCGTGGCGAATGCAACCGGCGAAAAGGTCGTCAGCAGGAACCTTGTTTATCACCGGACAATGCCCGTGCGGACGGTGCAGATCCCGGGCAGCACCCCCGCCGCAGCCGCAGGGGCAAAGGTACAAACAGAGGGCCCCTTCCGCGATGCCTTTGGACGCCAGAACTATTTCGACTTTGTGAATATCGAAGAACTTATCCCGCTGTATATCACCGGATGGGCCTTCCCTGCCATCCTGTTCAAAGCCTCCTTCGCAAAACCTTCCATCATCCTCAGCAATGCACCGCCCGTTGAGCTGACGCGAAACTTTACGGTTGTCCCAACGTCGGTATGGGTCAATGCCAAAATTTTCGACCCTGCATCCCCTGCCGGCTATTTTTGCGGGCTGAGGGTGAAAAAAGGCGCCATCACCCTGGATGCCGATCCCCAGGTGACCGGCGGGAAACTGGTGGTGACGGCCGCTACGAAAGTCATTTGCGACCTTGACCTTGACATGAAAGATCCGGGACCTGTGGACGAAACGAGTCCCTATGGCACCGATGCCCGGAATTCGACGGTAAAGCCCCCCCAACAGTTCAGCTTCAGCTTTGCAGGGAATACCCGGCACATCCTTTCGGTCGCCCCCTCCTCCTGGAAGGTATTCGGAAACAAAACCAATTTCCATTATCAGAATTCGCAGGCCTGCGCCTTTATCGGTTTTATCAACCAGTTGGTGATCCCGGTTACCTGCGACAATCCGGATTTCACATCCGTCACCACTTCGCCCTTTTGCCATATCAACGGAAAAACAGGGATAAAGAACAGCTGGTGGGCCCTGCCGGCTGCCAAGATCAGCGTAGCGAAGCCTCCGGAAGCCGAGGGGAACGGGGCACTGCTTGTGCTTTGTGAACCAGGGTTGTCGGCAGCGCATGTGAATGCTGAAAACAAAGAGATCACCCTGACAAGCCCGTTTATCATGGCCGAACCAGGGTTGATCGCACTGGCTGACCTGCAGAGTGATGGCTCCGGGGCCCGGCAGGTGGTAAATTTATGGCAGGATGAGCTGAACCGTTTCGGAACCACGATGGAATGGCGTTTCCGTAAAAACGCCCCCTACACGTTTTTCACTGCTGCGGCAGGAACAGAGATGGTTGCTGGTTTTACAAACTGCAACATGAAGATCGACCGCCCGGTAAAGGTTGACGGAAACGCAGTGCCTGTGGATTCAAAAAACAGCCTGTTTGTGCTCCTGGCGGGAAAAACGCACCATTCCCTTGTCCTGTTTGACAACAACCTCCTTTGGGACCATAAGCTGCCTGCTGAAAAGATCCCTGTCGTATCGCCGATTGCCCTGGCACTCCACAATGCCCTGTTCACGGTAACGCCACCCAACGGACTGCTTCTCTTCGGAGAGTGTTCCGGCGATTTTACGGCACTTACCAGTGCCAGTCTTTTCCTGGCATTTGGTCTGTTTTCGTACCTCCCCACCCTACCCGACCCCTATGCCGCCAACCTAGGGATTATGAACCTTCAATTTCCGCCAAGGAAGGGAACAGAGGAGACCCCTCTGCGAAAGCGAACCATCGCGATGTGGCTTCTCGGACTGGTAAAATGGGAAAAAAGAGCGGAGGAACCCGACAAGGTAGGGGTCTCCTTCCATTTTGCCCTTCTCCCCCCCGCCGTCGTGGGAACGCTGCAGCACCATTCAGCGAGCCTGCAGCAGAACAATGTAAGCCAACCCCCGCAGGATGGCGGGGATACCATCTTCACCGAATGGCAGAAGCAGTCGGAAACCCATCTTCCTCCGGCCGGCCAGCCTGTTGCTTACAGCAAAAGCATCTATAATGATCCCTCGGCCGGCACCGACACCTTCGCGAGTCCCGAGGTTTTTTCCCTGCTTGATGTCAGCAGCAAGGCCAACCAGATGGGCGTTTCGATGATCTTTTTGACCCGAAGCCAGGTTGACCTGGTTGACAGAGTAACGGGAACCCACCTCATGGCAGATGCCAACAGCGATATGTTCCCGTTAAGGGTCGACGGACTGGATGTGAAGGCCCGGGGTTTTTTTGCCCAGTCGTTCACGGTTCCCCAAATCGCCTGGGAACCCGTTTTGAACATGACCAGCCCCGAATGTGTACAGGGGGCTATGATCCCCGATTTCAAGAATCCAAAATTGCTGGTTCCGGCCAAACCTCCCTTTGATCCCCCGGCCGGGTTCAACTATTACCAGAATGACGGTGTCGCCACCCGTATCGGCAACTTAAGCTCAGACCCGGTAGCCCTCTCCCCGATTCCGCTCGCAAAGTACCTCGTTCAAATGTACAAAGACCAGAAGGATCAAAAGACCTACGCCTGGTTCAACCTTCCATTCGGCATGCTGGCCATGACGGTGCTTGACAGCTCGAAAACCGGGGAGTACCGTCCAACCATCGAAGAGATCAAGCCTGTTTTCAAAAATTATATGATCGGGGGGATCCAGCTTGAACTCACGGCCGGAAAATCAACCAATACCGGCGAGGACAGTCTTTTCGAAGGATTTACCATCCAGCTGCACAACATCAACAACGCCGACGGGTCCAAGGCAAATGCCACCACCCTGGCACACGATCCGCACGTAATATTCAACGGGGAGTTCTTCCCAAAATCAACCCCCATGCCAAACGGCCGGCCGGCAGTCCCCCTGAAGAGAATCGGGCTGAGTGGCTACGGCGCCAGTAGCTTCAGCGACTGGCACAACGGCGACGCCCTCTTTGCCCAGACCTCCCAGGCTATGTTCAACGTGGTAACAGGCCGCACCGCCCATGAGGTAGTACAGGTAAAGAGCATGGTTTATCCATGGGGGAACCGGGTTATGCGTACCATTACCCTCTCCCGCCTTGGCAACGGATATGTTGTCAGGATCGACAGCGGCTGGAAATCGGAGGGAGACGCAAAATTCGATTTTTCCTATCATGTTGAGGCTACGGATCCCGGCGGTAAGGATGTAACCGTAAACCGCGCCAACCCCTTTACCTTTCATCCGGGGATCGTTCATGGATTGTTCAACATCAGGAACATCCATGATATCGGGAAGGCATATCAAACCGACACTTCGGTCAATTATGGCCCCTGGCATGTGGATGCGGCAGGAAACCTGACCTCCTCAAAGGCTGACTATTATCCCGAAACCGCCAATCTCCAGGCAGTGCGTTTTGACTGCGATGTGAAACTTGAAAACGTTGTGGAGGGGGGATCGGCCAATATGGTGGTTTCACGCGGCGTAATCGGCTATATTCAGCTTGCCCCTCCGGCGGCGCCTATCGATACCGATGCCTTTAAAAATCTGCTGGCCTTCGAGAACAACTCGATCGGGGGTGAGATCTGCTGTATCATCAAGGTTGCCGGCACCGACCAGCGGATGAGGGTTACACGTTTCGACGTAAACAATGCCGTGGATGAAACGGGTAAGCCTATTTTCGTTTGCGCGGCAAGGGGTTCTGTGATCATGCCGAAGGAGGGCAGCTGGAGCATGGTGCAGCACAACCGCGGTACCGGGGAGGTCTCTCCTCTTCCCGAATCGCTCGGGATCCCGCTGATCAGGGCGGGGCAGTGGGACAAGGATCATATCGTACCGCTCACCGCCATGAGTTCACTTTTGCGTTTTGCCTACCCGGGCGACCTGCTGAAAACACCCGACGATTCAACCATCAATTTCGGTTTCCTGCACAACATGAATACCCAGAAGGTGTTGTTCCTGACCCCCTCCTTCCTGCCGGGAACCCCGTCGCTGTTAAGTAAAACACCTCCCCTGCTGGCGGATGCATACCGGCTGATGAATACCAGCAGTATCTTTCCCTCCGTCGGGAATGCCGAAACCACCTTCGGCACAGCCGTTTCGCTCCTGAAGGGATTCGACGGCGCCGGGAATGCCGTGGCCGGGGCCTTCAGCCATGCCCTGGATCCCTTCTCCAACCCTGTAACGGATGCCGGGAAACAGGTACTGCAGATACTGGATATATCGGCTGTCGAAGACGGTGCAGGCAAACTGCTCGGGCAGGGCTACGAACTGATCGCTAAAAAAGCAGATGCCCTCTTTAAATTTGAACTGCCCGACATCTCCTATCCGCTCATCGATATCACCGGGCTGAAGATCTATATTGAATACAAGGCCACCCATAAGGATCCGGACCTGTCTGAGAATACCTTCGGCGGCAAATTCGACTATAATATCGATTCCAAAGCCGCCGTTCTTGCCGATACCTGGAAAGGCAGGGCCAACAACCTGGCCATGGTGGTCGATCTGGGGCCCTTGAAACGGATCATGACCATCAAGGGGAATTTTAATTCGCAGAAGGGACAGGAGACCGATTTTGGCAGTAAATCGGCTTCCGACCCGGGTGCATCCAGCCTTCCCGTCCCTGAAATCGAATTCAGCAAAGACCTTGAACCGGTTATCTATATCCTGGAATTTCTCGGCAGGCTGTCAGTCGACCCGAAGAATGCCTATACCGACCTTGTCAAACGCGGGTTGAAAATTGCCATGAGTAATTCGGCGAACCTCTGGGAATATAAGTTCGAGGCAAGCAAGGAATTCCCGCTGATCAAATTTCCACCGGGGATTGAATACAATGACCCGTTGACCCCGCTGAAACTGGAAGCCAGCATGAGCCTGGGGGTCTTTTTCAATGCAGCCCTCAAAGTAACCTCCGATCCCAAACAGTTGCTGCCCACCGCGGGAGCCTCCTTCAGGTTTGACGGCGGGTTGTCGGTGATGTGCGCCTCGCTGGCTGCCGTTTCGGTTTATGCAGTCGGAAAAACCGAACTTAACCTGCGTGCCGACACCAGCCCGATGGTCTCCCTCGATATGAAATTTGGATTCGGGGCACAGGTAGCCGTTGGATTGCCTGTGGTTGGCAACGTAAGCGTGCTCTATATGATCGGCATCGAGATTTATGTCGACACCAACCAGAAGGTCATCGTTTCAGCCTTCATGTTATACCGCGGACAGGCCGAACTGCTCGGGGGACTCGTGGGAGTCACCATTACCATCGAAGCCAAAGGGTCAATAGAAAAGGAGGGACCGGATAAACCTACAAACTGCAGGGCTGCTGTCACCTTTGCCATCGACATCAGTATCTTCCTGGTAATCGATATCAGCTTCAGTGAAACCTGGGAAGAGACCAGACAGATCGCATAGGCTTATTAACAAAACCTTTAACTATTTCAAAATCTGATGTATGAAATCATATAACAACACCCGGTTCACGCTGATGGCTTTCCCGCAGAAAGTTGATGCCTCCGGTAAACTCTCCCTGAACATCCTTTTCATCCCAAGAAATATCAGTCCCCTTGAGAAGGTAAATTCAGTATATACGCCGGCAACACATTCAACACCTCCCTTTGCCGATGTAAAACCTGAATTCAGTGTTGTGGTGGTGAACAACCCGGATGAATTCCCGGGCAAGGTACCAGGGAAGGAAAACCGCATGGATCCCGATCCTCCCGGCTATTCGCCGATGACCAGGAAGCTCTATGCCACCTTGAAAGAGACAAAGGACGGCAGCGGCAAAGCGAAATATTTTGATATCGATGAATCGAGGAGTTCCGACATCGCCGGACTAAACCCCAACAGGGCTCCCCTGCCGGAACAGAAGGAGACATCCGTCAGGAAATACCTGCCCCTGACCTACCGGAAAGCCTTTAACTTCACAGCCCCCAGGGTTCCCAATGCCGTGACCGACGACAGTTATTCCTGTGCCCTCAGGGACCAGTTATCACCCGCAAAGATCGTCCGCGACGACAAGGTGAGCTGGGGAAAGGTGTATGCCCACCTGCTCCGTCAGCCATTGCTGGCCAAACAAGGGGGACTGCTTTATGAAACCGCCGTCCAGCTTAAGGATGGTGATTTGTCAAAAGGGGGATGGATCTATGTCACGCTAAAACCAGGCACCCCCTATGCGGATGAACAGGCCGCATCCGTTTCGCCTGCCCCTCCCGACCCCGACGGACCGTTTATCAAGCAGTATGCAGCAAGGATTCCTGCGTTGAAATCCGGGGAGGAGCGGCCGCTCTTTGCCTCCGTGTTGTTTCCTGTCATGCCCGAAGGGGAAGACCCGGCAGGCAGTTTCGACGATGTTTTCATGGAGGCCGCACAGTATAACGAAGGCTTTGCCACCATCGTCCATGCCAACCAGCCGGTAAGCCAGAACCTGATCAAAGAGGAACAGGATGGCATTCACCCCCAGAAAGAGATCGGGATCAGGCTGGGCTGGGACGACGAACAGATCCTTATATGGTACCTTCGTCAGCTTGCGGTGGATGACAATATCACCGACGACCGGCTGGATGCGCCGCTTGGCGTAACAGGATATCATGTCGATGTATGGGATGCCAAAAACGCCAGGTGGGAAAGTCTGACAGGTGTGACCAGCAAAGGACCGCTAATGCTCGAATCGCTGGACATGGGCATCTTTGAAGGGGAGCTGCCCTACCAGGTATATCCCGTAAAGATATACGGCGCCAATACAAATTACTGGCTTCCCCTCTACTTTGCCAACTGGAATGATGGCTCCCTGGTGGTCCCCGACCCCGTTGCCACAACGTTGTATGGCGCCGATCACCCCGACAATGCCAGCCGGGTTGACATCAGCAACACCTATGCCCCCACCAGGCTCAATACCAGGCTGCTGTACGGGTACCATTACAAATTCCGAATCAGGATGAGCGATATCACCGGAGGCGGCCCCGCGGTTGATGCCATCGCGTCAGGCGATTCACCCTCGCAGGTTGCCGGGGTCCCCTTTAAACGGTACATTGCTCCCAACAACCTCCGTATTGTCAACGATTTTGATATTGTCCACAGCAAGGATGAATATAATTTCACAGGAGATGTAATAAACATTCAGCGGCCATTGCTGGGTTTTCCTGCCGTGGTTTACACCGGAAAATATGCCGATCCCGTCGCCGCGTTGAAGGCGGCATCGGCAAAGATCCTTGCCGACGCAAAAGCAGAAGCCTTTGGAATCCCCGATCCCGACGTGGTGAAGGCAGAGATCAAAGTTGAGGTGGAAACCCTGCAGATGGACAATCTTGCCAGCGACACCGGCCGTGACAATTACATCACCCTGTACACCACCAGCCGTTATTTCGACCCGGGGGATTATGAATCCATCCTTGATCTCGTTTTTACCTATAAGGAAATCCCGGTACTCCGTTTATGCGATCCCGAACCCTTTCCTGATCCTGCCGACAATGCCACCATTATTGCCGTGCATGGGCCCATCATCCTGCCGAAGGCCAGAAATGTCAGGGTAACGCTGCGGGCGGCGGGCGAAGGCGATCACACCTACTGGGGGCATATCAACGACGGGAATCACGATCTCGACAGCAGGTACGGAAAGTCAACCATGCTGAAGATGCGCCGATTCGCGGATAATGAAACAAATCTCTTTGCTGTTAAAAAGAATGATCCGCACGAACTGCAGGGCATATACCTGCGGCCCGACCCTGTAGAGGCAACCGTCAGCCCTGCCTTAAAAACCGGGGGCAGCGACATCCAGCCGGGAATGCCCGATATCGTGCAGCGGCTTGCAAAACAACTGGATGTGGAGTGCAAGGGACTTACCCTGACCGCCAGGAATGGTGAACGCCTCGTATTCTGGTGCAGCAGTATGCTTCGCCACACCATGGCCCCCGACAACAGCAGCATCACCTTTGCGGGTAAAAACGAGTTGCCCGGCCACTGGCTGGTATGCACCAGCCTGGTGTTAAACCGCGACTGGAGCTGGGACGGGCTGGAAACCAGCAGCATGATCATCGACCGCCGCCGCTGTCATGGCAAAGAGGGCGATCTACTTAAAGTCAAGCCTCCCTACCTTACAATCGGGGATGTGGATATGAGAAAGACAGCCTCCTTCCAGGCGATCCAGCAAGGTGAGGACACCCTAGTGCACCGCGAAAAGACCAGGATCCTGGTGATCGATGTGATCGACCAGAAACCTGTTGACAACCCGGCCATCTTCCCTGATACAGATGAGGTGCAGTACAGGATCAATCCCTGCCTTGTAAGAGATGAGGCGGGAAATGTTCCCGCTTCGGACGACCCTCATGAAACCCCCGTCCTGAAGTTGCCGGTCACAATCAACCCGGCGCAAACACCCAGGATCCTGAGTGCCGGCATCGCCCTGTCGCCCTTCAACAGGAATGTCACCTATTCACAAACGGAGGCGCGCAAACGGTTTCTATGGCTGGAGTTTGCTGAGGTTCCTGAAAACCCTGACGATGACCTCTTTTGCAGGACCACGGCCTATGCCCCCGACCAACTGCTCAGCAACAACGATCCCGGGTTGATGGCAAAACCCGATGATTCACCGTTACCCGTTGATCCCGAATACATCCGCGTGGTAACACCCTTCTCGGGAACAGATTTTGACGGGCTTAACGCCATGCAGAAGATGGAAAAATCGATTGACGACGGCCGCCATTTCTACCTGTTACCCACACCTCCGGGCCTTCACCCCGAAAGTCCCGAGTTGTTCGGCATGTTCGCCTATGAATTCCGCTACGGCCATTCCGATCGCACATGGAGCACGGCGCAGGGCAGGTTTGGCAGGGCCCTTGAAGTTGCAGGGCTGCAACATCCCGCTCCAAACCTGCTTTGTATGGTTCAGCGCGATGAAAACAGGATTAACGTGAGCGCTCCCTATGCCAAGGCTGTTTTTAAAGGGAAGAATGTCACCTCCAAACCACCGCGAACTTCCCTGTGGTGCCTGCTCTATGCCCAGGTGAAACAGGCTGACGGCCTTGATTACCGCAATATCCTGCTGCATGAGACCGAGATGAAACCACGCCCGCTGAGAACCTATCATAAAACGCTTGACAAAAGGATCCTGGAAGAGGAGAAAAAGGGGAACAAGGAGCGGGTAGCCTTACTGGTTGCCGAAAAGATTGAACTGTCGCAGCTGATCCTGGTTGAAAGGGAGGGCGGTCCCGCTGCCTTTGGCAACTGGTTTAATGAAGATGTGGCAGGTCAGCTGGAATTGTACGGGCTACCCCCCAACGCCCCCCTGAGCGTCCTGTGCGTGGAGGTTTTCGGGCAGATCACCACCATCCGCGAACATATCACGGCCTATACCGAAGGACCTTACGAAGGAAATACCGACATGAAGGAACAGCAGTTGAGAAGGGACCTCGACAGGTTGAAGGCCGGGCTGGTGCAGGAGGTGACCAATGATTACAGCCAGGAGGTAGCCGGGGAGCTGCGGGAGACCTTTTCAGGGATTGACAGCATTGTGGCCCGGGCTTCTGCAGATCCCCTGAAAAAGGAGCTGGGACTGTACCGTATCCTCAGGACCTCGCCATTGACGGAGGTTCCCTTTGTTTGTTGCACCACCGGTTGCTGACCGCAACCGCTTCTGACCAGGCTCATCTCCAGGCGGGGGGGCTATTCAAGGTAGCCGGCCAGGGTGCCGGTATCCTTCAGCCGGATCCCCTTTTCGGTGGCCTCAACGGTGCAGCTTTCGTGATAAAGATCGTGCTCGAGGAACAATACAAAGTTCTTTTGCGCTGCTTCAGCCATAAATGGTTCCTTCTCCTTCAGCGTGAGGAGCGGGCGCGTGTCGTAACTCATCACCCAGGGCAGGGGCACATGCGCCGCAGAGGGAAGCAGGTCGGCCATATAGACCACCGTTTTTCCCTGGCAGCTGATGAATGGAATAACCTGTCCGTCGGTATGGCCGTTGAAAATCCTGACTGAGACGCCGGGAAAGAGTTCAGTATCCCCATCGATAAGATGCAGCCGCCCCTTTTCCCTGATGGGAAGGATGTTCTCCTTCAGGAAGGAGGCCTTTTCACGGTTGTTGGGACTGGTGGCCCATTCCCATTGCTGCCGGCTGGTATGATAGGTTGCATTGGCGAAGGTGACCTCATAGTCCGTTTTATCTTCATTCCACCGGATGGCACCGCCTGCATGGTCGAAATGGAGATGGGTGAGGATCACATCGGTGATATCGGCGGCGGAAAAGCCAGCCGATGCAAGCGATTTTTCAAGGGTATCTTCACCATTGAGATGGTAATTGGCAAAGAACTTTTCTGATTGTTTATCCCCGATACCACAATCGATGAGGATCCTGCGGTCGCCCTCGACGATGAGCAGACAGCGCATTGACCAGTTGCAGAGGTTGTTTTCATCGCAGGGATAGGTCTTGCCCCAGATTATCTTTGGCACCACGCCGAACATGGCACCGCCGTCCAGTTTCAGATTACCGGTATTGATTGGAATAAGTTTCATTTTCGCTGTGTTAAAAATCGTAGCGGGCAGTTATTTATATTCCTGCACCGTCATTTCACCTTTGAGCACCCTGAGGGCGTTTCCGGCCATCGACTGGAGTTCATTGTCGCCCGGGTAGAGGAAGATCGGGGCGAACTTTTCAACATGTTCGATGATGTTTTGTACCACGAACTGGCTATGGGCAAGGTCGCCGGTGATCAGGATGGCATCCACGTCGCCCTTCAGCACGGCGAACATTTCGCCGATACATTTCGAAACCTGGTAGGACATGGCCTCCATGATCAGCTTTGCGTGGGTATCTCCCTGGTTTATCCTGGCTTCTATTTCGCTGATATCCCTTGTTCCGAGGTAGGCGTGTACCCCCGCGCAATGGGTAAGCAGGCAGAGCATCTCATCGAGGGTCTTCTCCCCGCTGTAACACATCTTGACCACATCGCCCATGGGCAGCGAACCGCTCCTGACCATCGAAAAGGGGCCATCGCCCTCGAAGCCCTGGTTCACGTCGATCACGCGGCCTTTGCGGTGTGCACCAACCGTGGTTCCGTTGCCCATATGGGCCACGATAAGGTTCAGCTCATCATACTTTTTCTTATGGGTCTCGGCATGCATTTTGGCAACCGCTTTCTGGTTCAGGGCATGGAAGATCGATTTGCGCGTGATCTCGGGGCAGCCGGTAACCCGGGCAAGTTCATGAAACTCATCCACCACCGTCGGGTCGGCAATCATCGCCACAGCACCCTGAACTTCGGCGGCAATCGCGTCGGCAAGCAGTCCGCCGATGTTGATGATATCTTCTCCTACCGGGCTGTGCGACAGGTCTTTCTTTAACAGTGCATTGACGGCAAAAACCCCCGACTGGACCGGCTTGATAAGTCCGCCGCGGGAAATCACTATTTTAAGTTCATCCAGCGGAAATTCATTATTCTTCAACTCCTTCAGCACACTCTCCTTGCGAAACTGAACCTGGTCATAGATCGATTTAAAGGAACCCAGGTCAGCGGCGGAATGCTTCCGGCTGATCATATAGAGGAGCTTGTGATTCTGGTAAACAGCAACTTGCGTGAGAAAATCCTTAGGGTTGACAACTAAAATGTTAAAGAGGGTCATACATCAGGTTTTTAAGAGGTTACATGCTGCGCCGATACTGTCCTCCCACTTCGAAAAGCGCATCGGTGATCTGCCCGATGGAACAGTATTTCGCCGCCTCCATCAGGCTTTCAAAGATATTATTATTTTTTGTTGCCGCCCTCTTAAGATTTTCAATCATGACGGCCGACTTCTCCTTATTTGTGATATGAAGTTGTTCCAGCATACCGATCTGGTATTGTTTTTCCTGCTCTTCGGCGCGGATTACCTCGCCGGGGGTAACCGTCGGGGAGCCTTTGCTCGACAGGAAGGTGTTGACTCCCATGATGGGCAGCTGCCCGGTATGTTTAAGGGTCTCGTAATAGAGACTCTCCTCCTGGATCCTGCTGCGCTGGTACATTGTTTCCATGGCTCCCAGCACGCCGCCGCGCTCGGAGATCCGCTCGAATTCAAGCATCACGGCCTCCTCGACGAGGTCGGTGAGCTCTTCGATGATAAAAGCTCCCTGGAGGGGATTCTGGTTTTTTGCCAGTCCCAGCTCATGGTTGATGATCATCTGGATGGCCATGGCCCTGCGTACCGACTCTTCGGTGGGCGTGGTGATGGCTTCATCATAGGCATTGGTATGCAGCGAGTTGCAGTTGTCGTAAATGGCATACAGGGCCTGGAGTGTGGTCCGGATATCGTTGAAATCGATCTCCTGTGCATGCAGTGAGCGCCCGGAGGTCTGGATATGGTATTTCAGCATCTGGGAGCGGGCGTCGCCCTTGTATTTGAACTTCATCGCCTTTGCCCAGATGATCCTGGCCACGCGGCCGATCACCGAGTATTCGGGGTCGATCCCGTTGGAGAAGAAAAAGGAGAGGTTCGGGGCAAATTTGTTGACATCCATTCCCCGTGAAACGTAATATTCCACGTAGGTAAACCCGTTGGCCAGGGTAAAGGCAAGCTGCGAAATGGGGTTGGCGCCCGCTTCGGCAATGTGGTACCCCGAGATGGAGACCGAATAAAAATTCCGGATGCCGTTGTCGATAAAATATTGCTGGATGTCGCCCATCATCTTCAGTGCGAAGTCGATCGAAAAAATGCAGGTATTCTGGGCCTGGTCCTCCTTGAGGATATCGGCCTGCACCGTCCCCCTGACCTGGCTCACTGCATCCTTTTTGATCTTTTCATAAACCGGCGCGGGCAATACCTGGTCGCCTGTAACCCCCAGGAGCATGAGGCCAAGGCCATCGTTGCCCTTTGGCAGGTCGCCCTGATACCGGGGCCGTTCTGTGCCCGCATGCTTATAGATGGCTGCGATCTTTTTCTCAACCTCCTCTTCCAGCCCGTGAAGACGGATATACTTCTCACATTGCTGGTCAATGGCGGCATTCATGAAATAGCCCACCATGGTTGGGGCAGGCCCGTTGATGGTCATCGACACGGAGGTGTTCGGATTGACAAGGTCGAAACCGGAATAGAGTTTCTTCGCATCGTCGAGACAGGCGATGGAGACCCCGGCATTACCGATTTTCCCGTAAATATCGGGACGGATATCGGGATCAAAGCCATAGAGGGTTACCGAATCATAGGCCGTGGAAAGCCTTACGAACGGCATCCCGAAGGAGACATAATGAAACCGTTTGTTGGTGCGTTCGGGGCCACCCTCGCCGGCAAACATCCTCGTCGGGTCTTCGCTTTCGCGTTTGAATGGGAACACACCGGCGGCATAGGGAAATTCACCGGGAACATTTTCCCGCAGGTTCCATTTCAGCAGGTCGCCCCAGGCCTCGTAGCGGGGCAGCGAGATCTTGGGTATCTGCAGATGCGACAGGGACTCATAATGGGTCTCAATCCTGATCTCCTTATCCCTGACCCTGAAGATATAAAAATCATCCTTGTACGATTTTACCTTTGATTCCCAGTTTTTGAGGATCTCGTGGTTTGCAGGGTCAAGGGCTTTCAGGGTCTGCTCATACAGCAGGTCCAGTTCGAGCATCATGCCGGTCTTGTTGCAGCGCGGTTCCTTACCGGCTGCATCTGACTTTTCAGCCTGGGGCGATCGCGCGAGGGTTTCGATGGTCTGTGCGATGGCATAAAGCCGTTGGGCGATCGTGGCCTGCTCCGTGGTCCACAGGTTGTAGCCCCGGTTTGCCTCAGCAATTTCGGCAAGGTAACGGGTACGCGACGGGGGAATAATGAAGATCTTCTCCCCCGGTTCATCCGCGATATCCGTGCCGGAAGGCAATAAAAATTGTTTTTTTGACTGGATTTTTTCCACCAGGGCCCTGAAAAGTTCGTTCACCCCGGGATCGTTAAACTGGGAGGCAACGGTACCATATACCGGCATCGCCTCCATCGGCTTGTCAAAGAACTTATGGTTGCGCTGGTATTGTTTTTTCACATCGCGCAGGGCATCGAGGGCTCCGCGTTTATCAAATTTGTTGATGGCCACCAGGTCGGCAAAATCGAGCATGTCGATCTTCTCCAGCTGGCTTGCAGCACCATATTCGGGGGTCATCACATAGAGGGTGACGTCGCTGTGGTCGACGATCTCGGTGTCGGACTGGCCGATCCCGGAGGTTTCAACGATCACCAGGTCGAACCCGGCAACTTTCGTGACATTGATGGCATCCCTGACATATTTCGACAGGGCAAGGTTCGACTGTCGTGTAGCAAGCGAACGCATGTAGACTCTTGGGTTGAAGATGGCATTCATGCGGATGCGGTCGCCCAGCAGCGCTCCGCCGGTTTTCCGTTTGGTTGGGTCGATGGAGATGATGGCAAGGGTTTTTTCCTTGAGCCCGGCCAGGAACCTGCGCACGATCTCATCGACCAGCGAAGACTTTCCTGCCCCGCCCGTACCGGTAATGCCCAGTACCGGGATCGGTTTCCCTGCTGCTTCCGAGGCAATCTGCTCAAAAAACAACCTCCCCTGTTCAGGGTAGTTTTCCGCGGCGGAGATCACCCCGGCAATCTCCCTGAAATCCTTGTTCCTGATCTTTTCAAGGTCGTATTCTTCGCGGTTCCCGACAGGGAAATCGCACGTTGAAAGCAGGTCGTTGATCATCCCCTGCAGGGTCATCTTCCGCCCGTCGTCGGGCGAATAGATGCGCGCAATGCCATACGCGTGCAGTTCGCTGATCTCATCCGGAAGGATGACCCCGCCTCCTCCGCCGAAAATTTTGATATGGCCGCAGTTGCGTTCCCTGAAGAGGTCGAACATGTATTTAAAATACTCCATATGGCCACCCTGGTAGGAGGTGATGGCCACCGCCTGGACATCTTCCTGGATGGCACAATCGACCACCTCCTGTACCGACCGGTTATGGCCCAGATGGATCACCTCGGCCCCGCTTGACTGCAGGATCCTGCGCATGATATTGATCGCGGCATCATGACCATCGAAAAGCGATGCCGCCGTAACGATGCGGATATGGTGCTGCGGTTTATAAACTTCAGGGTTATTCATAAAACACAATAGAATATGAAATTAATTCCACCTATCAGGTAACTCATTATCCTCACTATCAGGCCATCAGACCTTTTGTGCCCTGTTGTGCCTATTGTGGTGAAGATGCATAGCGAATAACCGGCTCAATCACCATCATTCGGCTGAAATCGCCCTCGATATGATCATCAGCTGGATTTCGCTGGTACCCTCGTAGATCTGGGTAAGTTTGGCTTCGCGCATGAGGCGCTCAACATGGTATTCCTTGACATACCCATATCCCCCGTGGATCTGTACGGCTTCGGTGGTGACATACATGGCGGTTTCGGCAGCATAGTATTTGGCCATGGCGCTGGCGGTGCCGTAAGGCTGTCCCTGGTCCTTCAGCCAGGCCGATTTCAGGCAGAAATAGCGTGCTGCTTCGATGCGGGTGTGCATTTCGGCCAGTTTAAAGGCAACGCTCTGGTGGTTGATGAGTTCGGTACCAAAGGCCTTGCGTTCCTTTGAATAGCGAAGGGCGCGTTCATAGGCTCCCTGTGCAATGCCAAGCGCCTGCGAGGCGATGCCGATGCGGCCGCCTTCGAGGGTTTTCATGGCAAATTTGAATCCGAAACCATCCTCCCCGATCCTGTTTTCCTTGGGGACGATCACATCGGTGAACATGACCGAATGGGTATCGCTGCTGCGCATTCCCATTTTGTCTTCATGGGGCCCCAGGGTGATCCCGGGAGAGTGGCGATCGACCAGGAACACGTTGATACCCTTATGTTTTTTCTCAGGATTTGTCTGGGCGATGAGCACGTAGGTTGATGCTGAATTTCCGCTGGTGATCCAGTTTTTAACGCCATTCACAAGATAGTGATCCCCCATGTCGATGGCGGTGGTACGCTGCGAAGTGGCATCCGAGCCGGCTTCAGGCTCTGAAAGAAGGAAAGCGCCGATCTTCTCCCCCCTGGCCAGCGGCTTCAGCCATTTCTGTTTTTGCTCTTCGTTGCCATACGCTTCGATCCCATAGCAAACCAGTGAATTGTTCACCGACATGATCACGGAAACGGAACTGTCGATCTTCGAGATCTCCTCCATGGCCAGCACGTAGGAAACCGTATCCATGCCTCCTCCGTCATATTTCGTGTCGACAAGCATTCCAAGGAAACCAAGTTCAGCAAGGGCCTTGACATGATGCGTTGGGAATTCGGCTTTTGCGTCGCGTTCAAGGACGTCTTTGATCAGTTCGCGCTGGGCGTAATCCCGTGCCGACTGCTGGATCATGATCTGTTCTTCAGAAAATTCGAAATTCATGGTAGAAGGTTATAAGATACACATTATAAATAACTTGGACTATTCTGCATACAAAATTACAATTTATTTGTAAGGATACCAAGCCAGAGCGGGGCGGATTGAAAAAAACATTTTCCGCAGGGATCGCCGGTAAACGTTGAATTGTCTCTGTAGAAAACACAACTTGAACAGTTTAACATTCAACAATTTTAACGAACCAGGCCCGGCGAAAACCAGAAAGGTTTTCGCCGGGCCTGATATATGGCAGAACCATGAGCAGGCAGATGCCACCTGTGCACCAGCCCCTGATGGGACCCGTTTTACCTGACGATCATCATTTTCCCTGTCTGGATCATCACGTCATCGCTGGTGGTCAGTTTAACCGTGTAAAGGTAGATCCCGGGAGCCATATCGTGCGCATCAAAGACAAGGGTATGTACTCCCTCGTAATCATCGGGATCGGCGATTACAGCGACCGGCAGCCCCAGCATGGAGTGAACCGACACCGTTACCGACCCTGTCACGGGAACCGTGAAACGGATCGTGGTCTGTTGCGTAAACGGGTTGGGGATATTGACCAGGTCGAGCGCCCGGGTGGTGGTGAAATCGGTTACCGCAATCTCATTGTCCTTCAGACCGGTATTGGAGGCGTCCATATCGCCATAGCACAGCGCCCTGAAATCCTGTACGACTGCAGTGCCCGAAACCGTAAGGATGATGTCGGAGTACTCCGCCGAATTGGCATAGGGTATGGGATATGTGTTGAGGCTGATATCGGCTGCCCTGGTAAAAACCCAGTTCCCGGTGGAGAAGGTGATGGTTGGCGTTATCCTTCGTGCATTGACCGTATCCCGGTCGACCGAATTCACCGTAGCCGCGGAACTGTTGCCCACCACATCGGCCGCCAGGCGTTTGATCCCTGTAAGCGGGGTCCCTCCCGGGGTTTTGTAATGGTTCTGGATCAGGGTGATATCGGTGGCCGTTACCTTGCCCCAGGGTTTGGACGAAGAGAGGTAAACCGTGTAGGTGCCTGGCAAAACACCCGGGAAGTTGTAATTGCCATTCCCGGCTGATGCCGTCGTGGTCGAATAGACTGTCGTAAGGCCCTGTTTCAGCGCGATGGTCACATCGTGCATCTGGTTGTTGGTGGCATTGAAGGCATAGGCCACATTACCCGAAACGGCAACCCCGCTTGAGGTGACTGTAACCGTCGTGTTGTCGGGCGGGCTGGCGCATCCGAACACATCGGTGACCACCAGGTTGTAGGTGCCCGCTGCATTCACCGTAGCATTGGCTGCGGTACTGATGACCGATCCCCCCTGGTTTGTCCAGGAATAGGTATAGGGGGCAACGGTAGGGGTTAAAACACTGCCGGTGAGCACACCCGAACTGCCCGTCCCGATGGTGATTCCCTGGCCGGCTTCAGCCACCGGTTTTGGATTGACATAGACGGTTAGGGTAGAAAAATACAGGTTGTTGGCCTTAACGGTATAGGTGGTGGTCGCAGCCGGGGAAACGGTGACGCTTGCTCCTGAATGATTTCCCAGGGTCCAGACATAGACCGGTGATACAATCCCGGTTGAGGTGGCTGTCAGCGTGGTGGAGGATCCCGTGCAGATAAACTGGTTGGGTCCGGCGTTTACGCTGGCAACAATGACCATGTGGGAGACCGTAGCGCTGCAGTTGCCGGTTGTCCCGGTAACAATATAACTCGTGGCAACGGTCGGCGTTACGGTCACCGGGTTGGCGGTGGAGCCAGTATTCCAGAGGTAGGTCGTAGCCCCGCTGGCCGTCAGGTTTTCCGAACTGCCCAGGGCGATCGTACTTGAACTGCCTGTGGAACCGGCTGCTGACCCTGCGATCTGGATATCCGGCAAGGTGGTGACCGTAACGGTCACCGAGGCAGCGATACCGGAACATCCGTAATTGTCCGTCCCGGTTACGGTATAGGTTGTATTGGCAACCGGACTGACAACCTTGCTGGGACCACTTCCCAGCCCCTGGTCCCAGGTATAATCAGATCCACCAGTTGCCATAACAGTGGTTGAAGCTCCTTTGCACAACGGATTTACCAGCGACGCGGCTGTGATCGAATTGGCATGGATCGTGATGGTAACCACCGGAGTGAACACCTGTCCACATCCCGCAGAGGAGGTTTGTTTCTGCCGGTAGTAGGTGGTTTGCGTTAGGCTGCCAGGCTGGTAACCGGTTCCCGTTGAACCGGAAATATCCTGGAAGGTAGTATTGTCAGTACTGCTTTGCCACTGACAGGTATAGGGTGACGTACCTCCCGAGGGAAGCGCGGCGGTTATCTGAGCCGGTGTGGCATGATAGCAGATCGTCTGGTCACTGCTTGCCGATCCGGCAACAAAATGGGGCGTTACCGATACCTGCCAGGTACCGGCAGCGGAAGTCCAGGCTGCGCCCGGGGTTCCGTCTTTTGCCTGGCGGCGGTACCAGGTGGTCGCGGTCAACCCTGAAGGTGGATCATAGGTTAGGGCGTTGTTTGCAATATCCACAGGGGATGTAAAACCGGCATTGCCGCTGCTTTGCCACTGGTATGAAAACGTCCCTGAACCGCCTGAAGCGGGGGTCACACTGCCGATCAGGCTGGGATTACCATTGAAACACAGGCTCTCCCCGGTGGTCATAATAGCCCCTGACAGAAAAATGGATGAAACAGTTACCTGCCAGATTCCGGCCGAAATATTCCAGCTGGTGTTGCAGGTACCATCTTTGGCAAGTCGGCGGTACCAGGTGGTAGTGGTCAGCCCGGCCGGGGGATCATAGGTTGCCGCATCATTTGCAATATCGGTTGGAGAGGTGAACAGGTTATCGGTGCTGCTTTGCCATTTGTAAGAAAAGGTACCATCACCCCCGGTGGCGTCGGCACTGCTGCCGATCAGGGCCGGGTTGCCGTTGTGGCAAATGGTCTCGCTGGAACTGAGAATAGTCCCTGCCGTGAAATTGTTAAGGACGGTAATGGTTGTAGCAGCGGTATTCACCGTCCCGCACGAACCGCTTGTGACAGCGCAGTAATAGCCTGTGGTTGCTGCCAGGCTCCCGGGTGCGTAGGTGACGTTTGTCGCCCCGATGATCATCCCTGAAGTGGTGTACCACTGGTAGGTGTAGGAACCCGTGCCGCCGCTGCCTGATGCAGTAAAGGTACCGGGTGCTGTATTATAGCAGATTGGCGAGGTGCCACCGCTGATCCCGGCAGTCAGGTATAAGGGGCTGAAATCGAAACTCTGTTGTTCTTCTAAGCGTTCTTGTTTTTCTTGGTAAATGACGTACTTCTTGATCTTGTCTTCGTCGAGACCAATTGTGTCAACACAATATCCTCTTGCCCAAAAATGATTGCCCCAATATGGCTTCTTTTTTAATTGAGGATAGCTTTTGAATATTTTGATCGCGGTCTTCCCTTTCAAAATACCCATTAGTTGTGACACCGATATCTTTGGCGGAATACTTACGTTCAAGTGAATGTGGTCAATCTGAACATTCATTTCTATCAATTCACATGATTTCCATTCCAAAAGCATTTGAATATCTTTCGTCAACAATTCTTTTACTAGACCATCGAGAACACGAAACCTGTACTTCGGAACCCAAACAATATGATAGGTACATCGATATATGACATGACTTATCTTTTCATACTCGCTCATGCCACGAAATTAGTAATTTTCCGGCATAGCCATTTATACATAACCACCACCAAAGGTGGTGGATTTTAAGTTATATTAATTAATAGCCATACTCGATCCCCTCATTGGTCGCGGCAACATCGATCCCGTTGAAGGTAACATAATCGGAACCCTTTATCATGATCACGGCATCGCCATGGTCCCCAAGGATTGAAGTTGCAAGGTTCCCGGCATCGCTTCGTGTAATAACAGGGTTTGCCCCGCTGCCGCTTTTCTGGAACACAACGGGGTTGGCAGAAGTGCCGGTAGCGGTTAAAAGGATGGAGGATGTAATTGATTCAGCGTAACCGGCAGCCACGTTAAAGGTGACCCCGCCAGCGCCGACCCCGGCAGTATTCAGGTCGGAAACGGCATCCGAGATGGTTGAATAATCTCCCGGGATCGTTTTGATTCCCGATAATTGCCCGTACGAAAAGTGGATCATGGGCAGGGCGAGGTTCAGTAAAATGACTTTTTTCATAGCGTTGAGCGTTGGTTTCGGAATATGGGCCCGGGTGTTAAGTTTTCCTGTTTCCGGATAGTGAATATGTAAAGTAATCCACGATTCCGCAATTAGGGTATGGTACAGGATACGACAGGCGATTTCTTCAAATATAACCTTTACCCCTCCTTGTTACAAGGAAAATGTTCTCCGGATTATTTAATTATTGAAATTCGGAATTTTTTAAAAAAATGATAAACAGCCTGTTGAAAGGTCATGCATGATGGAATTTAAACCCCACTAAAATTTTCAGTGCTATTTCATCAGGCTCAGCCGCCGATACTGTGAATAAAATAACAAGCCCTGTTGTAAAAATTTCATTCAGAAACAATGTTGGAAAAACCAGGTTCCGGTATCTCAGCGGCGGGCTTCAGACAAATTTTCCTGGTTTGTTTTCGCAAATCTGGCAGGACTCATTCCGGTGAACTTGTGGAAGGCATGGTAAAAGGTGGAGAGGGAGTTAAACCCCGACCGTTCGGCAAGATGTTCAATGCTCAGGGTTGCACTTTCACCGGTTTTCAGCAGCCGGCAGGTCTCTTTTACCCGGTACTCATTGACATAATCATTGAATTTCAGCCCGTGCTGCTGGTTTAACACCAGTGAAACATAGGTTTGGTTTGAGTTGAGCAACCCTGCCAGTTGATTCAGGCTGAGATCCTTGTTGAGATAGGGTTTCTTCGATAACATCAGCTCTTCAAGCCGGAAAGAGAGCCGGATAAGTTTTTCCTGGTTGAGCACCTGGCTCTGATCGGCCGCAGTGACGGCCGGATGAAGCATCGTACCGGCATCGGCCAGGGCCATGCCTGTCGTTTTGGACCACTTTTTTTAAACGAATAGATGTGCAGAGAAAATATGATCAGGCCAATGAACACAAGAAAAACCAGGATAATGCCATTCTGGCGTTTGATTACTTTGTCGTTTTTATCCTGAATACGGTTCAGGAACTGCATGGCCTGTGCAACGGCAACCGACGACAAGAGCAATTCATGTTCAGCAAGTCCGCCGGTGGTCTTCATCCTGGCAATGGTGTCAGCCAATAGTTCCGAGATAACTGCATATTTTTTCTGCAACACTGGCTGGCCCATTTCTGCAAAACAGCGGCTGATTGAATCGGCATAACTTTTTTCAAGCCACGGGTCAAGCAGTCTTCCAGCCCAGAACATGGCCGAATCGGCACAGATCGCCGGGTTGCCCTCCCGTTCCCCGCGCAGGGAGAGGAACCGCTGCAAAAACAGCTCCGCCTTTACAGGGATCGATCCGGCAACCTCTGCATTGTAAATGGCCAGCCGGAAGAGTGCCAGGCTGCTGTCGGGCTGGTTTCTGTATGTCTGGCAAACCGACAGAACCCCATTTTCCCTTGCCTCCGTTTCATGCAGGATGATAAAATTTCTCACGGTCTGAAACTGTGGTTCCCCCGGAACCGGTTTGTCGTACAGGCCAATAACCGAAAGGGACCTGTTTGCCCTGAAAGCAGCAGAATCGTACCACCCCAGCTGAAGGAAAAGGGCAGCCCTTTCGGCATCGTTTTTCGCCATCATGAGGTTTTGCCTGTCATAGATCAGGCGATCGGCACGGTTTAAACAAACCCACGCGGAGTCATATTGTTTCTGGTTCTGAAAACAGAGGGCTATGTTTTGCCAGGCAAGGGCCTGTGCATGAAAGTTACTGTCCTGCAGCGCCGTTTGATAGGAGATATAATAAAAATCCTTGCCTGGAGATACTTTCGTGAGTGGTAGAACAGGTTGCCGATATCCACGAAAAAATAGGGGTTGGTCCTGTACCGGCCGGGTGAAGCAGAAAAAATTCCAACCGCCTCTACCAGATTTTTTATGGCCTTCAGGTAATCGGGTTTCCGGTATTGATAAAATTCGGCCAGCCGAAGGCAGGCATGGATTTTATGCTGGGGTTGGTGCAACGAATCAAGCTCCCTGATGGTCTGGTTCTGGATTATCTCTGCCGAGTCGGGACAGGCAAGGTAGTAATGCCACACCAGCGATTCAAGTGAATCTGTCATCCGGGAAACATCCGCCTGGGCTGCGTGCGATGCAATGCCCGCGGATTCACGGTTTTGGCAGGAAGCTCCGCATAAAAATGCAAAAACGAGGATCCCGTGAAAAAAATGCAATCGGGTCAGCTTCATTTTACCGGGGGGAGTATTACAAGGTTGGCGATCTTTGCCAGGTTCTCTTATACTGGAAAGATATTCTTTTCTGACAGGATACAAAAAACCCTACCAATCCCGCCTTGCAGTACCCTGCATGGGTAACATTACAACCCCGGTCACAGGGAATTCGGTGTTTGGGAAAACCTCAATAACCAGTCACCGGTGACCCTGCTTCCCAGGGAAACACAACGGCGACCAGGTGCAATGGTCAGGAGAAAGGCTCTTCCGGGACGATAATCCAGGCAATGATATAGCCCAGCAGGCCGATAAATCCTGCAAAGAACAGGGCCACAGTCGCAACCCTGATAATGACGGGATCAAGGTTGAAATAATATCCTAATCCGCCGCAAACACCTCCAATGACGCGATCTTTTCTTGAACGGTATAATCGTTTTGGTTCCATGACAATAGGTTTTTCTGATTAGATGACCGGTTTTGCTCAACGTTACAAATTTATTGAATTACCGGAATTATTCACCCAAATACTTATTGATGAAGCATTGATTCTCAGGGTCCGCTCCCCAACCCCTCCCTGCATGGATCCCAGGGGATTACCTGTAATGACCAAGGGTGTTCCGAATGAAACTATTCAAATCACAGATCGCAGGAATAACGTACAAAATACGAAGAAAAATCGAAGAACCATCGAAGAACCATCGAAGAACCATCGAAGAACCATCGAAGAACCATCGAAGAACCATCGAAGAACCATCGAAAAATCATCGAAGTTCCATGGAATTTTTCCGATGAAAAACCGATGGAGAACCAAATGGGAATTGAGTAAAACCGGAAAAGCTGATTACATTTGCCGAAAATATCAACCATGGAATGGATCGAAAAGCTTGATGGCAATGTGATCGTAAGCGATGAAAACGGCAGGATCATCTATATGAACGAAAGGGCCCTTGCCCAGTATGAAAAGGAGGGTGGCAGGGATCTGATCGGCAGGGATTTGCTGGAGTGTCATTCCGAATCATCCCGGAAGAAGATCCTGGAGATCATGACCAGCGGGGAAAAGAATGTTTATACCATTGAGAAAAAGGGGCGGAAGAAGATCATCTGCCAGTCGCCCTGGTTCGTGGATGGAAAATTCAGGGGGATCATCGAACTTTCGCTCGTGATCCCCGCTGAAATGCCTCATTATATCAGGGATTAACCCTATTTTGCTGCCTTCTTCTCGTCGGCGATCTTTTTCAGGACCTCCTCCTGGAGGAGTTTTGGCAGCGGGGTGTATTTGAAGAACTCCATTGAATAGTTGGCGCGCCCGCTCGAGATGTTACGAAGCTGGGTTGCATAGCCGAACATTTCCATCAGGGGTACAAAGGCGTTGACCTTCTGGCTTCCCTTACGGTAGCGGCGCATGGCCTCGATCTTCCCGCGGCGGCGGTTCAGGTTTCCAACCACATCGCCGATATATTCGTCGGGAGTGTTGACTTCAACCTTCATCATAGGTTCGAGCAGAACGGGATCAGCTTTCATAAAGCCCTGTTTGAAACCGATGGAGGCACAGGTCTGGAAGGCCATGTCGGAGCTGTCGACAGGATGGAAACTGCCGTCGAGCAGCACCACCTTGACATCCACAACGGGGTAACCGGCCAGTACGCCGCGTTCGAGGGTTTTGAGAATACCCTTGTTGACCGACGGGATATACTCGGCGGGGATATTGCCGCCCTTGATCTTTTCGATGAATTCGTAGCCCTTGCCTTCGTTGGGTTCCATGCGCATCAGCACATGAGCGAACTGGCCTTTTCCGCCGGTCTGCTTTGAATGTTTATAGTTCGATTCCACCTCGGTGGTGATGGTTTCGCGGAACGCCACGGCAGGTTCGCCTACGATCGCGTCAACCTTGAACTCTGTTTTCAGGCGGTCGACGATGATTTCCAGGTGAAGCTCTCCCATGCCGGCAATGACGGTCTCCTCGGTTTCGTCGTCAAAACGAACATTGAAGGAGGGATCTTCCATGGCCAGTTTGTGCAGCGCTTCGCCCAGTTTCGACTGGTCGGCGCGTTTCACGGGGTTGATCTTCAACTCGATGACACTGGGCGGAACGTGGATGGTTTCGAGCAGGAAGCGGTGTTCGTCGCTGCAGAGGGTATCGCCGGTTTTGGTCACCTTCATGCCGATAAGGGCCACGATATCACCGGGTCCGGCTTCGGCGATCTCTTCACGGTCCTTGGCATGGATCCTGAAGATACGGCCAACGCGCTCATGTTTGCCTTTGGTGGAGTTAAACACCTGCATGCCGCTTTTCAGGGTACCTGAAAAAATCCGGGTAAAGGTCTGCTGGCCCACAAAGGGGTCGTGGATCAGTTTGAAGGCAAGCGCCGAAAAATTTTCTTTCGGGGATGGGTGACAGGTATGGAGCTTTTCAGGGTCGTCAAGGTCGGTTCCGGTAACGGCGCCAACATCGACCGGCGAGGGCAGATAATCCACCACGGCGTCGAGCAACATCTGGACTCCTTTGTTTTTATAGGCTGCTCCGCAGAAAACCGGCGTAATCAGCAGCTTGAGGGTGGAGTCGCGCAGGCTCTTTTTCATCAGTTCTGTCGATACCTCTTTATCCTCCATGAACAGATCCATGATCTCATCATTGAACTCGGCCAATTTTTCAACGGCCCAGGCACGGGCCTCCTCTGTTTTCTGTTTGTATTCCTCGGGAATGGCCGTTTCAATTTGCACCATGTCCTGGAACATCCATGCTTTACGCTCGATGATGTCGATAATGCCGGTAAAATTTTCTTCCGCGCCCATGGGGATATGGAAGGGTACCGCATTGGCATCGAGGTATTTGTTCATCTGGGCGACCACGGCTCCGAAGTCGGCACCGGTGCGGTCCATCTTGTTGATAAAGGCAAAACGGGGCACCCTGTAGCGGTCGGCCTGGTTCCACACAGTTTCGCTCTGTGGTTCAACGCCGCCAACGGCGCAGAAAACGGCGACCATGCCGTCGATCACGCGCAGCGACCGTTCAACCTCGATGGTGAAGTCAACGTGTCCCGGGGTGTCGATCAGGTTGATCTGGTGACCCTTCCAGGCACAGGTAATGGCAGCCGAGGCAATGGTGATGCCACGCTCCTGTTCCTGCTTCATAAAATCCATGGTTGCTGCACCATCGTGCACTTCGCCCATCTTGCGGTTCGTACCGGAAAAGAAGAGAATCCGTTCCGTAACGGTTGTTTTACCTGCATCGATATGGGCGGCTATTCCAATATTTCTGAGTTTGTTTAATGGCATGTAATAAGGTTTTTTTGGGGGTGCAAAGTTACATTAATTTTCTGATATACAGCAGAAAGACTTAAATTAATTAATTATTAATTAATGCAATAGCCCAAAATCAGGGTGGTAAAATCATGAAAAACAGTCCGCAGAGGCTGATTTTTTTGTTACTTTGTTTCTTCATTTATAAAAGATGAACTTTCGTTTTAAAACCCGCGAAGTCCTTGTTTTCATCCTGATCTCCCTGGGGATCTACCTGGTTTTTATCTTCGGATTTGCCTGGATTTACTACGATTCGGCGAGTATCGAAATGACCCCGTATGCAAAACCTTTCACCGAAAGGATCAATTTTGAAAAGGCTGTTTATTTCAGCATTGTAACCTTCCACACCATTGGTTATGGCGACATTCACCCGGTAACCCAGTACGGACGGCAGGTCGTTATGCTCCAGTCGACCATTTCCCTGTTCTTCACCTCCATATTTTCAGGTTTTCTGGTCTATTTTGTCATTAAGCGGCCCCAGGATGTCTTTACCACGAAAAAAGTGTATATCAGGCTGCGCAAAGGCAGCTATTTCCTCTCCCTGCGGGTGGGAAACAAAGGCCGCGACATCATCGATCTGCAAAGTAAGTTTGAAGCATGGACCATTGAAAACAACACCCGGGTGCGGGCCTTCCGCTGCGAGGAGGAGCTTCCCGACCTGGAGAAGATCCTTTATTACGATCTGAAGCTCGACGATCCTGCCAACCATGCCCTGCGGGAGGCCATTGTCGATGCCCTGCGCAACAAGACCCTGCTGCATATGAAATTTTCCTTTATCGGCAACGACATCAAAACCGGTGAGCAGGTGGCCTATGCCAAATATTACGATTCACGCCACCTCAGTTTCGGCAAAATGTTCCTGAACGTCTATTCCTGGGATCCCAACGGAAGACGCAAAAATTTCAAATGGGGCAACTTCGAAAAAATCGAAGCCATGGAGCCCCCGTCTGCCGAAGCCTTCCTTTCCCGGCCAGGAAAAACCCCTGCCTGAAACTACCCTGCAACTGCCTTCCCAATTCTGCATTCCTGCATTGCGTGCATTGCTTGCATTGCTTGCATTGCTTGCATTGCCTGCAATCCTCCATTCCGGCATTAATACTTTCTTAATGTTTCCCTCCGCAATCTTAATAAGGTATTAACACTTCTTTCCGTTATTTTGCCTGTTGAACGGAACGATTTGACGGCAGTATGAACAGACAACCCGCACCCCCTGTATTTCACCGGTTACGTAACTTCTTCATCGGCAAGGCAAGAGACCTGAAAGATGACCAGATCTTCCACCGGCTTACCCTGATTGCATTTTTTGCCTGGATCGGACTGGGGTCCGACGGGCTCTCCAGCTCATGTTACGGTCCCGACGAAGCCTATCGCACCCTGGGTCATTACCACAGCCTTGCCATCTTTGTCGCCATCGGGATTGTTCTCACCATCCTGATCATCAGCACCAGCTATTCGCAGATCATCCGGCTTTTTCCCTCCGGGGGAGGCGGTTACCGCGTGGCAACCAAGCTGTTGTCGCCTAAACTCGGGATGATTTCGGGTTGTTCGCTGCTGGTCGACTATGTGCTCACCATCGCCGTATCGGTCGCCAGCGGTACCGATGCCGTCTTCAGCCTGCTGCCGCACGAATACCAGTCGATGAAGGTAGTGGTCGCCTCTGTCGGGATTGTCATCCTGATCCTGATCAACCTCCGCGGGATCAAGGAATCGGTATATTTCCTGATGCCTGTTTTCATCCTCTTCGTCATCACGCATGCCGCAGCCATCCTGTATGTGATCTTCGGCCATGCAAACCAGGTGCCGATGGTATATCACGATGCGGTTCAGGATTACCACCTTGCCAAGGAGACACTTGGGACGATGGGAGTGCTGGCGCTTATTCTGAAGGCCTACAGTATGGGAGCAGGAACCTATACCGGGCTGGAGGCAGTCAGCAACTCCATTCCCATCCTGAAGGAGCCCCGGATAAAAACCGGGCTGATGACCATGCGTTATATGGGAATTTCCCTGGCCATCACGGTCTTCGGGTTGCTGCTAGCCTATTCGGTCTTCAAGTTAAACCCCGCCCCGGGAAAAACCATGAATGCTGTCTTCCTGGAAGCCCTCACCGCCAGCTGGGGCAGGAATACCGGCATAGCATTTGTCTTTATCACCCTTATTTCAGAATCCTTCCTGTTATTTATTGCCGCCCAGACCGGGTTCCTCGACGGCCCCCGGGTGATCGGTTCCATGGCGCAGGACTCCTGGTTCCCGCGTAAATTCACGGTATTGAGCGACCGCCTCGTCACCCAGAACGGCATCCTGTTCATGGGCATCCTGGCCCTGCTCGTGCTGTGGCTCACCGGCGGCTCCATCGTGATCCTTGTCGTGCTTTACAGTATCAACGTATTCATCACCTTCGCCCTCTCCCAGTCGGGGATGGTACGCCACTGGTGGCAGGTTCGCAAAGAGGACAAACACTGGTGGCACCGCTTCCTGGTCAACGGAGTCGGCCTGATCATCACGGTTTTCATCCTTGCCTCGGTGGTAACCACGAAATTCATGGAGGGCGGCTGGGTAACCCTGGTCATCACCTCGAGCCTGATCCTGGCGGTATCGATGATAAAACGCCACTACAACTATGCCGACAAACTCGTCAAGCGGCTGAATATAAAAATGTTACACCAGGTACAGGAGGTTTATGAAAAGTATCCTGACTATACCGTGCTCGCGGATGTATGTTCCGTGGAGGACAAAACGGCGGTGATCTGTGTAAGCGGGTACAACGGCCTAGGGATCTGTACCTTTATGAAGGTACACCACGATTTCAGGGAATATAAAAACATCGTGTTCCTGGGGGTTGGTATCGTGGATGCCGGCAACTTCAGGGGGAATGCCGAGCTCCACGACCTGGAAGAACGATTGAAGGGAGAACTTGAAGCCTATTGTAAACTTGCGCGTCATTACGGCCACCATGCGGAGATAAAGTATTCGTTAGGCACCGATGTGGCGGATGAGATAAAAGAAGAGGCAAAAACGATCCAGAAGCGCTTTCCGCAAAGTGTATTCTTTGTCGGCCAGTTCCTGCTCCCAAAAGCTACTGCATTCCAGCGGCTGCTGCATAACCAGACGCAGTTTGCCATCCAGAACCGGCTTTCACACAAGGGAATCATCATGGTGATGGTCCCCATCAGAAGCCACCTGCACGTTGAGATGACTCCATGATCCTCCCCTGATCCTTCCCGTGTAAAGGGAAGGCAATGGGTTGTAACTGATAAGTGAAAATGAAAGAAATAAAACCATCCGGTAAGTTTATTTTAAAGATTTTCCTGCGTACATTTCTGCGATTCAACCCCTTTGCAAATCCAGTCATCCCTGCTCTTCTCACCATTTACCTGGTGGCGGTAGTATTCACGGCGCTCTACCTCCGTGACCTGATTTTATGTACCTTTATCGTCGAATACCGGGAAATTGCTGTTTCAGCATGGGGGTTCCTGCTGCTGATCAATTTCCTGGAGGCCTTGACAGAGGCCTTTAATGACCACGATCATGACGGTACTGAACCAGGAGAAACATCGGACCAATGAGATAACATCCCCTAAACCGGTCCATGTCAGGCCCAGTTTTACAGAACTTTCGAAAAGCCTCACGCTGCGTTCCAGTCCAAAAGATTATTTTATCGCCCTCATTGTGGTGGTTTTTGTCGTTGCAGCCTGTTTCCCGGCGGCGCCGCTAATCGGGTACCAGGCTGTGGGGCTGATCTTCCTGATGGTGATCTCCCTGCTCTCGCTGATCCTGGGCCGCGGGGCGGTCTTTTTCGCGGCGATGCTCTCCTCGGCCGTGTGGAATTTCTTCTTTATCCCGCCGGTTTTCAACTTCCACATCCACCGGGTACATGATATCATCTCGCTCATTGCCAACCTGATGGTGGGACTTGTAGGCGCCACCCTGATCACCAGGATCAGGAAGAGCCGGCTGGACCTCCTGCGCAGCCGCGAACGCCTGAGGGCGCTGAACACCTTTCTCGAATCGCTCAACAACGCCACCTCCATCAAAGATGTGGTCAGGAGGACCCGCGAGAGTTTTCAGCACCATTTTGGCGCCGATATCGTCATCTTCCTGAAAGAAAAAAACGGCATTACCCTTTCCCGGAGGGCCTTCGGCAACCAGGCGCTTTTCGGGGAGGATACCTTTTCCCGCGCAGCCGGCAGGTTTCCCGGGAACGATACCCTGCCGGAAGGTTATTATCCCTTGAAAGATCCGCGTGGTATATTTGGCGTCATCGGGATCCGCTTCGACCAGGAGAGGTCACCCGACGAAGAGACCATGTCGCTGGTAAGGGGATTTGTCGCGCAGGTAACCTCGGCGCTCGAACGTGAGATCAGCGTTGACCTTGCCAAGGTAAGGGAGATCTCCCAGGAGTCGGAAAAACTGTTCAGCACGATCCTGAACAGTGTCTCGCACGAATTGCGCACACCCATTGCCATCATCTCTGCTGCCGTGTCGAACCTGCAGGATCCGCTGACTTCAGAGATGCCGGAGGCCAGGAAACAGGTTACCGGCGAACTTGAGTCGGCAGCCAAGCGACTCAACTTCCTGGTGGAAAACATCCTGGATATGTCGCGCATCGAATCGGGCCGGATGAAGCTCAACCTCCGGCTGTGCGACCCGGAAGATCTAGTGGGCATGGCCCTGCGGATCCTTGCGCCGGAGCTGGCCGAGCATCCGCCCGAGGTGGATCTCCGCGGAGAACTTCCGCCCGTCAGGGGCGATATCAGCCTGCTGGTCCAGGCACTGGTCAACATCATTCACAATGCGGCAGTTTATACCCCGCCGGGAACCCCTGTCAGTATCAGTATCAGGTCGCTTCCTTTTGCGAAAATCGCCATCACCGTGACCGACCGTGGGCCTGGCGTTCCCGCGCCAACACTGGCAAAGCTTTTTGATAAGTTTTACAGGGTACCGGGTTCCCGCAGCGGGGGTACCGGGCTCGGGCTAACCATCAGCAAAGCCATCACCGAGGCACATCACGGCACCATCAGCGCTGCCAATCCCCCGGAAGGCGGGCTTGCAGTCACCATCGAATTGCCGGCAGAGGAGACAAGCAGCAAGGCTGAAAATGACACTGGTCCGGATAACCAACAGCATTAACCATCTTATATAATGGATACCGCCCGTAACAAACAAAAGGTACTGATCATCGATGATGAACCCCAGATCCGACGGCTCCTGAGGATAACCCTGGAGGCTAACCAGTTCAGGGTGCTGGAAGCAGAGAACAGTCATGAAGGATTGCTTTCGGTTTCCATGAACCAGCCTGATGTGGTGCTGCTCGACCTTGGCCTGCCCGACCTTGACGGTCTGGCAACGCTCAGGAAGCTGCGGGAATGGTCGACCGTACCCGTCGTTGTGCTGACGGTGCAGGATGATGAAGGCGTTAAAATCGAGGCGCTGGATCACGGTGCCGACGACTATGTTACCAAACCGTTCAATACGGGTGAACTGCTCGCCAGGATCCGCGTCGCCCTCCGCCATGCTTCAAAAACAGGCGATTCGCCTGTCATCACAAACGGGGCCATCTGGATCGATCTGAATGCGCGGGTGGTGAAAGTCAAAGGGGAGGAGGTCAAACTCACGGCAACCGAATACAGCCTGCTGTCGCTGTTTATGCGCAACAGCGGCAAGGTGCTCACCCTGGCACATATCTGCCGGGAGATATGGGGAAATCCCTATGCCGACAATGCGCAGGTACTCAGGGTCCATATCACGCAACTCCGGAAGAAGATAGAGCAAAATCCATCCATCCCGGCCCTGTTGATCACGGAACCTGCGGTAGGATACCGGCTCAGGAACGATAATCCGTGACAATGATGTCGTACGACACGCCGGAACGACTGGCGCAACGCAGTGTCTAGAACCGTTTCACGTATCCATGGCAGTAGGGCGTGCTGCCTTTATGGTTATAATAGTCCTGGTGATAATCTTCTGCTTTCCAGAATCTCTTCGCAGGAAGCACTTCGGTTACGACCTTGAATCCCTTTGTTTTCAATTCGGCAATCAGTTTTTCGGTGACCGCTTTCTGCGCCTCATTCCGGTAGAAAACGGCCGAGCGGTACTGGTCTCCCCAGTCGGGCCCCTGGTGGTTCCACTGCGTTGGATCATGGGTTTCAAAAAACATCTTTGCAACCGCTTCATACGAGGTTTTAGCCGGATCAAACACCACTTCGATCGCCTCGTAATGGCCCGTGGTTCCGGAACATACCTGTTTGTAATCGGGATGGTCCGTTTTGCCGCCGGTATAGCCTACCTGCGTTGAGACGACGCCGGCGATCTTCTTCATATAATATTCGACGCCCCAGAAACAGCCTCCGGCAAAAACAGCGGTATCGGTTGCCGCGGTGCTGCCGCCTGGTACAAAATCGAGGGATATGGAGTTTACACAATGACGGGTATCCTTGGGTGTAAGCCCCTCCCCCCTGAAAACATGGCCGAGATGTGCGCCGCAGGCGGCACATTCAATTTCAGTCCTCATCCCGTCGGCATCGGGAATCCGTTTCACGGCGCCGGGAATTTCATCATCGAAGGCCGGCCAGCCACAGTGAGCATCGAACTTGTCGGTGGAACGGTACAGCGGCGTGCCGCATCTTTTACAGACGTAAGTGCCGGCGTCACTGAATTTGTCATATTTACCCGTGAAGGGGGCTTCGGTGCCCTTGTTCACGATCACACGCGCTTCGTCGGGAGTTAAAGCTTTGAGATTCATTTTTTTGGGGTTTATTTTTGCAGACTGATTCTGGCTTTGGGAACATCCGGCAAATGCGATCAGCGAAAATGCGAGGATAAAAATACTATATTTTGCCAACATACAAATTATATTTAGACTTAATAAATACGATATTCCGGGCAATTTATTACAGCAGGCATGAAATATCTCTGTAAACAGCGGGACATTTCCCATGCCGGTCCTGACCGCCGGCAACCTGTATGCTTTCAGGTTCACCGGTTTTCGCCTCATCTTCCTGCAAATTCAACCCGTCGTTTGAATTTTTTATCGTAGTTTTGAACCGTAAATTTTGATATCGTGTTATGAAGAAGATTCTCGGCATGGGTAATGCCCTCGTGGATATTATGATCCCTCTTGAGAGTGACAGTATTCTTGAAATGCTTGATCTTCCCAAGGGAAGTATGCAGCTTGTTGACAAGGAACGCAGCACCAATGTGCTTTCGGCGCTGAAGGAATACCAGAAGAGCCTGTCGGCCGGTGGTTCGGCAGCCAATACCATTCACGGGCTGGCGATGCTGGGTGCGAAAGCCGGTTATATCGGTGTAATCGGGGAAGATGAACTTGGCGGATTTTTCGTCCGTGACCTGATCCAGGCCGGTGTTGACCCGCACATGATCCACAGCGACCAGGAAACTGGCCGTGCCGTTGCCCTGATCACCCCCGATTCGGAGCGCACTTTCGCCACCTTCCTGGGTGCCGCGATCGAACTTTCAGCAGGCCACCTTGCCCCGGCCGGCCTGCCCCCCGGAACCTCTATTTTCAAGGGATATGGTTACTTTCACATCGAAGGCTACCTGGTCCAGAACCATGAACTGATACGGCAGGCGGTGAAACTGGCCCGGGAACACGGACTGATTGTTTCTCTCGACATGGCCAGTTATAATGTGGTGGAGGCCAACAGGGATTTCCTGCTTTCAATCATCACCGAATTCGTGGATATCGTTTTTGCCAATGAAGATGAGGCCAGGGCGCTTACCGGGCTGGAGCCCGAAGCTGCGCTGGAAGCCCTCTCCGACCTTGTAAAAATTGCCGTTGTCAAAACCGGCAGCAGCGGATCACTGGTGAAGTCGGGACCCGACCGTTCTGTCATCGGCATTATCGATGTAAACCCTGTTGATACCACCGGCGCCGGCGACCTTTATGCCTCCGGGTTCCTGTTTGGCCATGCCAGCGGATTGAACCTCGCCCAGTGTGGCGCACTGGGAGCTTTACTTGCCGGCAACGTGATCGAGTTCATCGGGGCAAAGATGCCAGCCGACCGCTGGGAGCAAGTCAGAAGCCAGGTCAGCGCCATTTTGTCGACACAATTGTAACCCCAATTAATTTCCCTATAATAGATTGATTCTTAATACGTAATTCGCAATTCCTAATTGTCGCAGGGGCTTGGTTAATTCCATAAAAATTTCTATTTTTGTCGCCCTTTCACGAAAATAATAATTTTCAATCACTTATATAATTACTTAACTGCCATGAAGGTATACCAAACTAACGAAATCCGCAACATCGCCCTTCTCGGAGGTGCAAAATCAGGGAAAACAACCATCGCTGAAGCCATGCTGTTTGAAGGTGGCGTGATCAGCCGCCGTGGTTCGGTGGAGGACAAGAACACGGTTTCGGACTATCGTCCGATTGAACTGGAGCGTCAGAACTCAGTTTCTGCGACGATCCTTTATACACTTTATGACAACAAGAAGATCAATATCATTGATACTCCCGGGTTTGATGATTTTTGTGGTGAGGTGATTTCGGCGCTTCATGTGGTTGACACTGCCGTGATGCTGGTCAATGGGCAGAATGGCGTTGAGGTTGGTACGGAGATTACGTGGCGGTATGCCACCCGTGCCAATAAACCGGTGATTTTCGTGATGAACCATCTCGACCAGGAAAATGCCAATTTTGACGAAACCCTTCGTCAGATGAAGGTGCAGTTTGGTAAAAATGTAACCCTGATGCAGTATCCCGTCAATGCAGGATCAGGTTTCAACACCATCATCGACCTGCTGAAGATGAAGCAGTATAAATTTGCCTCCGGTGGCGGAAAACCTGAAATTTCAGATATCCCTGCCTCTGAAAAGGACAAAGCCGATGAGATGTATGCCGCACTGATGGAAGAACTGGCATCCAAAGATGAATCCCTGATGGAGGTTTTCTTCGACACGGGCGTTCTTACAGAAGAACAGATGCTCCAGGCGCTGAAGACAGGTTTGATCAACCGCACCATTTTCCCGGTACTGTGCACCGGTGCCAAACAGGATATGGGTGTTGCCCGCCTGCTCGAATTTATTGCCGGCAGTGTTCCCGCCCCGAACGAAATGCCCGGTGTTAAAACAAAAGAGGGCAAACTGATGACCTGCAAATCGACAGATCCCGCCTCCGCGTTTATTTTTAAAACTTCGATCGAACAGCACCTTGGTGAAATTTCCTATTTCAAGGTATATGCAGGCGAGATCACCGAAGCCATGGATATGGTAAATCCTGTCAGGCAGTCAAAAGAACGTTTGTCGCAGCTTTTCGTGATCAACGGGAAAAACCGCGAGAAAGTTGAAAAGATGGTTGCCGGAGATATCGGCGCTACCATTAAATTAAAGAATTCGTATACCAACAATACGCTGAATTCGCTCAAGAATCCTGATGATGTGATCGAACCGATCACCTTCCCCGAGCCTAAATTCAGAACAGCCGTCAGGGCAAAGAGCAATACCGACGATGAAAAGATCAACGGAATCCTGCATGAACTTGCCAAGATGGATCCGACCCTTATCATGGGATTTTCGCGCGAGCTGAAACAAATGATCCTCCAGGGGCAGGGGGAACTTCATCTTAACCTGGCCAAATGGCATGTTGAAAATCTTGAGAAGATCCCGATGGAATTTTATGCACCGCGTATTCCCTATCGTGAAACCATCACCAAACCGGCAAAGTCGATGTACCGCCACAAGAAACAATCGGGTGGTTCGGGACAGTTCGGCGAGGTTCATATGTCAATCCAGCCCTACAGAGATGGAATGGCAGAACAGACAGAGTTTCCCATCCGCGGTCGCGATGTTGTTGAACTCGACTGGGGCGGACGCCTTCAGATGAACAACTGTATCGTTGGCGGTGCCATTGATGCACGGTTTTTACCGGCCATCATGAAGGGACTCATGGAGAAGATGGAAGAGGGACCGCTGACCGGCTCCTATGCCCGCGATATTGTCGTGAATATTTACGACGGCAAGATGCACCCTGTCGATTCAAATGAAATCTCCTTCAAACTGGCAGGCCGTAACGCCTTCAGGGAGGCCTTCAAGAATGCCGGACCCAAGATCCTTGAACCGATCTATGATGTGGAAGTTATCGTGCCCGAAGACAAGATGGGTGAAGTCATGACCGACCTCCAGGGTCGCCGTGCCGTCATCATGGGAATGGACAGCGAAGGGAGCTACCAGAAAATCCTGGCCAAGGTTCCCCTGGCTGAACTCAACCGGTATTCCACCGCGCTCAGCTCCATCACCAGCGGTCGCGCCACCTATAACATGAAGTTTGCCGAGTACTCGCAGGTTCCTACCGATATCCAGGAGAAACTGCTCAAGGCATACGAAGACCAGGAAAAAGAAGAAGAATAACCAACTTATGTACACCTTTGAAAAACCCGGTCTTTGGCCGGGTTTTTTTTAATTATCCAATGTCAATGTCAACCGGAAATACTGCTGTGCCCAAACATGATGCCTATGCTGTATTAAAAGTCCGCGATTTCAGGTTTTTCCTGATATTCAGGTTTTTTACGACCATCGCCTTCCAGATGCAGAGTATCATTGTCGGCTGGCAGATGTATGAACTCACCCGCGACCCCCTGGCGCTGGGGCTGATCGGCCTGGCCGAAGCGCTGCCCAACATCGCCATTGCCCTTTTTGCAGGCCATGCCGCCGACAAATACAACCGCAAGACCATCATTGTCTGGTTTACCCTTCTGTTCCTCGTAGGAACGCTGGCCCTGTTCCTTTTCACCGTTCCCCGGCTGGGGATCATCGCAGCGCTTGGCGTGCTCCCCATATACCTTGTGGTAGCCATATCAGGCGTTTCAAGGGCATTCCTTTACCCCTCGATCATTGCCCTGATGTCGCAGTTGGTTCCGCGCGAACTCTACACCAACTCCTCCACCTGGAACAGCACGGTCTGGCATATCGGCGCCATCACCGGGCCCGCCATCGGCGGACTGGTTTATGGTTTTTTTGGTGTGAGGGTGGCCTACCTGGCCGTTCTCCTGTTCTTGATGACTGCCCTGGTTTTGCTGGGTTTTGTCAAAAACCACCCGGCCCCCCCGGTTGTCAAATCCGAAACACTGGTGCAGCGGTTATCGTCGGGACTTAAATTTGTTTATCACAACCAGATTTTGCTGGGGGCCATGTCGCTCGATATGTTTGCCGTCCTATTCGGCGGAGCCGTTGCCATGCTGCCGATCTTTGCCGCCGAAGTGCTGAAGGTGGGTCCGCAGGGCCTTGGATTCCTGAGGGCTGCTCCGATGGTCGGCGCCGTCATGATGTCGGTGGTGCTGGCCTACCGGCCCCCGATGGTTCATGCAGGGCGTAACATGATGATCGGCGTTGCCGGGTTCGGCCTTAGCATCATCTGTTTTGCCCTCTCACGAAACTTCTATCTCTCTCTGTTTTTACTTATGATGAGCGGCATGTTCGACAATATCAGCGTGATAATCCGGGCAACAGCCATGCAGCTGCTGACGCCCAACGACATGCGGGGCCGAGTGGCTTCAGTCAACGCGATTTTTATCGGCTCCTCCAATGAGATCGGTTCATTTGAATCGGGACTGGCTGCCAGGCTGCTCGGCCTCATCCCATCGGTTATTTTCGGGGGTATCATGACCCTGGGAATCGTCGGGTTTACATCGAAATTCGCCCCCCGGCTCAGGAAGCTGAACCTTAGGGATATTGGCTGAATGTAATGCAGGAAGGCAGGAATGCTGGAAAAAATAAGTAGTTTCAGGGATCAATCGTGGGTGCACCGCACGTTAAAGGCATTTTCTCTCAATGCGTTATACATTGAAACACTAAAATTGAATTCGTTGACTCCCCTGGCGGTGGCCCGTTCCGTGTCAAAAACGGCAGATGTCCAGTACATCGAACCGGCATAAATCCCGGTGACAAAGGCCCAGGTGTGATTAAGATACAGAATTCCGTGCTGGAAGGAGTGAAATCCGTTGGCCAGCAAGGTATCTTTCAGAGGACCGCCGGCCTGGCCGGGACCGGTGCTGAAGAGGATCAGATCATTCCATTCTGAGGCGGTCGGGATATGCCAGCCCGGCGGACAAAGACCCTGCACGGCTGCCGTATTATCATACTGCATGAGTTCGTCCCACTGGTAGAAGGACGAATATTGATTATTGATTGCAGAATAGCGGCGGTATTTCTCAGCTACACAGTTGTCGGTCTGCAGCGTAGATTCCAAGATGGCTGTTCCGAAATCCAGGTTTTCCTTCATCCAGCATTTCCCATTGGGCAGGCTGAAGGTGGTGTACTGCCGGTTGTCGCGCGGGTCGGTAAAGGTATTGCCGCAGATCACGGAGATTGCTGTTTGTGTTGCAATCGTGGTCGTCGCGTTTGCAATACATCCGTAAGTGTTGGCATAGGTGTAGGTGATCGTGTGACTTCCCACCCCTGCCGCTGCAGGGTTGAATATACCCGTGAAAGGGTTCACCCCGGCTCCGCTGTAAGTCCCGCCCGGCGGGATACCTCCTCTGACATGAAATGGTTTTGAAAGGGTGGTGGTGATGCTGTCGAAACACCGGGTAAAGCTGACCTGGGGAGCCGGCCGTGTCGCCAGCATGATCGCGGTTGACGTTACCGGGTTGTTCGTAACACACGCCTGGTTCGAAGTCAGTTCGCACGAAACCAGGTCGCCCGCTACCGGGTTGTACGTATAGCTTGCATTGTTTGCATTGATTACATTGCCTGCATTGATCTTCCATTGGTACGCCGGCACCGTGCCACCATATGCCGGGAATGCATCAAAGGTGACCGCGGTTCCCGGGCAGAAGGGATTTGGCGTGGCGGTGATGTTGATCCCGGCAGGAAGCACGGGGGTGGCAACCATGATGATCGTATTCGAGGTGGCGGGACTTCCCGCCGTACAGGTTTCGGAGGAGTTCAATTCACAGGAAACGACATCACCGGGTAAAGGATTATATGCATAGCTTGCATTGTTTCCACTGATTGCATTGATTGCATTGATTTTCCACTGGTAACCGGGTGTAAGTCCGCCATACCCGGGCGTTGCCGTAAAAGTCACGGAACTGCCTGCGCAATATGGGTTGGCGGAGGCTCCGATAATCACCGTTACCGGCAGGTTGGGATTGACCGTCATCGTTACAGGTACACTGGTTGCAGGGTTTCCCAGGGTACATGCCTCCGACGAGGTCATCACGCAGGTCACCACATCGCCATCCACCGGAACATAAGCATAGCTTGCATTGTTTGCATTGAATGCATTGCTTGCATTGACTTTCCACTGGTAGGCAGGCGTCGCTCCGCCATGGACGGGCGTTGCCCAGAAGGTGACCGTAGTTCCGGCGCAAACCGTGGTGGCCGGGGGTGTAACAGAAACGCCCACCGCCAGGTTCGGATTGACCGTCACGACGACCGGGGGGCTGGTGGCCGGGTTTCCGAGGGTGCACATCTCTGAGGAGGTCATTTCGCAGGTAACCACATCCCCATTGACCGGAGTATACGTATAGCTTGGATTGATCGCGTTGATTACATTGCCTGCATTGACTTTCCACCGGTAGGCAGGCGTGGTTCCGCCATTGCCCGGGGTAGCCGTGAAGGTGACCTGGGCACCTGCACACACGGTTGGTGCCGGTGGCGACACGGAAACACTTACCGCAAGGTTGGGGCTGGCCGACATGGTTACCGGCGGGCTGGTTGCAGGATTCCCGGAGGTACAACTCTCTGAGGAGGTCATTTCACAAGTGACCACATCCCCATCCGCCGGAACAAATACATAGCTTGCATTGCTGGCGCCGGTTGCATTGATTGCATTGATTTTCCACTGGTATGCAGGAGTCAGGCCACCATTTCCGGGGGTTGCGGTGAAGGTGACGGGGCTCGCGGCGCAGTAGGGGTTGGAGGAGACCCCGGTGGAGACCGTGATAGGAAGAAGCGTGTTAACGGTCATGGCGAGCGGGGCGCTTGTTGCCATGTTGCCCGTTGTACAGGCCTCTGACGAGGTCATCACACAGGTCACCACGTCGCCATTCACCGGCACATAGGTATAACTTGCATTGGTTGCACCGTTTGCATTGATTGTATTGATTTTCCATTGGTATGCCGGTGTAGTGCCGCCAAAGAGAGGATTTGCATAAAAATCTACCGCCGTTCCGGCACATACGGGGTTTGCCGAAGGGTTCACATAGACCCCTACCGTAAGGTTTGGGCTGACCGTCATGACGATCGGCGCGCTGGTGGCGGGACTCCCGGTCGTGCACAGTTCCGAGGAGGTCATCACGCAGGTTATCATATCCCCTTGAACCGGTGTATAGGAGTAGGTGGAACTGGTTGCCCCCGATACGTTGAGTGTGTTGACCTGCCACTGGTATGCGGGCGTCGGTCCACCATAGACCGGGTTTGCATAAAAGGTCACGGCCATCCCGGCACATACGGGGTTTGACGATGCCGTCACTGTGATGCCGGCCGTTACGTTCGGTGTCACGGTCATGCAAATCGGGTTGGAGGTTGCAGGGCTCCCGATGACACAGCTGGCTGTCGACGTAACGACACAGACAACACAGTCGCCGTCGGACGGCGTATAGGTAAAGGTCTGGCCAGTCGCCCCCGTGATCACCCCGTTTACCTTCCACTGGTAGCCCGGCGAACTTCCTCCGAAGAGGGCCGTCGCGGTGAAGGTAACCTGGCCGCCGGCACATACTGTGTAGGTCGGAGCGCTGATACTGACACTTACCGGTATTGCTGACTGGACGAACAGCTGGGCCGTATCGCGTCCCATGCAGCTGTTCGGCCCCACCACCGTCACCATATAGTTCCCCGCGATGCCGGTGGTATAGGTCTGGCCATTGCCGATATTCATCTGGGCCGTAGTCAGGTCGGCCCACTGGAAAGAGCATCCCGCGCAGGGTCCCGCATCAAAGGTGTTTGTCATCCCGGAGCAGATGGTAACATCAGAACCAAGGTTTACGAACGGTCCCGAAAGCAGGCCGACATTGACCGCATCGTTTGAACTGCATCCCCACCTTGTTGCGGTAACCGAATAGGTTCCCGGCGTTGAAACCGTGATAGTCCGGCTGGCAGCCCCCGTCGACCATACATAGCTGCTGAAGTTAGCCCCTGCATCCAGTACCGCGGAGTTGCCCGGGCAGATCGACTTGTCGTTTCCCAGGTTCACAGCCTGGGGCGCCATCGCAACGATTGTCTGGCAGACACTCTGTTGGCTTGCCTGGCCCTCGTCGACCACCAGCCTTACAGCATAATTACCGGGTGTATTATAAGAAAACTGGGGGGGATTAAACAGGGTTGATGAGGGTATCGAGGCATTGTTACAGGGAGGAAAGCTGAACCGGGTCAGCGTTGAACTGTTCTGGTTGGTAACATAGGAAAACAGGGAGTCGTTTTCCCGGAACATTTCAGAAAAAGAACAAGGATGATCAAGCGTACCGATATTTCCCAGTGACTGAGCCGTTACCGTGCCGCCAACTCCTCCCGTAAATGTCAGCCTTCCGATTGCAGCCGTGGGAGGAGACTGGTAGACCGTATAGTATCCGACCGAAATTTCACAATCGTTTAACAGGGTGAGCCCAACGGGGTTCACCAGGATGCCGCAATTCCCCAGGTTTTCCCCGGTAGGCGTATTCAGGTAAGAGTTTCCGAAATTCATTCTTGATAAGGTATTGCCGACGCTGTTCACCAGCAGAAGGTAGCATATCCCGTTTTCCTTGATGGAGGCAATCTGGCATGGATGGACGAACCCTCCCAGGTTCCCGAGATCGGTGAAAACCGGTATGTTGGTCAGGCTGGTTCCGAAATTCAACCGGTAAAGTTTGTTCTGGGTGTCAGAATCAAAAAAACCCAGCCAGGTAGATCCCTCCTGAAGAATCACCAATCCATGGGCAACTGCGATATTGGGAAATGGACCGATATCGGTAGTGGTAGGTGAATTGTTCGTGATGGAGGCACCGAAATTCAACCGCAGGATGGTTGACGTGTTGTTCAAAAAACCATACCAGTTCCCGTTCTCCTTCCTGATCTGGATATCTTCACATGTTGCACTGATGACGCCTGTTTGAAGAATACTCGCGGAATTTACCGGAGCATTCCGGAAATTGCTGCCATAGTAGATTCTGGTGATATGGGTCGGTGTTCCGTGATTCGTAACGAAGGAGTAGCAATCGGTTCCATCTTTTACCGAAGTGCTGTATACCGGCAAATTCATGTTAGATCCGGGGTTCCCGATATTGGTCCCGGCCGGATCTCCCGCTGCACTCCCGGAACAAAAGTTCCAGTAATAGGTGGTGCCTCCTGTCGACAAATTTGTCAGTGTAATTGGAGATCCTGTGCACACCGTATCAAGCGCTGTAAATGCCGCAGTGGCGGAACAGGCTTTTACGACAATGCTTTTGCAGATGGATGACTGGTTTGGCAGTCCTTCGTTCACCGTCAGCTGGATATTATAGGTGCCCGGAAGGTTATAGGAATAGACAGGTGGTGTAAAGAGCGCCGACGAGGGCACCGAGGCATTGGTGCAGGGGGGAAAGTAAAGCCGCGTGAGGGTCCCCTGCCGGTTGGTATTGTACACGAACAGGGTATCGCCCTCCCTTACCAGCTCTGAAAACTGGGCCGGCTGAGTCATTCCGCCGATATTGCCCAGCGAGGTGGGGACGATCGTGCCCGTGATCCCGGTAGGAAAGCTCAAACGCCAGATCTTGTCGGGGGAAGAGAGTGAATAGTTGAGATGAAACCCCACCGTGCTTTCGCAGTCGCGGATGAGCGTGAGCCCACCCGGGCTCACCGTCGGGCATATCACCCCAAGGTTCACCCCGGTCGGGGCGGTCAGCAGGGAGGCGCCGAAGGTCAGCCGGGTCATGGTATGGTTGGTCATGTTCGAAACCAGGGCATACCAGATCCCATTTTCCTTGATGATCCTGAATACCCCCGGGTAGTTCAGCGCACCGGGCGATCCCAGGTCGGTCATTACCGGCACATTCGACAAACTGGCGCCGAAATTGATCCGGAGCAGCTTGTGATTTCCCCAGCTGGTAATGAAACCCACCCAGGTGCCTCCGTCGTTGATGATATCGATGCAATGTCCCTCCAACATGGCCGAATAGGTGCCCAGGATGGTGGCAGTGGGTACATTGCCGAGGGAGGCTCCGAAATTAAGTTTCAGTATGCGGTTGTTGTTCAGGATAAACCCCAGCCAAACACCGGCATCCTGGCATATTTTTATCCCTAAAACGGAGTCGGTAATAAGCCCCAGGCTTCCCAGGTTTACAGAAGTGACGGGATTGTTGCTAAAACTTGTTCCGTGGTTGTTCCTTACCAGGTATCCGCCCCCTTCGTTGGTGATAAAGGAATAACAGGTATTGCCATCTTTTACCAGGGTTGGATAACTCGGAACGTTCAGCAGGTTCCCGGGGTTCCCGATATTGGTGCCTAAGGGGTTCTGGAGGGTGTTGCCCGTGCAGAAGCTCCAGTAGTAAGTGCTTCCCCCGGTGGAGGTGTTGGTGATGGTGACCGGGCTTCCCACGCAAACGGTATCCGGAGCAGTGAAACCGGCTGTCTGGGCTTTAAGACCGGCGCCCGGCAGAATGAACATCAGTATGCAGACTGTAACCGCTGCAGGAAGCTTTCTGAAAACCAGTAATGGTACCATCCCATAATAATACCCTATAAAGATAAATAATATAACCGAACGCAGGCAAAAAATAGTTAATATTCTGGTTAATTATTATTTACTGCTGCAACTACCTTTGATTAAGTGCTTAAGGCATGCAACACTCCACACCTGGTAAAAAATCAACCGGCTCAGAATTGAAAACATCTGGAGAAGAAACACGACCGGTACCTCAAAACAGGCCCGGTTCGTCGTCATCCTGCACCACTCACCCAATTGTGAATCATCGGACCGGGATGGAATGCAGCGCTTAGCGGGGATATTCAGTTGTGAAAACCGGGTCGGGAAACTATTTGTGGAGAAGAATTCCCGGCCAATAAATTTCTTTGTGGTTCTTCCCGGTGTGGATAAACAATCCTTCCCGAAAATGAAGGGTTTCCGGGCAACAGGATGTAATGTTCCCGCAGGATTTGTTCTGAAGATGATAGGTTTAATACATATCTGTTTATGTGCCAGTGCCTAACGCCGGATTTAAAGAAAATTCATTACTAATATTGAAATATTTCATGCGTAATTAACATTTAAGGCAAGGAAAATGCGTAATTTTGCAAAAATAAAATCATGAAAAAATACCTATCATTTTTAATCCCGACCGGATTAATCGTGCTTATTTTTTTTCTTGCCGGGTTTGGTGGCGACGGATTAATGAATTCCAACGGAGCTCCCGCCGGTTATACGAATTCTCCTGCCGACGGGCAGAACTGCTCCCATTGCATGGGCGGGTCTGCATCGGCGGTCACAGGCTGGATCACTTCTGATGTACCCGCCACCGGATATGTTCCCGGGAGCACGTATACCATCACAGTAACCGTGCCCGGAACAGGAAAAAAGGGTTTTGAAGTTTCTCCACAAACCCTTACAGGAACATTGATCGGGACGATGACGGCTGGCAGCGGCAATAAGCTGGCAGGTTCGGGCAAATATGTAACCCACTCCGCTGCAATAAGTACCAACCCTGCAGTATGGACCTTTCACTGGACTGCCCCGGCCGGTGGCGCGGGCGATGTGACCTTTTACGGATCCATGGCCATTACCCAGCCGGTCACCAAAACCACAACCCTTACTGTTTCGCAGAGCACGGTGGGAATCCCCGAGTTAACCGGGATGGACTGGAGTTTCTATCCCAACCCTGCACACGGAAAGATATTCTTCAGATATGCAGCAACCCAATCAAAGGCTGCCACGATCGACCTGCTTTCCACCAATGGCAGACTGGTCGGCAGGTTGCTGACCACCACGCTTCCTGCCGGATCAGGCGATTTTGAAGTCGGCATCAGCCAGCCCGCAGGGCTCTATCTGCTCCGTATGACTGCGGAAACCGGTTCACAGGTTAAAAAAATCGTCATTCAGTGATCACAGCCTGATCGCAGAAAACTACAAGGCTGACTGGATAAATTCCTTTTGACTTTCCTGTGTTTCTGTAGCACTTTGTCCGGTGTAAATTCCTACTTTTGCCGACTGATTTCAACTACTCAATCATGTACGGCAATTTCCAACAGCATCTCCAAAAGCAAATCGATTCCATCGTTTCGGAGGGATTGTATAAAAAAGAACGGATCCTGGTCACCCCACAGGGGGTGGAAATCAGGACCAACCATGGCCAAAAGGTCCTGAACTTCTGTGCAAACAACTATCTCGGCCTGTCGAACGATCCCAGGGTCATGGCCGGGGCGAACTACACCTTCTTCCGCTACGGCTTCGGGATGTCATCCGTTCGGTTTATCTGCGGAACCCAGCAGATCCACAAGGACCTGGAGGCCAAACTGAGTGAATTCCTCGGGATGGAGGATACGATCCTTTATTCATCGGCATTTGACGCCAACGGCGGGGTTTTTGAACCCTTGCTGGGAGAGCAGGATGCCATTATCTCCGATGAGCTGAACCATGCCTCCATCATCGACGGGGTGCGGCTTTGCAAGGCACAGCGTTACCGATACAAAAACAACGACATGGACGACCTTGAAGAGGTTCTCCAGGATGCCGGCCAGGCACAGTTCAAACTAATCGTGACCGACGGCGTTTTCTCGATGGATGGCACCATTGCCCAGGTCGACAAGATCTGCGACCTGGCGGATAAATACAACGCCCTGGTGATGGTCGACGACTCGCATGCCACCGGTTTTGTCGGCAAAACCGGCAGGGGCTCTGTTGAACACTGCAATGCGCAGGGGCGCGTGGATATCATCTCCACTACCTTCGGAAAGGCGCTTGGCGGCGCTTCCGGCGGATGCATCTCCGCCAAAAAGGAGATCGTCGAACTGCTGCGCCAGCGGTCGAGGCCCTATCTGTTTTCAAACACGCTGGCCCCCGCCATCACCGGTGCAACCCTGGAGGTGCTGAACATGCTTTCGGAAACCACCGCCCTGCGCGACAAATTATTCGAAAACACCAAGATGTTCCGCAAAGGGATGGAAGATGCCGGGTTCCGGATTGTGCCGGGCATCCATCCGATCGTACCCGTGCTCTTTGGTCACCTGCCCAACGATGCCAAGTTGTCGCAGGAGTTTGCCAATGAACTGCTGGAAGAGGGCATTTATGTTATCGGGTTCTACTACCCGGTTGTGCCAAAAGGCAAATCGAGGATCAGGGTGCAGATCAGTGCCGCCCACTCGATGGAACAGATCGGCTTTGCCCTCGACAAATTCAAAATCGTAGGGAAAAAGCTGGGGGCCATCTAGGTTTCAGGGGACCCACATCCTATCACTTTTCCTTTCCCAGCATCAGGTCCTTATCTTTGATAAAAGATCCGTGCTTCAGCCATGACTTTTATTCCGGCGTTCGATTCGCCGGGGTGTGAATAAATGACCCGGTACACAAAGAATGCCATGGTGTTCGTTGTGTAAATCATTGTGCACTTTGTGGATAAAAAACGTTTTGATGTTGAAAACAGGATTCTCATGAAAAACAACCCAATATAAAACTCCCTGTTCATTAAAGAAAATATTTTGCCGGCTCCTGTGACTTTAAAAGAAATTGTAATTTGCATACCATTATGATCTACGGCACAGGAACAGACATCATCGAAGTCGCCCGCATCCAGAAGGTGATGGAACGGGACATCGGGTTTCGCGACAAGATCTTCACCCCCGGTGAGATCGCCTACTGCGAAACGAAAAAGAACAAATTCCAGCACTACGCGGCCCGGTTTTCAGCCAAGGAGTCGTTTCTCAAGGCCATCGGGACCGGCTGGCGGTTTGGCATCCGGTTTGCCGACATTGAGGTGTACCATGATGAACTGGGAAAACCCTATATCCGGGTTTACGGCAAGGCAGAAGAATTATTGGCCGATTTGAAAATTTCAAAAATACATGTATCTTTATCGCATCTAAAGGAGCTGGCAACTGCTATTGTAATACTTGAAAGCTAAACTGCGGAAAACAATGTTTATGCGCCAAATTCAACTATTCAGTTTTACTTCCAGGGTTTCTTTTATTTTTCTGCAGAATACTGCCCCGCCGGGGCCAGTCCCGTTTTCATCATACACCCTTGTGAAATTTCTTCGTGCCGGGTCATATCCCGGTGCACCGATCTATCCTTCAAAATTGTTCCACCCTTAACATCCATGGCCTATGTCGAACATCGGATCTTTAGACGAACGCATTAAAAATTTCAACTGGGATATTGCCGAAAAAGAGCTGGATTATGTGCCGGGCAACATCATAAACATTGGCTGGTACTGTTCCGACCGGATATGCCGGATGGGCAAAGCCGAAAAACCGGCCCTGATCTGGGAGGGGTCGACAGGCGTTGAAAAACGCTATACTTACAATGACCTGCGCCTTAACAGCAACACCATCGGTCACTTTCTCCGGGAACTGGGCATCAGGCCCGAAGACCGTGTCTGCCTTTTCATGGACAAGATCCCGGAACTCTATATCGGTTTCCTGGGGATCCTGAAAATGGGCGGCATCGCCCAGCCGCTGTTTTCGGCATTCGGCGACGAATCGCTCTTTGTACGCCTCGACAACGCCCAGACTACGGCCATCATCACCCAGAAAAAGCATGCCCCCAAGGTTCGGAAGATCATGGATAAGATGCCCTACCTGAAGCATATGATCATCGTGGATGCCGATCCCGGCAAGCCACTGGGCGACCGGGAGGTTGCCTTTGACATGGAAAAGGCTGAAAAGATCGACCCGTTTGACATCCATCCCACCTATGCCGAATCGGCCTCGGTGCTGCACTACACCTCGGGTACCACGGGCCAGCCCAAGGGGGTGAAACATGTTCATTATTCCCTGATTTCGCAATACCTTACCTCCAAATGGGTACTCGACCTGCAGGATTCCGATATCTACTGGTGCACGGCCGACCCGGGATGGGTCACCGGTACATCGTACGGCATCATCGGCGCCTTCAGCAACGGGGTGACCCAGTGCGTGCTGGATGCCGGGTTTTCGGCCGACAACTGGTACCGCTTTATTGAAAAGCACAAGATCTCCATGTGGTATTCGGCGCCCACCGCCATCCGCTCCCTGATGAAAGCCGGCGAAGAGGTCATAAAAAAATATGACCTTTCGACCCTACGTCACCTGGCTTCAGTGGGCGAACCACTGAACAGCGAGGCGGTCATCTGGTCGGAAAAGGTCTTTGGCAAGCCGTTTCTCGATACCTACTGGCAAACCGAAACAGGTTCGATCATGATCACCAATTTCCCGGGGATGAAGATAAAACCCGGCTCCATGGGCAAACCCTTCCCGGGCAACACCGCCACGGTGATCGATGCAGAAACCTACGAACCCTTAGGGGAAACCGGTAAAATCGGGCTGATTGCCATCAAACCAGGCTGGCCGTCGATGATGCGCACTTACTGGAACAATGAGACCACCTACCAGAACAAATTCAAAAACGGCTGGTACCTGCCGGGCGACCGCTCCAGCATCGACAACGAGGGCTATTTCTGGTTTGTCGGCCGCGACGACGACGTAATCAACACCGGCGGGCACCTGGTGAGTCCCTTCGAAGTCGAATCGGCCCTGCTGGAACATCCTGCCGTGGCCGAATCGGCCGTGGTGGCCAAACCCGATTTCGTGAACATGGAGGTGGTGAAGGCCTTCGTCACCCTGAAACCGGGCTTTACCGCCAGCAAGGACCTTGATCTCGATATCATGAATTTCGTAAGGAAAAAGTTATCCCCCCTGGCCATGCCGCAGGAGATCGAATTCATCGATTCGCTGCCCAAGACCAGGAGCGGGAAGATCATGCGCCGCATCCTGCACGCCAGGGAATGGGGTGAGGCGGTCGGGGATACGTCGACCCTGGAGAATGATGAATAAAAAATGAATAAAGAAAATTGAACACAGAATATCGAATATTGGCCGAGATTGATCAGAGTTTCGCCAACCAGCTATTGAACAAGTAATAAACCAAAAAATTAAGGAGAACGAACCTATGGACGAAATGCAGGAAATTATCAAAAACTATGTGATCAAGGAGTATGTAGAGGATGATACGGAGTTGACCTACGATTCCCCGCTGATTTCGGGCGGGATTGTCGACAGTTTTTCAATGGTTTCATTGAAACGGTTCCTGGAGAACAAATACAACATCTCGATTCCCGACGACAAGGCAACTCCGGATGCCTTTGATTCGGTGAACAAGATTTGCGCACTGGTCAGGGAATTTGTCAAATAAAAGGAGGTAACTATGGCTTATACCGACAAAACACGCGGGATGTATGCCGAAGTCCTGACCGGTCTGCAAAATGCAGGCCTGTTCAAACAGGAACGCTACATCCATTCAGCCCAGGCTGCCGATATCGAGGTGGAATTCCCCTCGGGTGCCCCGCTGAAAAAGGTCATCAACATCTCCGCCAACAACTATCTCGGGATGTCGAGTCATCCTGAAGTGGTAAAAGCGGCCCATGCCGGGCTCGATTCGCACGGTTACGGCATGTCGTCGGTCCGCTTTATCTGCGGCACGCAGGATATCCACCGCACCCTCGAACAGATGGTCACCAAATTCCTGGGAACCGAGGACACCATCCTCTTCCCCTCCTGCATGGATGCCAATGCAGGGGTGTTTGAAGCAGTTCTCACAAAGGATGATGTGATGATCTCCGACAGACTGGTCCATGCCTCGATCATCGACGGGATCCGCCTGTGCAGCGCGATGCACGACACCTTCAAGCATTCAGACATGGAACACCTGGAGGAGAAGCTGCAGCTTCACAACGACAAACGGCTGAAATGCGTCATCACCGATGGCGTTTTTTCGATGGATGGCGATACTGCCCGGCTTGACAGGATGGTAGAACTTTGCGAGAAGTACGATGCGCTGCTGTTTGTCGATGATTCCCATTCCAGCGGCTTCATCGGGAAGACCGGCCGCGGAACCCATGAACAGTGCGGGGTTATGGGAAAGATCGACATCATCACCACCACCTTCGGCAAGGGGCTGGGTGGCGCCTCCGGCGGATGCGTATCCGGACGTAAGGAACTGGTCGAGATGTGCCGCCAGAAGGCCCGTCCCTACCTTTTCTCCAACACCATCGCCCCCCCGGTTGTGGCCGGTGTCATCAAGGTGCTCGAGATCCTTTCGGCCTCCACCGACCGCCGCGACAAACTCGAAACCAATACCGCCTTCTGGCGCAAGGGGCTCACCGAAGCAGGGCTGATCATCAAGGCCGGGGACACCCCCATCGTGCCGGTGATGCTGTTCAATGCCAAGCTGGCGCAGGATGTCTCGCGCGACCTGTATGACGAGGGTATTTATGCCATCGGGTTTTTCTTCCCGGTCGTACCGCAGGGGCAGGCGCGCATCCGCACGCAGATCTCGGCGGGTCACGAGATCCACCACCTTGAAAAGGCGCTCGAAGCCTTTATAAAGGTCGGGAAAAAGTATGATATCCTGGGAAAGAGCAAACAGGAGATCATTGAACGTTACGGAATGTAAATTGTTGGCAGGGCGGCGGAAATTCCGCCGCCCTGCTGTTTTTTCACCGCTAATCTTATCTCCATGGAAACAAAACAAGCCAACCCCGCACCCCTCGGGCTGATGGGTTTCGGGATGACGACCGTATTGCTGAACATCCACAACGCCGGGTTTTTCCCGTTAAGCGCCATGATCCTCGCCATGGGGCTCTTTTACGGCGGCATCGCCCAGCTGATCGCCGGCATCCTCGAATTCAAAAAGGGAAACACCTTCGGCCTGACGGCCTTCACCTCCTACGGTATGTTCTGGCTGACCCTGGTGGCGCTGTGGATATTCCCCGATACCGCCGCCGGCAAGGGAGTGAAAACCCCCGAAGCCTTTATGGGCTGGTACCTCTTCCTGTGGGGCGTGTTCACCTTTTTCATGTGGATGGGCACCTTCGGTAAGAGCCGGGTACTGCAGTTCGTCTTCCTCTCACTCTGGATCCTCTTTTTACTCCTGGCCATCCGCGACTGGGCCGAATCGCCCCTGGTGGGCATCGTCGCAGGCTATGAGGGCATTATCTGCGGGCTGTCGGCCATCTACCTGGCCATGGCCGAGCTGCTCGAAGAGGCCAGGGGCAAAAAGATACTGCCCTTCTGATGTTATATATCAACTTGTCCTAATCAGTAAAGCGGGAAGCCTAGGGACGACAGACTGTTGCGATGATTCCGAGGGGGTGGTGGGTAGAGAATCGATTGTACACATTTAAGTATGAAAAAAGCAACTCTAATGTTATCCATTCTATTCATTTTGAATTGTTCAGCTCAAGAGAAAAGACCAATTCAAGCAGGTAAATATTCATATATAAAATGGACTCAACTTGAGATGGCATGGTTAAATATTACCAAAGGCATTCATCATTTCTTTGTAGGTTCTGAATTAATTTTAAACCCTGATTCAACCTTTACGTATAAAACTTGTGGTAATATAATGACTGGTAATTGGAAGTGCACAGATGATTCCTTGATATTACATGGAAAAACAAACAGGTGGAGACCTGATAGTTTAAATAAATATGGGTATCAAGGGAAGTAGCCCAAAGTGCCGGTAAAACCAATACTTCTTGTAAATAAATTGAATTATCTGGAACTTATTGAATCATTTGATAATGGAGAAAAGGGAATTCAAAGATTTAAATTAAACGTGCCTTAACATGCGTTAAACGGCAAAGTTTATCATGAAATCTACGATGGCAGGTTACCTTCTATTTTTCGTATTATCTAATAATTATAACAAACCAATATTTCAAAAAAAAGATTTCTAAACAGTGCCCGCAAAGAATACCTGGAAAAGAACAAATGGATCAGCTGGGCCGGGCATGACGCCACCTTTACCTTTGCTGACTATGTGGCACATGTAGGCAGGATGAAAAGCCTCACGGCATTTGACGATTTTACCATGAAACAGCCCGAAACCGGCGAGTTCGGAAACAGTACCACCGACGCCCGGCACTTTACCGGTTTCAGCCTGTGACATACTTCGGGGGATAAAAACGCGGAGATTGACGGCGACCTGCAAACCCTGGTGAACCTGATGAATGCCATGTACTTCACAGGCCGGGATAACGCCGGCTGCGCCCGTTACTGGTGGCTGCGCCAGGGGAGCTCCGACAACCATACCTCACAAACGGTCATCGTCAACCTGGCAACCAGTCTCGAAAACCGGAACAGGGAGGTGAATGCCCTGCTTTACTGGGATGCCATGCATGGCGCTGACGAAGATCCGGAAGCCTTCATCACCTGGATCGGCAAGGTTACCGGCTTCTCAAAAAAGTAGTTCCATGTGGGGAATTGGTTTTAAAATGAGATCCCGGGTAACCGGATTTTCCCTATTTTAGCACCCAAATCCATTACACATGAGCCCTCTTGTAAAAACCACCATTCTGCTGATCATGATCAGCTTTCAAATTTCAGTGTTCAATACTTTCGGCCAGGCCCCTGCCAAACCCTATAATGAAAGCCAGGATGCACGAGCCGACCTGAAAAAAGCCCTGGAGTTGGCTAAAAAGGAGAACAAACATGTGCTGATCCAGTTTGGCGGCAACTGGTGCCCGTGGTGCCTGCGCTTCCATGCCATGGTGAACGGCACCCCGAAACTGGACTCCCTGATGAAGGAAAATTATGTGTACCTGCTGATCACTGTTCCCCATGAAAAATTGAAGCGCGACAACAGCCTCTTCAGCGATTTCGGCTATCCCAACCGTTTTGGTTTCCCGGTGTTCGTCATCCTCGATAAAAACGGGAACCGTCTGAACACCCAGGATTCCGACTCCTTCGAGCATCCCGATCCAACCGTAAAGGGATATGACACCACGAAAGTCGCCCGCTTCCTTACCATGTGGACCCCGAAAGCCCTGGCACCGGCCACCTACCAGACCAAGCCGGTCGGCCACTAACAGCTTCCCGTTAATGACTGCACCGGACAGGTGGCTTCATGTGTCCTTTTCGGGGAGTTTATACCCGATCTTCTCCCTTGGTTTTTCCTCTTCCCGGATCAGTTCTTTGATAGCTTCAAAGACCAGCATGAATTTTTGTCGTATTTCTCCTCCAGCGACTCAATACGCCTGATCAGTTCCTTATTGGCGCCGGTCAACTGCCTGAGGTTCACAAAGGCCCGCATGATAGCAATATTGACCATGATAGCCCTTTTCGATCTTAATACGTTTGACAGCATGGGCACCCCCTGTTCGGTGAAGGCAAGCGGAGGAATGGGATAATGTTTTATGTTCTTTGGGAACTTATCACAAATTGTGATAAGTTCAATCCATTCATCCTTCGTCAACTGGAACATAAAATCAGCCGGAAACCGGTCAGGGTTTCTTTTTACCTGTTGTTTTAGGACCCTGGTTTCAACGCCATACAAAAATGCCTGATGAAAATCCAACATAACTTTTCTACCCCTGAGTCCAAAAATACTTTCAACGAGGGTCTCTTCAGAAATTGGTTGTTCGGTTGTGATAATAACTTTTTCTCTTAATCAGAGAAGAGCGTAAAAAGTAATATGGAAATCCCTGGTTTTTTTCAACAATCAGAAATAATAGTTGGTCGCGAACAAAACACGGAAGTTGCCTGTCTCTTTGGAGTTGGAAACGGTGCCGTTTTTAAGGGTGGTGCCATAGGCTGCAACCGTGTAGTCAAATTCAGTTGAGAACTTCAGCTTTTTAATGGTCAGGCTTAACCGGGGAGCGACGCGGTATAGGTAGTCGATATTCGCCCCGCGCGAATAGATTGGCCCGGTGAAATCAGTTGAAGCCCCCAGGTTTTTACTGAAACCTCCCATGATTCCCGGTACCCATTTTTTTCCATTGGTCTTAAATTCGGCCCAAACGGCGGCAGTATGGATATTGGTATAATCAACCGCGCCGGTTGCCGGGTCCGTCACGCTTTTTACAGCATAGCCGCCGATAAGGTTCAACCCATAGCAGTTTCCCCCGTAAAGCGCTCCTGCCTTTATGGTAACACTGGGGAACTGCATCTTTACAAAAAAGTTGGATGTCAATGATTTGATGGTGGCGTTTGTTTGATAAGAAGCTACAACTGCATCGGTATGTTTCGGGATGTTGTTGATAACCGTATCGTAGGCGGCTTTTTTAACCACGGTGGTGTTCAGAAGTGGGGTGAGCATCAGGAAATCTATGCTGGCGCCCACGAGAAATTCGGTTTTGTTACCTTCATTTTTCAGGTCATACTGGACCTGGAAATTCATCTCCGGCAGTACCGACTGGCGCAGGTACTTCGTACTGGCCCCGTCGGGTCCGGTACTGGTGGCATCAAGCTGGGTAACGGCAGCCAGGCTCATTTTCAGATTGGCGAAATGTTGCGTTACCCTTATTTGCGGGCTTCGTCCAAAGGCGAGGAAAGGGGCGCCGGTGTTGAGCGAGATGGTTTCAGGGAAACAACCGGTGGCAAACAGCGGGTGCCAGTATTGCCCTATCAGCAACTCCGTGTGGGTCCAGTTCAGCTTCACGTAAGCATGACGCAGCCTGAAGGAGTTGATGCTGGCGGGGGCATTGCCGTAAAATTCCCCTTCGATGTAGCCACAAGTTTTTGCCTTTAGTATATCAGGCCCGGTGATGTTGCCGGTAAGCCTGGTGAGGATACTGAGGATGTCGAAAGTTCCCTTTGCGTTGATATCCTTGCCGTTGGCATCGGGTTTAACCATGTCGGGATAAAACAGCCAGTCGCCGTCGCGGGCCATCACGGTTTGCCGGGAATCATAAAACATGTCGGTATTGACAAATCCTGAAAAATTGATCCCGAAAACCGGCGGTTTCGGATCGGCAGGGGCTGCAACAGGTTCCTTTGTCTGTGCAACGGCAACATGGCAAATCATCATCGTGCAGAAAAGAGAAATCAGTAAGCTTTTTTTCATTTGGTGAAGGTTAAGATAGAGACTGCAAAATAAGCCAAAATTCCCGGTTTTATAAAATCGATTTTAACTTAACTTTGCGTAGTATTCTCTGTTTCACCTTCCCGGAATTTGCCATGAATATCCACAAACTCAACAACATCTTCAACCCGCAGCGGATCGTTCTTGCAGGCGTGAGCACCAATCCCAACAGTGTAAGCGGAAAGGTGCTCATCAACCTTGTCAGCGGAGGGTTCCGCGGGGTGGTATACCCTGTGAACCCCGACCATGAAGCGGTGATGGGGATTCCCTGTTACCCGGATATTTGCTCCCTGCCAAAGGTTCCCGACCTGGCCATCATCTGTTCACCGGCCGAAAAGGTGCCATCGGTGATCAGGGAATGCGGCGAATCCGGCATCAGGGGGATCATCATCCTGTCGGCCGGCTTTAAGGAGATCGGGGAAGAGGGTAAAAAACTTGAAGAAGAGATTAAATCGGAGATCCGCAAATTTGAAGGGATGCGCGTGATCGGGCCGAATTGCCTGGGGATCATCGTTCCCGGGTTGAAACTCAACGCCTCCTTTGCCTCCGACATGCCAAAGCCCGGCAATATTGCCTTTATCTCGCAATCAGGTGCGTTATGTACCTCCGTGCTCGACTGGGCCATGGAGGGAAAAATCGGCTTTTCGCAGTTTGTCTCCATCGGGAACAGCATTGATGTGGGATTTGGCGACCTGATCGACTATTTCGGGGAGGACGAAAACACCCATTGTATCATTCTCTATATTGAATCGATCCAGAACCCGCGGAATTTCATGACCGCCGCCAGGGCATTTGCAAGGAAGAAGCCCATTATCGTTTACAAGGCCGGACGTTTTCCCGAGTCGGCCCAGGTTGCCGCTTCGCATACCGGGGCGATGGCATCGGAGGATGCCGTATATGATGCAGCCTTTCAACGGGCCGGACTGGCCCGGGTATATGAGATCGGGGATATTTTCAGCGTTGCCGAGCTGATCGGCCGGGGCCGGTTTCCACAGGGTCCGCGGCTGGGGATCGTTACCAACGCCGGTGGCCCCGGGGTAATGGCAACTGATGCCCTGATCGCCGCAAATGGTCACCTGGCCGAACTTTCTGAAGAGACCATGACCCTGCTGAACGAAAACCTGCCCCAATTCTGGTCGCACGGCAACCCCGTGGATGTGCTGGGCGACGCCCGCGCCAAACGAATTGCAAAGGCCACCCAAATCGTGTTGGGCGACAAGGGCGTGGATGCAGTACTTGTCATCCTTACGCCGCAAGCCATGACCAACCCGAATGCCACCGCCAGGGAGGTCAGCGTGCTGGCAGCCACCACCAAAAAACCGATCCTGGCCGCCTGGCTGGGCGGACAAAGCATGCATGAGGCGGATGATATCCTCGTGGAAAGCGGCATCCCCTCCTATAAAACCCCCGAACAGGCCATCCGGGCCTTTATGACCATGGTAGCCTACAACCGCAACCTTGCAACGCTTTATGAAACCCCCAGGGACATCCCTGTTGAATTTTCATTGAACCGCCGTCAGTTGCGCGAGGCTTTCGGCCGGATGATCGCCGGTCAGGGCAACATACTCCCCGAGGATATCTCCAAATCAATGCTGGAAAACTTCGGGATATCCACCACAAAGCCCTTCCTGGCCGTAAGCGCTGAGGATGCCGTGACAATTTCCGCCAGGATCGGGTACCCGGTGGTGCTGAAGATCCATTCTCCCGACATCACCCATAAGTCGGATGTAGGCGGAGTCCAGCTGAACCTGGGCACTGAAAAAATGGTGCGGGCCGCCTGGGAACGCATCATGGAATCGGTTTCAGCCCGGCAACCCGGGGCCCGCGTTGAAGGACTTACCGTACAGAAGATGGTTCATCCCAAAGAGGCGGTGGAGATGATCCTGGGCATTAAAAAAGACAGTGTTTTCGGCACTGTGCTGATGGTGGGAATGGGCGGGTTGACGGCTGAATTGTTTGGCGACAAAGCCCTGGGATTCCCTCCCCTGAACGAACGTCTTGCCCGCCACATGATCGAGTCGCTGAAGATCTATCCCCTGCTGAAGGGTTACCGCGGCGCACCACCCAAAAGCATCGACAAGCTGATCCAGGTATTGATAAGGTTGTCCTACCTGGCGGCGGATTACCCGGAAATCACGGAACTCGATATCAACCCGCTGCTGGTTACGCAGGATGACGCGGTAGCATTGGATGCCCGCATCGTCGTGGATCCGGCCATCCGGTGGCGTGCGGAGGATCCCTACTCCCATCTCGCCCTTCATCCCTATCCCGAAAAATATGTACGGTCAACAGTACTTCAGGATGGAACCGAGGTGCTTCTCAGGCCGATCAAACCGGAGGATGAGCCTATGTGGCTCGAGATGCTGGGCTCCTGTTCCAAGGAATCGCTGTACAGCCGGTTTCGCTATTTCTTTCATTGGGAAACCCATGAGGTGGCCACCCGGTATTGCTATATCGATTATGACCGCGAAATCGCCATCGTCGCCGAAATCGTCGAAAACGGTGAAAAAAAACTCATCGGGGTTGGCCGGCTGGTGGCCGACCCTGATCATGAAACCGTTGAATATGCCGTGCTGATCGTGGATGCCTGGCAGCAAAAAGACCTCGGGAAAATCCTGACCGATTTTTGCCTCGAAGTGGCTGGAGGAGGAAAACTGAAGAAAATTGTCGCCCAGACCACCACCGATAACAAGCGGATGATCTCCGTTTTTCAGAAAAGAGGCTTCGAAGTAAGGATCAACAACCAGGATTCAACCGTGGATGTTGTAAAAATTTTATAATAAAAATTCATAATTCCCGTTTTAAAAAAAAATATCAAACATGAACAGAAACAAAACCCTTGGATTATCTCTCGTTGCCGTTGCGCTCTTTTTGATGACCGCCTGTGCTATTGTACCCCATCCGAATGAAAAAATAATCGTCGGCCTGTGGAAACCTGTAAAAGTTGAACGGGTTATCGACTCCGCCGCCCTGCTGGCAGCTCATCCCCATGCCTTTGATACCACCGCAAAAGCTGCAAAACCGGGCAAGCCCGGCACGGCAGGCAAACCGGGAGAAACAGGCGCAGGCACCCGCAGAGGGGCCAACCTGGAACGCCTTGAACAGATTGAGTTACGTGCAACCCTTGAGATTTTCTCCAATAAAACCGCCATCAAGCACTACCCGGGAAAACCTTTGAACACCACCTGGAAAATGAAAGGCAAGGGAACCCGGATCGTAGCCAAGAACCTGGCGAACAAAGCAAAATTTGTGATTGAAATCGAAGATATCAGTCAGGACCGCATGGTGATCATGGAACATGCCCAGTCGGTCGATGTAAGAGTTACTTACGAACGGCAGAAGTAGCATTTGACAATTTAGCCGGAATAGTCACCGGCAGCCTGCAGGAAACCTGTTCATTAACAGGATCCTCTCTGCAGCAAGTAAAAGGAGGTCTCCCCGGTTTCGGGGAGACCTCCTTTTTTCATCACAGGGTCCCTCCTGAAGAACATACAAATTGAGATTAACCCTTAACCGTAATTTCATCATCGCTAAGACAGGCCCGTCCACCATGGTTTACAAAAAGATTTCAAAACTCTTTTTCTAAAAAAACAATCCCGGGGTGTTGCCGGGATTGTTTTTTTCTTTACTTTTGACCGACCGTTCATTCATAAAATATGAGTCCAAGAACAAGCGCGCAATTTGAAGGGATCAGGGAGGCAAAACGCAGGCAGATACTCGATGCGGCGATTGCCTGTTTTGCCACAACAGGATTCCATGCCGTTACCATCAGCGAACTGGCCCGGCATGCCGGTATTTCAAAGGGACTGATGTACAATTATTTCGAGAGCAAGGATGAGTTGCTGAAATGCATCTTCAGGGAGGTCATGCAGGAGATGATGCAGATGATTGATCCCGACCAGGCGGAGGAGATCGACAGGCAAAAGCTGCTGCAATATTTTGAAAAGCTCATCACCCACCTGAAATCCAACCTGATGTTATGGAAGATGTATACGGCCATCTTCAGTCAGCCGGCGGTACAGCAGATCCTGGCGGTTGAGATCCAGGAGGCGTCGAAAAGCCCGCTGGAGATGGTGGAACGCTATTTTAAAACCCATCGTTTCAAAGAGCCCGACCTGGAGGTAGCCTTTATCAGTACCCTGATCAGCGGGGTTACCTATGAATATATTGCCGACCCGGAACATTACCCGATCGACCGCATCAAGGAACGCATTATAAGCCTGTACCAATAATACATGACAGAAAAACCATGAAGAAGCTAATCATTTCACTGCTGATGCTGGCAACTTTGCCCGGCGTGCAGGCACAGGATCTGAGTGCGAAGGAGATCATCCGCCGCGCCGACGACAAAACCCGGGGGCTGACCAGCCAGGGAACCATGACCATGACCGTGGTCAGGCCCGACTGGTCGAGGACGATCACCATGAAAACCTGGTCAAAAAGCAGGGAGTATTCCCTGGTACTCATCACAGCTCCGGCAAAGGACAAGGGAGAGGTCTTCCTGAAGATAAAGACCGAGATGTGGAACTGGGTCCCCTCCATCGATAAGACCATTAAAATTCCCCCGTCGATGATGCTCCAGTCGTGGATGGGTTCCGACTTTACCAACGATGACCTGGTCAAACAATCTTCGATCGTAGTCGATTATACCCATAAACTGCTGGGAAGGGAGACGATCAGGGAGATGGATTGCTACAAGATTGAGATGATCCCCCTGCCCGATGCCGCCGTAGTTTGGGGGAAGGTGATCATGTGGATCACGGTGAAGGGATTTGACCAGTGGAAATCCGAATATTACGATGAGGATAACACCCTGGTGAATGTCTCCAACAGTTATGATATCAGGAAGATGGGCGACCGTGACATTCCCACCCGGATCGAGATGGAGCCTAAGACCAAAAAGGGGCAAAAAACGGTCATGCATATTGACGACATGAAGTTCAACACAGCCCTGAATGAGAGTTTCTTCTCCCAGCAGAACATGAAGAAAATAAGATAGGCCCTATGAATGATATCAGGCTTGCATGGCGCAATATCTGGCGGAACAAGCGCAGGACCCTGCTAACCGCGGCATCCATTTTCCTGGCCATCTTTCTTGCGCTGATCGTAAGGTCGCTGCAGATCGGATGGTTCGACAACCTCACCAAAATCGTGGTTCAATCCTATACCGGCCATATTCAGATCCACAGGAAGGGATACTGGGACGACCGCGACATCAACAACTCCATCGTATTCAATGACTCGCTGACCGCCCTGGTCAGCGCAGCGAAGAATGTTGATAAAACCGTACCGCGGCTTGAATATTTCGCCCTCTCCTCCTTCGGGAAACAGACCAAAGGCGTGATGCTTTCAGGAACCGACCCTGCACGGGAGGATGCCCTGACCCATCTTTCGGGCAAGGTGGTCAGTGGTAAATATCTCGATCATACAGGGAAAGGCATCCTGGTGGCCGAAGGGCTCGCTTCGTTTCTCGGACTCAAGACCGGCGACACGCTGGTGCTGCTGGGGCAGGGGTTTCATGGCCAAAGTGCGGCAGGAAAATACCTGGTATCGGGGATACTTCATTTCCCTTCTCCCCAGCTCAACAACCAGATGGTTTATATGAACCTGGCAACCGCTCAGGATTTTTTCAGCGCCGAAAACAGGATTACCTCCCTCTCGGTCACCCTGAAAAATCCTGACGACATCGATAACACCCTGGTTGAATTAAAAGAGAAAACCCCCGGCGGGAAATATGAGATCATGCGCTGGGATGAGATGATGGTGGAGATCATGCAGCAGCTGAAGGTCAAAACGGCCGGCGGGATGATCATCATTGCCATCCTTTATATGATCGTAGGTTTCGGGATCTTTGGCACGGTGATCATGATGACCAATGAACGCAGCAAGGAATTCGGCGTGATCGTGTCGGTGGGGATGCAGAAAAGCAGGCTGGCCATCATCCTGGTGCTTGAAATGCTGTTCATCGGCCTCACCGGCATCGTTGCAGGAGTTGTTGCCGCATTGCCCATCATGATTTACTTTTACATTTACCCCTTACGCCTGTGGGGCAACATGGCCCAGGCCTTCATCAGTTACGGCATCGAACCCCTGATGCCGCTTGCCTTAAAACCGGGCTTTATCCTGTCGAATGTGATAACCGTTTTGGTCATCGTCTCCGTTACCTGTATTTACCCGGTTCGGAGGATCTTCAAACTCAGGGTGGCTGAGGCGTTGCATAAATAACAAACTAAATAACCGCGATCATCATGCTCTTTAAAATAGCTTTTAAAAATGTGTGGCGAAACAAGGTCAGGAGCCTTATCGTGATTACCGCGATAACGCTGGGGCTGGCCGGGGGGATTTTCACCGCCTCCATCATCACCGGGATGGTTGAACAGAAGATCAGGACCGGCATCAACAATGAAGTTTCCCATATCCAGATCCATCATCCTGAATTCCCGAAGAATTTCGAATCCAGGTATGTCATCCCCGATGCCGCAGTGGTGGCCGCGAAAATCGCAAAGATGCCCTCCGTGAAGGCGGTATGTATGCGCACCAGGATTACCGGCATGGCAGCCTCTCCCAATTCGGCTTCCGGGATCCAGATCCTTGGCGTCGATCCGGAACGGGAAAAACGGGTCAGTTCGCTCTTTTCAACCATCCCCGGCACCAGTGGCGGCTATTTTACCGGCAGCCGCCGGAACCAGGTGGTGATCAGCAGGAAACTTGCCGACAAACTCAAGGTAAGGCTGAAGTCGAAGGTGGTGCTCAGGTTCCAGAATAGCGACGGGAACCTCACAGAAGCGGCTTTCTCCGTCAATGGCATCTTCCAGACAGCCAACACCGTATTTGACGAGACGACCCTTTTCGTGAAAAAAAGCGATCTTGACCAGATCACCGGCGGGGATAGCGGCATCCAGGAGATCGCGGTGATGCTCCGTGATATTGAAAACATCCCCATAGCAGAGGCATCGATGAAAACGCAACTGCCCGGACTTCTGGTTCAAAACTGGGTCGAACTCCGGCCAGATATGGGCATGATCACCTCGGCTATTGCCATCGAAGTTTATATTATCCTGGGAATCATTCTGTTTGCGCTGGCTTTCGGCATTGTCAACACCATGCTGATGATCGTCTTCGAACGAACGCACGAACTGGGAATGTTGATGGCCGTGGGGATGAGCAAATCAAGGGTATTCAGGATGATCATGATGGAAACCATCTTCCTCACAGTTTTGGGAGGGATGATCGGGATGGCCGTCAGTATTGCGCTGGTCAGCTTTTTCCACCAGCGGGGAATCGACATGTCATCCTTCTCCAAGGGGCTTGGCGCCTTCGGCTTTGATCCGAAGATCTATCCCTTCATCAGCCGCGAATTTTACATCAACCTCACCATGATGATCTTCGTCACCGGGATTCTCTCGGCCGTAATGCCGGCGCGGAAAGCGCTGAAATTAAACCCTGTGGAGGCGATCAGGGTCGACTAAAGAAAAGAACTGCATTAAATTAAACCACGAACCTATGAATATTATTGAGATCCGGAACCTGAGCAAGGTATATGATGCAAAGACCATCCCGGTTTTCGCGCTGAACGGGATAGATCTGACCTTCAGCCAGGGCGAATTTACCAGCATTGTCGGCCCCTCGGGATCGGGCAAGACAACCCTGCTAAACCTGATGGGCGGCCTGGATACACCCACCAGCGGTGAAATCGTAATCGACAACATCGACATCACCCGGTTAAAATCAAGGCAGCTGATCGATTTCAGGATGAGGAACATCGGCTTTGTTTTCCAGTCGTTCAACCTGATCCCCGTCCTTACGGCAAAGGAAAACGTTGAATTTATCATGCAGCTGCAGGGGGTTGGCAAAGAAAAAAGGGATTTAAGAACCCAGGAACTGTTGAAATCGGTAGGGTTGGGCGAAAAGATCAACACCCGGCCCAATAAACTGTCGGGAGGCCAGCAGCAGCGGGTTGCCGTAGCGAGGGCGCTGGCTTCAAAACCCAAATTTATCCTGGCCGATGAACCCACGGCCAACCTGGATTCAAAATCGGCTGAAAACCTGCTGGAGATCATGGAGAAGCTTAACAGGGAGGAAAACATCACCTTCATCTTTTCAACCCACGATTCGAGGGTGGTGGCAAAAGCCAGGCGGGTGATCACCCTGGAGGACGGAAAAATTTCGGGGGATACAAAAAAAGGGACCTATGGCTATGAACAGGTTGGAAGTCAGGTATGAAAAAAACCACTAGTGGCTTAACAGCATGAAGAAAATTTCCTCCCTGCGGTTTATTTTCAGAATAACCCTAACCGTCATTATCTCCGAATTATCTTATCTGCCATCCTTTTCGCAGGATACCGCTGCCGTACAGCAAGAGCGCAGCTGGTCGCTAAACGGGTATGTGAAGGACATGCAGACCGCCATCATCCATACCCCCGGTCAAAGCTGGATTACCAGCAACCTGATCCACAACAGGCTAAATTCCAGGTGGAATATCACCCATAATTTTACATTTTGCCTGGAAGAGAGAAACCGGTTGTACTGGGGCGAGCTTACCAGCATAAATCCCCACTACCAGGATTTCGTCGCAGCGGATAACGGATTGCTGAACCTTTCGAAGAATGTCGCCACGGGAAAATCTTACATCCTTAACGCCAGCATCGACCGGGTATGGCTTGATTACACACTCGAAAAATTCCAGGTAACCGTTGGCCGGCAGCGGATAAACTGGAGCCAGACCTTTGTGTGGAACCCAAACGATATCTTCAACACCTATTCCTTTTTAGATTTCGATTACGAAGAAAAACCGGGTAGTGATGCCGTCAGGCTGCAATATTTCACCAGCGCCTCCTCCAGGGCAGAGATTGCGGTAAAGGCCGACAAAGACCGGAAGATCACCGCTGCGGGGCTCTATCGCTTTAACCTCTGGAGGTACGATTTCCAGGTGCTGGCAGGGGTTTATACCCAGAGCGACCTGGTGGTTGGCCTGGGATGGGCCGGGCAGATCGCCAAAGGCGGGTTTAAGGGTGAGGTAAGCTGGTTCAGGCCGGTCAGCCATTTCGGCGACACCACCGGGGTGATCTTGTCGTCGGTGGAATATGATTACACTTTCAGGAATTCCATGATGATCCAATTTGAAGGTTTTTACAATTCGAATTCAGCCAACGCGGCCAACATCCTGATAAGCCAGTATAACCCCGGACTGCTGAATGCAAGAAATCCATTTCTTACAGGGTTTTCATTGTATGGCTCCCTGTCGTGGCCCGCAACCCCGCTGATAAACCTTTCGCTGGCAAGCATTTACAACCCCTCCAACCGGATGGTTTTCATTATTCCCACCTTTACCTTATCCCTCATGAACAACCTCGACCTGTCGCTAATCGCGCAGTCGTTTCAACCCTATGCACAAGGGGCGGCAAGCCTCTCTCAGACCTCCGTATTTCTCCGGCTGAAGGGATCGTTTTAACCGCACCCGATATTTTTTCCCAAATACTTGCAAAAACCGCGGATTTTAAGGACTTTTACATTTGTTTTTTGCAGATGCAATGCTGTCACGTAAGCGTGTTAAGCTGTGAACTGATCATTATTATTCATCCGTAAAACCATATCCCATGCGTATAATTCCATTGAGTTTATTGATATTTTCGGTCTTCCTTTTATTTTCACAATGTAAAAACCCAACGGCAAAATTGAACTACCCGGAAACCAAAAAGGGGACCCAAACCGACAATTACTTTGGCACGGTTGTCGCCGACCCCTATCGCTGGCTGGAAAACGATACCAGCGCTGAAACAAAGGCGTGGGTGAAAAACGAGCAGGCCTTTACTGAAGACTATCTTTCGAAGATCCCCTTCAGGGAACAGATCCGCAGTCGCTATAAAGATCTGCTGAACTATGACAAGTATTTCAGCGCCTTTAAAGCCGGCGATTACATCATCTACTCAAAACAGGAGGGGATCCGCAACCAGTCGGTTTATTACATCCAGAAAGGACTGACGGGAACGCCTGTCGTATTGATTGATCCCAATAAACTTTCCGATGACGGCTCAGTTTCGGTGGCGCTTGATGGCGTTTCAACCGATAAAAAATACATCACCTACCATGTGAACAAAGGGGGCAGCGACTGGCAAACCATGTTCATCATGGAGATCGCGACCCAAAAGAAGCTGGATGACCAGCTCGACTGGCTGAAATTCGGCGGTGCCGCCTGGCATGGATCAGGATTCTATTACAGCCGGTATGATAAGCCTGCCGCTGGTACCGAACTCTCGGCAAAAAGCGAGTACCAGAAGGTCTATTATCACAAGCTGGGTGAAAAGCAGGAGCAGGATGTGCTGATTTTCGAGGACAAAACACACCCGCAGATGTACTATTACCCACAGGTCACTGAGGATGAACGATACCTGTTCATGTACAAATCGCCCGGCACGGACGGCACCGAAGTACTGTACAAAAACCTTGTCAATGGTCAGAAAGATTTCAAACTTCTTTTCACGGGGTTTGAATTTAATTATTCAGTCGTCAACAACTCCGGCGACAAGTTGCTGGTCAACACCAACGATGGGGCTGGCAACTACCGGGTAGTGCAGGTGGATCCATTAAACCCGCAAAAGAAACTGTGGAAGGAGATCATCCCGGAGAAGCCCGAAAAGCTGGAATCAGCCTCAACCCTGGGCGGGAAGCTGTTTGTCAGCTACCTGAAAGATGCCAGCACCCGGATTTACCAGTATTCATATGAAGGCGCCTTTGAGCATGAGATGCCTCTTCCGGCCCTTGGCTCGGCATCGGGGATCGGCGGGCTGAACAATGACACCTATGCCTTTTATGATTTCTCCTCTTTTACTTATGCCCCCTGTGTTTACCGTTATGACATCCAGACCGGGAAATCGGAGGTTTTCAAGAATTCGACCCCCAATGCGAAAATTGATGATTTCGAAACGGAACAGTTTTTTTATACCAGCAAAGACGGCACGAAAGTCCCGATGTTCCTGGTACATAAAAAGGGGATCAAACTCGACGGCTCCCACCCGGCCCTGCTTTACGCTTACGGCGGGTTCAGCGCAAGTTCAACCCCCTATTTCTCCAATTCCAAGATCATCCTGTATGAAAATGACGGGGTCTTTGCCATGCCCAATATCCGCGGAGGCGGCGAATATGGCGAAAAATGGCATAAAGGGGGGAACCTGCTGAACAAGCAAAATTGCTTCGACGATTTCATTGCTGCTGCGGAATACCTCATCGACCACAAATACACCTCCCGGGAAAAACTGGCGATCAACGGCGGTTCCAACGGCGGGTTGCTCATCGGTGCCGTGATGACCCAACGTCCCGACCTTTTCAAGGTTGCCATCCCGGAAGTCGGGGTGATGGACATGCTTCGTTTTCAGAAATTTACTGTCGGATGGGGCTGGTCGGTGGAATATGGCTCAAGCGACAGCGCGAAATATTTCCCCGTACTATACAAGTATTCGCCCTTGCATAATATCAAAGACAGTGTGGCCTATCCTGCGACCCTGGTTGTAACAGCCGATCATGACGACCGCGTAGTGCCTGCCCATTCCTTCAAATTCATCTCAACCCTGCAGGCAAAGCAGAAGGGACCGAATCCTGTTCTGATCCGTATTGAGATCAACCAGGGACATGGGGCATCGGGTTCATCGCTGTCAAAGATCATTGAGGGTGAGACGGACAAGTGGGCCTTTATGTTCTACAATATGGGGATTACGCCAAAGGAATACGGGAAGAAATAGTTTAAAGCCCTACAGCCTTGCTCTCCAGAACACTTTTACGGTACCTGAAAATCCCCTCCACCTTCCGGTGTACGAACAGCAGGTCGGCCAGTTTGCCGATCGGCCCGAAGGGGACTTTATAGAACAGTTTATCGGTCATCATCACTCCGCCGGGCATCTCTTCAAAATGATGTTCATGATGCCATATCGCATAGGGACCCGAACGCTGCTCATCGACAAAACAAAAGGGTTCCCGTACGTGGGTTATCTCCGTGACCCATTTCAGGGGAATCCGGAACACGGGTGAAACCGTGTAGAGGATGATCAGCCCCGGGTAGATGTTTTCGGGCATCTTCGACTGTATCACAAAGTTCATCGCTTTGGGGGTGATCGTGCCAAGGTTGGCGGGATTGCTGAAAAACTTCCAGGCCTCCGCAGGAGTGACTGGTAAAAACTGTTGAAATTCAAGATTGCGCATATCGATTTTATTTATTCGTCCCTCAAACCTTGCAGGAGGTTCGTTTTCATCACCGCCCTGCCGGCAAGCCCGATCCACAGCAGGCCGTTTCCAAGCAGCACCAGGAGTATCCCGGCGAGGAAAAGGCCGGGCAACGTATATCCGGGGGAGACCAGAGAGGGCAGGATACCTGCCAGGGCGGCGACTCCTCCAATGAAAATGGCCACCAGCAGCATGGCAATATGTTCGGCTATGATCAGCCTGAGAATAAATTTTCCGGTAAATCCCAGGGCCAGGTAGATGGCAAATTCCCGCTGCCGTTGCCGGATTGCCTGGAAAATCAAGATACCCAGCCCAACGGTCCCGATAATGACCCCGAGTCCGCCCAACAGCATAAATACCGACAGGTAGGTGTTTTCCACCGAATTAAAGGTAGCTAGCCGTGAAGCGGTAGTGGTGATCATCATTCCCTGATCGCGGAAGATCGCCTCAAGCCGGCAGGCAAGGGTATCCTTAATGCAAGCCGGGCCATCGACCAGCATAACGCGCGAACCGCCGGCTGAAGGATAAAATATATGCAACAGGCTGTCGGAAACCAGAAGGTTCCCCTGGAAAACAGAGTTATCCAACCCGCCCATCAGTTTGATTTTTAAAATCTTCCCTGATTCGTCCGTGTAAAACAGGGTATCTCCGGTTTTTTTCTGAAGCCCCCAGGTGATCACACTCTGGTCGGCAAAGCCCGCAATCATGTCAGGCGCAAGGGGTTTCTGCAGGATTTTCCAGGGAGATTCAGGGTTAGTTGTGGAAAGCAGACTGGTGAAATGAAAGGCTTGTACTCTGTCAAAGTATTGCGGTGGTACACCTAGCAGTGCAGGCCGGGATACCTGGTTCAGGTTGAGGCAGCTGGCATCATCGCCATCCATGCGGACAAACTGGATGAACCGTACCTGCCGGAGCAGTGCTTCATCCTCCAATCCGTAGTTTCTGGCCCCGGCAGGCGTATCCAGGTCATTCAGGATAGGGATCGTGGTTTCGGCCCAGAAAAGGAACCCTCCCGTCCCCGAACTGCGGCTTGATTCAGTACCATAAAAGGTCCGCCTGTTTGCCCCGGTGATCACGATGGTGAAGGTACCCAGTGCCAGTAACGTGACGACGGCCATGGTCCTTTTCCGGTTCAACCCGAGATTTTTCACAACCAGCTCCGCGAACCGGCTGACTGTATTTGTTTCTTTCATGGTGACCCGGGCCAGGAGGAATTCCAGCAGGCACAGCAGCCCCAGCAGCAGTAACGCCCCGGCTGTGAGGAACAGGGCTACATCCATGACTTGCCCACGGATCAGCAGTTCCAGGATGAGCCCCAGGGAACTGCCGACGGCAACCAGTCCGGTCATGACTATCCACAACCTGATTTTACGGGATATCGCGGTATCCCTGACCCCGGAGCCCCCTTTTACCATTGATGCCAGCGGGTTGCGCAGATTGATCGCCAGTACGGTGAGTAAAACCAGCAGGGAGAGGCACAGCCCCGACAGGATACCGTATAACAGGGTCATTGGTTCTATATTCATCACAACCATGGAGGTGTTTATGGCATCGTACCACAGGGTGTTTAATCCAAAAATCAGCCCTTTGTTATAAAGGATCCCTGCAAAGACACCCGGGATGGCACCTGCAAGGGCCACCAGCAGTGCCTCCGCCGCCAGCATGCCAAAGATCTGCTGCCTGCGGAAGCCGATAGCGGTAAGGATGGCGGTTTCGGCCATGCGTGAACCCGCAAGCAGGCCAAACAGCATGGCAGTCAGCAACACTGCGCTCAGGATGATAAAAAAACTCAGGCTGAGGAACAGCTGGCCGAAGTCGGTTGAATGGCCTGCGGCGGTTTGCCCCTCCCGGTATACCGGCTGAAAAGTGAGCCCGAAATGTTCAGGCCGGAGTTTTTCCATCAAGCTGGTTTTGATCGCGGCAAGATCCTTTTGGGAGGCATGAAACCGGAATGCGGTATGGTGCCCAAACCTGTTATCCCATATTTTTTCCCCGGTTTCCAGTGAAATAAAGGCTTTCGGCGTTCCCCTGTACATTTTCCAGTAGCGTTCATCCTTGTCCCTTATCTTCTTCAGGTCGATCGGTGCGCCGGTTTCCCAGTCGCGGCAGTTCCCGGCATCCGACATCCCCGGAAAATCGGGCATCAGGCGCGGATCCCCCGGGAGTGTTTTATCAGGAATGACCCTTTTTACATGGAAAATGGCGCTGTCCTCCTTCATCTTCCGCAGCGGTCCCATAATGAAATAACGCAGGGATATCTTGTCGCCACTGCTAATACCCAGGTCCTGTGCCAGCCATTCATTTACGATGATCTCTCCGGGAGCTACGTTTTCATTCAGGAAATTTTCATTGGCCGCCGTTACGAAGGAATAGGGGGTGGATTTCGCGTTGGCGGAGATGGCGTTTACAAGATAGGTCAAAACAGATCCGCAGTGCGGGATGACGGATTCTATGGCAGCGGCCGTGGAATCATCGAAGAAGATCCGGTCGCTGGTAATTTCCCATTCGCTGTCGTTATTCTCCTTTCCCGGAAGGGCTGTGAAATGCAGGCCGGCGTCCTCCGGTTTCCAGCATGCCCGTAGTGCCTTGCCGGAGGTAAGCTGACCAGTCTTTCCCCCGACTTTATCGCCCGCCACAAGCAGGTTGGCATACCCCTTCATCCCCAGCAGGGAGGCCAGTTGGGGCAGGGAGACGAAAATATTGTAAGGAGCCGTTTGATTGCTTTTCAGGCTGAACCGGCCCATTTGTTCATCGCGGAGGATACCGGCAACTTTAACACGCACCGAAACGGAGGCCTCTCTTTCCGCTGAGAAGGGAGCATTCGCAGGAGTTTTCCCCACTTTCTGAATACGAAGCAGCATTTCGTCCCCGGTTTGCAGTCCCAGCTTTGCAGCGACATTTTTGCTGAGTATGGCTTGGTCCTCTTGCGGAACCGGTAATAACCTGTCCCAGAATCCGGCAAACCGGCTGTCGATCCCGGTTACCTCAACCTGGTTGATCCTGAGATTCTTATCACTGTTGATGGCAATCGCCCCGCAGCGGATGGCAGGGGCAACCGGGATTTGGGTTCCGGATGGCAGTTCATCCGCCAGCTTTTGCCTGAAAAACCGATCTCCCTGCGGCAGGGAGTATCTTATGGTCCCCAGGCGAATATCGGTATAACGCCGCAGGCTGAACTGCACCGAGTCGCCAACGATGAGCGCACCGGTGAGTACTGCGGTGCTTACAATCACCCCGGCGGCGACGGCCAGGTATGGTTTGCGGTAGAACCAAAGGTTTCGGAGTAAAAATCGGATAGGGTTCATGGTTTTTCCAGCCGGTTAAGTTTCCCGGAGGCAAGCTGATAGATTTTCCCCATTTGCATGGCAATCTCCATCGAGTGCGTTACCACCACCACAGCAACGTTTTGCTCAAGGTTCATTTCCGCCAGCAACAGCCCGAGCTGCATGGCATTACCGGCATCGAGCGAACCTGTCGGCTCATCAGCCAGCAGTAATTTCGGCTGGTTTACCATCGCCCGTACCACCGCTGCCCGCTGACATTCACCTACCGACAAATGGACCGGCCGGCGATTGATCATGCCGGAGAGCCCGACTCTGCCGATCAGGTGGCGGGCACGTTCCTCGCCATCCTTCCGGTGTGCCTTGTCTTTGTTTGGCAACAGGGGAAGGAGCACATTTTCGATCAGGGTGAGCTGTGGCAACAGGTGATGCTGCTGGAAAACAAATCCGATGAAGCGGTTCCGGATGGCAGCCAGCCCACTCGCGCTAAACAGGCTGACACTGGTCCCATTGAGGATAACCTCCCCGGAACCAGGCAAATCGAGCGTTCCCAGGATATTCAGCAAAGTGCTTTTTCCCGAACCCGACGGACCTGTGATGGCCAGCGACTCCTTCTCTTCAATCGCCAGAGATATTTGGTCCAGGATCAGGTTGGCGCCTGCCTGGCCCTGGTTGCCATATGATTTCGAAACATTCCTGAATTCTGCGATTATCATTGATAAACAGATTAAAAATCGTGGTATTCTCTCAACTATTACAGGGTCACCCGGGTATAAACCTCCACCATTCTTTTGGTAAGATTCTTACTGTCGTAATGTTCTTCAACCGCGCTCCTGCCCGCCAGTCCCATCAGCCGGAGCCGGGCGGGATCGGAGAGCACCTCTGCAAGTCTGGTTGCCAGCGCTTCAGCCGTATTCGGGTGATAAATCACGCCGCCACCGGTCAACCCGATCACCTCCGGGAATGCCCCAAGTTGCGGCTGTACCAGCGGAATTCCCGAGGCCAGGGCTTCTAGCTGGTAAAGTCCGAAGGCCTCCCCCTTCAACACCGGAACCGACATTACCGACAAGGTCTTGAAAAATTCAGGCAGGATCCCTGTTGTGAAATCAGGCAGGATGGTGAAAAAATGGCGGAGGCCGTGTTTCTCAAGTTTTTGAAGCTGTAGGTTCAGGAAGGGTTTGTCGTCGCCCGTCATCCCGCCTGTAGCGATCAAAACCAGGTCGCTGAACTGTGGCCGGGCTTTCAGCAGGATAAAGGCATCCATCAGCACTTCGAAGCCGTTTTCTTCACAGATCCTCGACAAATACCCGATTGCCGGCGGGGAGGCAGCCGGCGGGGTAACTGTGTAGCGCCCGGGATCAACCCCGATCGGGATTACATGCATCTTTTCCTGCGGGATGTTCATTTTTCCCTGCATAACCGTGGCAAACCATGAACTAACCGCCACGAATGCATCCACATCCTTTCCCTTTTCGGCCATCAGTTGCCAGATCCTGTCAACCCAGCCCTCCTCCATGGCATCAACCCATACATCCTCATCCTGCAGCGAGCAGACAACCGGCACGCCAACCTCCTCCCTGATCCGCCGGGCCATCCCCAGCAGCAGGGCATTGGAAAAATGGACAATATCGGGTTTATGATGGTTCTTTAAAAAATCGACCAGGTGATCCAGCTCCTTATGCTGAAATCCATTTTCGCCCAACAACATCGATTCGGTGAGCTTTTCAAGTCCCTTTGCCCGGGTGGAACCCGATTTCCCGGCAGCAAATTTCAAGATGGGTGTCGAATCAAAAAACCGTTCCATCCATCCCGGCATATGGCGGAACAGTGGAAACTGTTGTCTAAGGTATATGTTGACAGCCCCGTAGAACACGGGCAAACCATCGTCCTCCGATTGCAACCCGGAGGTCAGCGGCAGGTACATGGGCAATATCATGGCATCATGTCCGGCTTCACGCAACGACTGTACATAGGCGCTGTCGCGCAGACAGTTGCCACAATAAAAGGTACCTCCGAACCCCGGAACGATGCTGACGATCTTCATAATTTAATTCTTTAACCCAATCCGGAAAAATGATAAAATTCCTTTGGACAAGCAAGCAGGCCGCTCTATTGTCCGAAAACATAAACCTTCCCGTCGCCGGCGCCAACAGCAATCATTTTTGAGGTGACAGCCGGCGTGCTGAAAACAGGGCTGCCTATTTCGTAGCTCCATTTCTCGGTACCACTGCTGAGATCAAGCAAATGGATCCTGCCGTCGGCCGATGCGGCGACCACATGATTTCCGGCAATGACGGGGGAGGCGTCCACCTTCCCGTTTGTTTTAAACTTCCATAATTCCTTGCCGCTTCCGGCATCGAAGCAATAGATAAACCGGTTTTGCGACCCGGTCACGACCTTACCCGCCGATACTGCCGGCGAGGCAAGGAATGGCCCGCCACCTTCGGTTTGCCAGAGGATTTTTTTCTGCCGGATATCCACGCAGAAGAATACCCCGTCGTAATTTCCAAAAAAGGCCTTGTCGGCCGGAATCGCAGCAGAGGCAGGGATATAGGTTTCTACGTCAACCTGATCAACCTGTTTTCCATCCTCCACGCCCAGCATATGCAGCACCCCGTCGCATCCCCCGAAAACAATGAGATTGCCGCTTACGGCAGGGGCTCCGTTGATATAGTTTCCCGATTCATATTTCCAGATTCCCTTCCCGGAGGCTGCATCAACACAATGGAGACTGAAATCATAACTTCCTACCACGATACAACTCCTTTTGGTGCTCATCCTGATGGCCTGGCTTGCCGATCCCGAGATCTGGCCGTCGGTTTTATACTTCCACTTCAGGCTGCCTGTACTGGCATCGAGGGCAAAGAGGATGCCCTCCAGGGATCCTACATAAATGGTGTTTTCAACTATCAGCGGGGGTGATTCAACGGCAGTCGCGGCATTGAACTTCCATTTCAGGCTCCCCGCAGAGGTCAGGGCATAGAGAAAACCATCATTGGATCCGATATAGACCGTGCCGTTGCAGATGACCGGCGAGGATTTAATGGCATCGCCCGTTTTAAAGGTCCACAGCAGGCGGAACGGGGGTTTCAGGACTACCGGTGCATTTCCCGTCAGCCGCGCGTTCCCGCGGAAGGATGGCCAGCAGTCGGGCCCGGGTTGCTGTCCGTTGACAAAGATCCATCCGAAAAGGCAGATGAAAAGAGATAGGTGGTAACGGTAATGTTTGTTTTTTGTCATCAGCGGTTTCTTTCCTCGTTGTTTCTGAATGCCAGGGCTCCCGTAGGGCAGGCCTCCACGCAGGCGGCGGCCGCCACCTGCAGCGCTTCGCGGATGGTTTCGCCGAAGGGTACGGTAATCTGTACGTCAAACCCCCTCCCGGCAAAGGTAAGCCCTATTGGCTCCCCATGCGCCTCCGCAATTTCAACACATAAGCCGCAACGGATACATTTCTCCTTTTCGTAGACGACCGTTTCGTGCTGCACCGACCGTGTGATCCGTTTCCGGCCGGGTCCGGCATACCGCTTCCGGCCGGCCCCGTATTCGTCGGAATAATGCCTCAGCCTGCAGCTCGCCGGTTTGCGGCAATCGCAATGAAGGCAACGTTTTGCTTCCCGGATGGCCTCCTGCTTCGTAAAGCTGCCCATATCATCTCCCGAAGGTGTAACCCGGTCGTCGCCAGTACTCTCCTGCAGGTATTCCTGCCACTCCGTTTCAAACAGGTGGCCGGTCACCGACACGGAACCTCTCCTGTGTGATTCCGCGCCTCCCGTCGTTAAAACCGGATTTACCGGCTGTTCATTTGCGGGTTGTTGATGAAGATGGGTTCCCAGGTAACGTTCAACCTCCAGGGCAGCCATCTTCCCCTGGGCCACCGATTGGACTGCCATTCGCTGCTCCCTGATAACATTGCCGCACGCGAATACCCCGGCCAGACTGGTGGTGAAATGCTTTCTATCGATAAAGGATCCTGCCGCATCGGGCCGGATGCCAAACAGACCGGCCAGCGTTGCATCCTGGTGCCCGGTAGCCAGGATGACCGCATCGAACAGGGGTAAAACAGCAGTATGAAAGTACGCTTCATCAATGGTGCTATTCAGCCGGAATTCAGCCCCCATTTGGTTGATGAGGTCAATTTCAGTATTCAAAATCTCTTCCGGGAGATGTTCGCCTGAAATCCCATACCGAAGGGTACCTCCGGCCTTTGTTTCCCGGTCGAACAACACGCAGCCATGGCCCGACCGCAGCAGGTAAAATGCCGCGGCAAGACCTGCGGGCCCGGTGCCGATGATGGCAACCCGTTTTCCGTTGGCTCCGGCCGGAACAGGAACGGGATTATCGGCATGGTCGTCCTGTTGTACGGTTGACCGTTTTAACAGGCAGATGGAGACTGCCGAATCCATCGCCTTTCTTTTACACGCCTTTTCGCAGGGGGCAGGGCAGATATACCCCAGGATCAACGGCAGGGCGATCTCCTCCCTGACGATTTTCAGCGCACGGGTAAAATCGCCTGCGGCAATCAGGCGGTTCATCAGCGGGATATCCATAAATGCCGGGCAGGTGAGCCGGCAGGGGGCTTCACAGTCGCCGACATGGTCGCTGAGCAGTAGTTCCAGGGCCTCTTTGCGCGCCTCCGCCACCTCTGTGGTCGCCGTAAGGATGTTCATCCCCTCTGAAACCGGCATGGCACACGAGGGAAGGAGCTGGTCACGGTTCACCTCCTTCACCATGCATACCATGCAGGAGGGATGGTTGGAAAATCCAGGTTTATAGCACATGGAGGGAATGGCGATGCCCACGGAGGCAGCCGCTTCCATGATGGTGGCCCCATCCCTGATCTCAACAGATACCTGGTCGATGGTTAGTTTTACCATATCAGTGGACTGTGATGGCATTTACAGGGCAGATCTGCCGGCAGATATCGCATTTTATACATTTCTCCGTATCAATCGAGTGAACTTCATAGGGTTTAAAGACAATGGCATCCGAGGGACATCGTTGCGCGCACTTGGTGCAGCCAATGCAGCTTTTGTCAACCTCGTAATGAATCAGCGGCAGGCATTTGCCCGAAGGACAATGTCCGTTGAGATGGGCTTCATATTCTTCGCGGAAATAATGAAGCGTGGTAAGTACCGGGTTGGGGGCCGTTTTGCCGAGGCCGCAGATACTTCCGCGGCTTGTGCTGACAGCCAGTTTTTCCAGGTTTTCCAGGTCAGCTGCAGTTCCATGCCCGTTCCGGATCTTGTCCAGCAGTTCGAGCATTCTGCGGGTGCCGATCCGGCAGAAGGTACATCTTCCGCACGACTGGTTCTGGGTAAAGGAGAGGAAGTAGTGGGCCATGTCGACCATGCAATCCGACTCGTCCAGGACGATCAGTCCTCCCGAGCCCATCATGGTTCCAGCCTGTTTCAGGGCTTCAAAATCGATCGGCATTCCGGCGGATGAGGCGGGCAGGCAACCTCCCGAAGGGCCTCCGATCTGAACAGCCTTGAATTGTTTATCCCCTGCGATCCCGCCGCCGATCTCCTCCACAATCTGCCGGATGGTGATCCCCATCGGGATCTCGATCAGTCCGCCCCGCTTTACTTTGCCGGCAAGGGCAAACACCTTGGTTCCCTTGCTGCCGGCTGTCCCGATCGCCGAAAAAGCCGATGCCCCGTGGTGAATGATCCAGGGAACCATCGACAGCGTTTCGGTATTATTGATCAGGGTTGGTTTGTCCCACAACCCCTTTTCAACAGGATAGGGTGGCCGCATCCGCGGAAGTCCCCGTTTTCCCTCGACCGAGGCGATCAGGGCCGTCTCCTCCCCGCAAACGAAGGCCCCTGCCCCGCCAAAGACACCTATTTCGAATGAAAAATCAGATCCGAGGATCTTAGTTCCTACGATCCCGTTTTCCCTGCAGATTTCCAGCGCTTCGGTGATCCGCATCACGGCCAGCGGGTACTCGGCACGGATGTAAAAGAGGCCATGGGTTGCCCCGGTGGCGTAGGCGGCAATAAGCATCCCCTCGATGATCCGGAAGGGATAGGATTCGAGCAGCATGCGATCCATAAAGGCACCCGGGTCGCCCTCGTCGCCGTTGCAAATCATATATTTTTCAGGCGCCTGTGCATCCTTAACCATCTGCCATTTCCGGCCTGTGGGGAATCCCGCGCCCCCGCGGCCGCGCAAGCCGCTGTTGCCGATCTCCTCCACCACCTGTTGCGGGGAGATGGTTTCCAGGCATTTCTTCAGGGATTCAAACCCTCCGGTCGTGCGATAACCCTCAAGATCAACAGGGTTGGTCACGCCCCTGTTTTCCGTTGCGATGTTAACCTGCGGACCCAGAAATTTTGAAAGCGGGCTGTCGCGCTGCTCGCCCATATATTTCCTGAAGGATTTCGGGGCCCCGTCGGCCAGCAGGTTATCAAAAACATGAAAGAAACCGTTTCGCAGGCGGTTATAATATCCCTCAGGTTTAAAATGGCTGAGCAGCACCTCCCTGACCTCCTCCGGCTTGATCTTCGCATAAAAGGCGGGAAGTTCGCCGGGTTTGATGATCTCCATGATCGGCACCTGGTTGCAGATGCCCACGCAGCCAACCTGTTGCACGTTTACACTGATTTTTGCCTGCGAAAGGTTCTTTTCGAGTTCCGACTTCACCCCGGCGCTGCCGCTTGCCACGCAACAGGAGCCCAGTCCGATGCGTATCTCTCCCTGGTAGTCTGTTTTTTTTTCACTTACCGTAAAGCCGGCATCGCTCCCCGCCTGCTTTTTCGAGAGAAAATCCTTCAGGATCTCCCCAACATTTTCAGGCTCGACATGGCCATAGGTAACTTCGTCGACCCTTACGGCAGGGGCCAGGGTACAGCAGCCAAGACAGGCTACCTTTTCGATGGTGAAGCGCATCGCGGCATCGGTGTCTTCGTGATCCTTCAGTTTAAGCTCCCGCCTGAACGCCTCATAAACAAACAGAGCCCCCTTTACATGGCAGGCGGTGCCGGTACATACCTGGATGCGGTGCACCCCTGCCGGCTGGTGACGAAACTGGTTATAAAAGGTGGAGATCCCCGAGATCCGGGCCGGGGTGATGCCGGTTGTATCGCAGACACGTTTCAGCGCCTCTGCCGGCAGGTAGTTGAACGCCTGCTGGATATCCTGCAGAATGGGAATCACAGCATCCACCGCCACCCCGTGCCGGGCGACGATCTGGTCTACTTTTTCGGTAATCTGCTGCGCGGTAATCTTCATCCTTCTTTTTCCAGGTATTATAAAAACTTCCTGAGGGAAAACGCCCCCAGACCGATCAGCAGGCCAATTGCGGCAAACCCATAAAAACAGAGTTCAACCATTGTTTCTATAGTGAATTCCACGTGCTTCCTGATCCCGTTTGGATCTGCGTTGCGAATGTCCCTCATCTCCTCTTCGGCTGCCTTCGTGTAGTCAGGATCCAGACATCCCATCCTACGGATATATTCAGTTTCAAACCCGTCAAAATACCCGGGAATGTTCGGCTGGAGATACTGATCCTTCACCGGGTGGGTAAATACAAAGCCTGAAAATACATCCCTGTACCGGAGCGATCCGTTCGCCGAAGGGGTGTTACCCGGTTTGAGCAGGTTGTTAAATGGGAACAGGTCAAAACCGGAATTTCCGAAGGGTGATCCCCGGAAATCAAAACCCACCGGCTTGTTGCCGGTTTGCTCAAAAGCGGCATCCCAAACCCCGCCCGCCAGGGGAACCGACAGGAGGAACCGGGTATTGATCAGTACATTGGCGGCCCGGTTGCCAAAACTGTCTTTCATGAATTCATAGGTATTTACCCTGTGTACGCCGGGAAGCCTGTCGGTCAGATCCATACCATGGCGATAATTCATGATAACAAGGCATTTTGCCGGTTTCCCGGAGGTTTCGGCAATGGTTTTCATGCCCGTGATGATCGTACCGGCCATGATACTGTCGCGGTTCCAGACTATATTCTTCTGGTATTTTTTATAATCACTCACCGTTCTGATGGCTGACCAGTCGACGGCGCCGTCGGAAAAGTGATGCTGTACGCGGTTTTCGGGCGATAGGGTCTGGTTCAGGTGATAAAGCCGGTTCAGGTAAAGGTTGAAATTATTGTTGGTCCAGGCTGGCCACACGCCCAGGTTTCGCATCAGGTGCAGCACGTTTGCCTTCACCTCCGTATCGTTCAGGCTGTCGGTCATCATGAATTTATCGATGTCCTCCTGAATGCCCGTCTGGCCATATTCGGTGAAAACATGCCCCACATTTTCGATAAAACGGGGATCCTTTACAACATCAAAAATAAAGTCCCACTGGGTCATCTCCGGGTGGGCCCGTTCGCACAGGACCACTACGTCATATTTTCCAAAGAGCCCCATCACATAATCCACGGGGGTCGTATGTTGTTTTTTCAGGAACAGCACAAAGGGTTTTGTGGAGGCGGAATTCTGGAAAGCAGCCATACGGCAGGGAATGCGGCCTTTTGCCACGAACTCGGCCGTGGTTGTACCAATACCCAGCAGGGCTGCCGCGATGAGGATCATAAAACCTGTCTTGACCGTTTTCAGCTCCGGTTCCCTTTTCATGGTCATTCCGGCCAACACCTCATACCAGGTTCGTTTGGCAAAAAGGTAGTAGATTAGGTTTACCAACACCACCGGCACCATGATCTCAAGCCCTGAAACCGTAGGAAGCCATCGTTTTTCCAGGATCATCCCCAGCAGGACCGGCAGCAGTACCGTGGTCCCCCACTTGCCGAATACCTCGCGCAGCAGGATATCCCTGAAATGCACAGGTTCATCATTTTTTGAAGCTACCCCAGTTTTTACGACCATTTTGCCGGCCGTTTGACGGTACTTCGAAAGCATGATGACGGTATAAAAGGCACCGGTAACTACAAAGATGGCTTCAAAAGAGACCCGGATTGCCATCAGCGACAGCAATACGATCGCCACCTTAGCAAGCGAATAGATAACGAATGCATCGATCCAGAACGCCGCAAGGCGACGCCAGAATCCAACCCTGCCTTCTGTTTTCATGTGATACAATTTATTTTCCCGGGTTACCCCGGTTATCCATCATGATCATAAACGGGTAGCAGGAACCTTGTTCCTGACCTATTCCGGCTGTCAGGCAAAATGATACAGGAATACCACGGTCGCATCAAAGGCGGTTTTCCTGTTGTCTTTAATCTCCAGGGAAACATTGACTTCCGCTTTTGCGATTCCCCTGAGGTTGACGATCGAGGCCAGTTTCGCCCTGACCCTGACTTCATTGTCGACCAGTACAGCCTGGTTAAACCGTAGCTTTTCGATCCCGTAGTTCACCAGCATTTTGATATTATTTACCTCGATGATCTGGTCCCATAAAAAAGGTAAAACCGAAAGGTTCAGATAGCCATGTGCGATGGTGGTTTTATAGGGGCTTTCGGTCCTGGCCCTTTCGGTATCCACATGGATCCACTGATAGTCCATCGTGGCCTCCGCAAATTTATTGATCTGTTCCTGTGTGATCTTCAGGTAATCGGAGATCCCCAACTCCTTCCCGACGAATTGTTCGAATTCTGCAAAGCTGTTAATTACCAATTTACTCATTTCTGTGATTTTAGTTACAACAATCAATTAATAGAACGATGTATATGGAGTGCCCCCGCCTGAAAATCTGCCTCCGGCAACCAGTCCTGCTCCCATCTCAAATTATCTCGCCTGCACGATGTGCATGAGGCATGCTGTTATTTCTGCAAATCTATGGTTTTAGCCGCATTTGTGCCGGCTTCACTTTCCTATACAATACAAATTCTTATCCCCCCTGATCACGATTTTACCATCGGCAAAGGCGGGTGTACACACAGATCCTTCGCCCAGCGGGCATTCACTGATAACGGCAAATGTCTGATCGGGTTTAACAATATGCATAACTCCCTTCTTATCGAGCAGGAACACCCTGCCATCGGCCAGCATCGGCGAGGCATAGATGGGGGTATCATATTCATGGGTCCAGTATTTCGTACCCTTCCGGGCATCATAACAAACCACGGTGCCATAACTGGTGGCCATGAACAGGTATTTGCCGGTAGCCAGCGGACTGGGAATATCCGACAAGTACTCATTATCCTCCCACAGGAGTTTAGGGCTCTCCCCGATCTCCACGGCAGCCAGTTTGGCATAGTCGTTGACCGAAAACACCACCCCGTCGGCATAGGCTACCGAAGGCCCGACCTCGCCCGAAATACATTCAATCTTCCACAATTCTTTACCGTTGGCCGGGTCGTAGGAAGCTACCAGGGGATCGGCTGCCAGGATCAGTTCCATCCGCTTGCCGGTATTGACCAATACCGGGGAGGCCCATGAAATTTTGACACTCCTGGAGGTTTTCCAAACCACCTCGCCGGTCTTGCCTGCCAGGGCCATCACGCTGCCCGAGCCCCGTTGATCATACTGGATGATGAGCCGGTCGTGGTACATGATAAGCGACGAGGAATGTCCATAGTGGTTGGCAGGAAGCCCCAGGTTCTTTGACCAGATCTTTTTTCCGTCAAAATCGAGCGCTATCAGGTCCCCGTTGGCAAAAATGGCATATACCCGCCGCCCGTCGGTCGTCATGGTCGGGGCGCTCTGGCCGGTTTCCCGGTTCACCGAAGGCGCCTTTTCCGGAGTACCCGGGATCTCCTTCACCGGCGTATTCCACAAAATTTTCCCGGAATTCAGGTCAACACAATACACTTCACGGCTGGTCTCGCTGGCCCCTGTAATAAAGACCCGGTCGTTCCAGATAACCGGCGAATTGAAGCCCGGCAAAGGAATCGATGTTTTCCATTTTATATTTTTACCGCTTTTACCGTCCCAGCTGGTGGGAATATTTTTCTGGAAGGCAACCCCATTCCCACCCGGGCCCCTGAAGGAGGGAAAATTGGCCGCCAGCTCCTTTGCCGATGGATAACCCTCCATATCCGTCACTGCTCCCACTGCCTGACTGACCGTGTCGGCCCCCTTCGCCTGCACCCCCTCCTTATTTGCAGTACCTGCATTGTTTACATTACCGGCATTGTTTGCATTACCGGCACTGTTTGTATTACCTGCATTGTTTGCATTGTTCCCTAGTTCCCTGTGTGTAAGGAAAACCAGCACCAGCGAAATGGCAACGAGGGTGATCCCGGTATAGCCAACCCATCTCCTGTTGATTTTCTGTTCCGTCCAGAAATCGCTTATCTCCTCTTCAGGAATGACGGGGCGGATCTTTGTCTGAAGTTCTATGGCCTTCAGGCAGATGACCACAATGAGAAGGCTGAAGAACAGCAGATAGCCCCCCATCCTGACCTGCCACTGGGTTGTAAAGAAGGCTTTCCGGGCAAGCAGGTCGAGGGTGCGTACCTCCTGGCGCAGCTGCTCATCGCCGGGTTCGGCACGCAGTTTCTCCCCGAGGAGCCTCAGGCTCGAAGCATTCAGCGGGTCGGCGCGTTTTACCTGGATATAATTCACGATGATCAGCACGCACATGATAACAGCGAATGCGGCGCTGATCATGGCGATAGTGTGCAATATCCTTCGCTCACCCAGGTTTTTCATGGTCCATTGGTTCAATGATTCTCTGTGTTGGCCCTTCATGGTTGCAAAACCGTTAAACCGTTTTTTTCAACCGGGCAATAATCCACACAGCGGGCACAGCTGAAGCAGGCGCCCTTGTTGGGTGTATAGTCGGTGCGGTAACGGGTCAGCAGGCGGCTTGCCAGGATGATCCCGAAAACCAGGCCGATAAAACAGCCCAGGATCCAGCTGCCGATGTAAAACTGACTGAGTACCGCGGAGGCCTCTGCGGAGACCTGGGTGATGGTTTTGCCGGATGTCCGGTATGCCGAGATCTCAAAGGGTTCCTCCTGGCCCATGAATTTTCCCGGATCCTGTAACATGGATGCAAGGCGAACTTTGCTGTTCATCCCGGCAAGCGTGTGGTGCAGTTGCGACCCGGTCCATCCCCCCAGGACGATAAAAAAGGGAACCAGAAACGAAATCAGGATCAGTTTCCGAACGGTGACCGATCTGGTTTCGGGATTCCTCCCGGTCAGGGGCATGTCGATGGCATCGTAAGGGCAGGATGATTCGCAAAGCCGGCACTGAATGCAGGCTGCCGGCGTAATGGTGAGATGTTTCCAGGAAAGCCTGCTGACCCAGTTGAGCAATACGCCATAGGGGCATAGGTAGCGGCAGTAGGGCCTGGCAATAAAAATGCCTGAAATCAGCAGGGAGATTGCAAAGAACAGCATCCCGAAGGTGGCGTTGAACCTGAAGATCCCTACGAAGGGGTCATAGCGGCAGATGATGAAATCGGTCCCTGTGGCGGCATAAAGAATGGCCAGCCCCAGGTAAATGTAGGGGAAGGTGCCCAGGATGGCATTCAGCCTGGGGTCGATTTTCCGCGGCCGGAAGGCGACCAGGTCCTGCATGGCCCCGAAGGGACAGACTCCTGCACAGAAGGTCCGTCCAAAAAAGAGGGTGAAAACCAGGGGCAGAATGAAAAACGCCAGTACGGCAAGGGGAACAACATAACTTCGTTCAAACAGGGCCAGCACCACATTCTGAATGGCCCCGATCGAACAGACACATCCCTGGCGGTAAAAACCAAAATAGGCCAGTGAGAATACCGATGTCCAGAACACCGCGATCCGCGACCTTTTTTTCAGCACCAGCCAGGAAACCAGCGCAAGGGTCAGTGCCAGAACAATCACATCGACCATGGCCATGAACGGCGCACGGGCCGTTGGCTGCAGCGTCTCGGGCTGAAGATAACCGGATTCGAATTCAGGTTTTGGAAACCGCTGGACACCATATGCCACATCCACCATCTGAATGCAGAAGAGGATGATCAGCAATAGGATAACCCGGCCCTTGTTCATCATTTATTTTGGATTTTCCAGCGTGATTTGTTTCAACAGGTAGGGCTTCCCTGCAGGCACCCGGCTAAAGGCACCCGCCGGACAGGAACGGGCAATGGCGCACTGGTTGCAATGAACACAGATGTCGTGTCTTACCTGCAGTTGCAGGGATCCGTTACCAAAGGCGCCGCATCCCTTTACACATTTCCCGCAACCGATACATAATGGTTCATCTACGGTGTATTCAAAAAAGGGATCTTCCACATATTTCCGCCTGAGCGCATTGGTCGGACAAAGCAGGTTTTCGGCGCCTGTATTCAGCGTTTTGGTGCCAGGTTTGAAATACCCTCCACAGAGGTCACAATATCCGCACATGGCAAACACGTGGGTACACCTCACGGCCGAGTGGGCCAGCACGCAGTTTGTCGCACAACGCCCGCACTGGATACACTTTGCAGGATCGAGTTGCCACAGGGTCTGACCAGCCTCACTCTTTTTTACCGACAGCACGGCCAGCCCGCCAAGCCCCAGTACGACCGTTGCCCTGATACCGTTGACCAGGAACTCCCTGCGGTTCAGCTTTGGATTATTTCCCGTTTCGTCCATTTTCTCTTTTTTCTTTTTCCGGTGCGTTTTTCTCTATTCTGAATTTCTCAGCCTCCGGCAGATTACAGCGATCGGACAACCCGCAATTCCCGCAGGCATAGCTTCGGCGGCAATCATCCGCATTTTCCCAACGTCGCAGCATGGCCCCGCTGAACAGGACCATCAGCCCCAGAATTCCGCCACGGGCCACGCTGGTTAAAAATTCTCTCCTGCTGGTTATCTTCATGTGTTTATCGTTTCAGGCTAAAGATCCTCACCTGTTTGCGTTCGGGGTCAAGCACCAGGATCCTCTCCCTGGAATCCACCGCGAGATCCAGTCCCCGGGTTCCCTCGTTGAACGATCGGGGAGTGGCGACCACACATTTGAAATCGCCGGCAGGCGAATACACCTTGATCCGTTCAATCGCCTTTTCACTGGTGACGAAGGAGCCATCGGAGAGGAAAGCGAAATTCGACGGGTTGCAGCACCCGCAGAAACCCTCCATGGCCATGGATGCCTTCCCCCAGGCAGAGATCAGCGCCCCGTCGGGGGTGAACTGTTCCAGGCTGTGACGGCCGGGATTCACCACCCAGAGAAACCCCTTGCGGTCGATGCCAAGGTCAAACCAGGGACTGGGTACCACGAACCCGGGAATGCTTTCATGGGGATCTTTTTCTCCTATTTTCTTCTGCAGGTTCCCGGCATGATCGTAGCGGTACACCACCTTGTTGCCGGCATCGGCGATGAAAACATAGTCGTCGCTGACGGCGATGGAGGTGATTACTGCGTCACCCCCGCAACTTTTCCATTGTGCCCGTTTCTTTCCCTCTTTATTGAAAATTTCAAGATGATCCTCTATCCCCAGGTAAATCAGTCCATCCCTGTCAACCTGGATGCAGCCTGCAACTCCCTCCAGGGCAAAGGAGGCTTCCCGTTTTCCCGAAGGTTCGTAAATTTCAACCCCCTTTTCCCCGGCAACATAGATCCGGTCGGCTTTATCGACGGCAATACCATAGGTTTCAGCCAACCCCGGTTTGATCTGCTGCACTTCGTCATACCTGGGCGCCAGGGTATCATTGCCCCTGATGGACTTCATATCAAGGGCATAAGGATTCACGCTGCTTTCCGGTTGACGGAAGAACATATCCCAGAACATGTATGCTACCCCTGCCAGTAAAAAAACGAGGGCAATGATCAACACACTTTTTTGTTTCATCCGGCAATAGTTTATGTTACAACGTTAACTGACTGAACAAAGTACCTGATTCAACATGATTATCAGGTCGCCTGCATCTTTTTTTACCTGGCCTTGATGTCGAGACAAACCATCTGTTTTGAATCCCGCATCAGCAGGTATCCCCCGGTGATGACCATGGGGCCCCACGAATCCTGGCCGTCGATGATCCTGGCCTTGTCGAGTGTGGTAAACCGCGATGGTGAAAAGCTGGCGATGGTCATCTCCCCGTCATCGTTCAGGATAAATAACTTCCCGTCGGCCATCATGTAAGGTCCCAGACCAAAGCGGTCGGTTTTACCGCTGCTCATCACAATATTCTTACAGTCCCCAGCCTTGCAGCAGACAAGCTGATTCCGCAGTCCGCCGGCATCCTTGGGTAAAATCCCGTACAGGTATCCCCCTGAAAAGATCGGGGTTTGCTGCTCGGAGGCAAGTCCTTCCTGCGGTTTGAACATCTGCAGGATCTCAACCCGGTATCGTCCTTCACCTCCCGACACCCGGAGCAGGGCCGATCCGGCGCCATATCCCGCAGTAATAAATACTTTTCCGTTATCCAGGATCACCGGGGAGGGGGCCACTACCGAGGGGGCAAACGCACCCGTTTCCCACAGGATCCGGCCCCGGTCGGCCCCGCCGGCCGAGATGCCGCAAACTCCGCCAATGGCGGCATACACATACATTTTTTTCCCGTTGAAGACCATGGGCATCACCGATGAATGCGACATCTTCCATCCCCTGGGATTGAGTGTTTCCCACACCTTTTTCCCGGTGTTGCAGTCAACCGCGATCAGCAGGGCTTTACCTCCCGTTGCAATGATGGCGGTATCGTGGTCAAGCATCGGGCACTGCCCTGTGTACCAGAAGGGAATCTCGGTACTGTACTCCTTTTCAAGATCAATGCCCCACAAAAAATCGCCATTGTTCCGCTTCACGCACATTACCTGGCAGCGGGGGCCGATCGTCAGCACGAATTTATCGCTCACGGCGGGAATGGTCCTGGAGAGCCCGTGGTTGCGCTTAAGATGAACGAGGTATCCCCGCCGCCACAGTTCTTCACCTGTTGCCAGTGAAAGACAACGCAGCTGGTCGGTCTTTTTCACCTCATCATAATCGAGCAGGTAAACCTTGCCCTGATAAACGGCAGGTGCGGCATGGCCATCGCCAACCGCCAGTTTCCAGAGGATGACCGGCCCGTTTTTTCCCCAGTGATCGATCAGGTGGATCTTTTCCTTGCAGATATTGTCAAAATCGTCTCCCCTGAAGCGCGGCCATCTTGTCCCGGGAAGATCATCCTGGTTTTTGAAAAACTTGAACTCGGCGCCAATCTTCACCGGCGCCCCCCCGGAGGCCTTCCCCTTCCTCCTGTTGTCCATTCCCGGAACCGAAACGGTGAAGTTGCTGACAGGATTAAAGAAAAACCACCAGGCAAGCATTGCAAGCGCTGCAACAACAAATGCGGGGATGATCAACCTGGTCAGGTAGTTCCTAAACATGGGTTACTTCCGGATATCGTAAGCCATCAATGCCTTCCCATGCCGGATGTAAAGGACACCATGGCCGATCACAGGATGTGAAAAGTGCTCTTTTGTGCCGGCAGTTATTTTAAAGGTGCCGGCAATTTTCATGTTTTTCGGGCCAGGATTGACCAGGGTTACCTCGCCGCGCTGGTTGTAGTAATAGAGCATGCTGTCGGCCCATATGATCGATCCGGCTCCGCATTTGAGTGAATCGGAGGCCTCCCCGGTGGTGGCATCCAGGCACTTCAGCTGCCTCTTCTCCGAAAGGCAGGTGTAGATATTGTTGCCAACTTTTACAAATCCTCCCATATAATTGTCGATGAATTTGTTTCTCCATACCTGGGTGATCTGTTTGCCGTCGTCGGACAACCTTAGTTTTACTGCGCAATTTCCATCACCGGCGATATAGTAGATAAACCCGCCTTCATAATAGACCGTGTTGCTGTGGGTGTCGCCATTGCCGGGTTTTCGCACTGCAACCGGGATGTTGTCCTGGTCGTGCGTCCATAGTAACTCGCCCGTGGCGGCATCGATGCCCAGCATGGAGTAGGCCGTGAAGGTGACCACGATATGGCGGCTCTTTAACCGGATCAGGTAGGGTGAATTATACCCCGGAACTTCATTGTGCCCTTTGCAGACCCATGCGATTTTTCCGGTATACCGGTTCAGGGCTACCACGCTGGTATCGGCACCGCCGGGCACCAGGAATACCTTGTCGCCGTCGACCAGCGAGGATTCGGCATGACCAAACAGGGTAAACCTGCCATGCATCTCCTTTTTCATATCAACCGACCATACTTTCATCCCCTTTTTTGATTCAAAGCAGGTCAGGTTGCCCAGCCCTGAACAGACGTATACCAGGTTGCCCTCCACCGTGGGTGCGCCACGGGCGCCCTGGTACGAAACAACCCACTCTTTCCCATAGGATGATTTCCAGACCAGCTTTCCCTGGTGGTCAAAGGCAAACAGGTAACCGACAGAGTCGATTTCACCAGCTACATAAAGCCTGTCGGAGGTGAGGGTCGGGGCGGCATAGCCATTGCCGATCTCCTCTGTTTTCCACATCAGCGCCGGTCCGCCCGACGGCCACGACTTTAACAGGTTCGTTTCTTCATATTTGCCATCGCGCAGCGGGCCGCGCCATTGGGCGAAGGTTTGCACAAAACCCTGGAGGGAGATGGCCAGAAAGATTAACAGGATAGAGAGCCGCGTTTTCATCATATTGGTTATTAGGTCAGGTGAGAAGTTGTATCAAAAAGTGAACAATCTGCATAATCCGTCATATTGAAACGAAGGAAGAACGGTTCATAAATCTACCTCTTCCTGATATCATAGGCCATCATAGCCTTTCCATGACGGATATAGAGGATCCCGTCACAAATCACAGGATGGGCGAAGTGTTCCAGTGTACCTTCGGTAATTTTAAAAGAGCTCACCAGCTCCATTTTTCCCTGGAACGGCCTGATCAGCCCCATCACCCCCTGGTCGCTGTAGCAATAGAGCAACCCGTCGGCAAATATGGTCGAGCCGCAGGCGAATTTCAGCGAATCCGCTGTTATTCCCGTAGCGACATCCTGGCTTTCAAACTTGGCCGGCCGGTATCTTGAACCATAGATGAAATTGTCGATTTTAATAAACCCTCCCTGCACGTTACCCGATTTAAAGTTCCGCCATACCTCCTTGATGGATTGCCCGTCGGGGGATAGTTCAAGCTTTACCATCCCGTTGCCTCCGCGGTCGACGTAATAGATAAATCCGTTTTCATACAACGGCGTGTTGCAGTGGATGTCATTCTCCCGCTCCTGTTTGTGCGACCACAGAAGGTCGCCGGTGGCGGCATCAATGCCAACGAGGTGATGAATCATGAGATTCACCAGGATTTTCCTGTTCGGCAGGTTAATCATCATGGGGGAGCAGAAGGCGGCAGAATCGCCCATGGCTTTCGACTTCCAGACAAGTTTCCCGGTAAACCTGTTCAGCGCTACGATGTTGGTATCACGCCCGCCCGGCGAACAAAAGATACGATCGCCGTCAACAAGCAGCGATTCAGAATAGCCGAAACGTACAATTTTACCGTGCAGATCGCTGACCATATTGACCGACCATTGTTTCTGGCCAGTTTCCGCGTCGATGCAAACAACATTGCCTTTCCCGGCACAATAGTAAACCAGGTTGTCAACAACTGTCGGCGTAGAGCGTGGGCCGGGAAAGTTTTGACTCCATTCCTGCCCGGTTTCGGTTTTCCAGAGCTGGTTCCCGTTTTTATCAAAGGCAAAGAGGAAACCGGTACTATCGACCTCACCCGGGACATAGATATGGTCGGCTGTGATCACGGGGGAGGCAAAGCCATTGCCCAGACTGTCGATTTTCCACAGTTGCCGCGGACCTTCGGCCGGCCATGAATTCAGGAGTTCTTTGTCGGGGTACACGCCATCGCGGGCGACACCGCGCCACTGGGCAATGGTCTGGAGATATCCTGTTGTACTCAGCAGGATCAGTAATGCGAGAAGTGAAAGTCGGATCTTCATAGGGATGGGTTATTTTTTACGGATATCATATACCATGAGAGAGGAGCCATGCCGCACATACAGTCGGCCATTGCCGATTACCAGGTGAGCCCAGTGCTGGTCGGCCCCAAAGGGAACTTTGAAGGCGCTTACTTTTTTGAACGAATCCATCAATGGCTCCGCCAGGACGACCTCTCCGGTTTCGCCATAGAGGTAGAGCATCCCATCTGCAAAAATGATGTTGCCCCGGCCGGTTATTTTTTCAGAATACATGGGTGCCCCGGTTTTCCAGTCGAGGCAGTACCAGAGTTTTCCCGCATCATCCGAACCGAAGATCTTGCCATTCACCAGAACAAAGCCACCCATGCGGTTATCCAGGTTGGTGTTGCGCCACATCTCCTGAACGGAACTGCCGTCATCGGCCAGTTTTAACATCACGCCACCCCTTCCGTAACCGGAAACACAGTAGAGATAACCATCGTGATACAGCGGTGTGTTGGCATGCACCGACCAGGTATTGGGCTGATCGACACTCCACAGCAGTTTTCCGTTTGAAGCATCGATGCCCATGATCGATTTTGCCGTTTGGGCAACAAGCAGTTTCCGGCCCGGCAGATTGACAAGCGCCGGCGAACCATATGCACTGGCCTCCCCTTTGCCGCTGCTTTTCCAGATCAGCATGCCATTGTCGGGGTCAAGGGCAATGATGTTGGTGTCGGGACCTCCTACTGTGCAAAACAATTTACCATCATCGAGCAGCAGGTTTTCAGTGACACCCCATTTGATATTCGGTCCATGGTAATCTTTCAGCACATCGACACTCCAGATGAACTCCCCGTTGCCGGATTTGCGGCAAACCAGTTTCCCGAAACCGCTCAGCTGGTAAATTTTTCCATTGTACACCATGGGTGTGCTGCGTACACCCGGCCAGCTTTCGGTCCACTCTTCGCCATAAGGCACCTTCCACACAAGTTTTCCTTCCAGGTCAAAGCAATAGAGATAGCCGATGCCATCGGTCGTGCCGGCAGTATAAACACGATCGCCTGTCACGGCGGCCGAGGCATGACCTGCGCCCAGCCCGTCAAAATGCCATAACAGTGCCGGACCGCTTTCAGGCCAGGATTTCATCAGCCCTGTTTCCTTATAGATACCATCGCGACCCGGGCCACGCCACTGGGCAATATCCTGTGCAACCAGAGTCGCATGTGCCAGACATCCCAGAAATACAAGATTCATGAGGGTTTTCATTTCTTTACTTAGTTTGTGGTAGGTTTAAATCCGGAATTTCCCAAAAGACATTTGACCCGTCGGCGGACAAATGTTGTAACTGTGTTCAAAATTAGCAAATTATTTGATGTTATGTTAACCAGCCATGTCATTGGATCATATCTTTTTAGAATTTCCTGCTAATTGCCAGGAATTTCAATGAACTGAGGATCATCGTCATTTTGATGATGAAACCATTCGGCAAAAGTACTATTTAGATAAAGATGAATGGATGGTGAACAATCCCTCTGCCAAATATGAAGGTGAAAATATTCCATTACACCCGGCATGCCAGATTCCTGGTGCCGTCATCTCCCCGTCAGGACTGTCGGGGAGATGACCTCAGGCATTGAACCGACAATAGTTGAAGGTACTTCGTCAGGGATTCTTCATTATTTTGTTTCTTTGCAATCAGGAGATCTGTTCCGGAAAACCAGCACTGTTGCCCATCCATGCCTGTTTAGTTCCCGGAGTTAATCCTGCCCCGATGAGACATAGATTTCATTTGACTGCAGCTCTTTCCGGCCAATCAGCCTTTATAAAAAATGCAGCCAAGCTGGTGGCGGGAACTGCCATTGCCCAGGCGATAACCTTCCTCATCACCCCGGTCATTACCCGTTTGTTCACCCCTGCCGATGTTGGCATCTTTACCTTTTTCATCTCCCTTGTCGGCGGCCTCGGACTGATTGCCACCCTGCGCTATGAGATGGCGGTGGTATTGCCTGAAGAGGAGAAGGATTCGGTAAACATGGCCTTTCTTTCCCTTTCGATTGCATTTGGCCTCGCCCTATTCCTGCTGCTTGCAATCATCCTCAGCACGGTGTTTCATTTTCCAAAAACAGCCGTCAGCCCTGTTTACAGGCAATGGATCTGGTTTCTCCCGGTTATGGTATTCCTGCTGGCTTCAGGAAATGTTTTCCAGCACTGGTACAACCGGAACAAGGAGTACCGTACGCTTGCCATCGCCAAGGTGGTGAACTCGGCGGGGAATAACCTGCTTACTGTTTACCTGGGTTTGATCGGCATCGGTGTGTGGGGGTTGCTGCTGGGCAATTTCCTGGGATTGCTGCTTTTCAACCTTTTCTTTGTGATCGGCATCCTGTTGCGTTACCGGACAAAGGTGCATTATTTCGATATCCCGCTTCAAAAATCACTTGCAGTGAAGTATAAGGATCTGCCGCTCGCCAACACCCCGCAGATGCTGGTCGAACTGGTCCAGATGTATGGGATCATCTTCCTTTTACAGGCCTTCTTTTCATCGGAGATCGTGGGCTGGTACTCCCTTTCGCAACGACTGCTCCAGGCTCCCATGTGGCTGATCGGCACCTCTCTTGCCCAGGTTTTCTATAAGGATGCTTCTGAAAAATATGTCAGGGATGGCGATCTCTCGGGACTGGTAAGGAAAACCATCAAACTTGCAGCGTTGCTGGGATTGCCTGCGCTGATCGTGATGCTGGCCGCAGGGCCCTGGCTGATTGGCCTGATTTTCGGCCCAGCCTGGCACGAGGCGGGTGTATTTGCCAGGATCCTGGCTCCCTGGATGTTTTTTGACTTTATCCGCTCGGCGATCTCCTATACGCCCCTGATAATCGGAAAAACCCGCTCCATGTTCTATATCTCCATCATCGGCGCGGTGCTGATGATTTTCCAGATCTCCCTGGGAGGCATTTTCCTGAAAAACGAAATAACGGGTTTTATCCTCCTCTCGGCCACGCTAAGTCTTTATTCATTGGGCGTGATCCTGTGGATCGTACGTTGTGCCAGGAAGAAAAACAGCCCCGGATTATCCTTTAAGACCAGCTAACCCGTCGTAAAGCCTTTCCAGTTCCTCCTCTTTTTTGTCAAGAGCAAGTTCCCGCCTGACATGTTCCCTGCCGGCCATCCCCATTTCCCTGCGTAGTTCGGCATTGTCAGCCAGCCTCACGATGGCATCGGTGAGCTGGCCGATGTTCCGCTCTTCCACCAGGATCCCTGTTTTTCCATTGACAACAGCATAGGGAATCCCGGCATGTACCGTTGCTATGACGGGCAATCCCGCCGACATGGCTTCCATGATCGCACCGGGGATACCCTCCTTGTTGCCGTTTGCAGTGGTAATACTGGGATGGACAAAAACATCGGCATTTTTCAACAATTCAAGGTGTGCCACTGATCCGTATTTTACAAAACCATGCATCAGGATGTTACCGGCGCCTGATTCCCTTATCTGTCGGGTGATCTCCTCCTTTAACGCCCCGTCGCCAACAATATTCAACATGATTTTCCGGGATGTGTTTACCGAGGCCCTTATAAATGCTTCGATCAGGGTGTTATGCCCTTTTTTTGCATCCAGCAGGCTGATGATTAAAAAATTAACACATTCCCCTTCCCGGTAATCCCGTTCCATCGAAAACCTGCCCGTATCGGTTCCATGGTAATGGATCCTTATCTTTTCGGCCGGACAACCCAGGGCAATCAGGTCGGCCCGCATATCGGGCGACATGGCGGTAATCATCCTGATTGCCGGGTTGAAAAATACCTTTCTTTGAAGCATGATCCTGCCAAGGCCATGAAATTTCAACGGAAACGAGGTACAGTCATGCCCGTAAAATGAAACCATGGCCGGAATATTCATGTTCCTGATTACATCCGAAAAGAGGATCGCCTCCACCCCGTAATGGACGTGCAGTACCGCGGGGCCTGTCGCCCGGAGCCAGTCTGTCAGTTTTCGCCCGTCAGATGGGGTAAACTGCAAAAACCGGCTGCATATAAAAGAACCCACGGGACCTGTTACGGCCTGGAAGGTCGGGAACCGGGAGGTAATATCATCAAAGAGCGGACTTTCCCGTTTATCAGTAAAGGCAACCGATGGCACATAACGGATATGATGCATAATCTGGTTGCTGACAAAGGATGTTGCAGGAGGCAGGAAGGCTCGGATCAGATGCGTAACACCGGGTTTCATGGGATCGGTTCTGGTTTATGACTGATGGCGGCCGGCCTTCGCTGCAGTGCGAAACCGCCGGAAAAGCCAGATCAGGTTGTTAATACTTGTCAGTTCAATATATGCCAGCGATACGAACCCGGCAACATCTCCCCGGGTAAGCCTGGAGATCCTGATCATGGAAAGATTGAGCTTCAGCCTGAACTGCAGAGACAACCGTTTTATTTTCAGGGTGCGGTTCCGGGGAAATTTCCGTTGAAAGTACTCGATCGTCCTGATCTGGGAGATCAGGAAATTAAATTTGTCGTGATGATAGTTCTCCTCATGAATCACATAATGGATAACACGATCGCCGATGAATCTGTATTTCACTGATTTGTCTGAAAGCAGTTCCAGGTAACAGGCCCAGTCGTCGCTCCCAGGGTGCCGGGCCGATACCTGCCTGAAATCGCAGCGGACTCTGCCTGTGTTGAACACAAGGAGACTGGGAGTGATCAGAAAATTTGCCCTGGCAATTTTATTGAATGAAAGTTTGTTATGGTAATACAAAATGGGCCGGCGGGTGTGCTGGCTTTCATCTTCAAGTTCCCCGTTCAGCACGAGAAAACCGGCCGTGTCGGAAAGGTTCTTTTCCAGGACCGGAAAGTAGGACAGACCAACAAAATCATCCTGGTCGATAAAGGTCAGAAATTTGCCTGTGGCCACCGATTGACCTCTCATCCTTGAGGCTGCCACGCCAAGGTTTACCTCATTTTTCAGGAAGATCTGCCTGACAGGGCTTGTTTCGTCAAGCACCCGGCCCAGCAACGATGAAACCGTTGAAATGTCCGATCCCGGCGCGTCAATGATGACGATCAGTTCAACAATTAATTTGCCCGAAGATGCCTTCAGGCTTGCAAGCAGGGATCCGGCAAGGCGGGCAATGAACTTCTCTCCATGGTAAAAGGGTACAACAATTGAAATATCGGGAAAAGGTGGTTGCGGATGATTATTCAAATCAGCATTTATTTGGTTTGATAAAAAATGTTGGTTTTCAGCAATATTGCATCATTTGAATGAGATACCAAAATTATGGAATTCCCGGGGAAAACGGTAAAAAAAATCCGCCTCTCCCGATAATGGCGGTTAAACCGGAATGGATATTAAAATTTAATCCTACTTTTACTGGATTAATGGAGCACCCTCATGACGTTACCTTTTGTTTCAGTTATCATCCCCTGTTTCAACGAAGAAAAATTCATCGGCCCCATTCTTGAAAGCCTTATTGCCCAGGATTACCCGCACGACAGGATTGAGGTGATGGCTGTCGACGGGAACAGCCGCGACCGTACGCAGGAGATCATCCGCAGGTATGCAGCCGGCTGGCCCTTTATCAGGTTGCTTCTGAATGAAAGGCAGTATGTTCCCTTTGCGCTGAACCTTGGGATCAGCGAATCAAAAGGAGATTTTATCATCATTTTCGGCTCCCATGCCGATTATCCCCACAACTATATCTCCTCCCTCATCAAAAGGTCGCTTTCGCTTGATGCCGACAATATCGGCGGTTTATGCATTGCCAGGCCACCCGATCCATCCATTAAATCGCTGGCGATCTCCGAAGCCCTCTCCTGCCCATTTGGCGTTGGCAACTCCTATTTCCGCATCGGCTCCGATACGATCAAAAGGGTGGACACGGTTACCTTCGGCTGTTACAAGCGCTCAGTATTCGACCGCATCGGGCTTTTTGACGAGACACTGCTGCGTTGCCAGGACGATGAATTCAATGCCCGTCTTGAAAAAAACGGGGGGTCGATCTACCTCGATCCCGATATCTCGGTTGATTACTTTACCCGGACCACCGTGAAATCGGTGTACCGGATGTTTTTCCAGTACGGGCTGTTTAAACCGCTGGTTTCCATGAAAATAGGTAAGCCAACCACCCTCCGGCAACTCGTCCCCTTCTTCTTTGTTATGTTCCTGCTGGTTTTCATTCCCCTGTCGGTGTCATTCCCGGCTTTCCTGTGGCTGTTTCTCCCGGTTGCGAGCCTCTACCTGACGATCAACCTGGTATTCACCACCCGGATCATGATGAAAACAAAGCGGGCCGCTCTTATCCTCTACCTGCCCTGGCTCTTTTTCCTGGTTCATTTTTCTTATGGATGGGGCTACCTTAATGGGATCGTCAGATTTCTCATTTTACATCAGAAAATAAATATTATCGGACAATCACGATGATCATTACGGATAAAAGAAAAAACATTCACGGCAAAATTTTTTTCGGGCTCTCCCTGGCCATCGCCTTTACAATTCCTGTCTATGGCAGGCTGCTTCCCCTGCTGATTGTGCTGTTGCTGTTAAACTGGCTCATTGAGGGGAATTACCTGAAGACATTTCGGCTGATCCCGGGGGATAGAGCCAGGCTGGCCATGTTTTCCTTTTCACTCCTCTATTTCCTTTACCTGGCGGGGTTAACCTATACCAGCAATTATGCTTATGCATGGGATGACCTGATGGTGAAATTTTCGATTCTTCTTTTTCCCCTGATCTTTGCCACTTCAGGGTTCCCCGTTTTTACCGAGGCACAAACCGGCACCATCCTGAGGGTCTTTGCTGCCGGATGTATCGCCGGCAGCCTGGTACTGCTCGGTCAGGCCTTTTATTACAGTGTGTTCCTGCACCAGTCCGATGCCTTTTACTATTCCAACCTCTCCTGGTCATTTCATCCAAGTTATTACGCATTGTACCTGACCTTTGCGCTTTCCAATATCCTGTTTTTCTACCTGATCAGCAGACAGGTAACGGGTTCCCGTAGCCGGGTCCTGCATATCCTTATCCTCCTGTTTTTTACCCTGATGGTCGTATTGTTAAGTTCAAAAGCAGGCTTGGTGATCTGGATCCTGGTGATTTGCTTTTATACCTTCCTGCTATGTTTTCGTTACAGGAGATGGCTGGCCGGGTTAATTTTCCTCAGCGTGGCCACGGGTACTTTTTTCCTGTATTTACAGGCATTCCCGGTTGCCGTAACCAGGGTTTCCCAGGCACGGCAGGATGTGGCATCGAAAGACTCCGTCGAAAAAACCACGCGAAGCACCAATGAACGAAAACTGATCTGGAAATCGTCGCAAAAGATCATTACGCAGAACTTCATTTTTGGCGTGGGAACGGGTGATACCCGCGATGCGCTGATGAACCAGTACAGGGAAGACAATATCCAGACGCTGTTCAAACATTACCTGAACGCCCACAACCAGTATATCCAGACCTTTATAGCACTTGGGGTATTCGGGCTGCTTTGCCTGGTCCTGACCATCCTGGTGCCGGCAGTGCTGGCCTTCAGGCATGGGTCCCATATCTATTTCGGTTTTCTACTGGTAGTGGGGATCAGCCTTTTTGTTGAGTCCATGTTTGAAACCCAGGCAGGGGTAGTCTTCTTCGCTTTTTTTAATATGGTGCTGTTTGCTTCACGGAATGATCCCCGGATGCGGCCTGCCGCAATGGATTAAGTTGTTTCTGCTATTTCCGGAAAGCTTCCGGAGGGCTTTTCCTGTCCATCCTGTTTTCTCCTTCGCCCGGACACAATAAATAAAGGAAATAGATTTCATCCCAGCGGATACTTTTTTCAAACGATGTTACCTTCTTCAGGTTTAGTCCTGTATGTTCGCCAAGGGGGTAATTCATCACCAGCAGAACCGTATCCCCGTGCGCTCGTACCATGCTGTCGGCCATGGCAACCAGCGCTGACGGGGAGGGCATTTTCCTGCTCCCGTCATAAATGGCATAAGTAGCTGCAGCCCTCCGGGAGAAGAAAAAAGCCTCCCTGTTCAGATATCCGAGCACCGGTTCAAGACACATATCCTGGTCCCCGGCAATCAGGAACCGGTCAAGTTTTTGCTCTGTGATATACTGTGCCGTCATTTTTGCTGCCGAAAAGGGGGCGAGCGCCTGTCCCGTCATGGCACAGATCCCTGCCAGACACTGAAGGCTTAACAGGATCAAAAACAGACGCTCCCGGTGTTTTTTCAGCCAGGTATAATACCGTTCAAGTATTGCCGGCCGGAGATGTCTATCGTTTTCCCGGTAAAAAGTTTCCAGCCATAAACAGGTGATAAGCAGGATATAAAGGTGCCCGTGATGGCGGATGTAGCCGAAATAATACATCAGAAGGAAGGCCATGATCCCTGCTGACCCGGTCATGAAAAGGACAAAAATTACCGGCCGTTTGACAAACATAAGCGCCGCCGAGAAGAGCAGTCCGGCCGACAGCACAGCCTGTAACCACTCATACCGCAACATGTTGGTATCCCAGAATTGCACCTTCAGCTCCGGTACGGGCACCCAGGCCTTCCATATTGTGGCTGCCGTCTGGATAAATCCCTTCGATGTCAGCTGGGAAAATGAAAAGTGGGCAGCCCCCGCGAAATAGGCCGATGGCGGAGGAATGACCGAATACAGGGAATAGACGATGCCTGCTAGGACCAGGGTCAGACAGATGCCCGGGGCAGCCTTTTGTTGCAACAATCCGTCCCTGAACTCTTCTGATACGGTAAATTCAAAAAGCCAGGTCGCCAGGATGGCGATGCAGAAGATGAGACCAAAAACGTTTGTCTGGGCCAGGAGAAACAGGATCAGCGCCATAAGGGGCAGCAGGCGCTGGCGGTGACGGTATAAAGCGAGCAACAGTGTGATCAGCAGGACGCCGGCCGCGTAATTCCGGCTGATCACGGCATACTCGAACAGGTAAAAATATCCGGAAATAAGCAATACGCGCTGAAGCCTGGTAAAGGGAGCATACTTCAGGATCAGAAACACTGTTACAGCTGCAAGGGTGCAATGGAAAAGCTGCATCGACAGGAAGTTGTTACTTAACTGCCTGATCCCATAGACCATGAAATACCACATGTCAGGATGCCCTTCGGCAGCTTTCCTGTGCAGCAGATCGCCTAGCGAAGAGCTTGCCGAAGCCATCGACCAGGTATGCATTTCATCCCGCCACATCGGATGTAAAAATATTCCGGCCAGTACCGCCGCGGCATAGGCAAGAAGCACCCCGAAAATGAAGCGATAGCTGGTCTCCGCATGCGGCAGCTGTTCTCCGGGAATATTCTTTACATGCATGGTATGAATGTGAGTTGTTAAAGGACCCGGCGAATTACTTCAATGTCATCAACCCAGGCGGGTGCCGGCCCGGTGTTGAAGATCATCACTTCAATTTCACCAGCCCCAAATCCGGCAGGTATGGTAATGGCCGATTCAACCTTTACCCATCCCGAAGGATCCCTGGCAACAATATTTTCCTGGACAAAATTCGCGATTTTGTGTCTGAAACTGCTGATGATTGATATTCCGGCACCACTGTTTTCAGGATATTTCCAGACACTTACCACCAGTTTCTCGCAATGTTTAAAGTCGGTGAAACCGGATTTTATCCAGGAATCCTTCACATTGGCAAGCATGAGCGAACCACTCCCCGAATGTTTCCTGGATGTTGAAAGCCTCCCCGAAAACCCGAACCTGGTCAGGGAATCGGTGCTGTAAAAATACTTTTTATCAGGCGTTACCGACTCTGCGCTGCACCTGATGGCCCTTTCATGGTGCCAGGGTCTCCTCGACATGGCATTTATGCTGTTTTTCCGCATGGGTTGAATCGAAAACCAGGAAAAGACCTTCTCCGTACAGTAACAATCCATCGTATCAAATGCAATGCGGTACTGGTCATCTTCAACAAAATACCAGCTCTTTGAATATTTTGTGGCAGGATACCGCCGCAATACCGACTCCGAATACCATCCATTAAATTCAAAGCCTCCATCAATCGAGGCGGGGGTGGCCTTTTTTTCTGTCATCAGGTAGCCGGCCGCATCCCACCGGGCTCTGCCCCATGAAAAATAATCAAAGGTGCCAGCAAAGCTGGCCATGGCCATTCCCGTGAAAAAAACCAGGGCAATGATTTTCATTTTCCTGGGAATGGCAGCCGTCTCCGAGGGGATGACGATCGCAAGGATAAATGGGTAGACCGGTAAGAAATAGCGGTCAAACAAGGAGTTGTTGAAGAGCAGGAATACTGAATATAACAGGATGAAGAGTACAAATGTTAAATATATCAGATCCTTTGGCGATACCTTTTCTCCTGATGACCGCTGAAATATATTTCCAAGGTTGCTGGTTAATTTCAGGAAAAAGGGTACGATCGATAACAGGATGATCATATTAACAAGGTTAATGACATCCTTTGGAAGCTTTGAATAGTTGTTGACCCCGTTATAGGTGTCCTTTAATAATTTAGGGCCGATCCCAAGATTATAGACTACATTCTCGACCGGTATTGCATAAAATTTATTGTTAATGAAAACCAGCAGAACGCCGATGATTGAAAATGTAATAATCCTTAATTTCAGAGAGGTCCGGCGCCACAGCCGGAAGAACCCGAAGAGGGATAAGGGAAAAGCTATCGCCAGAATATAAAACACAACCAAACCTGACCTGTCCCATACATAATAGGTAAAATCATGCGTCATATTTTGAATTATAACCGTACTCCTGCCAAAATCGGGGGGTAGCTGCTGGTTTTTCCCGAGCCAGAACATAAAAAGAGATAGTGCCGCCTGGGTGAAGATGAACGGAATGAAGCTGAGAACCGAATTTTTTAACGAGAATTTCGATTTCAACAATAGGGCGGGGATGAAGGCCATTGGAAGGAGCAGGCCAATCTGCCTGATCAGTACGGCACATATACAGAAAAAAATGGTACCCGCCATGTGAACCAGTTTATCGGACGTCAGGAATTTGCGGAAAAACAGGACGGCCAGCAGGATCATGGAAGTGAAACTCACATCCGTCATGAAGGTTGCCGATAAGGAGAAATAAAAGGGGTTGAATGCCAGCAGCAGGGTGGCCAGGATGGTTGAAAACCTGTTGCCGGCAAGGTTCCGGAACAGACTGTAACCTGCAAAGATCCCAGTAATTCCCAGGACCATTATTGAAATTCTCAGGACGAAAAAGGAAAATCCGAGAATTTTGCAGAACAGGGCTCCCCAAAGGATGTGAAACAGGAGCGTCATGGCAGGCCAGTTATTAATAAAAAACCTTTGCTGGTCCAGCAGCTGCTTTACAATTTTGGCATATGCCCAGTCGTCGTTGGCTGGAAAATTGCCGAAAGGGAGCGTCCCCAGCAGGGCAAGGAGCCAGCCCAGTGAGATTAGAAGCGGAATAAGGATATCTTTTTCCTGAAAATATTTAATCGCTTTTATCATCGGATAATTTATAATCCTCTTCACGCTATTTTCCAGGAACTGACCTCCTGAAACCAGGTATGAATTGCTTTATCACAACACATCCCTGATAACAATCCATATACCCGGAAACCTTCATTGTATGAATGAATTATTGAGAAATAAAAATCCTGCGGATCAGCCCCCGTCCTGACAGAAAAGTGAATGACTGCGGGATTGCCCGGCACACCAGGGTCAATAACCCCTGCAACCCCGGGATATTCAAAATAAGCGCCAAAATTAATGTTTTATTTTTATTAACGGCAGCTTTCCAGCAATGCTGTCGGATGCGGCCAGGGTGCACCATAAAAAACAACCCGGCAACCCAAAGGGTTGCCGGGAATATTGTTCAGTTAATTGATGGTATTTTCCCGGTACAATTCCGGGGGTATCCTATGAAAAATGAAAGTGCGGGTTTTACCCAACCATTTAATCCGGCATGAAATTAAAAGAAAAAAATCCTATTCTGAGATTTCAGCGGGTGGTTCTGAAGAAGTTGATTCAGGTTCCGGAGCTCTTCTGGGCAATGGTTTTCCCATGGGCGCCAGGGTGATTCCCCTTCTTTTAAACTGCTTTTTCTTCTTTGCTTTTTTAGGAATAACTGGTTTGTCCTTTACCGGGTCAATCATAGAGACAAATGGCATGCTGGGTTCCAGATTCTCCAACAGGAGCGTGGATTTATGCTTGCCCCTGGTGTTTCCCTTGTCGGAACGTTGCTTGCGAACCTTCTTGACAAACCCTTCATCCTTAATTTTGGGTTTGGGCCCGCGTTTTTTTGGTTCTACTGCAATGGTCTCCTCCAGCCTGACCTTTGGCTTAGGCCCTCTTTTCCCGGGCACCTTTACTACAAAAGCATCAGTAACATCTTTTGGTTTTCTGCCTCGTTTACCTGTCACCTTATCAATTGCTAATTCCGTAGAAACAGTATTGGTGGTACCTAATTTCGATAAAATATCTTTAATTCTAACGATATCTTTTTCCGCTTCAGCCAATTCAAGTTGATAATAACCACGCATATGGTCCAACTCCTCTTCTGTGAAAATTATCGGTTTCATAATTGATTTATTTAATAACGATGCAAATATAAGATAATCCAATAGACATAACAAATTATATCCATGCAATGGTGAGTAATTTTCCGATCCTTATTATATCACCATCTGACAGTGGTTTACCAATTAATAAATTATCACTCTATTTTTGTTTTACCAACAAAATCAATGCTTTATTCAGTCCTAAGATAAATAATTCCGGCATATTTAACAGATATATACATATACAAAATACGCCATCTTATCTCCTTCTGAAAATCATTCCGAATACAACCTCGATTTTGTTAAAATTTTAATTTATATTAAGGCACTGTATATCAATGTTGTGACTGAATTTTCAATCTTTTTTTTATGTTTTTAGAAAAAAATGTTAAAAAATGTTAAGATATGAACAAATTGTTGTTACCTTTGCAGTCGAATTTTAAAAATCAATAGAACAATGAAAAAACTTGCAACAATTTTAGTTATCGCAGCTGTAGCTTTCATGACATCATGTGGCCCAAGCGCAAAGGAAAAAGAAGCAAAAAGAATTGCTGACTCCGTAAGAGTAGCTGATTCAATGGCAATGGTTCAGGCTCAGCAACAGAGAGTAGCTGACTCAATCGCCAAAGTTCAGGCCGCTCAGAAAAAAGTAGCTGACTCGATTGCTCATCAGGATTCAATTGCAAAACACCTGATTAAACCTGCAAAAGCTGTAAAAGCTGCAAAACCTGCAAAAGCAGAAGCCAAAAAAGGTCACAAAAAATAATTTTTGGCAAGCATCTGTTTAAAAAAAGAGCCCGGTTTTTCCGGGCTTTTTTTTGTTTTATCCCAAACCCGCTGGGCGTTGCTCAGAAATCACACATGTTCATACTGCAGCACATTCACAAAATTGAACCATCATTAGGTAAACTCCACCATTTTATGTTGTTTTGCATGGTCTTTTATCATGACATCCCGGACGAATGAGTCAGCTTGTTTTCCAAACCACCCGTACAGAATGAAAAAACCGGCCCCGAAACAAAACTTAAAACTGCAGAGTGAAACCGTCAAACCAGATTCTTTCCACCGTACACCGCTGTTTGCCAACAACACCTCCATCCTGTATGCTTTCGGGTTTATCATCCTTGCATGCATTATCTGCTATGGCAACACCTTAAACCTCAAATTCGCCTATGACGACCTGATGGTGATTACGGGGAACCAGTTCACCAAACAGGGAATTCACGGCATCGGGAATATTTTTACCACAGATTATTTCACCGGCTTTTTCGGCAAAGACAAAAATATGGTTGCAGGGGGCCGGTACAGGCCTCTTTCCCTGCTGACCTTTGCCCTGGAGTATCAGTTTTTCGGGGAGAACCCGCTGGTAGGGCACCTTTGTTAATGTATTATTATTCTCGGCTACCTGCCTCCTGCTGTTTGTACTGCTGACTAAACTGGCAAATACAGGAGGATTCCAACCGGAGAAGAATTCCTGGTATTTTTCGGCGCCCTTCCTGATCACGCTTTTGTTTGCTGCCCACCCGGTGCATACCGAGGTGGTGGCAAACATCAAGAGCAGGGACGAACTCCTGGCCCTACTGTTTTGTCTTATAACCCTCTATATTTCCCTGAAATTCCTTGAGAAACGGAAAAAACACCTCCTCCTGGTCAGTGGAGCGGGCTTCTTCCTTGCCCTGCTCTCCAAGGAAAATGCAGCTACCTTCCTGTTGATTCAGCCGGTCACCCTCTTCATTTTCACGCGGAATAAAACCAGTGATAACCTTATTGCCCTCCTTCCCCTGGTTGTTTCCTCCCTCCTTTTCCTGCTCCTCCGGCAGGCGGTGGTCGGCACCACCACCACCCCCCTGGCCAACGACCTGATGAACAATCCATTCGTGGCGATGTCGGTTCCCCAAAAATATGCCACCATCCTTTACACCCTCGGGCTCTATGTAAAACTACTCCTGTTTCCCCATCCCCTCACCTGCGACTATTACCCCTACCACATCCCGGTAATAAATCCCGGCGACCTGCGGGCACTGATACCCCTTGCCGCCTACCTTGCTATGGTGGTCTATATCCTGATGAAAATAAGGCACAAAAACCTGGTTGCCTATTGTTTTCTCTTTTTCCTGGTCACGATCTCCATCGTATCGAACATCCTGTTTCCCATTGGAGCCTTTATGAATGAGCGGTTCCTGTTTATCCCCTCGCTGGCCTTTTGCATCCTGCTCGGATCCGGATTGCCTGCCCTTGCTAACCGTATTCCTGTTAACACGGGAGGCAAAAAAATACTGGTTGCCGTCCTGATGGCCGTTACATTGTCGCTCTATGCCTATAAGACCATCAGCCGCAATGCCGACTGGTATGACAGTTACACCCTCTTTACCACCGATGTGAAAGTTTCGTCCAACAGCGCGAAAGGCAACGAAATCGCCGGGGAATACCTCATGGATAAGGCTAAAGCCACCGGTGACAAAACCCTGAAAGATAGCCTTCTCCGGCAATCTATCGCCTACCAGCGAAAAGCGGTCAGCATTTACCCCAAACAGATCATTGCACTCTTCAACCTTGCCTCCGCTTACTATGAATACAATCGTAACTACGACACGATCCTGGCGGTTTATAAGACCATCCTTGCCTACCTTCCCAATAATCCGCAGGTTTATGGAAGTTTCAACTCCTTCATGAACAAGTATGACAATACTGACCACAAGATAGCCCTATACAGGGAGCTGCAGCAGGTCAATGCCGACCGGTGGGATATAAACATCAACCTCGGTCTTCTTTACCTGAACGGCAAACTGGATGCCGCCAGCGCCCTTCCATATCTTGCCAGGGCGGCAAAACTCAACCCTGTCGACTTTGACACGCAGAAATCCCTTGGCATTGCCTATGGCTTCCTGCAGCAATGGAAAGAAGCGGCCCTGAATCTGGAGAAGGCCGAGTCCATCAGCCCCGGCGAAGCGGACCTGAACAGGCACCTGGCAATCGTTTATCAAAACCTGGGGGAGCCCGTGAAAGCCCGCGAGGCCCTGGCACGGGCGGACAAAGGAAAAACGCAGAAATGATCCGTTTGAACGAGTTCCTGGTTGGCTAAAATTCCCGTTCTTTGCACCATGCCCATTTACATCGCCTCACTTAATTCTGGCAGCAACGGAAACTGCTACTATATCGGCAACGGGCGGGAGGCTGTGCTCATCGATGCCGGTATTTCCTGCCGTGAAACGGAACGGCGGATGATCCGCCTTGGACTGCCTTTACGAAATGTAAAGGCTATCTTCATCACCCATGAACATACCGATCATACGCGTGGCGCCGAGGTGCTTTCGCACAAGCATGCGATCCCCGTCTATATCACCGAATCAACCTACCGCCACAGCCGTATGAACCTCGGCCAGGAGGTGGTAAGGTCGTTTACCGCAGATATCCCTGTAGCCATCGGCGATATGCTCGTGACTCCCTTTCCAAAGATGCATGATGCCTCCGAACCGCACAGCTTTACTGTAAGTTCAGGCGGGATCACGGCGGGTGTTTTCACCGATATCGGTGAATCCTGCCAGCATGTAGCACACCATCTCGGCCAATGCCATGCTGCCTTTCTGGAGGCAAACTATGATGTTGACATGCTCGAAAACGGACGTTACCCGCCACACCTGAAAAAACGCATCCGGGGAAAGGAGGGACACCTGTCGAATGACCAGTCGCTGGAACTCTTCCTCACACACCGTTCACCGGCAATGGAATTACTGGTACTGTCGCATCTTTCGGCTGAAAACAACACTCCGCAGCGTGTTCACGACCTGTTCAGCCGCCATGCAAACGGTACAAGGATCGTAATTGCATCAAGACATGAGGAGTCGGAGGTATTCTGCATTGACCCGGCAACGCCGGGACCACACGTGAGAACACCGTTGCCGGGTTTCACCTGGGAATTACCCCTCTTTACATCAGATTAAGGTTCATTGGGAAGGCCAGCCGCGAACGACAGTATGTCATTGCCCGGCTATCGGTTGCCCGTGCTTAAATGGGGTAAATATCCTTGTCAGGCGTAAAACCCGGGTCTCCGGTCGGCCAGTACATTGTTGCAGGGGTTGATCATTTTATTGTCGGCAAGCTCCGGGTCCACCTCCCGGAAATCCACGAACGACGTATCTTCCGGGGCAGATGACAGGACTTCTCCCCGGCAGGAGGTGATCTGGCTCCGGCCGGTATACCTGAATTCATCTCCTCCCCTGTTTTCAACACCAACCCTGTTGGCCGTCACGGCAAAGATCCTGTTTTCGATACAGCGGGTGGTCATCGCCTGCTGGCAATAGGGCAGCACCAGGTTCGAGGGGTGCGCTATAACCTGCGCGCCTTTCAGCGCCAGGGCCCTGCCGACTTCGGGGAAGATCCAGTCAAAACAGATCATCATGCCGATCCTGCAGCCATTGACCTGGTAAACCGTTAACGGGTAATCACCAGGAGTAAAAAATAACTTCTCCCTGTTAAACAGGTGCAGTTTCCTGTAAATTCCGACAACAGCTCCGGCATTTACCATCATGGAGGCGTTGTAATAACAATCTCCGTCGCGTTCAACAAAACCGGCCACTATGACCGCGCCGGTTTCCAGCGATTTACGGCATAAAAAGCGTGCGGTTTCTCCACCGGCATCTTCTGAAAGTCCGGCCACCTCCTCCACCGATACAAAGTTATATCCCGTTGCAAAGAGCTCCGGTAAAACGATCAGTCCGGCATTAACACCCGACAACAGGGAATCAACCGCCTCCAGGTTTTGATCCTTTTCCCCAAAAAGCGGTGCGTTTTGGACATAGCCTATTTTCATAATCTCGTGTTAATGTTTGACCCATTAGGGTGAGAAGCACAAAGCTACGGTTTTCCTGCGGTCAAAACTGACCTTAATACAATCGTTCGCCGTCATGAATAACATCCGGCAGGATGTGTCAGAAACGATGCGGCTCCAAAATCTTTCCCTAATAATATTATTAATACTATTTTTACCAAATTATGCTGATGTTGGAAAATCCTGAAATGCAATTCATTTTTGATGAGGATACAATGCTGACAGAGGCACTGGCGTACGATCCTGACCATGAGGAGGAGCGCGTTGCAAAGATTGTCTGAATCCTGAATTATATTGAACCCCATGCACCATCATTCTGAAAATCATAACGAAAAGGAATATTTCCTCAGGATCAGGCGGGTTCTAGCTTATATCCAGGAAAATCTTTCGGAGGATCTCTCACTCGAAAAACTCTCCGGCATTGCCTGTTTTTCACCCTTTCATTTCCAGAAAATCTTCTCCCGGCTTGTGGGGGAATCGCCCAAGCAGTATATCATGCGTCTGCGCCTGGAGCGCATCGCACACTACCTGAAGCTGTATCCCGCCCTGAGCATCAGCGATGCCTCGTTTCAATGCGGTTTTTCATCAGCCTCGACCTTTATCAGGGCCTTTAAAAAAGCCTATGGAACAACGCCGGAGGCCTTCCGCAGTTTTTCATTCGGCGAAATCAGCAAGATTGGCACATTGAACCCCAATAAAAGCAAATCATTTGAGATAGATCCTGCCGAATTTTGGAGCATGAATCTGACCCATGAAGAGGTTGAACGGTTTCCAACATCTATGGAAATCGGGGTTAAGACAGTACGTTCTTTGAATATTGCATTTATAGAGTCGCATCTTGGCGATCCAGATGCCATCCCAAATGCCTTCAGGGCACTTACACGGTGGGCCGAACCAAGAGGGCTGATCACCGGGGAGACTCAGTTTATCGGGTTTCTGCTGGACATGCCCTTTTTTACCGACTTCGAAAAATGCAGGTTCCGGGCCTGCATCACGGTTCCCACGGAGATCCCGGTGTCACGGGAGATGGGTTTCGCGCAGATCCCCGATGGCAGGTACGCCAGCTACAGCCTGAAAGGCACCATTCAGCATGTCTTCCGGAGTCTCATCTCCTTCCGACACGGCTGGCTGGATCAATCGGGGTACCAGATTGCTGAAATTTCGGGATTTGAGCTTTATGCTTGTAATCCTGCCACCAGGCCCTATGAAAGCATCAGCCGGGAGATATTCATTCCCGTAAAACCAGCCTGACCTCTTCAGGTTCGATCCATCCTTTGTACAACGCAAAGGGCAGCATCATTCTTTAAAACAGGAGGATTTCAAATGAAAAACCACCATTGGTTTTCTATCATGGGCCATTCGAAAATTGTGGCCGTCACGGGTATCATTGCATCAGTTCTGATTCTCATGCTGATGCCATCGCTGAAATGGGCCGCCGGTATGACCCTGGGCATCGTGCTCATCCATATTGCCATTTTGCTGGTGCTATCGTTATTGGTCGCGGTAGTGTTGCCTGAGAAGTTTAAACTTCAGGTGCAGGGGTTTTTCCACAAAGGCAAAAAAGACCAGGAGTTCAACGCTGGCTGGAGTATCGGCTGGCTGAACGGATTCTGGGTCATCTCGGTGGTTTTCCTTGCAGCAGCGGTACATCTCTATCTCAACTTTCCTGCATTGCAGCTCTTTGCCTTTTTCATGTTCCTGCTTTCCGTGAACTTTTTCATCGGCAACCTGACCGTCTGGTCTGCCAAGCATACCCGTTATCTGACCCTGCCATGGGTTAAGCTCTACCCGGGCGATCAGGCACACATACTCGATGCCGGCTGTGGTGCGGGCCGTACGACCGTTGCGCTGGCAAAGATATTCCCCGGCGCGATCACCGCTTTTGACCTGTTTAATTCCAGCAATATTGCAGGGGGAGGAAATACCCTGCTGGAAAAAAACCTGAAGATTGCCGGGATTGCAGGCCGTGTGGAGATCGTACAGGGTGATATCACCCAAACAGGCTTTCCAGCCGCGACATTCGACGCCGTGGTGAGCTCTTACATGATCGACCACCTGGGGAACCAGAAGCTACCTGCCCTGGCCGAAATCAACAGGATTCTCAAGCCCGGCGGGAGAATGCTCATGATCGTGCTGACCCCCACCCTTTCCTCATTTGCCATCCTGAATGTACTGTCGTTGATGCTGACCTCCGGGAAACAATGGCACAGTCTCTTCGAACAGGCCAGATTCCACCTGGCAGAAGAGGGGGAGGTAAACGGCGGAAGCTATTTTTTACTGGAAAAACCGGAGCGCGCATAATACATTACTTAACCCGATATACCATCACTTTATGTACCGGATATTCATAGGAAGTCTTATACTGAGCACCATCCATGCCATGATCCCGAATCATTGGCTGCCCCTGATCGCCGTGGGGAAAACGGAGAAATGGACCGGCAGCCGGACCCTGTGGGCCACGGTGATCACCGGTGTTGCCCACACCCTGAGCACGATCCTGGTCGGGATCGTGGTCGGGCTGATCGGGTACAAACTCTCGACACAATATGCGCTGATCTCGGAAACGGTGGCACCTGCCATCCTGGTTGGAATGGGCGTGATTTACCTGTTCCTCGATCTGCGCAGCCACCGGCATCATCATGATATCAAACCTGTTGCAACGACAGGAAACAAACCAGCATGGGCCGTTATCCTGGCAACCCTGAGTCTTGCCATGTTCCTGACCCCCTGCATTGAAATTGAAGCCTATTACTTCCAGGCAGGCTCCATCGGCTGGATCGGGATTTTCATCGTTTCGGCCGTCTATCTGATTACGACCCTCACGGTCATGGTTTTACTGGTTTCGCTGGGAATGAAGGGGGCGCGAAGTTTTAATCCCGGGTTCCTCGCACATCACGAAAAGGCGGTTACCGGTGCGGTGCTTGTCGGTCTCGGCATCCTGGGAATGGGATTTTTCGGGTAGGAGGGTATAAAAAAAGGAATTTTGATTGCGAAGCTACATCTGGATCTTTTGTGCAATTGTACTGGTTATAAGTTCTATCACGTCTGTTAACATGGTTTTTTCGGCGATATCGAATGTTTTGATGGTATGCAGGATCTGTTGTTGCTTACCGTTGACATACTGGTCGTAATCCCTGAGAGACCTGACATTGTTAAAGGTCTGTAAAACATTAAATTGCGTTGATTTAAACTCGTTAAAGATCCCTAGTGCCCCACTGATCAGGTTGCTCATGGGAACAAAACCCAACCCCATATTGACGGTGTTTTTCACAAGCCCGGTGCCGCTTTTAAGTGCCTTTTTTTTAAAGTAGCCACCCAGCTCCTTTTCAAAAACCGCTTTGAAACTGTTTTCCATGATGCTTTTAATTTTCATCAGCTCATTCAGGTCAAACAGGATCTCATTTTCGTTTTTCCTGCCAACGGTTGTGGCTGCAATTTTATAAAAATTGTTGTAGCTTTCAACAAACCCCGATTCGAGAATGGGTTCCCTGATTTTTGATATATCCTCAAAACTAAGGATATCCAGCAGATCGACCGATATTTTGGGTTTATTCAGCGTTTCATAAAGCAGTTCTATGAATATTTTCCAAAACACCTGGAGTTCCGACAACTGTATCTGCCTGCTATGGAGATCGGCAAGACTGTAGTCGATATAGTTTTCCTGGGGCAGTGTACTCTCACTATTCACCACCCTCGCTCCTGACATATGATAGACCAGCTCCCGGTAATTTTTTAAGATCAGTTGTGTTTCCGGGTCAAAATCCCGGCTCAGGAATTCAATGGTCCCCCTGTCCAGGATATCCTTACGGTTTATTTCAGCGATCAGCTCTTCTATTTGCTTGTTGGAAAGTGCTTTCAGGTTTTTTCTTATTACCGACCCTCTGGTATCCAAACCTTTAATGACTGTATCCCTGAACCAGTTGGAGTTGGTGACCAGGTCCCAGGAGACAGTTTTTTGAACACTGTTCTGGTAAAAATCAATCTGCATTTTTTTATCCTTTGCCTTAAACCCCTTATCGGTGAATAGTTGGGCAAACTCCGTTTTATCGTCACGGAAGGCCGGAATTATCAACTGCTGATCCAGTAAAACCCGGTGATCAGACAACAAGCTGAAGGCAACCCCGTTGGTCAGATGGGATGCGGCGCATACCACGTTGTTCTTGGTCAGCAACAACACTTTTAAGGTTCTCTCAACCGACCGCTGTAGCCCTTTCTTGTCCGTTGTATCGGCGACGATCCTGTTGTCGAAATTGGTAAAATAGGCATTTGCTCCCATAAGGTCGGTACTTTTAACTCTCTCCATTTGATTCTGATTTTTTCCGAAATAAACCTCCGTCACCGGGTTCGCTCTAAAATTGTACTAAACCAGTAGTCTGATGATCAGGAGCATCTGTTGCCGGCTGGCTTACACGTACATCCGGTCGATCATCTCGGCCGCGGCAGGGTCGATCTGCTCCCTCTTCCTGATTTCATCAAACAGGGCCAGCAGGTCGCCTGACTTCAGCCGCTGTTTTTCCTGCCCTTTCATATCATGGACAATCTTTCCCTTGTGCAGCATGAGAACCCTGTCACCCATATTTACCGCCTGTTGCATCGAATGGGTCACCATCAGGGTGGTCAGGTGATCTTTATTCACCACCTCCCCTGTAAGCTGGATGACCCTGGCGGCAGTTTTAGGGTCAAGGGCGGCGGTATGTTCATCAAGAAGCAACAACTTTGGCCTGATCCAGGAGGCCATCAGCAGGGTGATTGCCTGCCGCTGTCCTCCCGACAATTTGCCGATGGGGCTGTGCAGGCGGTCTTCGAGTTCCATTCCAAGTGGCATCACCCGTTCGCGGAACCCGCTGACAAGGGTGGAAGTCAGTGCCAGCCTTAAATTTCCGCGCTCTCCTCTCTTGGCCGCGAGTGCTATGTTTTCTGCAATGGTCATGTCGGGAGCCGTGCCCGAAAAAGGGTTCTGGAAAACCCTGCCAATGTATTTTGCCCGTTTGTGTTCAGCCATCCGGGTTATGTCGATTCCGTCGAGGATGATTTTCCCCTGGTCGGGAAGAAAATTCCCGGCAATGGCGCTGAGCAGGGTTGATTTGCCCGATCCGTTGGTCCCTACCAAAACGACGAAACTCCCCTCCTCCACACTGAGGGTGATCTCCCTGAGTGCCGCCACCTCGCTGATCGTTCCGGGATTAAAGGTTTTACTCAGGTTCAGGATCTCTATCATGGTTTTTCAACTCCTCTCTTTTTTTTCATCATCCCGGGAAGGATAAGGGCAATAAAGACAAATACAGCCGTAATGATTTTCAGGTCGTTGGGGTTCATCCCCAACCTTAACGCCACGGCAACCAGCAACCTGAAAATTACTGATCCGACGATCGCCCCGGCAATCAGGTAACCAAGGGTCTTTTCTCCTATCAGGGCCTCCCCGATAATAACACTGGCCAGGCCGAGCACCATCATCCCGATTCCCATCTGGACATCGGCAAATCCCTGGTACTGGGCGAGCAGGGCCCCGGAAAGGGCGATCAGGGCATTGGAGATCCCCAGGCCGGTGATCATCATGGCATTGGTATTAACCCCAAGTGCACGAATCATCTGCTGGTTATTGCCGGTTGCACGCATCGCCGTTCCGAAGTTGGACTTCAGGAAAAGGTAGAGCAGCCATCCCGTGAGGGAGGTGAGCGCCAGGATGCATCCCAGCACAAAGATATCCTTCGCCGGGATGACGCCCCCGGGAAGGCTTATATTTCCAGAGGTTCCGGGGAATAACGTCTCTATGTTTTCAAAAAAGGTGATCACGGTCTTTTCCGACATCAGCGGGATATTGCTTTTACCCATCACATGCAGGTTGACCGAGTAGAGGGCGGTCATGACCAGGATTCCTGAAAGCAGCCCGTTGATATTAAACCTGGTATGCAGGATCCCGGTGAGGGCGCCGGCCAGGAACCCGCCTGCCAGTGCAACCAGCGTAGCAGTCAGGGGAGGGTAGCCGGCCACGATCATGGCTGCCGCAATAGAGGCACCCAGCGTGATGGAACCTTCAGCCGTGATATCGGCAAAATTGAAAATCCTGAAACTGATAAAGACTCCCAGCGAAAGCAGGCCAAGAATCAACCCCATAGTTATTGCTCCGATTAACAGCGACATTTCTTTGTGTTTTTATGAATGAATCAGGCCGATCCAGCATACCCCGCTTTTAAAATCACTCTCTCCCGCACCGGTGAGCTCCCTGTTGTCGTTGATCAGGTGCAGAACACCAAGGATCCGCTCCTGTTCGAACAGGGACGCCAAAGTCTCTTCCAGGTTGATATTATCCTTTTTGAACGGATGCCAGGAAAATGCGGCGGTGTGAAAATGCTGCCTGATGGGGCTTCCGGGGGCAAGGGGCCTGGTAAACTCAACCAAATCCTCGTTGTTGCTCCGGGTGGCAATTCCGGCGGTGACGGTCATCATCTCCCTGAATTCCGGTATGGAGGTGAAATTAACGCGGTTCCTTACCTCCGGAAAAGTAAACGGGTTTTGTCCATTCCCGTCGTCAGCCATGGGTGTATTGTTGATGGAAAGCCCCACCAGTCCAGCTGTTTCGGCAACCATGACCATCGCGAACTGTTCATATCCGGTGATCCTGAACAACTCTGTTACAAGCCTGCTGAAGTTGATTGTATCGCCGGCCTGACGCGGGTTAAACCTTACCGTTTTGTCGAATTCACCCTCAAATAGGATCCCGTAAAGCAGTTCAATGTCAGGAATCAGAGTGCCTGTCTTGACCATGAAGTCGGGACTTGCCGGGATTCCTGCAGGGGAATATACCACGGCATCGCCCAGCCCGATGAATTCGCCGAACCTGCTTTTGCAGTCCTCAAAATCGCGTCCGATGGCCCCGAGCCCGATGCCGTAACGGTTTACCCCGAACTTTTCATGGTGACAGTCGCTGCCGGAATAACCTCCCGCGCGTAATTTTCGCGGATCGCCGGTAACCCGGCAGGTCATGGGTTGCTGAACAGCTCGAAGGGCACCCGAAAAGGTAAAACCGGCCGCTTCGGTTGTCTCCCCGGCAACACCGGCAAGGGTGGATGGATGGGGTGAATGCCATGCCAGCATGGTTTTTAGTCCGGCCATCTCGAGCAGGTCATCCACGGCTTCCGACGACTTGGTGATGCCAAAGCCACCTCCGATCTGCTTGAAAAGTTTGGTGAATTTTAACAGGATCCGGATCCCCATGGAACTCATGTAATGAACCCTGGTGAGGTCAAGGCCCACCTTGTAATCGCCCGCTTTCAGCAAGCTGTCAAGGTATTCGTCGAGAATCCCTGACCAGTAGCCGTCGATACGGCCTTCGATCCTCAGCAGTATCCTTTCGGACTCCTCTACCCGGAGGATGTTGAGTTTTTCATCCATGGTCTTACCGGATCATGGTGACATCCTTTCGCTCAGAAAGTGAAGCGGGAATAATGATCTTGAAAAAGGCTGCTGCCTGGGGGTTAAGCAGAATTTCCGTTTTGCTGACCACTTCGATGGGGATATCCGCGGGTTTCTGCCCATCCAGGATTTTTTTAGCAAGTTTAACCGCATCGGCGCCAGCCTGGTGATAATCTCGCGAAACAACCACCACGGCACCCATTTTTGCCTGGTCGCTCACAAAGCCGAAAACGGGAATGTACTGGTCACGGGCTATTTTGATGATGGTGCCGGCCGAAGAGGAGGTGAGATTGTCGACTACCTGGCAGATGACATCGGGTTTGCGGGAAGCAAGCGACCGGGTGGCATCGGAGATCTCCTGGCTGCTGTTGACAGGAACCGTCAGCAGCGTCAGCCCGGCCTTTTCGGCATATTTCTTCAGCTCCGCGATGTTTTTCACCGAATTGGCCTCTGCCGGGGAGAAGAGGGTTCCGATCACCTTTGCCTGCGGGAGGACCAGTTTCACCAGGGTGACCATGCCTTCGTAGTCGCCCATGGTGGAGATCCCGGTCACGTTGGGAAGATGATTCACAAAGGAGGTGCCGGCTCCGGCCACCAGCGGATCGGCCACCACGGTAAATATAACGGGAAGGGTGGTGATCTTTTTCACCGCCGCCTCCAGCGTAGGCGTTGAGGTGATGAAAACAAGGTCGGGATGGTCGGTCACCACGGCATCCAGCATCATGTTCAGGGAGGCGATATCTCCCTGGGCATTGGATACGGTAAGATTATAATCCTTTTTGCTGACCAGCCCCAGGGCTGTCAGGCCGTCGGTGATACCCTGCCGGGAGAGGTCCGACAAGGGGGAGTCGTTGTACTGGATCAGAGCAAATCGTTTTTTTGTCCCGCCGGTGTGATTCGAAAATTTGTTGACGAGCAGAAGGGCAGCGGCAATCACTGCAACGATCACCAGCACCCTGAACAGGGGCCGGGAGGTTTTTTTGGGGGATTCGGTTGAAGAGGCTGTCATGGTTACTCCTTTTATTGAAATAGTTTCAGGATCACTTCAGGTTGGTAATGTGCCATTCCCGTTCAGGCTGCTGCAATTGAACCTGCTGAACAAAAAACGGGAGTCATGAAAAAGAACGGTTCATCTCTGACAAAGATAGGATATTAAGCCGGAAACAACACGGGTGCCGGCGGGTGTTGATTTTTTTCATGTTTTGAGGGCCGTCACCAGGGTGGTTTTTATCCAGTCCATAATTGTCCTAGGGATGATCAACCGTTTTTTGTAATTTTGAAGAGTGTCCGTCAGGTTGCATCTCTGCCTGTCGTGCCAGGATCACTGCATCAGAAAAAGGAATCGATTGCGAAAGTACCGGAAACCAACCTGTAATACCATACTATCATGACAAAATTTTCATCCCTTATCCCGGCTCTTTTTCTTTTACTTGCGCTACAGTTCATAACATCGTGCCGGCAACGCGAAACAATGCCGGTAATCGGTTATATCCAGATCGCGCAGGACCCCATCCTGGATGTGGCAAAAGCCAGCTTGTTCAAGGCACTTGCCGACTCAGGCTTTATCAGCGGGAAGAACATCACCATCCTCGACAACAATGCCCAGGGCGATTTGTCGATGATCCCGATGATCCTGCAATCGCTGGTATCACGTCCTGTTGACGTGGTGGTGACCAACAGCACCCCCTGCATGGTGGCTGCTGCACAGATGGTTAAGGAGATTCCGGTGGTTTTCACCGTGGCTTTCGAGCCAAAACAGGTCGGGCTGAAAAGTATCCCTGCCAATTTATCCGGTGTATACGATTCCCTGAAGGCGGGCGAATTTGCCGACATCCTGGTGAAATGCATCCCCGGACTGAAAAAAGTCGGGATGCCTTACAACACAGCCGAGCCCAATGCCGTGTATTCTGTAAAGGTGATCCGGGCAGTGCTGGTGGCAAGAGGCATCCAGGTGGTTACCTCCCCGGTAAACAGTCCGAATGATATCATGATGGCAGGCCAGTCGCTGGCACAGCAGGAGATCGGCGCCTTTGTCGTAGCAGCCGACAACACCGTTTACCTTGGTTTGAACACCTTGGCGGCGGTGGCCGACAAGGCTTCCATCCCTCTGTTCGTGACCGACCCCATGCACACCCGCCAGGGCGCCGTGCTCGGCTTCGGGGCAGATTATGAAAAATGGGGTTACGCAAGCGGGCTGAAGGTGGTTGACCTGCTAAAGCACCGCAACGGGATTGCCCGGAAAATAATGCCCCTCGGGCAGTACAGCCTGATCATCAACAAAAATGCGGCCGGTATGCAGCATTTACTTATCCCAAAAGAGATTTCAGACAGGGCCACCCAGGTGATCGAATGAAACCTGGTTTCTCCCGGGAATCTGCCCGTGCCTGCCTGCGCTCCTGATCCGTAATTTTAAAAAAGGGGTACCAGCGGTTGAAAAATCCGCTGCCCCTGTTAAACCTGAACTATTATGCATGAATCCGCAGTGAAAATTGAATTGAGAATTGACTGGAGTGAGATTGATCTTTTCGGGCATATTAACAACCTGGCAATTATGAAATACGTCCAGGCTTCCAGGGTTAATTACCTGGAGATGATCGGGTTGATGCAGATGCAGTCGGCACTGAAAATCGGTCCGATCCTGGCATCCACTGCCTGCCAGTTCAGGAGGCCGCTCTTTTACCCGGGGCGGGTGGTGATCGGCACGCGGGTTGACCTTGTAAAAAGAACCAGTTTCCATTGCCGCCATGTGATCACAAACGAAATGAATGAGGTTATCGCCGAGGCACAGGATATCCTCGTTTTTTATGATTTCAACAACCACACAAAAGTCCTGATCCCGGAAGAGATCAGGGAAAGGATCGCTGAACTGGAGAAAAACAGATCAGGCTATCCAGGATAGTTTCCCTGTATCCCGGTAACGGATATGCTCCCCGCCTGCCAGGCGAAAACTTCCCTTCAGGCAACCTGGCCCGCTTTACACTTTTCATACATGATTTTAACCATAAAAACCGTGGTTTATCCATGTTACTATCCTTCATGCCGCCTTACCTTTGCACCGTCATACAAAAACATGCTGCTATTTACATGACAGGAAAAGCGTTTTTTCTCATTATACCGGCAGTTGCCGGGTTATGGAGCACACCTGTCGCAGTTTGTTTATCAGTATATTTTAACAACAGATACAGCATTTACAGGAACATTACGATCTATAACTTCAGAAATAATGGAAAATACAGTTCTTCACAGGGCTGAAACCCGTGGCAATGCAAACCACGGCTGGCTTCACAGCTGGCATACCTTCAGTTTCGCCGACTATTACAATCCCCGCCGGATGAATTTCGGCGCGCTGAGGGTTTTAAATGACGATACGGTAGAGGCCGGCAGGGGATTCGGCACCCATCCCCACGACAACATGGAAATCATCTCCATCCCGCTGGAAGGCGATCTTGAACACAAGGACAGCATGGGAAATGTATCGGTTATCCGGTATGGTGACATACAGGTCATGAGCGCCGGAACCGGGATACACCACAGCGAATACAACAAAAGCAAGGAGAACCCTGTGAAATTCCTCCAGATATGGGTGTTTACCAACAAGGCGAATGTAACACCACGCTATGACCAGGTAACCCTCAATCCTGCCGACCGGCGTAATAAATTCCGGCAGGTGATCTCACCGGATGAAAAGGATGAAGGAGCATGGATTTACCAGGATGCCTGGTTCCATCTCGGTACCTTCGACCTGGGAACGGGGGCTGATTACACCGTCAGGAAAAGCGGTAATGGCCTTTATGCTTTTATCATCAAAGGCAAGGTGACCATCGATGGCACCGCCTTGAATGAAAGGGACGGCTTCGGAATTTGGAATACCGGTAAAATTTCAGTGATGGCAAATACACAGGATGCCGAAGTGCTGCTGATGGAGGTGCCGATGAATTATTAATCCCGCTATGCCGCGACATGCCATGGCATGTCGCGGCAATGGCAATTGCGTTTTATAACCAAATAATCAGAAAACAACCAAAATATCATGGAAAATATCAGAAAAGTTGACCGCATTATTATCGGCCAGCCCACCTCCGACGGGGCAGGCGTAAAGCTGACAAGGATTCTCGGCCACAATACACAGGATATGCTTGATCCCTTCCTGATGCTCGATTTTTTCGGCTCTGCCAACCCGGATGATTTCATGTCGGGCTTTCCCTGGCATCCGCATCGCGGAATGGAAACAGTCACCTACATGCTTGACGGCAAGGTGGAACATAGCGACAGTATCGGCAACAGCGGCGTGATCGGAAAGGGTGACATCCAGTGGATGACTGCCGGAAGCGGGATCATTCACCAGGAGATGCCCCGGTATGAAGGGGGCAGGATGTACGGGTTCCAGCTATGGGTAAACCTGCCATCAGCATCAAAAATGATTGCTCCCCGCTACCAGGACATACCGGCAGCCAACGTTCCCGTGGTTGAACCCGATAACAAAGTACGGGTGAAGGTATTGGCAGGAACCTTCCGGGAGGTGCACGGACCGGTTGAAAACATTATTGCCGATCCGGATTATTTTGATGTCGAAATGGCTGAAAATGCTGAGCTCCGTGTTCCGGTGGACCCTGAATATACCGTGTTTGCCTATCTTTATGAAGGATCAGCGGCTTTCGATGAAAACAGCAGGCAAACTTTACAAACCGGCGAAGGCGCCCTCTTCGGCCCGGGAGACTGTGTGGTTGCCAAAACAGGAGCCTCCCCTGCCCGGTTTATCCTGGTTGCCGGAAAGCCCATCGGGGAACCTGTCGCGTGGAATGGCCCGATCGTCATGAACACAGAGGAGGAAATCAGCATAGCTTTCAGGGAATTACGGAACAATACTTTTATAAAACCCTGATGATCCTTCGATTCGAATCGCTCTGCGCTGCCGGTTTAGCCTGGTCAGCCTGGTTGCAGTTTTGATCAAATGTTTTGCAATCAATAAAATACTATTTTTGCTGTTACTTGTTGTACCGTAACATTTAACAGTTTTTTCCTTGCAAAACCCGATGTCTAAGATTGAACGCTGGTTTCTTCCTGTTAAGGGATGGAACAGTCTTCCTTTTAACAGGACAACCCTTGGTATCCTCTTTTTCCTTGTTTCGCTCATTACGCGGGCTTCCGACCAAAAGCCCGATTCGGCGCTGAGTTCATCCTCCACCTATCCTCAGTTGTCATCGGCAGCAAGGGACCTCGCCGGGAGCGCCCTCAGGAAAAACAGGGCCGTTTTGAAAGAGAATACCGCCGCGATGCAGCAGCGCAAAACCTTCATCCGGCTGAAAAACGAGATGGGGTCCACCAAAAATTTCATCGGGCAGGGTTACTCTTACAAGGAAATCAATGCTGAAATCCACCTCCTGCAAGGTTGGAAAACAATTGCAGACGACGGAGTAATCACCGGCAGGGACAATGTACCGAACATCAGGAACCTTACCACAACATCGATCCTGTTAAGTGAGCTGCTGAACAGGACGGATGGCAGGCTGAAACAAATCGTGGCACAACACATGGCGTTGGGGCAATTGCAGCACAGGCTCGATTCACTGCTGACCGACACAACGCTCTACCGGGTTCCCAACGATTCGGTTGCCTTAATGCTCTATTATAAAAGAATGTTCCTGGCAGGCCGGGAGGTGGACCCGGTGAAAACACTTTTAAAAACAGAACTGGACAGCATCGAGCGAATTGAAATAGAGGTCAGCCAGATCAAATACAGCCTGGAGTCGGACCTTGCAGAAACTGAATCCCTTAGGAAGGATTTGTCGCAGCAGACGGCATTGGTACAAAAAGGAAAATATGGCCTGGCTGCAGGCAATGACTACTCATTCAATGAGGCATTAACTTTTTCGATCGGCAAGACCGAACTGGTATTTGTGTTTTACGTGATCAACCATGTTGAAATCATGGTCCTGATGTTATTGTTCATTGCCGGGATTGCCTTTTACCTGAGGCTGCTGAAAAGCAATTCCAGGAAAAAGATGAATCATGACGCCTTTACAGGTCCCCGGCTGGTGCTGGCACATCCCTGGGCCTCCTCGGCATTGCTGGTCACGACCCTCTTCCTGTTTTTTCTCCCGCTTCCTCCGATTATCATCAGTGGATCCCTCTGGATCACGGGAGGGATGGCACTTTCCGTCATCATACGCAAGGAAATTCCGTCGTTCTGGTATAAAGGATGGCTGACATTCTTCGCTTTATTCCTTTTTGCCTTTGCCGACAACCTCCTTTTACGTCAGTCGTTGTTTGAACGATGGGTTCTGCTGATCTTAAGCTTTGCCGGATTAGGTTCGGGCATCTTTTTCCTGGCCGGTGCCAGGAAACACAACCTCCAGGACAGAATAATCCTTCTGTTTATCGGGTTGATGGTCTTTTTCGAGGTTCTGGCCTTACTGAACCATATGACGGGGGATTACAACCAGGAGAAAACCTTCATGCCCCGCGGCTATTTTCTGGTCATTGTCGCCTATTTGCTGTTCTGGACCATCAGGCTGGCAGGCGATACAATCCGCATTTCCCGTCACCTGCGCCATGGGCCTGATGAAGATACCAGCCAGGTGCCGGTTGAAATGACATCCGGCCGGAAACCCTTTTATTTTTACCTGTTGTTTTTCATCGTATGCTTTATCCTTGTCTCGAGGAATTTCTATTATTACCAGACCCTCTTCGAGCCGTTCTACATCATGCTCAACAGGAGCCATTCGATTGGCGCATTTGCTTATACTTACAAGAGCATTGCTATTTTCACCGTGGTATTACTGATTTCGGTGGTGGTTTCCAGGGCGGTTTCATTTTTCTCCTCCGACACCAGCGAGGGATCTGGAAAATCATCGTCAGGCGGCCTTGGGAGCTGGGCGCTGCTGATCCGGGTTGCCATCATCACCCTGGGGGTTTTGCTGGCTTTTGTCTCTGCCGGGATCCCCATGGATAAATTTGCCATCATCCTTGGCGCCCTGAGCGTGGGCATCGGCTTCGGGTTGCAAACCCTTGTCAACAACCTGGTGTGCGGACTCATTATCGCCTTTGAAAAACCTGTCAATGTGGGCGACATCGTCGAATTTGCCGACCAGACAGGTATCATGAAATCGATCGGACTCAGGAGCAGCGTGGTAACAAACTGGGATGGCGCCGATGTAATCATCCCCAACGGGGATTTGCTGAACCAGCACCTGGTGAACTGGACGCTGGGCAACAGCCGCCGGCGCTATACGCTGTTACTTGGCGTTGCCTATGGCACAGATCTTGAACAAACCAGGCAGCTCCTGCTTGATCTGATGACAAAGGATCACCGGATCCTGAAGAATCCGGCACCGATCGTACTGGCCAACGAATTCAACAGCAGTTCCATTGATCTGACCCTGAAATTCTGGGTGCCTCATTTCAGCATCGGTTTCGACGTAAAGAGCGACCTCATCGTGGCCATTGATGAAATTTTCAGAGAACACCACATCCGGATACCATTTCCGCAGCAGGATGTTCATATCCGGACTGATTCACCGGAATCCACCTCCGTAAATGAAAAAAATGATTAATATTGTTTGGGAATTCCACCTGCAACCGGCAGCAGACCAGTCGCTGTTTTCGTCATTTAACCGGTATCAGGAACCATGAACGATTCATTGATTAATAACAACTGCCATGACCAATAAAAAAGAAAAGGACCTGACCGTCGAAACACTACGGGGAGCAGTCATCATCCTGGTGGTGATCGGTCATGTAATCGGTTCCGGATCAGATGGCGGCATGAAGGTCGCGGAGGATTCGTTTCTGCGCCATTTCTATTACACCTTCGCTGAATTTCTTCAAATGCCTCTTTTTACGGTTCTCGCGGGATGGGTTTATACGCTGAAACCGGTCACCTACGAGAAAATCGGGGACTTTATCAGCAAAAAGTTCGTTCGGATCCTCCTGCCGATGTTTGTGGTTGGCGCCTGCTATTTCTTACTCCAATACCTTACTCCCGGAACCAACCGGAAAGGAAACCTGGCCGATATCTGGAGACTGATCTTTTTCCCCTACACCCTTTTCTGGTATCTATATTCCCTTTTCCTGGTCTTCCTGGTGGTTGCCGTCATCGATGCCTACCACAAAATGGAAACCTATGGCAGCTGGCTGGTGATCTTTCTCGTCACCCTGACAATCCTGGTATTCAGGGACATGGTCATCCCGGTGGAGACTCCCAATTACCTGAGTTACAAGGGAGCGATCTATCTCCTGCCCTGTTTTATCCTTGGTGTCGGGCTCAACCGTTTCAAACCTGTTTTTCAAACCAGGATTTTCTTTTACTCCGTGCTGACCCTGCTGATCCTCTCGGTCATCATCCAGCAGTTGTCGTGGTTTAAGGTGGTGGATTACCCGATGGTTAAAGATACCGGCGTGGGGTTGCTGCTTGGGATCACAGGCACCATCCTGCTGCTGCGCCTTCCCTGGAAGGTAGGCTGGCTGGTGTGGTTCGGGAGTTTTGCCTATTCCATCTATCTTTTTCATGCCTTCGGAACTGCGGGAGGTCGTATTATCATCCAGAAATTCGGAATCCAGTCAACACCCGTCGTCTTTACCTTCTCACTGATCGCGGGCCTGGGGCTGCCGATTCTTGCCGACTACCTGCTGAGCCGGACCGGTTTGACAAGGATGCTTTTTCTCGGGAAAAGTTTCCGCAGTGTTCAGAAAAAAAAGGTTGTGCAAAACTAAAAGTCGTTGGGATGAGGTATTAAACGCTGCTCAGTTGTTCTATTTGCCCCGGAATGTTTTCACCCTTTCTTCCTGTTTATTTTTCCAGCATTCGGGCAAGCTGGTCATATCGTGTAATCACAACCTGGTTGTCAGTTGAGATCATACCGGCCTTGTGTTTATATAAAACCGTATCCACACCGATTTCCCTGCCGGCTTTTATCTCCGAATGAGGATCGTCTCCTACGATTAAAACCTCCTTCCGCTGAAAACCATATTTTTCCAGGATTCTCATGAAAACCTCCTTTTTCGTTAACCCGGATCATAGAGGATCGATGATAAAGACCTCTTCTGTATATATTAATTGAAAAGGGTACCACATTCCAATTGAAAAGTATACCACTTATCGAAGTTAAACCAGTTGCTTTGCGTACGCA